>Ga0265297_10007644_pt1 | contig 14855 bp, 15 predicted proteins | sample Munlanlwell13791_FD_192502 | JGI IMG/M metagenome (GOLD analysis project Ga0265297, IMG submission 192502) | Leachate microbial communities from a municipal landfill in Southern Ontario, Canada - Leachate well 137-91 | ecosystem: Engineered > Solid waste > Landfill > Unclassified | place... | reverse complement strand
GGAAGCATTTAACATGGCCGAGACGTACCGAACTCCGGTCATTCTTCTGATCGACGAGGTGCTGGGCCATATGCGGGAGAAAATCGTTATTCCCGCGGCTGGCGAATATCCTGTTGTTGACCGATTATATACTGCTGTGCCGGAAGGAACGGATTATTATCCGTATCTGCCGCGCGAAGATGGCCGGCTTCCCATGAGCAATTTTGGCGGCGTCCACCGATACAATGTCACGGGACTGATCCATGACAAGTGGGGTTTCCCATCGACTGATCCAACCGTGGCATATAACCTGATTCATCATCTGGTGGACAAGATCGAGAACCGGGCGCATGAGATTGCGCGCTATAAGGAATTCTTTACGGACGATGCTGAGATACTGCTCATATCATACGGAAGCTCGGCGCGGAGCGCCCTCCAGGTCGTCGAAGACCGGCGGCAACACGGAATCAAGATGGGACTGCTTGAATTGAACACCCTGTGGCCTTTTCCGGAAGAGCCGGTGCGTCGGATCAGCGAGGGAAAACATCACATCGTTGTGGTTGAGATGAATACGGGACAGATATTCCAGGAAGTGAAAAAAGTCGTTCGGCATCCTGAGCATGTGTATCTGTCGAATCGTTTTGACGGCGTTTTTATCGCTCCGAATGACATCCGCAAGGTCATCAACATGATCCAGGGAAGGGGGATATAATATGCCGGTGCATGATTATTTACGACAGCGGTTCTTTCCGCAGATTTGGTGTTCCGGATGCGGCCATGGCCAGATCATGGGAAGCCTTCTCCGATCAATCGAAGAGCTGGGACTCCACAAAAACAACGTGGTGCTCGTGTCCGGCATCGGGTGTTCATCTCGGATGCCCGGATACCTGGATTTTCACACCCTGCATACGATTCACGGACGGGCGCTCGCATTTGCAACCGGCGTAAAGCTGGGAAATCCGGACCTGCATGTCATCGTTCCGATGGGTGATGGTGACGCAGCAGCCATCGGGGGCAATCACCTGATTCATGCAGCTCGCCGCAACATTAATATCACCGCAATCGTTATGAACAACACCATTTACGGAATGACCGGAGGACAGGGTTCGCCCACTACGCCTCAGGGTGCCAAGTCCGCGACCACGCCGAAGGGAAACATCGACCCGCCGTTCGATCTTGTACACCTTGTGAAAGGCGCGGGTGCCTCCTATGTTGCACGGACCACGACCTATCATGCGAAGGAAATGCAACAGTATATTTCAAAAGGGATCCAGCACAAGGGATTTTCCTTTATCGAGATTCTAACCCAGTGCCCGACGTACTTCGGACGGAAAAACAAGGGAGGATCTCCTACGGATATGATGAAGCAGTTTACGGAAATAACAACGCCTCTGGGATCAGACAAGAAAAAAGAAAATCCCGCCTTGATCGAACGGGGAATTTTTGTGCAGGAAGAACGGCAGGAATACGCAGCCCGGTATGCCGAAATGATCCATGCTGCGGCTGGGGAAAAATAACATTCGGATAAGGATAATTATGATGACCACAAAAAGTTTTGTATTTACCGGTTCAGGCGGCCAGGGAGTCATCACCGCGGCGATCATCCTTGGCGAAGCAGCAGCGATCTATGAAGGATTGAATGCAGTCCAGACCCAGGTCTACGGTCCGGAAGCGCGCGGAGGATCGACCCGCGCGGACGTCGTGATTTCCCAGGACCCGATTCGCTATCCGAAAGTCGCGAGCGCGCATGTCCTCGTCTGTCTTACCCAGGAAGCCTACAATAAGTACGGAAGGATCGTACAGCCAGGAGGCTTGCTCCTGATCGATCCGCTCTACGTCTCGCAAGTAAAAAACAGTGAGGCATGCGTGGTCAGCCTGCCGATGTTCGAGACGACGAGAAAAGAAATAGGAAATCCGGTCGTCTTTAATATCTGCGTTCTGGGCTGCCTGCTTTCCCTTACGAATATTGTCAAGCCGGAATCCGTTCTCAAGGCATTGCAATCCAAGATCGCGCCAGCCTATCTGGACATGAATACCAAGGCGCTTGAACTGGGCATGGCAATGGCGAAAAAAAAACAGCAGTAAACCACACGGTATCCCGCAACAGGCAAAACTCTGGAAACGAGGAGTGCTGAATGAATATTCATGAATATCAGGCAAAACAGCTGCTCAAGAAATACTGTATTGCAGTGCCCGATGGAAATGTAGCAACTACGCCGGAAGAAGCACGTACGATTGCTGAAAGCCTTGGGCCCGGCAAGAGTGTGATTAAAGCCCAGGTCCATACCGGTGGCCGGGGAAAAGCCGGTGGAGTTCTGGTTGCTGCAACAGGCGAGGAAGCGTTCCAGGCAGCAAAAAAAATCATTGGAATGACGCTTGTCACGAACCAGACCGGTCCAGCGGGCAAGCTGGTACGCAAAGTATGGGTCGAACGAGCAACCGCCATCGCGCGTGAGCTGTATCTTGCCGTCGTACTCGATAGGACAGCACAAAAACTCGCAGTGATAGCAAGCCCACAGGGCGGGATGGATATCGAAGAGGTTGCCGCTTCGCATCCAGAACTTATCTTTACGACTCATGTGAGTCCCGGGCAACAGCTCTGGCCGTTCCAGACCCAGAAGCTTCTGCATGGATGCGGACTGGATGGTGCACAGGTCCAGGCAGGCACCGGCATTATTGCAAACCTTGTCCGTCTTGCCTGGGAAAAAGAGGCGACCCTGGTGGAAATCAACCCCCTTGCCGTGACAAACGACGGGTCGCTTGTCGCACTCGACGCCAAGATTAATTTTGACGACAGCTCCCTGAGCCGCCAGCCAGCCATTGCTGCGCTTGATGATATTGATCAAACGGATGCACTTGAGCTTGAAGCAAAGCAAAACGGGTTGAATTATGTCCGGTTAAACGGAAACGTGGGAACCATGGTGAATGGAGCAGGCCTTGCCATGGCGACCATGGACATAATCAAAATGGCCGGGGCCGAGCCTGCCAACTTTCTGGATGTGGGCGGCGGAGCCAGCGAAGACGCAATTGCAAAAGGGTTCGAGATTATTTTGCGTGACAAGAATGTCGGCGCAATCCTCTTTAATGTGTTCGGCGGAATTTTGCGGTGCGACATTCTTGCCTCAGGCATTGTTGCCGCTGCAAAACGGGTCAAACCCAAGGTTCCCCTGATTATCCGGATAGAAGGGACCAACGTTCAGGAAGGCAGGGCTATTCTGGCTAAAAGCGGGCTTGATTTTACCATGGCCGGTTCCATGAAGGATGCAGCCGAAAAAATTGCGAAGGTTGCATCCACGTTGTGATCGTTCACATAAAGCGAGGAAACGAGAATGAGCATACTGGTGAACAAAGAAACCCGAATTGTCGTGCAAGGCATTACCGGCAGAGAAGGGATGTTCCATACGGAAAAGATGATCGAGTATGGGACGAATGTCGTGGCCGGGGTCACCCCGGGAAAAGGCGGCCAGACCGCCCTGGGTGTTCCGGTCTTCAACAATGTATTTGACGCCGTAAAAGAGACACAGGCGGATGTCAGTATTGTTTTTGTGCCAGCCCGATTTGCAGCCGATGCCGCATGCGAGGCAAGTGAGGCTGGGATCCGGCTCGTTGTGGTTATTGCCGAGCATATTCCGGTTATGGATATGATGCGTGCAAAAGCGTTTTTCAAGGAGCACGGCACTTTAATGATCGGCCCGAACTGTCCTGGGATCATCACTCCTGGGGAATGCAAACTTGGCATTATGCCCGGCTACATTCATAAAAAAGGAACCATCGGGATTATCAGCCGTTCAGGAACGCTTACCTATGAAGTGGTGCATCAGCTGACGAGCGTGGGAATCGGCCAGAGCACGTGCATCGGAATCGGCGGTGATCCGATTGGAGGGATGAACTTTATTGATCTTTTGAAGTTGTTCAATGAAGACAGTCAGACCGGAGCCGTCTGTCTTATCGGAGAGATCGGCGGCGATGCCGAGGAACAGGCCGCAGAATATATTCAGGAGCATTTTAAAAAACCGGTGTTTGGGTTTATTGCAGGGTTGACCGCGCCTCCGGGTAAACGCATGGGCCATGCCGGCGCCATTATCAGCGGTTCCAAGGGAAAGGCGGGCAATAAGATTGAGGCGCTTGAGCGTGCCGGGATAACCGTGGTGCGCAATCTCGGAGATTTCGGCGCGATTGTTGAGAAAAGCATCGGGCACTGAGCATAGACACATAGAAGTGCGGTATAATGTTCAACAGATGAATAATAAATGGAGGAAATGAATATGCAGAAAAAAGTAACGGTTGTCGGTGCAGGCAATGTGGGGGCGTCTCTTGCGCATATGATCGTCCAGGAAGGTTTTGCAGATGTGATCCTATTTGACGTGGTTGAAGGAGTCCCCCAGGGCAAGGCATTGGACCTGTCAGAAGGATGCCCGTTATGGGGATCTCCATCCTCAATCAAGGGAACCAATGATTATGCGCTTACGGCGCAATCCGACGTCATTGTCGTGACCGCTGGCTTTCCGAGAAAACCGGGCATGAGCAGAGACGATCTTTTGGCAGCTAATGCAAAGGTCATTACCGAAGTCGTTCAGAAAACCGCGGCTCTCTCTCCCCAGGCAGTATATATCATTGTAACGAACCCCATGGATATCATGGCGCAGCTGAGCATGAAGGTCTCGGGATTTGATCCGTCACGAGTCATCGGGATGGGCGGTATTCTTGATTCAGCACGGCTCAGGACGTTTGTAGCCTGGGAAGCAGGCGTGTCCCCAATTGATGTGGAAGCGCTTGTTCTTGGCGGGCATGGAGATCAGATGGTTCCCATGCCGAGATTTACGACCGTGAAGGGTGTTTCGGTCATGGAGTTGTTCACGAAAGAAAGAATTGAAGCTCTGGTCCAGCGAACCAAGCAGGGCGGAGCAGAAGTTGTGACGCTCCTCAAGACCGGAAGCGCCTACTATGCGCCGGCAGCGGCAGCTATGCAGATGGTCAAATCAGTCCTCTTTGATGAAAAACGAATGCTTCCCTGCGCTGCCTATCTACAGGGAGAATACGGGGCAACGGACGTCTATACCGGAGTGCCCATCATCCTTGGCAAGCGTGGTGTAGAAAAAATCATTGAACTCAAACTGAATGCGCAGGAAAAAGAAGATTTCGCCCGATCAGTAGAAGCGGTAAAGTCCGTGGTTGTTAAATTATAAGCCGATAGGCTATTTCCATGGGGTTGTGGAAATTCCAGTTGATTGATCTCGAAAGAGCTTTTTGTGATCCTGTTGCATGAGGATGCATGAGCACGCACAAACTGGTTCCAGGTACGTTGCAAGGTCGTGTCACTGAGCTGAGCAAGCGGATACGAAAACAGGGCAGGGAACCCTATCGTGAACTGGTTGAGGATGCCGGCGTCCGATTTCTGCTTACCCTGCTTGACCAGACGGAAAAGCGGAAAGAACAGACGAATGCCGAAAATCCGTTTCTGCATCCAGATCCTGAATTGATCATTGCTGATCTTTCTGAGACCCATCTGGCCATCCTGAACAGATACAGTGTATGGGAAAACCACCTCCTCATCATTACCCGTGCATTTGAACCTCAGGAGATGCTACTTACTCTGGCGGATTTTGAAGCACTCTGGATCTGCATGCGGGAATATGAAGCGATCGGTTTTTACAATGGTGGTCGCGATGCAGGCGCAAGTCAGGCACATAAACACCTGCAACTGCTTCCGCTTCCTTTTTTCCCCAAGCTGCCTTCGGTTCCCATTGAACCACTCGTGAGCGAAGCGTTGGAAAAAGGATTGAGCACGATTCCACGATTTTCGTTTCTGCATACATTTGCACCCTTAAACCGGAATATTACTTCCGATCCGCAAACAGCAGCGCGGATATGCTTTAAGCTCTATGGCTCGCTCCTCGGACGGTTGGGAATGCCTGCTCCTCTTCAGGGTGTTCCGATGAAGCAGGTCATGCCGTATAATCTATTATTAACCCGAGACTGGATGCTTCTTGCACCACGATCACGGGAGTGTTTTAACGGTATTTCACTTAATTCGCTTGCGTACGCAGGTTCTTTTTATGTACAGAATCGAGAAGAGCTTGATCTCCTGAAAGGTGCCGGGCTGTTGCAGGTCCTTGCAAGCGTTAGCCTGCCAGATAGAAAGGCTTTTAACGAGTAACAAACCGGTTTTTTCTTGACAAGAAACCTTAGTTGCAGTACATTCCGTGTCATTTGTTTCTCAAGGAGTTTTTATGGTCGAAGGACCGTTACTACTGGAATTTCATGCAATCCCCGCTTATATTACCTATACCTGGCTTGCCATGGCAATCCTGATCGGGCTTGCGATTCTAGTCCGGATTTCTTTAAGCAAAACAGCGCCCACGGGAATCCAGAATATATTTGAGGCAATTATCGGAGGCCTCGAAAAATACATGGTAGAGAATATGGGCCCTGAAGGCAGGCCATTCCTGCCATTAGTAGGAACGCTCTTTCTTTTTATTCTCGTTTGTAATTTATTAGGTTTGATTCCTGGTTTTGAATCGCCAACAGCAAATTGGAACACGACGCTTCCTCTTGCGGTCATTGTTTTTCTTGTCACGCATGCGGTCGGCATCGGCAAATGGGGTGCGAAGTACATTAAACATTTTTTTGGGCCCCTCTGGGGAGCAGCAGTTTTGATGTTTCCAATTGAAATCATTAGCCATCTTGCCCGTGTCATAACGCTCTCTGTTCGTCTCTTCGGGAATATGATTGCAAAGCATATTTTATTGATTGTTCTCTTTATTATCTTTCCCTACCTTTTGCAAGTCCCAATTCTTGGACTTGGATTTCTGGTTGCTTTTGTCCAGGCAGGAGTATTTGCGCTTCTCACGATCATGTATATAGCCGGGTCGCTTGAAGCATCCCATCTCGGAGCAGAGCATTGACGGCATGCCTTAGATTATGCAATAAACATTATTTGAGTTCTTTGGTTATGGAAAGGAGATTTTAAGAATGAAAAAAATTTCAGCCATTCTTTTTCTGGTTTTTATGGGAGCAACAGCTGCCTTTGCTGCTGAAGCAGCAGGAGCAGCAACCGATGCCGCTCACTTATCATTTTTTGGATATGTGGAGCTCGGGAGCGTTATTGGAATCGGGCTTGCCGCGCTGGGTACCGGCATTGGAATGGGCCATGCAGTGGGAGGCGCAGTCCAGGGAATTGCCCGGAATCCCGAGACCATGGGAAAGATTATGACGACCATGATTCTGGGTTTGGCACTTATCGAGTCGCTTGCCATTTATACCCTGGTTGTTATCTTCTTTTTCGTTTACATGAATCCCTTTAAAATTGTATAACGTGCTATTTTGAAGTGTCAAAACCGGCGGCCTTCGTACTGTCGGTTTTGGCCTTCTTTATAGCGCGTTCGTTTCAAAAAATAGCATTATACATATTGACAAATGCAGTGGTATGGGTTATATTCTGTTTCAGACAATCAATCGAACGAATAACCCCTGGTAGTATCTAACCTGCGAGCGATAACCGGATTATACATCCGTAATACATTCTGAAAAAGAACGGCATACACACGACAATAACGATACCGCACTTCGTTCAATAACCATTTATCTTACCTTCATGCATATATTCACGCACATACAGGAGTAAACAATCTGTCAACCCATCCCTGTTACAAGGATCATATCTATCCGTCTTCCCTAATCCGGGTCCAAGGAGCACACGTATGAACTTAGTGGAATTGAAAGGCAAAAATATTGCCGAACTCACCGCCATGGCTGATGAATTAAAGGTCGAAGGCGTCAGCGGCATGCGAAAACAGGAACTGATTTTCGCGATCCTGCAGGCGCAGACCGAAAAGAACGGTATGATTTTCGGCGAGGGAGTCCTCGAGATTTTGCCGGATGGATTCGGTTTTCTGAGGGCGCCGGATTACAATTATCTTCCCGGCCCGGATGACATCTATGTTTCTCCGTCCCAGATACGGCGGTTCAATATCCGCACCGGAGACACAGTTTCCGGCCAGATACGTCCACCCAAGGAAGGTGAGCGTTATTTCGCTCTTTTAAAGGTCGACGCGATTAATTATGAAGATCCTGAAATATCCCGCTCCAAAATCCTGTTTGACAACCTGACCCCGTATTATCCGGAAAAAAAGATCAAGCTTGAACATATTCCTGCAGACTATACAACCCGGGCAATGGACCTTATCACACCTATCGGGATGGGCCAACGCGGCATGATCGTGGCTCCGCCCCGCACCGGCAAGACGATGCTGCTTCAGGCGATTGCAAAAGCAGTCTTAAAAAACCATAAAGATATTAAACTTATTGTGCTTTTAATCGATGAGCGGCCCGAGGAAGTGACGGACTGGCAGCGCCAGGTCAAAGCGGAAATCATCAGCTCAACATTCGATGAACCGCCGCAACGGCACGTTCAGGTGGCTGATATGGTTATCGAGCGCGCTAAACGGCTTGTTGAACATAAAAAGGATGTCGTCATTCTTCTTGACAGCATCACGAGACTTGCCCGGGCCCATAACGCGATCATCCCGGCTTCCGGCAAGGTTCTTTCCGGCGGTCTCGACGCAAATGCGCTTCAGAGGCCGAAACGGTTTTTCGGAGCAGCCAGAAGCATTGAAAGCGGAGGAAGCCTTACCATTCTGGCAACCGCGCTCGTGGATACGGGTAGCCGGATGGACGACGTTATCTTCGAAGAATTCAAAGGCACCGGCAACATGGAGCTGCATCTTGACCGGAAGCTTGTGGACAAGCGGGTATTCCCGGCGATTGACATCAATGCCTCCGGGACCCGCAAGGAAGAACTGCTGGTTGACAAGGATGATTTAAACCGCATGTGGATTTTGAGAAAAGTCCTGAATCCGCTCAGTACGGTCGAGAGCATGGAATTCCTGCTCGAGAAACTGAAGCAGGCGAAGACTAACCGGGACTTTCTCGATTCCATGAATAAGTAACCCCGCAGCCCCGATCAATCGTGACTGCTGCGGGGATGTCGCGTTATTAACAGGAGTCTCCAGCTCCCACGGGAGGGCTCCACTTTTTTCTTGTGTTTTCAATCGCATTGGTATATTATTTGCCTTCTTCATTAATAAGAAAACCACGAATGAACACTGATTCCATTCTTCCGTGTTCATTCGAGTTGCTTGGAGGAAATTTATGAAACAAGGTATTCATCCTGACTACAAAGTAGCGACCGTAACCTGCGCATGCGGCGAAACATTCCAGACTCGGTCCACCAAGCCAGCGGTCAAGCTCGATATTTGTTCCATTTGCCATCCGTTCTTTACGGGCAAACAGAAACTGATCGATACCGAAGGCCGGGTTGACAAATTCAGAAAGAAGTACAAAAAAGCGTAATCACCACCGGAAACACGAGCACACCGTTGCAACACCGCGATACTGCTCAAGAATACTTCCATTTGTTACTTCCTGAACGCGGGGATGGATGTTCATCCTCGCGTCTGTATTTCCTATACAAAACGAGGTCGTGGTGTCTGAAAAACCGAACATAGGCGGTCAGGCAGTGCTTGAAGGCGTTATGATGCGCTCTCCGCATGCCTTTGCCGTTGCCGTCCGAAAAGGCGGAAAACCCGATGCAACCATCTCAATTCTCCGGGAGACAATCAGACCGGTCGGAGAGCGTTTTCCCATCCTGAAAACGAAAATCCTGCGCGGTTCGGTAGTGTTGTTTGAAACCCTCTGGCTCGGGATGCGGGCGCTCAATTTTTCCGCAAATGAGGCGCTGGAAAACGAAGAAGGCAAGAAGGAGGAATTTAGCCCGCTTGCCATGGCAGGAACCATGATTTTTGCATTTCTGCTTGCGATCGGACTTTTTCTTGTTCTCCCGCTCGTTTTGACTAGTTTTCTCGGCATCTGGTTTGAGGCAATCAATACGAGCAGTGTCCTGTTCAATTTCATCGATGGCATTCTGCGGGTGATTTTTTTTCTCGGGTATATCGCAGGTATTTCCTGCATGAAGGATATCCGCCGGGTTTTTGAATATCACGGCGCTGAACACAAATCCATAGCCGCGTTCGAGGCAGGAGTTGAGCTGACGCCGGAAAATGCCAGACCGTATTCGCGCATTCATCCGCGCTGCGGCACCAGTTTCCTGCTTGCGGTCATCGTGCTCTCGATTCTCCTGTTTACGTTTATTCCCGGCAGCTGGCCGCTCTGGGCAAAAGCTCTTGCACGGGTTCTGCTTCTTCCGGTTATTGCGGGGCTGGGATATGAATTTATCAAATACAGTGCGAAGCATGAGAACAGCCGGATCATCAAAGCGTTGATGCTTCCCGGGCTCTGGCTTCAGGAACTGACCACGCGAGAGCCGTCGCCTGATCAAATAGAAGTGGCAATCAGGGCGCTTCAGGAATCATTGCAAGAAAATCCTGTTCTCGAATCACGAGAGACGACAGGATAATATACGTTCATTCTGATGTTCTTCTCTGACTATGTTTAAAAAGCTAGAAGCTGTTGCAGAAAAATACGACGAGCTTACCCGGTTGCTGTCTGATCCGGGCGTGGCTTCGGATCATCAGACCTATCAGAAATATTCGCGCGAACGTTCCGACATCGAGGATGTGGTGCAGCAGTATCGCCGGTATCAGTATCTGCTGAAACAGATCAGCGAAGCAGAAGAGATGGTAATAGACAAGCAGGCCGATCCGGAATTGCGTCAGATGGCGGAAGCCGAGCTGAAGGAACTGAAGCCAAAGATCAGCGAAATGGAGCAGCAACTCCGACTCATGCTTGTCCCGCGTGATCCTCGGGATGAAAAAAATATTTTTCTCGAGATACGGGCAGGTGCAGGGGGCGATGAAGCAGGACTGTTTGCCGCGGAGCTGTTCCGGATGTATTCCCGCTATGCGGAAAAAAAACGCTGGAAGGTCACGTTGCTTGATCTCAGTTCAACCGGGGTCGGAGGGGCTAAGGAAGTGATTGCCCAGATTCAGGGCAAAGGCGTGTACAGCAGATTGAAATATGAAAGTGGAGTGCATCGTGTGCAGCGCGTTCCTGCGACCGAAGCAAGCGGCAGGATTCATACATCAACCGTGACCGTTGCGGTCCTTCCGGAAGCGGAGGATGTTGACGTTCAGATCGAGCAAAAAGATCTTCGGATCGATACGTATTGCTCTTCCGGACCTGGGGGACAGAGTGTAAACACGACCTATTCAGCGGTCAGGATCACCCATATTCCAACGGGTGAAGTAGTGGCATGCCAGGATGAACGCTCTCAGTTAAAAAACCGGGAAAAGGCGATGAAGATTCTGAAGTCCCGGATACTTGAACGGGAACGTGAACGGCAGGAAGCACAGACTGCCCAGGACCGCAAGTCCCAGGTCGGTTCCGGAGAGCGGAGCGAGAAAATCAGAACGTATAATTTCCCCCAGAGCAGAGTAACCGATCACCGCATCGGGTTATCGTTGTACCGGCTTGAATCGGTTTTGGACGGCGATCTCGATGAATTCGCGGATGCACTTGCTGCAGCGGCAAATGCCGAACGGCTGAAGAACCTGTAAATCATTCTGATGCCAGATGCAGGATACCGGAATGCATAAAGATACGGATACCAGAGGCAGGATGCCAAATACCAGATGACAGTGCACAGTGACATTTCTTGAAGCCATAACGAGCACGGCAGCAACGTTATCAGAGGCAGGCATTTCGACCGCCCGACTTGACGCTGAACTGCTGCTCTGTTGGGTCTTGAAAAAAGATCGTGCCTGGCTCCTTGCTCATCTGCATGATGTGATAGATTTTGCAACTGCCGGGGCACTGGGTGCTGCTGTCTATCGCAGGTCGCAGCGTGAGCCGCTCCAGTATATTACCGGCATTCAGGAATTCTGGGGGCATGCGTTTTTTGTAACCCCTGATGCGCTCATTCCAAGACCTGAGACCGAATTGATTATCGAATCGGTTCTCACGATTCTTGGCAAAACGGATCGTAGGATCACGATCGTCGATTTCGGGACAGGAACCGGCTGCATTGCCGTCAGTCTTGCTCATGAATTGCTTCACGCCAGGATCGTTGCGATCGATATATCGCGATCAGCACTGACCCTTGCAAAGAAAAATGCGCACCTGCACGGGATGGAAGGCAGGATAAGGTTTCTGGAAGGAAACTTGTTTGATGCTTTGCATGATCCTAGGATGCAAGGGCAGGTTGATGTTATTGTTTCGAACCCACCCTATATAGCGGATCGGGAACGTGATAGTCTCCAGCCCGAGGTCAGGGATTTTGAACCTGCAACAGCGCTTTTTTCAGGAGCCCGGGGCACCGAAGTTCATGAAAAAATAATTTTAGAAGCGCCTGATTACCTTCGCCGGGCCGGCGTGCTGATTATGGAAATGGGCGCAGGGCAGGCAGATGCGCTTCGAGAGATGATTCTTAAGACTCATGCCTATGACCAACCCGAGATCGCCAGGGATCTTGCGGGGATCGAGCGGGTTGTGATTGCACGAAAAAAATAAAACGGTATCGGAGTAATCTCAGAGAACGCAATGAAAACCATTGTCATTCAAGGCGGGAAAAAGCTCAAAGGCGACGTTTCAATCAGCGGAGCAAAAAACGCGGCCCTCCCGATAATTGCTGCGAGTCTGCTCTGCGAAGGGAAGCACACGATCTCGAATGTTCCGGTGCTTGCCGATGTCAAGACGCTCGGAAATATTCTTCAGCATATGGGCGTGCGTGTTGAGCGGAGCGGCAGTGACATCCTTGTTGATGCGACCGGTATCACGAAACCAGAGGCGCCCTATGATCTGGTCCGTACCATGCGAGCATCGGTTTTAGTACTTGGTCCTCTTGTTGCCCGCATGGGAAAAGCGCGAGTTTCTCTGCCGGGAGGCTGTGCCATTGGCGCACGGCCGATCAATCTACATCTCATGGGTCTTGAAAAGATGGGCGCTTCTGTCGGGATCGAACATGGATATGTTGTTGCAAAGGCAAAAAAACTGCGCGGTGCTCATATTTATTTTGATACTATTACCGTGACGGGAACTGAGAACATCATGATGGCGGCGGTACTTGCCAAAGGCGAAACCATTCTCGAAAATGCTGCGCGTGAGCCAGAGGTTGTGGATCTTGCGAATGCTTTGATTGGCATGGGCGCTCGCATTGAGGGTGCAGGAACTGATCTGATCAGAATACAGGGGGTCGACAGTCTCCAACCCATGCAGCATACGGTGATGCCAGATCGGATTGAAACAGGAACGTTTGTGATTGCAGCCGCGATTACCAATGGTTCGATAAGAATTCAAAACTGCAATCCCGGCCACCTGGAAGCCGTGCTCGCAAAAGTGAGTGAGGCAGGAGCCGACATAACGATCAAAGAGAACAGTATTCACGTTTCCGGGAGCCGGATGATCAAGCCGGTTGATATCAAGACGCTGGAGTATCCCGGTTTTCCCACGGATATGCAGGCTCAATTTATGAGCCTGATGAGCCTGGCTGAGGGAACCAGTGTTTTACATGAGACCATTTTTGAAAATCGATTTACGCATGTTGCGGAATTAAGACGCATGGGAGCGGATATCCAGACCGAAGGACGTTCTGCTGTTGTGAAAGGGGTTTCCCGGCTTTCAGGCGCGCCAGTTATGGCCACGGACCTTCGTGCAAGCGCATCCCTGATCCTTGCCGGGCTTGCAGCGGAGGGAGTAACAGTCATATCCCGTATTTATCATCTCGATCGGGGATATGAAAATATTGAGCAGAAGCTTTCGGGACTTGGTGCTGATATCAAACGGATGGATACTCGTTAGCAGGGACACCCAGAACACCAAACAAAGGAATGTATGAAAATCATCGATACTTGTCAGAATGACATCACAAATGAACTGAAACGAATTATCAATCGCGGAGAGATGGCGACTGAAGAAGTTGCGGCTACGGTCAAAGAGATTGTGGAGCGGGTGCGCAGGGAAGGAGATCCTGCGGTGATTGAATATACGGAAAAGTTCGACAAGGCAGCTGTTTCGCTAAAGGATATTCGTGTATCAGCAGAAGACATCAAAAACGCCTATACGAATGCACAGCCGCAGAATATTGATGCGCTTCGAAAAGCAGCGACGAACATCCGTTCATTTCATGAAAAACAGAAACTGAGTTCCTGGGTAACCGAGGAAAACAACGGTGTTATTCTCGGAAATCTTGTCCGGCCAATCAGAAGCGTGGGGATCTATGTCCCCGGGGGCAAAGCCTCGTATCCATCATCGGTCCTTATGAACGCGATTCCAGCAACCGTTGCCGGTGTTGAACAGATCATCATGTGCTGCCCTGCGCCCGGAGGAGCGCTCAATCCGTATATTCTCATTGCAGCGGACATCGTGGGGATAACCGAGATTTATAAAATCGGGGGTGCACAGGCCATTGCCGCAATGGCGTATGGCACGGCCAGCATTCCCAAAGTGGACAAGATCGTTGGTCCCGGAAACATTTACGTTGCGACCGCAAAACGATACGTGTTCGGGCAAGTTGACATTGATATGATTGCGGGTCCAAGCGAGATCGTGGTCATTGCCGATCAAACGGCTGATTCGGTATTCGTTGCTGCGGACCTTCTTTCCCAGGCAGAGCATGATGAACTTGCATCCGCGATTCTGATTACACCATCACGCGAGCTGGCACAGAAGGTGGATGCGGAAATAGAACTGCAGCTTGCGACCCTGGGACGGAAAGAAATCATCCGAAAATCACTTGATCGGTTCGGCGCCATTATTATTACATCAAGTCTTGAAGATGCCGCGGATATTTCAAACTCACTCGCCCCTGAGCATCTTGAACTGGCAGTTGAGAAGCCGTTTGACCTGTTGAGCAGGATTAAAAATGCAGGCGCGATTTTCCTCGGACACTATTCACCGGAGCCGGTGGGTGATTATTTTGCTGG
>Ga0265297_10007643_pt1 | contig 14855 bp, 14 predicted proteins | sample Munlanlwell13791_FD_192502 | JGI IMG/M metagenome (GOLD analysis project Ga0265297, IMG submission 192502) | Leachate microbial communities from a municipal landfill in Southern Ontario, Canada - Leachate well 137-91 | ecosystem: Engineered > Solid waste > Landfill > Unclassified | place... | reverse complement strand
GTGCTGGAGTAACCATTTCAAGGTCAACCTTGCATAATTTTGATGAAATTGAGCGCCTTGATGTAAGGGAAGGCGATACTGTTTTAATCGAACGTGCCGGGGAAGTTATTCCTAAGATAGTCAAAGTTATAACTACAAAACGCAAAGGCGCATCAAAAAAAATAAAAGTACCGATTATGTGCCCGGTATGCAGGCAAAAGTTAGCCAAGGAAAAGGAAGAAGAAGTTTACTGGTATTGCATAAACCCTGATTGCCCGGCAAAAATAAAGCAATCACTTTTACATTTTGCATCACGTGGCACCATGGATATTGAAGGCATGGGCGAAAGTGTAGTCGAAGAACTGGTTAACCGAAGCCTGGTTAAAAGCCTCGCAGATATTTACAAAATAACAAAAGAAGATTTGCTTAAACTGCCTCTTTTTGCTCAAAAGAAAGCTGACAACCTTATCTTAGCTATTGCCGCCAGTAAAAAACGACAAATGTCGCGGCTGCTTTATGCTTTAGGCATACATCACATTGGGGAAAAAGCAGCAAGCCTTTTGGCTGATAAATTTAAAAAAATAGATATGTTTTTCAAATTGAAAGAAGAAGACCTTGAAAAAATCAGCGAAATCGGGCCGGTAATGGCTTCGTCGGTTATCAAGTTTTTTGCATCTGCTAAAGCAAAAAAACTTATAGAGGAATTTAAAAAAAGTGGGCTTAACTTAAGCCAGGAAGAAAAAACAATTAAACAAAGCTCATTAAGCGGAAAAGTATTTATCTTTACCGGAGAGCTTAAAAGCCTCTCGCGTAGCCAAGCTAAAGAGTCTGTTGAAGCGCTTGGCGCTAAATACGCCTCCTCAATAAGCAAGAATATAGACTATGTAGTTGTCGGAGAAAACCCCGGCTCTAAATATGAAAAAGCCAAGAAACTACATCTCAATATAATCACTGAACAGGATTTTAAAAAACTAATCAATCTAGGCTAAAAACCCTTCTTATTTACTAGATTTTTTAGCGTAAATACCCTCAAAAAATGCTTGATATGGCTTATATAAATTGTTATAATCAATGTTACTTTCCTGCCGGCAGGCAGGAATCCTGAGCCTAAGCGAAGGATCTTTGTAAGCCTGGATGTGTTTTTTGTTGGGCCCGTAGCTCAGCTGGTTAGAGCAGTTGACTCATAATCAATTGGTCCGGGGTTCGAATCCCTGCGGGCCCATGTCTGTACTATTGACAAGAGTGATTGCGGGTAACAATGATAGTTACGGGTCAAAAGGTAATATTCGGATGCAATGAGTGCCTTCGGCACGTTTCGCCTCAGGCAGAAGATTGCATATGAATCCCTGCGGGCCATTGAATAGCGCATAGTGGATAGCGTGGAGCAAACTATCCTACCACGAGCTATCTGTCGTATGCTATTTAGGGCACTTAGTTCAGTAGTAGAACGTTCGCTTCACATGCGAAAGGTCGCAGGTTCAATTCCTGCAGTGCCCATGTAGAATAAATTCTGCAGGAATTGAACCTGCAGTGCCCATTTGAAAATATGAAAACAGAACTTACTAATACACTTAGTTTTTTTGCAAAATACAAGGGAGGTTTAGCCTAGTGGCCCTAAAAGACGAAATCTATAAACTCATTCAACTGCAAAATGTCGATTCAGAAATTTACAATCTTAGGTCAAGGAAAGACAGCGAAATACCTAAAGAGCTGGGGAATCTAAAAAACGATTTTGAACGCAGAAAAAAGGATTTTGAAACATTTTCAGAGAAATTAAAACAATTACAGGTGAAGAAAAAAGAAAAGGAGCTTGACCTGGCAACAAAAGAAGAAAGCGTAAAGAAAGCACAAGGACAGCTCTTTCAGCTTAAAAGCAATAAAGAATACCAGGCGAAACTCACCGAAATAGCCTCCCTTAAGGCGGATGTTTCATTATTGGAAGAAGATGTTATAAAAGCACTTGATGAGATAGATTGCGCCGACAAAAAATCCAAAGAAGAAAAACAGGCACTTTCGGCTGAAGAAAAAAAATACAAAGAAACAGAGGCGCAATTAAATAACCAGCTTGCTGAAATCGACACCAAGATAAAAATTCTCGAAGAAAAAAAGAGCAATTTGGTAAAAGATGTCGATAAGCATATTTTAGCTAAATACGAAAGATTAATAAGGATTCGCTACGGGCGTGCTATGGCAGCAGTAAATATCGAAACTGAAAATTGTGGTGCATGCAACATGCGGATGACTGCCCAAAAAATAAATGAAATAAAAATGTACGACCAACTTGTTCTTTGCGAAAACTGCGTAAGGATTCTTTATCTTCCGGAGGACTTCAGCCTATGATTAAGGTTTACATAGATGGAGCTTCCGCCGGTAATCCCGGGAATGTCGGAATAGGCTATTTAATCTACAAAGATAATGACCTTGTTAAAAAAAACGGTATTTATCTAGGCGTACAAACCAACAATTTCGCAGAATATATGGCTTTTATTTTTTCTCTTATCGAAGTTCTTGGTATGGGCGAAAAAAAAGTAGAAGTTTTTTCAGATAGCAAACTTCTCTGCGAACAATTAAATGGTAACTTCAAGGTAAAAAATAAAAACATTTATCCGCTTTTCGTACTTTCGAAAAATATTATTTCCAAATTGGAAAAATTCAGCATAACCCATATAGAAAGAGAAAAAAACGTAGAAGCCGATAAGCTGGCAACAGAAGCAGTTGGCTTTTTAATCTAATTAGTAAATTCATAGGAGGTAATTATGAGCGGTCATTCAAAGTGGGCAAGTATTAAGCATAAAAAGGGAGCTGCTGATGCAAAGCGCGGCCAACTTTTTACGAAGCTAATAAGAGAAATTACGGTTGCAGCGCGTGAAGGCGGAGGAAAACCAGACACAAACGCCAGGCTTCGCACGGCAATAGACAGGGCTCGAACCGCAAATATGCCTTCAGATAATATTGAAAAGGCCATAAAGAAAGGAACCGGGGAACTTGAGGGCGTAACATACGAAAGCTGCATATTCGAAGCCTACGGCCCGGGAGGTGTTGCATTGATAGTTGAAACCCTTACCGACAATAAAAACAGGACTTCCGCAGAGGTACGTAATATTTTTTCTAAAAAAAGCGGCAACATGGCTGGCAGCGGAAGCGTTTCCTGGATGTTTAAGAAAAAAGGCTACATTCTTATAGATAAAAGCCAGATTAAAAATGAAGACGAGCTTTATACTATCAGCCTTGATGCAGGAGCAGACGATGTTCAGGTCGGAGAAAAGAATTATGAAATTTTTTCAGACCCCAAAGATTTCGAACAATTAAAGGAGGCTCTGCGCGCCAAGAATATAAAAATGGAAGAAGCAGAAATAACCATGATACCGAGCTCCAAAGTAAAAGTATCAGTCGCCTCCGATGCCAAACAATTGCTTTCGCTTATCGAAGCATTGGAAGAGCAGGAAGATGTTCAAAAGGTGCATGCTAATTTTGATATCTCTGACGAGCTGCTTGAGCAGATTGCAGCTGAAATGCCTTAAATAAAAATGGTAGTTTGCGCTGTTGATGTTGGCCTTCAAGTGAGCGGGTATGTTATCTGCGAAACGAAAAATACTCAGGTTAAATTAATAAAAGAAGGCGAGATAAAAACATCAAAAAAACAGAACTTTTCGCAAAAACTTAAGCTTATTTATGAAGCGCTTGAAAAAGAAATTAAGAAATATAAGCCTGAAGTCCTGGCTCTTGAAAAACTTTATTCGCACTATAAGCACCCTTTAACTTTAGGGATACTTGCGCAGGTAAGAGGTGTAGTTGTCGTACTCGCCGAGCGCATGGGGCTTACGCTTTTTGAATACTCGCCTACACGGGCAAGAAAAGCATTCTTAGGCAAAGGTAGCGCTGATTCTTTTCGCGTTAAGCGAATGGCTGAAAATATGACAGGTAAAAGTTTTATTTCAAACCATACGGCCGATGCGTTTTCTCTGGTTGTAGCTTTTTCACATGAAGAAAAAGTAAGAAATCTGGATATGATTATACAATGATAGCAAAGATACGCGGGCAATTAATAAAAAAAGAAGAAACTAAGGCAATTATTGATGTAGGCGGCATATGTTACGAGATTAACACTCCACGAACGGTTTCAAGCCGCCTATTGCAAAATAATAACGGTGCAGTCGAGCTTGTAATTTATTATTACTTCAATATGGATAAGAACCGAGGAATTCCGGTTATGATTGGTTTTGTAGATGAGCTGGAAAAGGAGTTTTTCGAAAAATTCATCGGTATCTCAGGAATAGGGCCTAAAGTAGCGCTTAAGGCATTCGATAAGCCGATTTCGCAAATCGCGCAAGCAATAGAAGATGGTGACCTTAATTTCTTAAAAAGCCTTGAAGGAATAGGCATGCAAAAAGCAAAACAAATTATAGCAACTTTGCAAGGCAAAGTAGGCAGGTTTGCTTTAATGCGCGGTGATGAATGCAAAAAAACTCCTGTCAAAAAAGAAATAGTTGAAGAAGCATCTAATATTTTAAAGCGGCTTCAATATAACGGTAAAGAAATAGAAGATATGGTAAAAAAAGCGTTAAGCATGCGGCCTGAAATAGATAATACGGAAGACCTCCTAAACGAGATCTACCGCCAGCGTAAATAGAAACAGGTTTATTATGGAAAGACAAGAAAGCTTGCCTTTGGATAAGAATAAGATAAAATCTATTGCTGAATCTTTGCTCTTTGTAAATGAAAAACCTATTGAAATTGATGAATTAAGCGAAATACTCAGCGTTGATAAAAAAGCAATCGAAGAAGCACTTGAGGAATTGGTAACCGATTACACAAACAAATCGTGCGGTATTTCAATAGTAAAGGTTGCCGGTGGGTTTCAGATGTGTTCTTCTCCGGAAAGTGAAATGTGGATTAAGAAGATGTACCACGAAAGGGGAAAACAAAAACTTTCTGTGGCTTCCCTGGAAACACTGGCGATTATTTCTTATAAGCAGCCCATAACCAGAATGGAAATAGAATCAATACGCGGAGTAAATATTGACGGGGTAATGAAACACCTTAATGATTTAGGGCTTATAAAAATTGAAGGCCGCAAGGAAGTCCCGGGCAGGCCGTTTCTTTATGTCACTACAAGAAAATTTCTGGAATATTTCGGCCTTAACGCGCTAAAAGACTTGCCGAAACTTGAAGAATTCATGATTCTGGCATCAAAAGAAGAAATAACTCAGGTTAACCCTGAAATGGAGAGCAATACCTCTGTCACGGATAACAAAAACGTTTTGGATGAAAATGCTTTGGAAAAACAACAATAAGCTTTAAACATTTAATTTTAAAAGGAGGTACAGTAATGAAGTTCTATTTTACTTCTGAGTCAGTTGCGGAAGGCCATCCGGATAAGTTGTGCGACCAAATTTCTGACGGGGTGCTGGATGAAGTGCTTAAGCACGACCCTAGCGGCAGAGTTGCATGTGAAACATTTGTCACCATGGGCCTTCTTATGGTAGGGGGAGAAATCACAACTACTGCCTATGTCGATATACATAGATTAGCCCGTGAAATTATCAAACAGATAGGTTATGATGACCCGAAGTACGGTTTTGATTATCATACTTGCGCTATTATAAATACAATCAACAGCCAATCTCCTGATATCGCGCAAGGCGTAAATACAGGAGGAGCCGGAGACCAGGGCATGATGGTAGGCTACGCATGTAAAGAAACAGAAGAACTTATGCCGCTTCCGATTATGCTGGCACATAAGCTCGTAAAACGCATGGCTGATGTGCGCCACGAAGGCATCTTAAAATACCTTGGCCCTGATGGAAAATCACAAGTAACCGTTGAGTACCATGACGGCCACCCTAAAAGGGTTGACTCGGTAGTCCTTGCCTGCCAACATACAGAAAGTATATTGGACCCAAAGAAAGATAAAAAAATAATTACCGAACATGCGCGCCAGGAAATCATAGAAACTATTGCTAAACCTATACTTAAGGGCTACGTCGATAAAAATACCAAATATTACATTAACGAGACCGGAAAATTTGTAATCGGAGGTCCTCAGTCAGATACCGGAATGACCGGACGCAAAATCGTAGTTGATACCTACGGAGGTATGGTTGCTTCCGGCGGAGGGGCGTTTAGCGGAAAAGACCCTACAAAAGTTGACCGCTCAGCTGCCTACATGGCAAGGTATGTAGCAAAAAATATCGTTGCAGCCCAAATAGCAAATAAATGCTTGATACATGTTGCTTATGTAATCGGAAAAGCAGAACCTCTCTCGATATTCGTCGACACTTTTGGCACAGGTAAAATTTCAGATAGCGCAATCGTTAAACTTATAACCGAAAATTTCGATTTAACGCCAAAAGGCATGATTAAAACACTGGATTTACTAAGGCCGATTTATCGCAAAACCGCCTGTTACGGCCATTTTGGTAGACAAGAGCCAGAATTCAGCTGGGAATGTACCGATAAGGCGAGCATACTTAAAAAAGCAGCTGCAAAATTATGAAATGAAGCCAACATTTTTTCTACGCCGTCTCGCGGCTTGAAAAAATAATGTGCTCATTAAAAAGGAGCCTATGAAGTACGATATTAAAGATATTAATCTGGCCAAGAAAGGGACACTCCGGATAGAATGGGCAAAAAATGATATGCCTGTTCTTAAATTAATCAAGGAAAGATTTAAAAAGGAAAAACCGCTTAAGGGCTTGAAAATCGCCTGTTGTTTGCACGTTACAACTGAAACCGCGCACTTAGCGCAGGTTTTAAAAGAGGGCGGGGCCAACGTTTTACTTTGTGCCTCAAACCCGCTATCGACGCAAGACGATGTAGCAGCATCTTTGGTTAAAAATTCAGAGATTTCCGTCTTTGCAATAAAAGGCGAGGACACAAAGACATATTACGGCCACATAAAAGCAGTTTTAGGCCCGAAGCCTGATATTACAATGGATGATGGCGCAGATTTAGTCAGCACAATACATCAAAGAAATCCATCGGAACATAGCAATATCATTGCGGGCACGGAAGAAACAACTACAGGTGTCATAAGACTGCGCGCATTAGCTAAAGAAGGTAAATTGCGTTATCCGATTATTGCGGTTAATGACGCACTGACCAAACATCTTTTTGATAACCGTTACGGAACAGGCCAATCTACTCTCGATGGAATAATCAGAGCCACGAATAAGCTTATTGCCGGGGCAAATTTCGTTGTTTGCGGATACGGCTGGTGTGGAAAAGGCGTTTCAATGCGCGCAAAAGGGCTAGGTGCAAAAGTAATCGTAGTAGAAGTTAACCCATTGCGTGCCTTAGAAGCCACAATGGATGGTTTCGAAGTTTTGCCTATACGTGAAGCTTCAAAAATAGGAGATATTTTTGTAACTATAACCGGGGATATAAATGTAATAAGAAAAGAGCATTTTCCGCTCATGAAAGAAGGCGCAATTGTTGCAAATACCGGACATTTTAATGTTGAAATTGATATAAAATCATTGGAAGCTCTAAGCAAAACTAAAAGACGCATCCGTGATTTTGTCGATGAATACACTTTAAAGAACGGAAAAAAAATTTATCTTCTTGGCGAAGGCAGGCTTATAAATCTTGCAGCAGCCGAAGGGCATCCTGCACAAGTAATGGATATGTCTTTTGCCAATCAAGCATTAAGCGCTGAATATATCGTTAAAAATCATAAAAATATGGAAAATGACGTATTTAAGGTGCCGGACGATATAGACAGAAATATCGCTGCGCTTAAGCTAAAGGCAATGGGTATAAAGATAGACACCTTGACAAAAGAACAAGAAAAATACCTGGCAAGCTGGGAAGTAGGAACTTAAAAATCGGTTGCGTTAAACGGTTGCGCAACTCGTATCGGTTGCGTTTAGTGTAAGACGTTTGACGATTGACGAAACGAGCCGCGTAACCGTAGCCGATTAGACGAAAAACGTTGGGAGAATGATTTTATGAAAAGGATAGGCATATTAACAAGAGATTGTGCTGGCATAAACGCTTGTATACGAGCTATCGTAAGAACTGCTGATTCTTACGGGATCGAAACAGTAGGTATATTCCGGGGGTATGAAGGCCTGATAAACGGGGAAACAAAAATTTTTGATAGGCGTTCTGTTTCCGGAATAATAAATACCGGCGGAACTATTTTAAAAACTGCCCGTTCAAAACGGTTTATGACCGAGGAAGGGCAACTTAAGGCCCTTCAAACGATAAAAAATAATAACTTAGACGGATTGATAGTTGTCGGCGGCAACGGGTCGCTTGCTGCCGCTCATCTTTTGGCTTCGAAATACGGAGTAAAAGTCATAGGGGTACCGGCAACAATAGATAACGACCTAAATGGTGTTGATTTATGCATCGGCGCAGATACTGCCGTTAATGTCGCTTTGGATGCTCTTGATAAAATACGTGACACAGCAGATTCCTTAGAAAGAATATTTGTTGTCGAGGTTATGGGTAGAGACTGCGGCTATATTGCTTTAAGAGTTGCTTTAGCGGGAGGGTGCGAAGAAGTCTTAGTTCCAGAACGCAATTTCGAAATTGAAGAAATATGCGAAGCCATAACTGAAGGCAACATCCGGGGTAAAATAAGCTGGATAATTATTGTCGCCGAAGGCAAGGCTCACGCTAGCGATATAGCAGCAAAAATAACTGAAATAACGGAGCTTGAAACACGTATAGTTGTTTTAGGCCATATCCAAAGGGGTGGCATGCCAACAGCCGGTGACAGAATACTTGCGGCAAGATACGGAAGTATGGCAGTAGAAATGCTTAAAGACGGCCATACCGACAAATGTGTAGCACTTAAAAATATGGATTTAATAGAACTTCCTCTTGAAGAAGCAATAAAACCTAAAGACATGGAAGTTGAAGCTTACTATAGATTGATTAAGATTCTTACATAAAAGATTATTTGTAACTACCCCGATGTTACGTCGGGGCTCATCAAGGAGGCAAAATGGTTTATCAAAATGAAGCACAAATTTTTGACGGAAAAACATTAGTTGAGAAAGACGGAAAAATAGAAATTAAAAACCCTGATTTTTTCCGAAAAAAAATAGTCGATGACTTAATCGACACCATAATACTTTCCGATTCAAATCATCTTAAAAGACTATGTTATTTTGTTGCATATAACGCGGGGCTCGCTTTCGGGGTAATACCATCATCAATACAAGGCTTGTATGAAGCACGGGGGAAGGGCGCTTTTAGCGGATTTACCGTGCCCGCAATGAACATAAGAACTCTTACTTATGACTTGGCGCGAGCGGTATATCGCGCGGCAAACAAGATAAATGCCGGGGCTTTTATCTTTGAGATTGCAAAAAGTGAAATCGGCTACACTGGCCAAAGGCCTTTGGAATACTCTTCGGTTCTTATACTTGCCGCAATAAAAGAAAATTACACCGGGCCTATTTTTATCCAGGGAGACCATTTTCAGGTAAAAGCAAAAAATTACCTGCAGGACAAAGACAAGGAACTCAACCCTTTGAAAGATTTAATAAAAGAGGCAATTGATTGTTCTTTCTATAATATTGATATAGATACTTCCACTTTGGTTGACCTGTCGAAAAACAATTTGGACGAACAGCAAAAATTAAATTATGAAGTCTGTGGCCAGCTAACAAAACACATACGCAGCCTTCAGCCAAAAAATATCGATATTTCAATAGGTGGCGAGATTGGAGAAGTCGGTGGAAAGAATTCTACACCGGAGGAATTACACGCATATATCAAAGGCTATCTTAAAGAAATTAAGAAATTAAAAGGTATATCCAAAATAAGCATACAAACAGGAACCTCGCACGGCGGCGTAGTTTTACCTGACGGCTCAATTGCAAAAGTAAGCATAGACTTTGATACGCTTAAGAAACTTTCTGAAATTGCCAGAAAAGATTATGGTTTAGCAGGCGCAGTGCAGCATGGCGCATCCACCCTGCCCAATGAAGCATTTCATACTTTCCCTGAAGTAGGCTGCGCAGAAATACACTTAGCTACACAATTTCAAAATATTGTCTATGATTATCTTCCGTTACCCCTTAAAGAAAAAATCTACGGATGGCTACACACGACTTATGCCGCAGAAAAGAAACCTGATATAACAAATGACCAGTTTATATATAAGACACGGAAAAATGCTTTAGGTCCGTTTAAAAAAGAAATACATTCACTGCCCAAAGAGTGGCGCGAGAAGATATCAAGTATACTAGAAGAAGAATTTTCTTTTCTTTTTGATAAGCTGCGCATAAAAGATACAAAAAACTTCGTCAAAGAGTATGTTCTGCCGGCTATTGTCGAAAAGAAAAAGGAAGATTTTCTTAAAGAAGAAAAAGATCTTGGCAAACTTGAAGGAGCAGACTGAGTAAAAAGGTTAAGGCTTAGGTTAAGAAAGATTAAATTCTTTACGTTTCAACCTTGACTTAAACCTACGGAGGTAATATGCGTTCTGACAAAATAAAAAAGGGAGTTGAAAGGTTTCCAAATCGTGCTCTTTTGTATGGCACGGGGCTTTCTTCTTCACATATGGAAAGGCCTTTCATTGGTATTGCTTCTTCCTTCACTGATCTTATTCCAGGGCATATCAATATGCGCACTTTAGAACGCTATATCGAAAGAGGCATAGAAAACAAAGGTGGGACTCCTTTTATTTTCGGTGTTCCCGGTATTTGCGACGGCATTGCCATGGGGCATTCGGGTATGAAATATTCCCTGCCTTCGCGGGAACTTGTTGCGGATATTATTGAAACAATTGCCTGTGCCAATAGCTTAGATGGCTTAATTCTACTTACCAACTGTGATAAAATCACTCCGGGAATGATTATGGGAAGTTTACGCGTAAATATTCCGACAATCGTTGTGACAGCTGGGCCGATGTTAGGGGGGCATTTAGGAAAGAAACGGCTTGCCCTTGTGCGCGATGCTTTTGAAGCAGTAGGCAGGTTTAAGGCAGGAACCATAAGCAAAGAAGAGCTACGGACTATTGAATGCGAAGCCTGCCCATCATGCGGCTCGTGCCAGGGGTTATATACCGCAAACACAATGGCATGCATTACAGAAGCAATGGGGCTTTCGCTTCCGTATTGCGCAGCAACTCCTGCAGTTTTAAACAGAAAAACAAGAATTGCTTATGAAAGCGGCCAACGCATAGTCGATCTGGTCAAAAACGACATAAAACCAAAGGACATTGTAAATAAAAAATCTTTAGAAAATGCTATTGTCGTTGATATGGCTCTAGGGGGCTCAAGCAACACAGTTTTACATCTTATGGCGATAGCCTCAGAAGCACAAGTGCCCCTTAGCCTTAAAGATTTTGACAGGATAAGCAAGCTTACACCAAACATTGCCAAGCTTGAGCCGGCGGGAGAATACTACATGGAAGATCTTGATAATGCCGGAGGAATCCCCGCAGTTTTACAAAGATTTTTAAAACTAATAAATAACGCGCCAACGGTATGTGGTAAAAAAACCCATGAGATTGCGAAATCAGCTGTTATTTATGACGACGACATCATACGGCCCCTGGATAATGCTTATCGAAAAGAAGGGGGAATCGCTGTCCTGTACGGAAATCTTGCCCCTGAAGGTGCAATAGTTAAACAATCTGCGGTCGAACCAGACATGCTTGAATTTAAAGGCACTGCCCGTGTTTACAATTCAGAAGAAGAAGCCATGGAAAATATACTAAATGGCAAAATAAAGAAAGGAAACATCGTTGTTATAAGATATGAAGGCCCAAGCGGAGGCCCTGGAATGAGGGAAATGCTTTCACCAACATCTGCCTTGGTAGGCATGGGGCTGCATAAAAATGTTGCGCTTATCACTGACGGTAGGTTTTCCGGTGGAACCCGCGGCCCTTGTATTGGCCATGTTTCCCCGGAAGCTGCACTTGGAGGGCTAATTGCTTATATCAAGGATGGTGATATAATACATATCAATATTCCCAAGAGAAAACTTAGCCTGCTGATAAGTAATACCGAAATAGAAAAAAGAAAAAAAGAAATAAAATTGCAGCCGGAAAAAATAAAATCAGGGTATCTTTATAGATATTCAAAAATAGTCACTTCCGCATCAACCGGGGCTATATTAAAAGAATAACAGTACCGTAGCGACTACGGTATCTAAAATAATCGGAATATCGTTGACAAGTGGATAAGCGTTTGTTATCATTGCTATAATTACCTTAATATGAAAATAGTCAAATTCATAAACTCAGCTACCAGAATTATCAGCAATCTGCTTGGCGCTTTTTCCAACGATATCGGCATTGATTTAGGCACAGCGACAACGCTTGTTTATTTACGTGGCCAAGGAATTGTGCTTTGCGAACCTTCCGTCGTTGCAATATACAAAAATAGCGGTGCTGTACTTGCGGTAGGCGAAGAAGCTAAACGCATGCTCGGCAAAACCCCGGGAAGCATTTCAGCAATAAGGCCGATGAAAGATGGAGTTATCGCTGATTTTGACGTAACCGAAGAAATGCTTCGTTATTTTATAAACAAAGTTAACCCTCCGAATATATTTAGCAGTTTTCGAAGGCCAAGAATTGTAATAGCGGTACCTTCCGGAATAACCGAAGTTGAAAAAAGAGCCGTAAAAGATTCCGCTCTTAAGGCCGGCGCCAGAGAGGTTATCCCGGTTGAGCAATCTCTTGCCGCGGCTATCGGCGTAGGACTGCCTATAACCGAGCCTCAAGGCAGTATGATTATTGACATCGGCGGTGGCACAACGGAAATAGCGGTAATTTCTTTAGGCGGAGCAGTATATGCACGTTCTGTAAGGGTAGGGGGAGATGAAATGGATGATGCGATCATAGAACATATGAAAAAAGCTTACAATCTTATGATAGGCGAACGCACAGCCGAAGAAATAAAAATAAAAATAGGCTCTGCATGGCCGCTGGAAGAAGAACTAACTATGGAAGTGCGAGGCCGAGATTTGATTACAGGGCTTCCTAAATTTATCAGGATAAATTCGGAAGAAGTGCGTGAGGCGTTACAGATTCCCTTAAAAGAGATAATCGAGGCAACAAAAGTAACGCTTGAACGCACCCCGCCGGAGCTTGCTGCTGATTTGATCGAAAAAGGGATAGTACTTTGTGGCGGCGGCTCATTGCTGCGCGGCCTGGATAAATTAGTTTCTGAACAAACCGGCCTTGCCTGTTTTGTTGCAGATGACCCTTTAACGTCAGTTGCCCTGGGGACAGGCAAAATACTAGAAGACCCCAGGTTTTTAAAGAAGATTTCTCTTGTATCCACCTTCTAAAATCACATCTAAATATATAGCGCTTTTTTTGTTGTTCGCATTGCTTCTAGTGTTACCTTTTAGAAGTTTTATTGCGAATCTACTGGTAGCATTTTCCAGCCAACGCCTCATAGCAACACAAAATTCCTCAAAAACTATCGAAGAATTGGAAAAGAAAAACCTCATCCTATCTTTAGCCATTAAGAAAAGTCAAACTGTCGCTGAAGAAAACGAAAACTTAAGAAAAGCGTTAGCTTTTAAAGAAGACAAAAAAATAGACATAGTTGGTGTCGAAATTGCTTCGTTTGACCCTTCAGCGTGGCGCAGGCTCGCAATTATCAATGCGGGAAAAGATAAGGGACTAAGAGACGGGATGTTTGCAGTAGATAGCGAAGGCTTTCTGGTAGGCAAAATAGTCGAGGTTAAAAATAATTTTGCGCGACTTATGCTGGTTGACGACCCTGAATTTAGCCTTGCAGTTTACATTGGAAAGGACGCATTAGGGATGCTCTCCGGCGGGCTTGACGCCGTAAAAATACAATATATTGATATGAATGACAATGTTAACCTTAATGATATAGTATGGTTTAAAATGCCTCTAATCTCATATCCCATATATATAGGAAGAGTAAGAAAAATTAATGAAAATAAAAATGGCTTGTTTTTAGACGTCGAAGTAAAACTTTTTAGCCAAAACCCGCTTTTAAAGAAAATTTTTATAATAAAATGACGGAAAAAAATCTAAAGGCACTGTCGGCGTTACTGATTTTTTTCCTCCTGGATGTAACAAAGCCATTTGCTTACTCGTTAGCAACTGAATTCACCTTTCTAGGCATCGTACTAGTTGCTATGAATTACCCGCTAAAAACATCATTAATTTTAGCTATTATATTTGGTTACCTCAAAGATGCGGCCTGCATGGATATGGGCAATTTTAATTTGCTTGAATTTAGCGCTATTGTCACGCTCATTCATTATTGCTTACGTAATTTTCATAAAAAAGCAGTGAAGGTTCTCCTTTTTTTTGGCGTGCTTGTCGCCCATATTGCTATAAATAATTTTCAGATAAACAAGGCTAGTTATTTCTTTTCGCTATTATTTTTTATACATTCATCGGTTATTTTTCTTCTTATAAACCGCTTATTTACCGAGTGGCTTATCTTAGGGCTAAAAAACGATAATGTCATCTAGCAAAGATAGTTTTATAATTTTTCTTAAACGTATTTGTATCACGGCATTTTTGATACTTTGCGTGTCGCTGTTTTATTATCAAATAATAAAAGGAAATTATTATCTTATTCGTGCTAAAAACAACTATGTGAAAGTAATACCGGAACGGTCAATCCGCGGAAAGATTTTCGACAGAAATGGAATTGTGCTCGCATATGATAAGCCGTCGTTCAATATTGCGGTAATTCCATATCAAATAAAAAATAAGAAAACGGCAATTTTTTCAGAACTTGCAAAATTCTCAGGCCTAAATTTAAAAACACTAAACAGAAATTATAGCCGTAAATTCCAGAATTTTTTTGCACCTGTAGATATAATTACCGATATCGATAAAAGAGAAGCTTTCCGGATAAAAGAAAAATTCAAGGATGAAATATTCATTGACCCGCAACCGCAACGGCATTATG
>Ga0265297_10007642_pt1 | contig 14857 bp, 14 predicted proteins | sample Munlanlwell13791_FD_192502 | JGI IMG/M metagenome (GOLD analysis project Ga0265297, IMG submission 192502) | Leachate microbial communities from a municipal landfill in Southern Ontario, Canada - Leachate well 137-91 | ecosystem: Engineered > Solid waste > Landfill > Unclassified | place... | reverse complement strand
GCCGTCGACGCCAAGGGCCGCACCTATGCGACCGGCAAGCGCAAGAACGCGGTCGCCCGCGTCTGGGTGAAGCGCGGCACCGGCAAGGTCACGATCAACGGTCGCGACATCGGCGTCTATTTCGCCCGCTCGGTCCTGCGCATGCTGCTGAACCAGCCGTTCCAGGTCGCGAACCGCATCGGTCAGTATGACGTCGACGCCACCGTCTCCGGCGGCGGTCTGTCGGGCCAGGCCGGCGCCGTCCGTCACGGCGTCTCCAAGGCCCTGACCTATCAGGAACCCGAGCTGCGCTCGGTCCTGAAGGCCGGCGGCTTCCTGACCCGCGACAGCCGCGTGGTCGAGCGCAAGAAGTACGGCAAGGCCAAGGCCCGCCGCAGCTTCCAGTTCTCGAAGCGCTGATCGGCGGACGGTCTTTCCAGATCAGGCCCGGCAGGCGACTGCCGGGCCTTTTCTTTTGGCATCGGGGACCGGCCTAGGGCCGCGCCGCAGCCTCGATCGCCGCGATGTCGATCTTCACCATCTCCATCATGGCCTCGAAGACGCGTTTCGAGAGGGCGCGGTCAGGATCCGCCATGAGGTCGAGCAGGCGGCGCGGCGTGATCTGCCAGGAGAAGCCCCAACGGTCCTTGCACCAGCCGCAGGCGCTGGCGACGCCGCCACTGCCCAGGATCGCGTCCCAATAGCGGTCGGTTTCCGACTGGTCCTCGGTCACCACCATGAAGCTCACCGATTCGTTGGGCTTGAAGGTCGGGCCGCCGTTCAAGCCGACGAACTGCCGCCCCAGGACGGTGAATTCGACCGTCAACTCGCTGCCCTCGCAGCCGCCGGGAAAATCGCCGGGCGCCGGGTTCACCGTGTCGACATGGCTGTCGGGAAAGGTCGCGGCATAGAAGGCGGCCGCCTTGGCGGCTTCCCCATGGTCGAACCACAGGCAGGTGACGAACCCCGGCATGTCGGTTTCCTCGTTCTGTCCGAGTGCCCTGAGTGTTTTAGCGCAGTCGCCGGCCGTCCAGCGCTTCAAGACCCGGCCGGCAACTGCCGAACCCTTTTTTTGGGCTCAGCGCCCGCGCCGCCGCGTGGCGACGGCGTCCAGCACTTCCCATTTGCTGCCCTTGGTCTTGCCCATGAAGCCGGGGAAGGTGTAGTCGTCCGGCACCAGATCGCATTCCGCCTCGGCTGCGTCGAGGTCGCCGAGGGCCAGGAAACATTCGGCGCGCATCAGGTGCGGATAGGGACCGAACCAGTGGGTGTGGTCGAGGTCGGCGACGTTCTGCCAGTCGGCCAGAGCTTGGGGCCAGCGCTTCAGTCCCTTCAGAAGTCTAGCGCGCGCCGCGTAATGTGCCGCATTCGGAGCTCGATCGAGGCGAATGCAGGTGTCCTGGTCGGCCAATGCTTCGTCCAACCGACCTTGCATGTGCCAAAGGAAGGAACGGGCCGCAAATCCTTCGGGATCGGCTGGGTGGCGGATACAGTAGCCGTCGCAGATGCTTTGAGCAGTTTCGAAATCTCTCGTCTTTTCGGCGAGGGTGAGCGCACTGTCTAATTCTGGTACTTGCGACCAAAGGAGTGGCATCGCGGCTGTCCCGTCACGGCTGAAGTCTTTGCGCCGTCCCGTTGGGCGCAAACCGATGGGTGACCCGCCACACTGCTCGCTGATCATTCCTTGGATACAGCTATTCATGCTTAGGCCACGAAGCCCATCTTCGGCGTCTAGCGGCCGGAGGTAGAGACTGAAACACTTCGATTCGGCATATGCCCGTTCCTCGGCACAGTCGATGTTGACGTGGTGAATGACTGGGGGCGAGTGGGCAGCGCCCGGCGGGCCGGCTCCATCGGTCCAGCGGCCATGATCATCTCGTGGCTGTGCTGGGTTGAAGTTGGTTTTCTCACTGGTGCACCTGCACAGTGATTGCTGCTTCATCTCTCGTTCGATGACGTTGCGCAAGTGTAGCAGGCTGATTTCGACGCGATCCGCAGCCGAGATATATCGTGCGTGACTCATCGCTTTGCCCTCTTGGCGGCCGGAACAAAAGAAGAACATCTTAATCCGGCCAATGCAATCGCAGATGGCGCCGATCCGGCTGCATAGGGGTCTCTAATGGAGGTGGAAGGTCAGTGGGGGGCTTCTGTTGCCCGGTGCCCCCCGTACCGCGCTTACCTAATTACTTAGGCAGCGAGCGCCATTTCGTTGTCGTTGGCACTTGTGTGTTTGACCCGATAACGGCGGTATCATGCCGGGCGAAAGAGCATCCCTTTACTACGCACGTCGATCCTGTTTCGCCCCCAGCATCTGCCGACCGGTTTGCCGATCGGCACATGGTGGAGGCGCCGGGTACCGCCCCCGGGTCCGTAACGTCTATTCCGAACTTCGTTTATCGCCATAGTCGGTTGCCCGACACCGGAGATATAGGGCATTCAGGGCAGGAATAGAAGCCCGCTCGCGATCCATGAGTCGGGCAAGCGAGAGAGCCGCCATGACGCCCGAGCAGAAGGCCGAGATCGAAGCCCAGCGCGCCCAGAGTTTTGTCACCCGGCGAGCCACCGTTCCGGCGCTGGAAGAGATCCTGTTCGAGGCGATCCCGGTGCTGGACCACGGCTTCATCCGGGTGGTCGACTATATGGGCGACGACGGCGCGGTGGTGCAGGCGGCCCGCGTTTCCTACGGCAAGGGCACCAAGAAGGTGCGGGAAGACGCCGGGCTGATCGCCTATCTGATGCGCCACCGGCATTCCACGCCCTTCGAGATGTGCGAGATCAAGTTCCACGTGAAGCTGCCGATCTTCGTCGCGCGCCAGTGGATCCGCCACCGCACCGCCAATGTGAACGAATATTCGGCCCGCTATTCGCTGCTCGACCGCGAGTTCTACATCCCCAAGCCGGAGCATCTGGCGGCTCAATCCTCGTCCAACCGCCAGGGCCGGGGCGACGTGCTCCCGCCCGACCAGGCGGCGAAGGTGATGAAGCTGCTGCGCGACGATTCCGAACGCGCCTACGACCATTACCTCGAAATGCTCGGCACCGGCGAGGAGCGGGCGGAGGAAGACCGCGGCCTGGCCGCTTCGGCCGAGGAAGTGGCGGTCACCGGCCTGGCGCGTGAGCTGGCGCGGATGAACCTATCTCTCAACTTCTATACCCAATGGTATTGGAAAACAGACCTTCACAACCTCATGCATTTTCTCTCGCTCAGGGCCGATGCTCATGCGCAATATGAGATCCGGGTCTATGCCGAGGCGATGGTCGACGTATTAAAGCGTTGGGTACCAGCCACTTACGAGGCGTTCCTCAACTATCGTCAGGGCGGTGCCTATCTCTCGGCCAAGGCTCTCGCGGTGGTGAAGGGCCTGCTCGACGGCAAGCCGCTGAGCCGGGAGGAGAGCGGTCTCTCGGCCCGCGAATGGTCCGAGGTGATGGCGACTCTCGGGCGCGACAAGTGAAAGACCATTTCGTCCGCCTCGCGGCCTACAACCGCTGGGCCAACGGCATCGTCTACGACATCGCCGCCGGCCTGACGGCGGAGGAATTCGGCCGTGACCTGGGCGCCTTCTTCAAGTCGGTCAAGGGCACGCTGAACCACCTTCTGGTGGTCGACCGGGTCTGGCTCGGCCGGCTGACGGGCGAGGGCGCGCCGGGCATCACCGGCCTGGACCAGATCCTGTTCGAGGAATTCGAGCCCTTGCGCGCTGCCCGCGCAGCGGAGGACGAGCGGATCGCCGCCTATGTCGAGGCGCTGGACCCGGTGGCGCTGGGCGAGACCGTGACTTATCGGAGCCTGATGGGCGGCAGCTTCCAGGACCGGCGGGTCGACATATTGACCCATGTCTTCAACCACCAGGCTCATCACCGGGGCCAAGCTCATGCGCTGCTGACCCGCCTGGGCCGGCCCAGCGCCGAGATCGACTTCCTGTTCTTTCTCAGGCGCGGATGAGGTCCCGCTGGCGGGCGAGCCAGCGCGCCTCGGCCGGCGGCGGGCTCAGGGCCAGGCAGGCGTCATAGGCGGCCAGGGCCTCGTCGCCGCGCCCGGCCCGGCGCAAAAGGTCGGCCCGTGCGGCCTGATAGGGCAGGAAATCCGCCATCTGGCCTGCCGGCAGGGCCTCGACGGCGGCGAGGGCGGCCTCGATCCCCTCGACCTCGGCCAGGACGACAGCCCGATTCAGCCGCACCACCGGATCGTCGCGCAGGAGCAGCAATCGGTTGTAGAGCGCCAGCAGGTGGCGCCAGGGCGGCGGGTCCCCGCGGTGCTGGCGGTCGCACCAGGCGCCGTGCAGGGCCGCTTGCAGGCAGCGCGGCCGGGCCCGCGACAGGGCGAGGGCGCGGCCCATGTAGTCTTCCGCCGCCGCGATCATGGCGCGGTCCCAGAGCGCCGGGTCCTGCTCCGCCAGCGGGATCATCACGCCGTCGCCGTCGACCCGCGCCGGCCGCCGCGCCTCGGCATAGCGGACCAGGGCGGCGATCGCCTGCACTTCAGGCTCGGCCGGCATCAGGCGGGCCGCGATTTCGCTCAGGGACAGGACTTCGCGGGCGAAACCGGCGTGGGGGCCGCTACCGGCACCGTCCTCATGGGCCTTGGCATAGGCGATTTCGAGGGTGGTGAGCACGGCTTCCAGCCGTTCCGGCCAATGCTCGGGGCCGGGGATCTCGAAGCCGATACCGGCCTCGGCGATCTTGCGCTTGGCCCGCACCAGGCGCTGCGCCAGGGTCGCCTCGGGCAGCAGGAAGGCGCTGGCGATTTCGGCGGTGGAGAGGCCGCAGACCAGCCGCAGGGTGAGGGCGGCCCTGGCATTGGCGGCGATCGCAGGATGGCAGCAGACGAAAATCAGCCGCAGCCTTTCGTCCGGGATCAGGCTCGAGTCGTCGGCCATGCGCTCCTCCACCGTCGGCGGCGGGGCGGGGGCGTCGGGCTGGGGCCGGTCCCGGACCTGGCGACGGCGCAGCCGGTCGAGTGCCGCCCGCTCCGCCGTCCGGTAGAGCCAGGCGGCGGGATCGGCCGGAACCGCCGCGGGCCAAGCTTCCAAGGCCCGGATGCAGGCATCGGCTAGTGCCTCTTCCGCCAGGTCGAGGTCGCGGAAACGGGCGGCCAGGGCGGCGGTGATGCGCCCGCCCGCCACCCGGACCGCGGCCTCCAGCAGGGCCGCGGTCAATCGCCCGCCAGCAGGGGGCGGATCTCGATCGCGCCGTTGCCGACCAGCGGCACCCGCCGGGCGATGGCGATGGCGGCATCGAGGTCCGGCGCGTCGATCAGGTAGAAGCCGCCGAGCTGTTCCTTGGTCTCGGCGAAGGGGCCGTCGTGCACCACCTGTTCGCCGCCGGTGCTGCGCACGGTGGTGGCGGTGGCAACACCCTTCAGGCCGGCACCGCCCTTGCGGGCATCGCCCAGCGACTGGGCGAAGGCCATGTGGCGGCCGAACATCGCCTGCAGGGCGGGCCCCTCCTTGGCGGCGCCGAACTGGGCTTCGTCTTCATAGATCAGGAGCATGTATTGCATGACGAGACTCTTCTGTCGGTCCTGGCAGGCACGCCGATCGTGCCTGTCCGAGCCATAGACGCGCCAGCCCCGCCCGGATCGACAGCGGCCGCCAAAAAAACTTCAGGCGGCGGCCACCGCCTTCAGGAAGGACTCCCGTTCCGCCAGGGCGCCGGCCGGCGGAGCGGCGCTGGCGACCCCCATGTCCTTCAGGACGGCGGCCACGGCGGCCACCACCCGGTCGACCACGGCGGCGTCGAAGCGGCCGATGGTGCCGATGCGGAAACTCTCCACCACCGTGAGCTTGCCCGGATAGAGGATGAAGCCGCGCTGCTTCATCCGCTCGTAGAAATCCGGAAAACGGAAGGCGGGATCGGCCGGGCAGAAGAAGGTGGTGATGATCGGCGACAGCCAGCGGTCGGCCAGCAGGGTCTCGAAGCCGAGCGCCCGCATGCCGGTAATCAGATGGTCGCGGTTATTGGCATAGCGCGCCCCCCGGGCGGCGACGCCGCCTTCCGCCTCGAATTCGTCGAGCGCGGTCAGGAAGGCGGCGACGGCATGGGTCGGCGGGGTGAAGCGCCACTGGCCGGAACGTTCCATCTCCGCCCATTGGGCGTGGATGTCGAGGCTGAGCGAATGCGCATTGCCCTGCGCCGCCGTCAGCACTTCGGTCCGGGCCAGCACGAAGCCGAAGCCCGGCACGCCCTCGATGCATTTGTTGGCGGAGGAGACCAGGGCGTCGAAGCGGATCGCCGAAGGCTCGACCGGCACCGCCCCGAAGGCGGACATCGAATCGATCAGCAGGCGCCGCCCGGCCGCTTCGACCGCGGCGGCGATTTCGGCCAGCGGGTTCAGGATGCCGGAACTGGTCTCGCAATGGATGGCGACGACATGGGTGATCGCCGGGTCTTCCGCCAGGATCGCGGCGATTTCGCTGCCCCGCGGCGGCAGATAGTCGCCCTTGTCGAGGAGGCGGCAGGCCCGGCCCATCTGGCCGAGGGTTTTCGCCGCGCGCAGCCCATAGGCGCCATTGGCGAGCACCAGAGCCTTGCCGTCCCGCGGCACGAAAGTGCCGAGCATGGCTTCGACGCAATAGGAGCCGGAGCCCTGCATGGGCACGCAGGCATAGTCGCCGGCCCCTTCGCCGAGCAGGGCGAGCAGGCGGCGGCGCAGGCTCGCCGTCATGGCCCGGAAATCGCCGTCCCAACTGCCCCAATCGCGCAGCATGGCCGCCTTCACGCTGTAGGAGGTGGAGAGCGGCCCCGGCGTCAGCAGCCAGGGCTCGCCCAGGCGGGGATCTTCGAACGGGGGAAAGCCGGCAGACATGGAAACTCCTCGGGGACCTTACTGAGGCGGCAGAAGCGGCGCCGGGTCGAGCTGGAGCCCGTACCAGGCGAGGCCGAAATGAAGATGCGGGCCGGTCACCCTACCGGTCTTGCCGGACAGGGCGATGACATCGCCGGCCGAAACGCGCTGGCCCGGATGCACCCGGACCTCGGAGAGATGGGCATAGAGCGTCTGCACCCCGGCGCCATGGTCGACGATCACGGTGCCGCCGGTGAAATAGAGATCGGGCTCCGCCAGGCTGACCGTGCCGGATGCTGCGGCGGCAACCGGCGTGCCCACCGGCACCGCGACGTCGAGGCCGAGATGCGGCTGCCGCGCCTCGCCGTTCAGGATGCGCTGGCTGCCGTAGATGCCGGAGATCCGCCCCTTGGCCGGCCATTGCAGGCCTGCCTCCCAATCGGTGGCGGCGCTGTCGACGGCGCGGGCGGCGGCGATGCGGCTGCGTTCGGCGGCGATCCGCTCCAGCGTCGCGGGATCGGGATTCACCTGCTTTTCCGGCAGGCCGTCGATCCGCTGGATGTCCCACGCGCGTTTGGCGATCGGGCGGCGCAGCACCGATGTGCTGCCGTCCGCCTCGGTCACCTGGAGCACCAGTTCGCCCGTCGCATCGCGCCCGAGGCCGAGGACGAAGCGCCCGTCGGGTGCCACATGCAGTGCCCGGTCCTGGTAGCGGATATGTTCGCCGGGTGCCGCATGGCCGGTGACCAGGGCGCCCTGCGCCACTTCGCCGTCGACCGTCGCCGCCTCGGCTGCGCCCGAGAGCAGCAGCACGAGGCCGACGACGAGCTTCACGGCGTCAGCCCGAGCTGGGCCGCGCGCATCAAGGCCGCCTCGGGCGAGGCATAGGCCTCCTGCCGGTCGACCGACCAATAGCGCAGGTCTTCGAGCTGGATCTGCGCGCCGGTGGCGGCGCAGATCACGAAGGCGCCGGGCCACAGGATGCGGAAATGGCCGTGCTCGAAATGCAGTTTGGCGGGAGCGCTTGCGTCCATCATGGTCTTTCAGATCAGGGTGCCCTGTTCGGGCGGCGGGCCTTCGGCCTTGCGGCCGCGCCGGCGCGGGCCGTCGCCCCCTGCCAGCGCCTGCACGCGACCGTCGGCGAATTCGATCTCCAGGGCATCGCCCGGGTGCACGGCGGCGGCCGCGGCGACCAGGGCGCCGTCGCGGCGGACGACGGCGAAGCCCCTGGCCAGCACGCCCTGATAGGACAGGGCCTCGAGCAGCTTGGCCGGCGTCACTAGCCGCTGCGCCAATTGGTCCAGCCGGCGGCCGACCGCGGGCGACAGGCGCTGCGCCATCAGCTCCAGCCGCTCCGCCTTCTGGCGGATCTCGCCTGTCAGCACCTGGGGGCGGAGGCCGGCGGCCGCTGTCGCCAGCCGGGCATTGCGCTCGCCGATCAGGCCGAGCAGGGCGCGCGGCAGCCGGTCGGAGAGATCGTCGAGGCGCAGTTCCGCCGCCTCGATCAGGCTGCGCGGATGGCGCAGCCCCCGGGCCAGGCCTTCCAGCCTGGTGTCCCGCTCGGCCAGCAGGCGGCGGGCAGCCTGGCGGGCGCGGGCGCCCAAGTCTTCCACCCGGTCGAGCAGTTCGGCCCGAACCGGCACCGCCATTTCGGCGGCGGCGGTCGGCGTCGGCGCCCGCCGGTCGGAGGCGAAATCGATCAGCGTGGTATCCGTCTCGTGGCCGACGGCGGAGATCAGCGGGATCTCGCTGCCCGCCGCGGCGCGCACCACCACTTCCTCGTTGAAGGCCCAGAGGTCTTCCAGGCTGCCGCCGCCGCGCGCGACGATGAGGAGATCGGGCCGCGGCACCGGGCCGCCTTCGGGGATGGCATTGAAGCCCCGAATCGCCCGTGCCACCTGTTCGGCCGCCCCTTCGCCCTGCACGGCGACGGGCCAGACCAGGACGTGGCGCGGAAAGCGGTCGGCCAGGCGATGCAATATGTCGCGGATTACGGCGCCCGTGGGCGAGGTGACGACGCCGATGACCGCGGGCAGGAAGGGCAAGGGCCGCTTCCGCTCCTGCGCGAACAGGCCCTCGGCGGCGAGCTTCCGCTTCCGTTCCTCGAGCAGGGCCATGAGGGCGCCGGCCCCCGCGGGCTCGATCGATTCGGCCACCACCTGATATTTCGAGCGGCCGGGATAGGTCGTGAGCCTGCCGGTCACCACCACTTCGAGCCCGTCTTCCGGCCGGAAGCGGAGCCTGCCGGCGACATTCCGCCAGGCCACGCCGTCCAGCACCGCCTCGGCATCCTTGAGGGCGAAATAGAGATGGCCGGAGGAATGGCGCTTGGCACCCGTGAGTTCGCCCCGCACGCGGACCAGGGCGAATCGGTCCTCCACCGTCCGCTTCAGTTGGGCGGAGAGTTCGGAAACCGAGAGTTCGGGCAAATTGGCAGGCGCCGGGGCAGGGGCGAGGTCTTCCATGCTCATGCGGACATGATACAAGCTTGCCCCGAAGTTGGGCGAGGGTTTAGCGATGAATGTCCTGGTGATCGGAAGCGGCGGCCGCGAACATGCCCTGTGTTGGGCGCTGGCGAAATCGCCCCTGGTCGGCCGGCTGTTCTGCGCGCCGGGCAACGGCGGCATCGCCGCGGTGGCGACCTGCGTCGAGATCGACCCCAAGGAGGTCGACCGCCTGCTCGCCCTGATCCGGACCGAGAAGATCGATTTCGTCGTCGTCGGGCCGGAGGCGCCGCTGGTCGCCGGTCTGGCCGACAAGCTGGCCGAGAAGGGCATCAAGACTTTCGGGCCGAGCGCCGCCGCGGCCCAGCTCGAAGGCTCCAAGGGCTTCACCAAGGATCTCTGCGCCCGCCACAATATCCCGACCGCCGCCTATGGCCGTTTCCACGACAAGGCTTCGGCGCTTCGCTATCTCGCCGACCAGACCATCCCCGTGGTGATCAAGGCGGACGGGCTCGCCGCCGGCAAGGGCGTGGTGATCGCCACCACCCGGGACGAGGCGGCGATGGCGATCGACGATTGCTTCTCCGGCCGTTTCGGCTCCGCCGGCTCCGAGATCGTCATCGAAGAATTCCTGGAGGGCGAGGAGGCGAGCTTCTTCGCGATCGCCGACGGCCGCCATGTCGTGCCCCTCGGCAGTGCGCAGGACCACAAGCGCGCCTTCGACAATGACGAAGGCCCCAATACCGGCGGCATGGGCGCCGTCGCCCCGTCGCCCCTGATGACCCCCGCCATGGTGGACGAGGTGATGGCGCGCATCATCCGCCCGACCGTGGCCGCCATGGCGGCGGAGGGAAGGCCGTTCAAGGGCGTGCTCTATGCCGGCCTGATGCTGACCAGATCCGGCCCCCAACTGATCGAATACAATGTCCGCTTCGGCGATCCCGAATGCCAGGTGCTGCTGGCCCGGATGAAGAGCGACCTTCTGCCCGTGCTGGCCGCCGCCGCCGACGGCGTGCTCGACAAGCTGGCGATCGACTGGGACCCGCGGCCGGCGGTCACCGTGGTGATGGCCACCAAGGGCTATCCCGGCGAATTGCAGAAGGGCGGCGAGATCCGGGGGCTCGACGCCGCCGCGGCGGTAAGCCCGGACGTCACCGTGTTCCATGCCGCGACCAAGGCGGAGGGCGATCATTTCGTGCCGGCGGGCGGCCGCGTCCTCAATGTGACGGCGCTCGGCGAGACCATTCAGGCCGCGCGCGAGACCGCCTATGCCGCCATCGCCAAGGTCGACTGGCCGGGCGGCTTCTACCGCACCGACATCGCGCTGAAGGCGATCGCCGCCGCCGGCGAATGACCGGCACGGTCCCGGTTGACCGGGAATTGCGAGCGTCCTAGCGTCGCCCCCCAATGACAGGGGAGAGGCGTTGAAATGGTCGTCCAGGCATCCGGTCCCGCCAGCGAAACTTCGGCCGTGCGCGAGGCGCATCGCTTCGACGAGGCGAAGCTGGAAGCCTTTCTGGCCGCCCGCATCGAGGGTTTCGCCGGGCCGATGACGGTCGAACAGTTCAAGGGCGGGCAGTCCAACCCGACCTATCTGCTGACCACGCCTGCGCGCCGCTATGTCCTCCGCAAGAAGCCGCCGGGCAAGCTGCTGGCCTCCGCCCATCAGATCGAGCGCGAATACAAGGTGATCGAGGCCCTGGCCGGGACCGGCGTGCCGGTCGCCCCGGCGCTCCTGCTCTGCGAAGACGCGGAAGTGATCGGCACGCCCTTCTATGTCATGGGCCATGTCGACGGCCGCGTGCTGCGCGATCCCCAGCTCCCGGGCGCGACCCCGGCCGAGCGGGCGGCGATCTACGAGCAGATGGTCGATGTCCTGGCCAGGCTCCATTCGGTCGACGTCAATGCCGTGGGCCTCGGCGATTTCGGCAAGCCCGGCAATTATTTCGAGCGCCAGATCGGCCGCTGGTCCAAGCAGTACGAAGCGGCCAAGACCGAGACGGTCGACGCCATGGACAAGCTCATGGCCTGGCTCCCCGCCAATATCCCGCCGGGCGAGCATGTCGCCCTGGTGCATGGCGACTACCGCCTGGAAAACACCATCTTCCATGCGACCGAGCCCCGGATGCTCGCCGTGCTCGACTGGGAACTGGCCACCCTCGGCCACCCGCTGGCCGACCTCGCCTATAACTGCATGCCCTATCACATCGCCGATCCCACCATGGGCAACCTGATGGGCATCGACTTCGCCGCGACCGGCATTCCGAGCGAGCCCGACTATCTCGCCGCCTATTGCCGCAAGACCGGCCGCACCGGCATCCCCAACTGGGAATTCTACCTGGCCTTCTCCATGTTCCGCCTCTCCTCGATCGCCCAGGGCGTCTACAAACGCGGCCTCGACGGCAACGCCAGCTCCGACAAGGCCATGATGTACGGCGCCGTGGCGAAATTCCTGGCCGAACTGGCGTGCGAGACGCTCAGGAAGGCGGGGGTGGGGATTTAGGGAATTGTACCAATGCTTTTCTCAGATGTTCGGCAAGTCCTTAAGAGTCGATATTTGACGCAGCCGTGAATAGAGCTGCTTAGCCTTGAGCAGTCGTCCACCTTCAGCCTTTTCCGGCTTTCTTCTGGCTGTCTCGCCCCATGGATCCGGAATCCCCTCAATCGCCAAAAATGCAGCCGTTGCAGCCAATTCCAGTTCAACTGCGTCAGCCTTCACCATCTCATCAAGAAAGCTACGGCGGCGAGTCGACATTGGACTGCCGTCAGGCGGAGTTGACGTTGAGAAAATAGAATATGATCCGCCCCAGGTAGCAGATCCTTCTTTTTCGGTAATGAATCTCATAATACTCGCGAGTTGCGTCGCCTGGGCGAGCTGCTCCGAGTAAGGACCATAATGCTTATAGCGGAATTGGAACCCAGCTCCAAAGCCAGCTTGCTCCAGGAAGAATGCAATCTTTTGAAGCCTAGTTCTTCCAACAATTTGCCCACCAGCATCGCTAACGATTGCTGTGACTCGACGTGCGTCGTCTAGGTTGGCCATTTTGACACTCCCGAGCTTATGATTTCGTTTATTTTTCTCTTCGATTCTTCGTCGCCATTCGCGTAATAAACTCTAAATGCGCGAAATTTTTTCAACGCCGCCACAACGTGCGACCGTGTGGACAAATCAACAAGCCTACCGCCTTCTGTCCGAATATTAATTTGATTAAGAGGCCCCTTGGAATCTTCCGTTAGCTTTTTATAAGGGGACCGCTCAACATCATCTATTAAGATCTTCGGCGGCGAATTGGGCGAACTGAGCGAAAAATTCGTGACAGAATCATTTAATTCGTTGCGAATATATGCGCATGCGGCGTCGCACTCTGGCGACATTGAATCCGCATCGCTCTTGTCGTGAGCGATTCGTCCTCGCACATCTATGCATTTGTATAGATTTCTGTCGCGAAGCCGCTTAGAGAATGTAGAAATAAATTCATCTTTACTTTCCGCCATTAGCGATAATGCGCCCCAAATCACTGTGTCATCCAACGACAAAACGCACTCTATATCTTCAGGATTGTTTGAGAATTTTACAAGTGGGTGATTCTTGGGCAATCCTGTATTTTCTATTGATCCATTCTTCACAAGATCGATTACACGAGAGAGCAATTCTGAATATATGTTTTCCGCACCTCTCGTTGTTTTGTGAAAATAAACGGTTGGATAAAGATGAAATAGGCCGAGGACATATGCCTCCGCCGCCAATATTGCCTTCTGCCCCAGAACAAATGTTCGGACGGGATTAAGTTTTGTTCCGTCAACACTATTTTCGACATCGCCAACTTCAAGATTTTGCATAAGCCATTCGAAATCAATGCCAGAATGTTGACTTCCTGCCATTAAACGGTCGCGCCTCATATAGTCCAGACGGTCTGCGTCAAATTGGCTTGAAACAATTGCTGAATAAATTGTGGAATTCCCTCCGCCGCTCACCATGTCCGCAACATCATTGGCAAATCCGCTACCCATATCTCTTAATTTATCGGCTATTTCTCCATGGCGAATAAGATGATCGCTTACATCCTCATGGTGGGCCATCTTAAAACCAAAACGCTCACCTATTTTTTCAAAAGCGTGGCTGAAAGGTCCGTGCCCAACGTCATGGAGTAAAGCCGCTGCCAGTGCCTGCTGAGCTTTTGTATCTTCATTTCCATAACGTTCAACGACTTTAATAAGCCGCCTTGCAGTATGGAAAACACCTATGCTGTGTAAGAATCGTGAATGTGTCGCTCCAGGATAAACAAGATCTGAGAATCCCAGTTGTCTAATGCGCCGAAGCCGCTGAAACGGCCGCGTCTGCAAAACATCCCATAGCACGCGCTCGAGTTGGGATCTTGAGGCGTTGAATTCGACAAGATCGTGAAGCGGATCACGTATCCGTTGGTCTCTCATCGGGCCTGCGAATCAAAAGGTTCCCATATACTTATATCATGGAACAAAAAGAGAACTTTCAAATGTTAAGCTCGTAGAGGACAAAAAATGTGGCTCAAACTAACGCCTCTCCCCGAAAAACCCCCTCAACACCGCCGCCGCTTCCTCCCCGCCGATGCCGTCATAGACCTCCGGCGCGTGGTGGCACGTCGGCTGGGTGAAGAACCGCCCGCCGTGGGCCACGCCGCCGCCCTTGGGGTCGTCGGCGCCGTAGTAGAGGCGGCGGATCCTGGCGAAGGAGAGGGCGGCGGCGCACATGGCGCAGGGCTCCAGCGTGACATAGAGGTCGTGGCCGGTCAGGCGTTCCTGGGCGAGGGCGGTGCAGGCGGCGCGGATGGCCAGGATTTCGGCGTGGGCGGTCGGGTCGTTCAGCTCGCGGGTGCGGTTGCCGGCGCGGGCGATCACCTGGCGCGTGCTGCCGTCGACGATCACGGCGCCGACCGGGACTTCGCCGCGGGAGGCGGCGGCCCGGGCCTCGTCGAGGGCGAGGTCCATCGGGGTCGGCGTGGGCGGGGTCGGCGGTAGGGGCGTCTTGGTCATGGCGCTTGGAAATTACACGACTATGATCCGCCCATGTCGACAGAAACGCCCCCCAAACGCACCCCGAAACGCAAGCCCGCCGCCCCTGCCGAGAGCGCAGCACCCGAGGCGGAGCGGATCGCCAAATATCTGGCGCGCGCCGGCGTCTGTTCCCGCCGCGACGCCGAGAAACTGATCGGCGAGGGCAAGGTCGCGGTCGACGGCATCGTGCTGGAGAGCCCGGCCTATAAGGTGACCGGGGCGGAGCGCATCACGGTCGAGGGCCGGGTTGTCGCCTCGCCCGACCGGCCGCGCCTCTGGCGCTTCAACAAGCCGCGCGGCCTGGTGGTCTCCCACAAGGACGATCAGGGCCGCATCACCATCTTCGACATGCTGAAATCGGCCGGCCTGCCGCGGGTCATTTCGATCGGCAGGCTCGATCTCAATTCCGAAGGCCTGTTGCTGCTCACCAACGACGGCGGCCTGGCGCGGCGGCTGGAATTGCCCGAGAACGCCTGGGTCCGGCGCTACAAGGTGCGGGTCGCGGGCGAGATCGACCCGCGCCGGCTGGAAGCGCTGAAACAGGGGATCACGGTCGAGGGCGTGCATTACGGCCCGATCGAGGTCGAGATCGACCGGGTGGGCGGGCTGAACG
>Ga0265297_10007640_pt1 | contig 14858 bp, 13 predicted proteins | sample Munlanlwell13791_FD_192502 | JGI IMG/M metagenome (GOLD analysis project Ga0265297, IMG submission 192502) | Leachate microbial communities from a municipal landfill in Southern Ontario, Canada - Leachate well 137-91 | ecosystem: Engineered > Solid waste > Landfill > Unclassified | place... | reverse complement strand
AAAAGCTCTTTTATGTTCAACTCACCGTAACGGACATACTCGGAATTAAGATGGATAAGATATGCTCTATTTATCTTCAAGCCACATTTCCTAAGTAAATTTACTTGAAAAGATAAATCATGATAATGCGTTTTTTTATCAACATCGTTAGTTGATTTTACCTCATATACAGAATAGGCATTTAATTTTGGATCGAAATTTAGAATATCAATGGCGGCTAAATAGCCGTCTTTAACAAAAATAGATTGAAACAATACCCCTTGCTTTTTCTTTAGATAATTCTGTGTAGCTTCCCGTCCCTTCTCGTCTCTATGCTCGATTAGGATTCCGTCTGGAAATAGCTTTCTTGCTACCAGTTCAACTTCGTTGCCAGTTTCCATAATTGATTTTTCAAACTCGGACAATTCAGATTCAAAATATATCTCCGGCTTATGGATTTTATACCAAACGTTTTTGGGACACTCTCTATAAAGAATATAATCTTTTTTTGTTAGAATTGTGGACATTTAAATAAGTTTATTAGAAATTTGACGCGAAAACCAAACTTCCCAATTTGTTCGGGAAACTGTACCCCACTCACGCTGGACAGTGTCTCTTTTAGCAAAAAGGCAACCCTCTATCTTTTAGAGAGTTGCCTCAAATTTTACTGCGCGAACTCATTTACCACCTCTTTGTAATGATATTATTCTATACCTCCTTTTTCCCAATGTAAATCCTTTTTTGATTCGCTTTATCGCATATCGCAAGAGGTAATCCCCATGAGGCGACCCAGGAATACGGCGCGGCAGAAGAACCCTCTATATACAGGTATTCAGTTGCCCATATTCATGGCTCTAATTTAGGGGGTTTCATGCATTCTCAATAAGAAAGAGGCTTCATCTATGTTCTTAACATTTAAAAAGCTATTTCTAAACTCTCTGTTTTTAAGCAACCTCGTCAATTTAACCATTGGTTTTAATCTGGTTAAATCATCCTTATCCCTGCCTAAGGAAACCAAGACAATTCGAACTGATTTGCCATCCAAAGAACCAAAATCCGTAGGCTCTTTTGTGCGACAGAGAACAAAAGCATGGGGCCGGCTCATTTCTATCCAACAAGCTTCGGGTAATGCGATCCCTTGGCCAATAGCGGTTGTCCCTAATTGCTCTCTCTTGAGAAATTTTTGATAAATAAGCCGTTCGTCCTGAATCAACTTCTTTTGTTTGGCTAATTTTGCAATATTTAAGAGACACTCTTCTTTAGTTTTACCTTCCAAGCTCAATACTATTAAATCTACGATTTTCTCCATTAGGGACAATATAGCCATAAGAATGGCGTATTATCAAGGCGATATTTGGAGAAACAAAATGGGCTTATCCGTATTTTAATCTACGAATAAGCCCGTTTCTTTGTTAATATTTTAGATTGCTGTCTAACCCTTTTTAATCTCTAATCATCTTCATCACAGTGATATTTATCATACTGCGAGCCATATTCTCTTTCATTAGGATCCTGTATGGGTCTTTCGCGATTAAAATCACCATCATCTTCATCACTGTTTAAGTCAAGAAATGTAACTTTGTGGGTTCCTGCCTTAGATTGACAGGTTCTAACTGCCATTTCTAAGGCATCCGGGCCATCATCATGAGGGCCTTTGGGGAAATACTTAAGCTGGATAAGAAGCTCTGTATGTTTCCTGGAGAATTGGATAACCCCGGACTTAATTAATGCCTGCATTGATTCAATCCTAGAAAGCTTATCCGAGGTGTTATTCAATGCTTCTATTTTGGGGTATATTCCTTTCTGCGCCCCCAGTCTGACTATCTCATCCACTAGTACTATTTGGAATTGATTCGACTCAAACATAAACTTAGTGTAATTACGTATCCGGCAATATTCCAAAATATCGCTGACAAGTTTATCCGGTTTTCTCTTAGCGATATCCGCATCCAGAACGTAGATTATCCCTGTTTCCTTATGCCTTACTACGGTTATTACCGCAGAAAAATCACCGTTTCGGCCTGATTTTCCCAGACTAGGATCGCAGGCGCCATATATTTCGATGTCAGACCCTAAGGCGCGCAGGAGCTCATCTGCGGAAGCGAATTTCGTATCCCAATAATAGAATTCCTCGGGATTGAAAATACAATCCGTTGAATTCACCGGCTCATTCTGCTTTTCTGAGTCAAAGCTCCACTCTCCCTCCTGCTCCCTCATCTCCATAAGGCTAAGGTAATCTTCCTGTTCCGGCCAAAGCACAGCTGCTCCTTCGAGCATTGCCTCTTGGTTGTCATTATAAAATGCATTTGCAGCTTCTTTGCCGGATTTATCCTGATAGGTATCCCTAAAGTTAAAAATGTTTGACCATCTCTGCCAGAGCTCAGGGTGTTTTGACCAGGAGATAACTGACTTGTATATCTTCTTGTACCAGCCAGGCATTTCATTATCCCGAAGCAGCTTTGCCAGGAGGGAATCGTAATGCAGTATTGTGCCTACTATTATAAAATTGGTTCTTGCCGAGCCTGCCTTTAGCACCGCCTTAGTGAACCACTCAAAGAGCTTCTGCCTTGATTCAGCATAGAGGATGCCTTCTTCGTTCTCGATATCATCGAGTATGATCAAGGAAGGCCTCTCTTCCTTATTGCGCCTACCGCGTATCTTCTGGCCTGAACCAAGCGCTGTGATTTTGATACCATTACGCGTGATTATTTCGTCTTTCGTCCAGCGCTCAGGAGAGGGCTTCTGGCCTATCTCGCAGATATCCGGAAAATCCTCAAGTAGTTTTTCATTGTTTTCCAGCTCATACTTTATATGCGAGAGGTTATCCGCTGCCTGCTTGTTTGTATCTGAAAGAAGCAGGATATAGTTTTCCTTTGAATAACAGATACACCAGAGCGCATATATTAAGCTAACAATGGAACTCTTGGCACTATCTCTAGGGGCTGCAACGGCTATGCGCTGGCCTCGTTTGTCCTGCAGGGCGATTAAGAGCTGGTATAGTTCTTTGTGCATAACGCACATTTTCTTCTTCAGGTAATGCCCAAAGTATATCTCAGCAAATACCTGGATAGACTTTTCTCCTAACGCCCTACGGAGATTCTTAAGATCATTATTCATCCTGTTTGACATTTGAATTCTCCTGTTCTTTGTTTTGTATCTGATTGCTTTGCTCTGCTGCCATGCCTGTGATTTGCTGTGCAATTTCTGCCTGGTCAATCTTAAGCTGCAAGGATTTGATTTTCGCTTTTGATGCATCGTCCAAGAGGCCGTTATCAGAAGCTATACTTTCCAGCAAAGACAGCTCCTCTTTAAGCTGCCCCAGAGTTTTGTCTTCATCAAAATCCTGGTGGTGATAGATATCCCCGATTATCTTCTGAGGACTCGAGGGCAGGTAGCCTAGGCTCTGAAGACGCTCGACAGTCTCGCTTTGAATTTTCCAAGCCAGATACTCTGCCTGGGATCGCTCCTGAATAGTACCTTCGTTTGAACGCGCAAGCCGCATGAGATGAGCCTGCTGCGACTTTGACTTACTTATCATCTCAGCTATCAGTCCAAGCGCAATTTCCGGGGTCGGCTTTCTGGCATTTTTCTGCCATATATCTTCTAGGTCGCGCTTTATGGTCTTCTCGCTCCTATCAAGCATGCTGGCAATAGAAGAAACAGACTGACCCTCTAATGTTAATACCTCAACGCACTCCTGTCGCTGCTCCTTGGGCAAATCTTTCGCCTCAAAGCTGCCTTCCTTTATCTGCTTTAGAATCTTGTAAACCGATATTTCATCTTTTTGTGCTTTTTCCGGTTTATTTTCCATGCTATTCCTCCTTCTGGTTGTCCATATATTTCCTATAAAGCTCTTTCAAAACCGCATCTTTTCCCTTTGCCTTTATGTAGCGTCGCACAATCGTATCGCAGTAGCCCGGGTCGATTTCTATGCCATAGCAGGCCCTCTCCAGGCCATCAGCAGCAATCAAAGTCGTTCCCGAGCCCAGGAACATGTCCAGAACGATATCGCCTCTCTTGGAGCTATTTCTTATGGCGCGGTGCGCCAGGGCAACTGGCTTCTGGGTGGGATGATTGTAGCTGGCTGTGGAATCCCTCTTTATCTGCCATAGGGTCGACTCGTTATTCGGCCCGTGCCATTTATGCGCCCCGTTATCCTCTTTCCAACCATAGAGGCAGAATTCCGTCTGCTGATTGTAATCGCCGTAACCTATTGAAAAGCTCTCCTTCGCCCAGGTTATCACACATGAAACATGAAACCCTAGCTCGGTAAACATAAGATACATGGGTCCAAACTGCCTGCTGCCGTTCCAGATGTAGATAGGGCTACCCTCTGCCAGATAGGCGCTTACATTGACAAATATCCGCCTCAGCCAGCTTTCATATTCTTCCTGGGTAAGGTTATCGTTGTAGATTCTCTGCCAGTTTCGGGAGGCCTTGGGCCTTGCTTTCTCGGGAACTGGTCGATTCCCACCGTAGTAGTCTACGTTGTAAGGCGGGTCACTAAAGATTAGGTTTATTTTGTTATCTCCTATTAGCCTGGCCAGATCTTCGGGCTTGGATGAATCACCACAGAGCAATCTGTGGATCCCGAGTTGGATTAAATCCCCTTCTTGAGTAACGGGTGTGCCTATATTGGCTAACTCCTCATCCAGGTTAAAATCGTCTTCTTTTGCTTCCTGCACGCTATCTAAAATCTCGCTTATTTCAGTCAAGTCGAATCCAGTGGCTTTGATATCAATCTCGGAGCTACGAGTTAACTCCTCAAGTAAAGTTGCAAGCTTCTGATTGTCCCAATCCCCTTGAATCTTGTTTAAGGCAAGGTTAAGGGCCTTTTCCTTTTCAGGGCTTAGGTCAACGACGCTTACCTCAACCTCGGCAAGCCCTTGGTCGATTAGAATCTTTAAGCGCTGATGGCCGCCAACTAGGTTACCAGTCCTTCTGTTCCAGACAAGCGGTTCGACGTAGCCGAAGGTGTTGATGCTGTTTTTTAGCTTCTCATACTCAGAATCGCCTGGTTTTAGATCAACCCGCGGATTGTAGGCCGCGGGGTTGATCTTTGAAATAGAAACTTTTTCAATGTTCATTTTTCCCTCCTTGTTTTTATTGTTCTGATACAACGATTGTTATTTTTACTGCGTCATTCTGATAGTGGATGTTTTCAAGAAACTCTTTTAATCTTTTTGTAATTTCGCTAATTGAGCAGTTTTCAAACACCATTGTCTTGGTAATAGCATTTGGCAAATCTGCCTTTTTCCCGCAGTGAAAACAGCTACCGTCCTCTTCAGTGGCATAGATTGCCTTTTCTGGCTTATTGTTATTCATTTGTATCACCTCCTTTCAATTTAGTTCTATTTAGAACTAAATTATATTTTTATTGGGTTTAGGTTTTTACTAACCCTCTTATTATTATATGAAAAATGATGCGCTGAAATTGCTCAGATGACAAAAAAAGATCAAGATTTTATAACTTGTGCTATTTAAAGGTGTTGCGAATAAAAAATATGAAATTTGGAGTTTTTTGAAAGATGAAAAGGGAAGGATTAATTTATAACTTGTTGATTTGCAAGGAATTGGAATTATGCCTATTTTTTATCTCAGAAGGTAACCGCTTTCGAAAGTATAGAGTTTATTGATATATATTAAGTTATGGACTTTGGTAGGGGAAAAAGCAAGAAAAAATGGTTCTAAAGAGAGAAAATTACGGGGTTTTATAATTAAGTTTTTTCATTCTGTCTGGAGCGATCTTCCTATCAGTATTAGTAAATATGACTTTCCATGTCTTCATCGCCTAAAAATACGACTTTACCAATACTCTAGCCTATTTTTCATATTGCCTTCGTTTTAGAAATTTGTTGCTAAGAATTTTTGACTTTCTTTCTTCTATCTACCTTTGCTAAAAGCGTTACTTGATCTCCTTTGGTGATTTCTTTATTTTCGGTGAGAAATTCATTAATCCTTTTTAGAAATTCTTCTTTTGATGTAAAGATTATTGTAGTGGAAATTCTTTTAATTCTGCCAATATTATATCGTTCTCTCAATATATCATATATATTATTAATACTAATTCCATCATCCTCAGATTCCTTGCGCAAATCATTTTTTTGCCATTCTTTAATATTTGCACTTGAAATAACCCGGTAACACCCAAAGGGTAGTTTTCTTTTAGATGGAATCTTAAGGTCTGGGAAATGTTTAGCAACATTATAGGCGAGTTTAAAATCGCTTTTCTTTTCTTCAGAAATCCTCCCTTTCTCTTTAAGATCATTTAAGAACCAGTCTATAGATGCTTCTTTAATCGCTGCTTTAATCTTATTCATTTTTAACCAACGCTTGAATTCTCCTGCCAATGCAAAAGCGACCTCAAAAGATACGCCGCCTTTCTTAGAATATATTTTATTAAGCTTCTCTATAGCTTGTTTAATATATGCACCGGCAGCTACACATAGGAAACAGATTTCTTTTCTATCTTTACCATGAAGACATTCATTTTTCTTCGTATAGCTTGCTTTAGGCATTTTGGTTATTTATTTTGTTTTTGCTTATCCATAAAACATATCAGCTATTTATATATTCTTGAAATGTTTCAGGCCCGCCTTTTTCTTTAATATAGTTCTCTCTAATACATCTTTCATAATACCCTAAACCGTGATCCCGAATGCCACCGGGATTTTGAGCGCTTAATTCAGAGGCATTTTCTGAAGAACGCATGGCAACACTTGTGCAGCGACTTATAAATTTACGCAATCTAATCTTATCAGTATATAACGTGCCCTCGCGATCAAAATAACACTCTGTCCCGATGTGATTATACCCTTGAAGAAATGACGGAATTTTCGCCACCATATCTTCATCATGTACAAAACGAAAAGTATATTCCTTCATTTTACCGTCATAATTGTTTGCGAACACCTTATTACCTACTCTTGGCTGTCCAAATGTATACACTCCTTTGACCTCCATAGAGTCATTAGTCAAGCGATCTGCAACTAAAGTTGCTAGCGCCCCTCCTAAACTATGTCCGGTTATCCAAATTGATTGCTCTTTATCTTTAAAATTGAGAATTGCTTGTTTTAAATCTTTCCATATATAATCTAGCGCTTCGTTAAAACCACGATGAACCAAACCACTTATAACTGGGATTAACTTAACTCTGAAATCTGTACGCCAATCATTAATACTGGTAGTTCCTCTAAACGCTAGTACAATGATTTCATTATTCGCAGCGAGAAAAGCCTGAGTATCTCGAATATCGAAAGATTTGTAGTTAACAAGGCTAAGACTCTGCGCAATTATAGTTTGTATTTGATTTAGGTCTTCATATACTAAGTCTGCAGCTTTTACCAAGAACTGCGCATTAAGCAAGTCCAAGCCTGTACTCAAATTATTAAATTTAAGTTCTGACATTACTTCTTAATTTCCTTTGTAGTTACAGATTGAACTTTAAGTAATATGTTCTTTATCCGCTCCAGCTTTTCTTTGTCTCTTTGCCCTGGCTGTAATTCAAATAAAGAAGCGTTCTGTTCATCATTGGCTGTGGGACTTAATACGTCCCATGATTTTAAATACGCCAACACGTCCGCGTAAATCATACCGGCCGCCTTATGGCATCCGGAAGTACTACATGGTAATTCTACTTGGAATAGGCCTTTTCTTAATAATAAAGGATCGGAGATTTCGTTAATCTCCTTCCAATGCACCAGAGAAGTGTTATCATAATAAATCGAAACAAGATTTTTGCCTTGGTTTTTCTCTTTTCTGCCTAACGCCTTCAGACTATGCGCTAACAGCATAAGGTAGTTTTCTTTAGATTTCTTCTGATAATTATAGTAAAAGAGAAACTCGCACCGTGAATTCTTCTTGGCAATCGTTACTTCTGCCATATTGTCAATTAACTTGATTCTCTTATCTATAGGAATATCGCAATCCCCCTTCTGTGAAAAAAGGTATCGTCCTTTGAACTCTATTTCTTTATTCCAGCCGCAATCGGTAAAGTGGCCTTGAAAATCAGAGCAAAGCGGAAGATAAAAGAATGAATTTACAATAAAAACTCCAAGCCCAAAAAAATTAGGGTTCTTTTGATGCTGCTCTACTTCATCTATAAAAACAAATCTCATTCGCAGTCTCCAATAGGTAAAAAATCTATTTCATGCCTCATAAAAATTTTCTACTTTACTATATTGCAACTCTTTCCAGCCTTGCCTTACGTTTCTCCCAATCCGGCATAACTAGCGAAAGGAAATTGTAAAATTCCCTCGTATGATTAGGGTATTTCAAATGGCACATCTCGTGCATAATCACGTATTCAATGCAGTGCGAGGGTGCCTTGACCAACTCGGTATTCAATCCAATTCTGCCTTTAGTATAGACACAACTACCCCAACGTGATTTCATAACCTTAACATCAATAGCCGGAAGCTTTATACCGTATTTTTCAAGTCGTTCATGACATCGCTGGGAGATCACAGCAAACATCTGCTGAGCGCGAGTGCGATACCACTCATATAACAATCGTTTGGTTCGCGGTCGGCTTTCCGGCCGCAGGGAATAGACGAAAATATATTTACCCTTTAATTTGATATTCTGCTTCTTAGACCGCATTACCTTCAAGCGGTATTGTCGTCCATAATAATAATGCGTTTCACCACTAATAAACTGCCTCGGCGGTTCCTTTGGCATAAATGTCTTAAAGTAATTAATTTGCCTCACGATCCACGAAGCGCGCCTCTGAACCTTCCGCAGCACCTTTTCGAGCGAGAAATTATGCGGTGCGCTCACACCTACGGACAGATCTGGCATTACACTAATCCGCAATGCTTTTCGTGGTTTCTGCTCAAGCGAGAAGCGGATTGCTTTCTGTCCAAAGGCAATCGTGTGCTCTGTCATTTTGTGTACCTTCGCTTTGCGATATTGATAATCTTTTCCATAATAAGGTCTATCTCTTCATAGCTTAGGCCAAGCTTTGTTTCATCAGCGAGATAATCTTCGATCTCATTAAGCATTTTATTCTGAATATCTGTCTTTAAGTGCCAGTCCACAACGATATTGCGCTGGATAATCGCGTCGATATCAATAGCGATCTTGGCCGAAACGCCCTTATCGTTATTGTGTTGGTTGACAGACTCATAAACGACACCATAAAACGCCTTTGCCACGTCCTTATCCTGCAGGACATCTGGTATGTCCGTATCCTTACGATCTCGGACAGCCTCCATAATCTCCTTGGCCGTTAGAAAATACTGCGCATCGGTAATTCGTGCCTGCCTATAATCATCAATCGCCTTCTTTAAGAGATTGGAGAACTTTTCATAAAATACAGGGTCTTCGTCATATTTCTCTTCGATTGTTCGCTTTGTTCGATGGGCAATCATGTCCGCTTTCGCAGCCTCACCGACAGCTTTTGTGACTTCCTTCTGAAAACTCTCTGCGTCGAAAATATTCACCGGATCGGTAATTTTAATAACCTCATCCGAACTAACATAGGTGTTTAATAATTTTTGAATCTTATCTTCATACTCCTTGAAGTCAACAACTTCGGCATAGCGTTTTTTGACCGAAACTCGCAGTTTCTGGAAGAATTTGAAATCATCTTTGTATTTACTAATCTGCTTCTCCGGAACTTCTTCGAAAAACTTTTCTGAAGAAAGTGCGATGCTTAGTGTTTTCGAGAAGGCGGTCAACTTCTCGTAAAACTTATGCCGAAGCTCTTCATCAAACAAGAAGCGTTCGTATTCTTCTTCGTCACGCCGATTCTTAATCTCTTTAAAAATGTCCCACAGGTCAGCGTATTTCTGAGGAAGGGTTTTTACTTCCTCCGCGACATTAACCAGCGTGCCTTCCAAGTCTTCTTTGTCAAAACCGGATAGCTCCTCATACGCCGTTAATGCGAGGTCAAGCTCTCCAAGAATGCCGTAGTAGTCAACAATAAACCCATAGTCTTTTCCTTCATGGATACGATTAACCCGGGCAATGGCCTGTAAGAGGGTGTGTTCCTTCATGGATTTGGCAATATAAAGAACCGTATTCCGAGGCGCATCAAAGCCGGTAAGCAACTTCTCAACAACGATCAAGATCTCTGGCTGTTCTGCGTACTTAAATGATGCAATGACCTGCTTGTTATATACTGATTCACTGCCAAAGCGTTTCAGTATGTTCTTCCAAAACTTCAAGACATCTTCCGTGGGCTCCTCGTAAACATCCTCGTAACCCTCGCGCTCATCGGGTGCCGAAATAACGACCTCGGAAGAAACCTTTCCGATCTCATCAAGACACTTCTTGAACTTCAATGCCGCGGCCTTGGAATCGGTCGCAATCTGCGCCTTAAAGCCTGTGCCTTGCCAGTTTTTGCTGTAATGTTCGCTTACGTCATATGCGATCATAAAAATCTTCTGATCAGTTAGATTAAGCTTTTCAATCTTGCTAAATTTACGCTTAAGATCGACAATCTGTTTCTCTGATAGCCCCTTACAAACCCGCTCAAACCACGTATCAATCGGCTTCTGATCTACATCCTGAATGACATGACGCCCCTCATAAAGCAAGGGAACAACTGCCTTGTCTTCAACCGCATCATTGATGGTGTAAATTGGTTGAATAAAACCACCAAACTTTTCTGCTGTACTTTTTTCACTCTTGAGCAGAGGCGTTCCAGTAAAGCCGATGTAGCAAGCACTGGGTAGAACCTTTTTCATTAAGGCATGCGCAATGCCGTACTGGCTTCGATGGCTTTCGTCTACCAGAACAAAAATATTCTCTGACATCACTTCCACCGAACGCTTATTTAGGCCAGCCTGAAACTTATCTAACACAGATGTAATAATCGACTTTTTATTTTTATCCAAAATCTCCATTAAATGAGCGCCTGTTTTGGCCTTTTCCGGCTCCATCCCGCAATGTTTAAACGTATCGCAGATTTGTTGATCCAGATCGATCCTGTCAGTAACTATAACAATCCTCGGATTGGGGATAGACGGACAAAGGGCCAATGCCTTGGCCAGCATAACCATAGTAATAGACTTACCACTTCCCTGTGTGTGCCAAATCACCCCGCCCTTACGCTTGCCGTCCTGATATTGAGAAACACGCTCAATCGTATTTTTGACTGCGAAATACTGCTGATGCCGGGCAATCTTTTTCTCACCGCAGTCATAAATGACAAACTGACGGCTCAATTCAAGCAAACGATCCGGCTTTAACAGAGAGTAAATAGCTCGGTCTTGATTGGTAACTAGATGCCCTTCTGATTCGATTGCATCGAAGTATCGCCTGACATACTGAAAGCGCGAAGCAAATAGCTTGTCTTTAATTTCGAGAGGTACGGGTTTATTGACCAACCTCTCAACTTCAGACTCGAAATCTTCTTTTTCCTTCCAAGCTGCCCAAAACTTCTCAGCTGTACCGGCGGTACCGTACTTGGCCCCATTCTTGCTGACCGCCATAAGCACTTGTGAATAGACAAAAAGACTCGGGATAAATTCATCGGTTTGATTACGAAGATTTTGAGAAATCGCCTCCTTGATAGGTTCCTTAATATCCGGACATTTACATTCGATGACCGCGAAGGGAATGCCGTTTACAAAAAGGACTAGATCCGGACGACGATGCGCCTTACCATCGGACTGCATAACCTCGAACTCCTCCGTAACGTGAAAGACGTTCTTATCGAGATTCTCCCAATCGATTAACTTTAGATCAAAGCTTTTGGTATTCCCAAGGATTGTCTCCTCGAAGCTCTTACCAAGGGATAGCAGGTCATAAATCTTTTCGTTAGTGCGGATAAGTCCGTCATAGGGGATATTCTTAAGCGTTGTGATCGCATTTGTAATATTGTTATTTGAAAACTTATATTCGCCGCCCTTATACAAGATCGTATTGATCTGACGCAGTTGCTTTTCGAGGATAGTTTCAAGAATTACGTTTGACGTCTTGCCGCCACGGGCAATAAGTGCTTCCTCTGGCGTAAGGTAGCTATACCCGAGGTTAATCAGCAGCTGTAACGCCGGAACCTGTGAAATATGGTCTTCTTTAAATGATGGAGTCTCAATAATATTTTTCATGTGTTTATTTTGCGCTTTCTACCCAAACTGGAAAATTTTTGTACCCATCTCCACTTACCCAGTCATAACATGGAACCCAACTAGATAACTTGAATCCTTTACCCCAATGTTGTCTATCAAAGTTGACGTTCTTAGCAGGCAAATCATTATAGACATTCCAGCTTGTCCCATCGTGTTCATAATAAGTAAGCTTATTACCGTCTGCGCTTATTACGAATCCTAGAAAATCAAAAGGATTGGGACCCTGAGAAAATGTTTGTTTATTTTTATCTAGCACGCTATTGATATGAATGCCGAATAGCAAATTTTCTCGATCATAGCTTTTTAATATCTCATATCTAACCCAGCGCCTTTTCCATGTTTCCGTGCCTATAAGAGCACAGGTTACCGAGGTATTTTCTAACCCTGAGTTGATAAGTCTTTTTACAGAAGCATCGCCATGCCTCTCTGCATCTTCCCAGATAGAAGCATCAAAAAAACCTGCTTCTTGTCCATCCTCTTTAGTTAGTCCGTGGTTTCTAACAACATTTGCACGGAAAGTTTTTACATCGTCATAATGAAAACTAAAGAAAACTCGCTTTGCCATGTTAAAAAGCTCCTCTAAATAGGATGTACGCGGTTGTTGCGATTAACGCTCCGTAAAATAACGTTAACGTTTTAGAGAATACCGCACCAAAAAACTTTCTTGTATTACTGGTTCTTTTCATTGAAAAATCGATCTGTGATTCGTTCTTGAGCCGAACATCATCATACAACTCCCTAAATAGTCTTTCCTGATAAAGAAAATATCCATCTAATACCCAAAATAAAAATTCCGGCAGGAAAGATATCTTTATAAAGCTAAGGCTTGTTTTAGAAATATCCAATGCAAACAATGCCACCACTAATGTCACTGTCCATCCTTTAAGTAAAAATGAATTTGCATTCATCCTCGTGATAACAAGCTGAATGAAATCCAAATGTTTCATTTTCTTTTCCATGATTAGTTCCTTAGGCCTTCACCCGAGTTTTACCGGTTAAAAGTTTTTGCATTAACCCTTTTTTTTGCTGCTTGTATTTTTCTCTTATTTCTTCCAACAGTTTAATTTCTTCCCTCTTTGTAGTAATGATTTTAGCGATAACTTTTTGTTCCATGACATCGCAGGGCAATAATAAAGACCGTGAAAGAAATGTTTTATTGGTGATATTAATTGTGTTTTTTGCGCCTTTTTGGATTATTGGCCTTAAATAGTTAACCGCATTCACCGAGGACTCGAAATAAAAGTCGATAATAGTCCCTAATTCAAATGTAGCCGGCGTAAAAACACCGTATAGCGGCGAAACGATCACGTTACTAGAGGTTAGACTCTGTTTGATTATGCCAAATGGAAAATCGCCTGTGGGACTTTTCGTATAAATAATATCACCAGGTTTAACAAGGTTATAGTTTGATGTATCCGCAGCAGCATATACCCGGCCAAGATGTTGATACTGATTCACAACGCTTTTATGGACAGAGACAGAACAAACTTCTTCTTTACCCGAACTTAACGCACCATGTTCGGTCAATACATTCTCTAATTTTATGTCTTGCCACTTACCATTAAATCCAGGGATTCTCCGCTTTCCTGTTAAATACTTTTGTCTAAAAAATACCTGTTCTTTTTTCTTCGCAAAAATAACCTTGTCATGAAAATCAATCCCGTAATCCCACGTTGAAATAATTTTAGCGATCCGCTTTTGTTCCTCTACTGGCGGTATAGGAATGGTGATCCGAGAAAATTCCTTCCAGCGCAGACTACCACGTCTATCAACAGATGCGCTTGTGTTGATTTCAAAAATATGTCTATATAATTCCGTCTTAAAAAGGAAGAATAAATATGCATCATGAATTTCTGCACATGTTTTGAAAACAGTGTAAATTGGGCTAATCAAGGCTTTGACATAAGCGTCCTGATATCCTATCGACCCCTCTTCAATATGATTTGTCGCATAAGCAAAACATCCGTGAGGAACAACTTTATACGTTGATATATCTTCGCTAAATACTCTGCGTCCAAAATACTTCAATGAATCTACCAACCCGTCATGCTTCGTACAGGAAAGAACGGGTAGATTTTCATTTTCATCATTGCGAATGCTAACCTCCTGAGCAATTTCGCCTATTGTTTTATACTTCCAATCTTTTGGCAGCTTCAAAGTAATCATATTACAGCCCTAGTTCTTTCAAATATCCGGACATGTCCTTTTGGACGTTAATAAGCTCTTTTTCAAGCAATTCGATTTCTTTTTGTATTTTTTTAACATCAACTTCTTCCTCTTCTTCAAAAATGTCTACATAACGAGGGATGTTGAGATTAAATTCATTCTCCTTAATCTCGTCCAGCGTCGCTCGATAAGAATATTTATCACTTGTCTTGTAAGAACGATAAGCTTCGACAATTTTTTCGATATATTCAGGCCGAAGCTTATTCTGAGTTTTATCCTTTTCAAACCCCCGGCTAGCATCGATAAAAAGCAGATCCTTTGTCTTACGGTTTTTCTTAAAAATCAAGACTGTGACTGGGATAGCTACCCCATAAAAAAGATTCGGCGGAAGACCGATCACGGCATCAAGCAAGTTTTCTTCAATGAACTTCTGACGAATAACGCTCTCAGAGCCACCTCTAAACAAAACGCCGTGTGGCGCAATGACCGCGACGCGGCCGGTTTCATTAATGGTTTCAACCATGTGCGTAATAAACGCATAATCGCCTTTGCTTTTAGGTGGCACACCGCGGTGGAAACGCCTAAATTTATCGGCTCCGGCATGTTCCGCACCCCATTTGTCCAGCGAAAAGGGCG
>Ga0265297_10007639_pt1 | contig 14859 bp, 16 predicted proteins | sample Munlanlwell13791_FD_192502 | JGI IMG/M metagenome (GOLD analysis project Ga0265297, IMG submission 192502) | Leachate microbial communities from a municipal landfill in Southern Ontario, Canada - Leachate well 137-91 | ecosystem: Engineered > Solid waste > Landfill > Unclassified | place... | reverse complement strand
CCGGAACCGTTTTTACGCTACGGGTTTGCCCGGGTGGATGAGAGCGCAGAGAGGGATGCCCTCGGGTTCCGCTCAGGGCCGGCAGGAAGAATTGAATATATTAAAAACCCAGGCTGATCTATTGAAACAGCAGCTTGAGAATGCGCAGGCGCGTATTCAGGAGTTAGAGGCAAGGAAAGGAGAAGATTCAATATGAGAGTGGGAGTCGTGTTGGAAGATGAAAATGGCGTTCACGGCAATGTCTGCGCGCACTTTGGCCAGTGCCGGTTTTTCTTTTTAGCGGAGATAGATAAAGATAAGAAGAAGATAATAAATACCCGTATTGTTCCGAATACCGCCGTGCACGGCGGCGGAGGGTGTACGGCAGTGGATGAGATTTTAAGGTATAAGATAACCCATGTTATTGCCGGAGGTATGGGGCCGGGCGCGCAGCAGAAATTTTCGCAGGCAGGCGTTGAGGTGTTCGGCTATTCCGGTAATGTGCAAAAAGCGCTGGAAGATTTTATGAATAATGCTTTAGGGGGCCTTGAGTCTTGTAAAGATCACGGCGCCGAAAGCAGCTGCCATTAAGAAAGAAGGTGTAAGTATGAAGATATGCATTACTTCAGAAGGTAAAACTCTGGATTCCAGGGTGGATCCTCGTTTCGGACGATGCCGGAATTTCATTTTATTCGACACGGAGAACGGAAATTTTGCAGCTCATGAGAATGCCGGCTCCCAATTTCAGGGAGGGGCGGGTATTCAATCAGGGCAGTTTGTGGTAGCTCAAGGCGCCCAGGCCGTGCTTACCGGGAACATCGGCCCCAACGCGCATCAAGTTTTAACTGCCGCGGGGATAAGCGTTTTCACGGGGGTTGCCGGTACGGTAAAAGAAGCAATAGACGGTTATAAAAAAGGGGAATATAAAGCGGCGAACACGCCGAGCGTAGGTTCTAAATTCGGCATGCCGGGCAAGAATAACCAAGGATAAGGAGGATAAAATGCCGTTCTTCGAGTCGCCGGAAAAAATGGAGCCGAAACATATCGATTTGGAAAGAGCGAGAAAATCTCTGCGGGAAGAGCTGGAGGCGGTGGATTTTTATCAGGAGCGGATTGACGCGACCGATGATGAATCATTGAAAAAGCTTCTGGCGCACAATATGAACGAAGAGAAGGAACATGCGGCAATGCTTATAGACTGGATCCGGAAAAATGATCCTGTGCAGGATAAGATGTTTGTTGAGCATGATTAGGAGCAACAGGATTGGATAAAGAAGTTATAGAGAATCATAAACGCTATGTAGAGCGTAAGGCCTTATATAGCCGCCTCGGTTATGAAGTCGATAAAGAGCGGGCCTTCATTTTAGAGAAAGCCCAGCCGCTTTGGGGAAAGATACTGGAAGCCGGGACGGGCAAGGGCCATTTTGCGCTTGAGTTGGCCAAGTCCGGCTATAGTTTTACTACCTTTGATATTTCGGAAACCGAGCAGGCTTTTGCGAAGCTTAATCTGCGGTATTTTGGCTTAGACAAGCAGGTTGATTTTCGCATTGAAAACGGCGAGTCGTTAAGCTTTAAAGATAAGAGCTTCGACATTGTATTTTCTGTCAATACCCTGCACCACTTAACCAACCCCTATAAAGTTATCGATGAGTTTTTGCGCGTGATTTCTTTTAAGGGGAAGCTTGTATTAAGCGACTTTACTCAGGAAGGCCTGGTTCTAATGGAAAAAATCCATGTCAGCGAAGGCAATAAGCACGAGGTCGGTAAAACCACTCTTATGGATATTGAGCGGTATTTGGAAGGGAAGGGTTTTAGGATTACTAAAGCAAGCAGCAAATTTCAGGAGGTTTTAGTAGCGTATTGTCAGTTAATATGATTATTTCAATTGCCAGCGGAAAAGGCGGGACGGGTAAGACTACGGTTGCGGTTAACCTGGCGTTATCGCTTAAGAATGTCCAGTTTCTTGATTGCGATGTGGAAGAGCCGAATGCGCATTTATTTCTCAAACCGCGCATCCGAGCTAAGATAAAAGCCCATATCCCTGTTCCTGAAGTTGATGAAGCAAAATGCACCTATTGCGGTAGATGCCGGGAGGTTTGCGCGTATCATGCGATTGCGGTGTTATCGGAGAGCAGCGGCAAGAAGGGGAATGTTTTGGTTTTTCCGCATCTTTGCCATGGATGCGGCGCATGCAGTTTACTTTGCCCGCAAGCTGCGATAGAAGAGGCAGATAAAGAAATCGGCGTTATAGAAATCGGCGAAGATGACAATATACAGTTTGTCCATGGCCGCTTAAATATCGGGGAAGCAATGTCTCCTCCTTTAATCCGGCAGGTGAAAAAGTATATTAATCCTACAAGGACAGTGATCATTGACGCTCCGCCCGGAACGTCATGCCCGGTGATCATGGCAGTTAAAGGTAGTGATTTTTGTGTATTAGTGACGGAGCCGACGCCTTTTGGCCTGAACGATTTAATTTTAGCGGTTGAGGTATTGCGCAAGTTAGAGATACCGTTCGGCGTGGTCATTAATCGTTCTGATATCGGAGATGGCAAGGTTGAAAGCTATTGCAAGCGGGAGAATATCCCCATCTTGATGAAAATTCCTTTTAGCAGGGAAATAGCGGTTAGTTATTCTGAAGGTGTCCCTATAATAAAAAAGGACACTTCCTATCAGGCTAAATTCGTTAACCTATATCTCAATATCTGCGGAATAAATGATGAAGCAAATAGCCGTTATTAGCGGAAAAGGCGGCACAGGGAAAACCATTGTTACCGCCTCGCTTGCCGCTTTAGCCAAGAATAAAATTATGGTTGATTGTGATGTGGACGCGGCAGACCTGCATCTTTTGTTGCATCCTTCGGTTAAAGAGCGCTATAAGTTTAGGAGCGGGCAAACCGCGGTTATCGATAAGAAACTCTGTAATAAGTGCGGTAAGTGTATTTCAGTATGCAGGTTCGGGGCTATAAATGCCGGTTATGCGATTGAAAGTTTTTCCTGTGAAGGATGCGGTCTTTGCGGCCATATATGCCCGCATGGAGCTATCCGTATGGAAGAAAATGTCGCGGGCGAATGGTTTATTTCCGATACTAACTACGGTCCCTTTGTGCATGCAAAGCTGGGTATTGCTGAAGAGAACTCAGGCAAGCTTGTGGCAAAGATACGCCAAATAGCCAAAGAGTTAGCGGAGAAGCAGGCGCTTGATTACGTGATTATTGACGGCCCTCCGGGGATAGGGTGTCCGGTTATCGCATCCCTGTCAGGGGTTGATCGCGCTTTGATCGTGACCGAACCGACACTTTCAGGATTGCATGACGCCCGGCGCGTAATAGAAGTGGCTAAACACTTCGGTATTTCCGTCAAGTTGGCAGTAAATAAATATGATTTAAATCCGGTAATGACTAAAGAGATCGAGGCCTATTGTAGAGAGGGCGGTATAGCGGTTATAGGTAAGATCCCTTTTGATAAAGCAGTTGTTAAGGCGCTGGTTAAAGGTAAAACCGTTATCGAATATGGCAAATCTCCGGTTGCCGATGAAGCCAGGAAAATCTGGGAACTACTAGAGGAATGATCTATGATCGATACTGTTGAAAAAGATATGCATATCTTGCGGTATTTTTCTTCTTTTATCAGCGTTTCAGGCGGGCGGGTGATAAATATTACCGAACCGAAACTGACATCTTGCCCTCTGGCCGAACATCTCTATCAGGGGTTTCAGCGGGTTAACAATACAGATAAGGAGGCGGTTAAGCGGGAAATTAAGGAAGCCATAGAATCCAAGATCAGGGATTGCGGGCTCTTTACCGCCAAGCGGGTACTTTTTGCCGATAAGATCGCGATACCGTACGGCGCCTCTGAAATGCTTATGTTTGCATTAAAGAAGAGAGTTGTGGATGCCGCGGTTATTGTATGTGATGGTGCCGGTACCGTGATCACAGATAACGGAGAAGTTGCCCAGGGGATAGGCGCGAGGATGAACAGCCTTTTATTTACTTCTCCGATCAGCGCAACTATAGGACGCCTTAGAAAATTTGGCTGCCGGGTGGTTTTTGAGAATGCCTTGATAGATCAGGTTAAGGGCGTAGAAAAGGCGATAGAATCCGGATATAAGAGAATAGCGGTTACCGTCAGCGGCCATGATGCCGATAATTTAAAGGAGATCAGGCGTTTGGGTTCCTCAGATACGGTTATTACTATTCTTGTTGTTTGCACTACAGGCATAAGCGCAGCGAAGATCGAACAGGCGCGCCAATACGCGGACCTGGTCTGGAGTTGCGCCTCACAAGAAGTAAGGCGAAAAATAGGTTCCATGGCGTTATTGCAAATATCAAAAGCAATACCGGTCTTCGTATTGACCCAAAGAGGCATAGACTTCATTGCGGCCTATGCTCAAGATGAAGCGCCATTGCGGGAACTGGATGAAGGCAGGCAGTATTTAGTTTCCAATGAGCCGGGAGAACGCAAAATAAAATTAGGCAACATGCTCAGTTACTTGCGGCAGGCAAAGCTTCCGGATGGAATAATGGCTGTGCGCCATTAATACAATGAAAATTAGGATTATAGCCGAGGGTTCGAGTAAATGGGAACGGTTCATCCGCAGGTGGGGGGTATCTTTTTTGATCGGTGAAGACATGCTTTTTGATACCTTTGGCGAGCCCGCCGCGTTCCTGTATAATCTGCGGAAATTCAATATCGATATAACCGGGATTAAACACGTTATTTTATCACACGATGACTGGGACCATATCGCGGGATTACGGTATCTACTAAATAATCGCCAAGACATTACGGTTTATATTTGCCCCGGGTTCAAGCAGGAAATCAAAGGAAGGATTATTTCATCGGGGGTAAAGGTTATTGAAGCGGGAAAGCCCACTTTGATCAAAAATGATATTTATTCCACCGGGGAGCTTTACGGAGGATCAGAAGGCCGTAAGATACGCGAGCAGTCCGTAGTAATAAAAACGGCCGATGGATTGGCGGTTATATGCGGATGCGCGCATCCCGGAGTGGCAAATATCGTCAAGCAAGTGAAGGGGATTTTTAAGGAGGATGTTTATTTCCTGATGGGAGGTTTTCATCTGAAAAGTAACACGGATGAACAGAACCGTGGTATTATAGAACAATTACGAGAGCTCGGTGTCCGTAAAATTATGCCGTTGCACTGTACGGGAAAGCGCGCGTCAGAGATAATGCGGGAAATATTCAGGAGTGATTATATCCGGGGTAAGGAAGGAGGCACAGTGGAATTATGAAAATAGGGATTATTATTTCAAGTAACGACGTTGAGACCTGCTGGAACGCTTTGCGCTACGCGAATTTTGCTGTCGACCGGAACGACGACGTCAAGGTTTTCTTTATGGGAAAAGGCGTTGAGTATCAGAAGGCCGGCACCGATAAATTCAATACCGTTGAGCAGGCGGAAAAATTGCTGAAGTCCGGAGGTAAGATTTACGCTTGCGGGACATGCATCAAAAGCAGGGAACAGGAAACTTCCGAGATGTGCCCGATTTCGACGATGAAAGACATGTATGAGATTGTCAAAGAGAGCGATAAGGTCGTTACTTTTTAGGATGCCCAGGGAGGTTTAAGAGCCGGTTCCTAAAAAGAGGTTGACAAGGCTGGTTTAAGTGCTACACTTATTTAAAACGTAACACTAAATATACAAATATGTCGAAATTATTCAGATTCGGTATTTCATTGGATAAGGGCCTGCTGGATAAGTTTGACCGGCTTATCGGGGCGAAGAATTATACCAACCGCTCCGAGGCCTTTCGGGATCTTATCCGCGAAGAGCTGGTAAAAGCCGAATGGAAGAAGAATGGGGAGATCGTGGGCGCGATAACCCTGATCTATGACCACCACAAAAGAAAGCTTGTAAATAAGCTTATGGATATCCAGCATGATTTCGGAGGCATAATCATTTCTTCCCAGCATATTCATCTTGATCACGATAACTGTTTAGAGATCATAGCGGTTAAAGGCGCTTCGGAAAAAGCCCGGAAATTGGCCGATAGCCTGAAGTCGGTAAAGGGAGTGAGGCATGGGACTTTAAGCATGTCGACTACGGGTAAAGATATTTAAGGTATTATTTTTTTACCCTTTAGTAGCACGAAAATAATAATAGTAGCACAGAAAGGAGCGAAAATGTTACGCCGGCTTATCTTTTTGTTTTTATTGTTTATTCCGCTAACCGCCGCAAGTACGCCTGCCTCGGCAGAAGAGTATGTGACGCGCGGGCAATACGGGCAGCTGGAAAAGCGCGTTTTGGCCCTGGAGCAGAAACTTATTGAACAGGATGCATGCATCAGGGAACAGAAGCAATGCATGCTGGACCAGGAAAAGAAGATTTCCGTTTATGAGGGGAAACTCAGCGAGTTGGACACCCAATTGCACCGCCAGACAGGCGCGCCAATACCGATAGCCGAAGGCCTTGAAATAGGAGCGGGCGCTACCATGGTCATCCAGGGGGCCAACAATGTCAATTATAACGGTGACGGGGTAACGCAAAAGAAATCCCGTACGGATGCTTCCTATTCCACGGATATAACCTTAGCCAAGGAATTCAAGAATATGAACGGGAGGGCATTCCTGCATCTTGAAAACGGGCAGGGTGCCGGGCTTGAGGATAACCTTACGCTATATTCAAACGTCAACCGCGACGCCGATGACAATGTGAATGTGCGCGTAACCGAGATCTGGTATGAGCAGGGGTTATTTGGGGATAAGGCGGCGGTGACTTTCGGAAAACTCGACCCTACTGCCTATTTTGATAATAACGAAGCTGCCAACGACGAAACTACCCAATTTCTGGGCAGGATTTTCCGCAACTCGCCCACTCTTGAATTCCCGGATAACTCCGCCGGTATCCGCCTGGCTTATCTGCCTGTTGAATGGATGGAATTAGGTTACGGCGTTTTTGACGGCAAGGGCGGCTGGGAGAAAATAGGGGATAATCTTTTTAATATCGGGCAGGTTACTTTTAAAACGCGCTTCTTTGGCCTAACCGGCAACTACCGTTTCTACGGCTGGAACAGTAACGTCTATCACACTAACTGGCTTAATCCGGGAAAAACAAAAGAAGCTGCTTACGGATTCGGCTTAAGCTTTGATCAGAAAGCCAATGACATAGTTACGTTTTTTGCCCGTTACGGCTGGCAGAATCCGGAAGTGTACAATCCCGAATTAACGGCAACAGGCGGTAATGCTTACTCTCTGGAACATTCCTGGAGCGCCGGCCTGCAGGTTGAAGGCAGTCCCTGGGGGAGAGAGAAAGATGTCCTGTCTTTCGCGGTCGGGCAGGTGTTTCCTTCTCATGACTATAAGAAGGCGGCCAATAGTTACCGGGCCAAGGCCGAAGGCCACCTCGAGTCTTATTACAGGATATACTTAAACAGCCATCTCTCGATCAGTCCCGACTTCCAGTATATCTGGAATCCCTTCGGAAAAGACGTTACGGGCGATACAGGTTCCATTTTTATCGGAGGTATGAGGGCGCAGGTAGATTTTTAACAAAATGAAATACCCCGCGCTAATCGGCATTGCGCGGGTATGCCCTTGTGGGCAAGGAGGTAAAAGATGTGGTTGGTAACGACTTCTATTGCGGCAGCAGGAGCGACTTTAGGCAGGTTCGTTTTACCCAGGGATTACAAGCTGGGTTTCCTGGCTTTAATGCTCTGGGGAGCGGCAGCCATGATCCTCGTCGATCATATCTTAGGATATGAAGGGGGTGCATTCCTGGAGAAGACGACTGATGGGATGGTCAAAAATGGCGCTATGTTAGGGGCGATAATGCTCGCGCCTGTGTTGATGACCTGGGTGGTTTCATTATTGATCTCAAAACTAAAAAGGAGGTAGGCCATGGCTTGTTTTGTTGTCCCTGCGGGTACGGCAATAGTTACTACGGTTATAAGGAAAAAGATCCCTGAAAAATACCATATCGATTGGCTGAACGCAATGTTGTGGGGAGGAGTGGTCATGTTGGCAGTAGAACACGTTTCCCATGGGGAAGTTGTCCTGTACCCTCCTTTTTTAACCGCCGGTATCCCCGAAGTTTTGCCGGAAATGCTGAAAGTGGGCGTTCCGATGACCCTGGTCATATTACTGGTATGGGGAGTAATGGTGGCTGTAGCCCGCGGCGGGTTTTTACTTGATTCAAAGCTTTCTCCGAGCTATAATTACGCTGTATTCGGAGGATGCCCGCATGCTGGAGCGAAGGAAATTCATCAGGATACCGCAGTCCGCCAAGATAGCGTATAAGATCGCCAGCTACCCGCGTTCCCGTTCTTCCGTTAGCAGGAACGTGGGAAAAGGGGGGATCAATTTTTACGCGCCTGAATTTATTCCCGTCGGGACGGTCCTGAGGATCCAATTCTCTTTAAAAGAACAATCCTACGACGGCTTTGCCAGGGTCATCTGGTTTACCGAAGAGCCGCGTAACGAGAGGTATATCATCGGAGCGACGTTTATGAACATGCCGAAGGCGGCTTAGTGGAAGAACTCTGGAGTTTCATTGATACCGCTGCCGCGTTCAAGTCCGGCTCTGCGGACAAGGTCAAAGGGTTATATTTTCCCCTCTGTAACGAACGGCTGATGTCTTCCCTGACGCCTGACCTGCACGGCGACAGTAAGAGCAGCCAGGATACCTTCCTTTTAGAACCCGTCTCGCGCGTAAACCTTATCTCTTCGCGCAGCTCCAGGAATTTCTGGGTTTATATCGATCAGGAAACGGTTTGGTCGGCCTGCGGCGTCTCCAAAAATCTTAAGCAGATCAAGGCAGATCGTTTTGAACTCGAAGCCGGGCTGCTTTGGCAAAAGGCAGTCCGGGAAAACAAGCGGCTCGGGCTGCAAGCCAGGATCAGTTCTTTTATCCCCTCCTCGGGAGAGCCGGTAGAGGTTATGCAGGTTGTATTAACGAATACCGGTTCCCAAAAAATAAAATTCACGCCTTACGCGGCTATTCCCTTATATGCCAGGAGCGCCGCTAACATCCGCGACCACCGCCAGGTCACTTCATTGCTGCAAAGGGTAACCTTGCATAAATACGGGGTTATTGCCAGGCCTACGCTTTGTTTTGACGAAACAGGGCATCGGCCGAACAAGGAGTATTACTTTGTCCTGGGCCTTGACGGAAAAGGGAAGGCCCCGGAATATATCTATCCGACGCAGGAGATGTTTTACGGCGAGGGAGGTGACCCTGAAGCGCCGGAGGCGGTGCTGAATAATATCCTTCCCGGGAAGGATATTATTCAGGGGAAAGAGCCGATGGGAGGCCTGCGATTTAAAAATATCACGCTTGGCCCCGGCCAAAGCGCTTGTTATATTATATTGATGGGTATCGCGCCAAGCCCTGCCCGGATCAACCGCATCTTGCGTAAATTCAGTTCCCCGCAAAAAACAGAAGAGGCGTTGAAAAAAACCAGGTTATTCTGGGAAGAAAGGTCGCGGCAGATAGATTTCGTAAGCGGCGACCCGCAACTCGGCCTTTGGCTGCGCTGGGTCAATATCCAGCCGGCCTTAAGAAAGGTTTTCGGCTGCTCGTTCCTTCCGGATTTTGATTACGGCAGGGGCGGCCGCGGCTGGCGCGACCTCTGGCAGGATTGCCTGGGCCTGTTATTGAATGAGCCGCGACAGGCGCGCGCGCTTTTACTGAATAATTTTCGCGGGGTACGGCTTGACGGTTCCAACGCGACCATCGTCGGAAAGAAGCCGGGCGAATTTATCGCCGACCGTAACGCTATCCCCCGCGTCTGGATGGACCACGGGGCCTGGCCGCTGCTTACCATGGATCTTTATATCCAGGAGACCGGCGACCTGGATATTTTATTTGCTCAAGCGCATTATTTTCGCGACCAGCATGCCTGGCGCTCAGCTAAATTCAGCCCCGCGCATAAGAAAGGCAAGCCCGAGCAAGGCACGGTCTTCGAACATCTCTTAGTTCAGAACCTGGCCCAGTTTTTTAATGTCGGCTCCCATAACCATATCCTCCTGGAAGGCGCGGATTGGAACGACGGCCTGGATATGGCCAAAGAGAACGGCGAGAGCGTGGCCTTTAGCTGCCTTTACGCCCAAAACCTCGACCGGTTAGCCGAGTTATTACTAAAGACCGGAAAAAAGAAGGTCGTGCTTGCTCAAGAGGTAAGCGTTTTGCTCAGGCATTTTAATTATGCCGACAGGAATAAGAAACGCAGGATATTGGAGGATTATTTTGCAAGAGTTGAAAACCGCGTCTCGGGGAAAAAGATCGCTGTCAATGTCGACGCCTTGTGCCGCGGCCTGAAGGTTAAGGCCTTATGGATGGCGCAACATATACGCAAAAACGAATGGTTGAAAGAGGGATTTTTTAACGGTTATTATGATAACCGCAAGAGGCGCGTAGAAGGAAGGGTAAATGGCCTGTTGAGGATGTGCCTGGCCTCGCAGGTTTTTCCGCTGGTGTCCGGGATCGCCGATAAGCAGCAGGCAGCCCGGATCATCAGCAGCGTGAACAAGTATCTTTTGGATAAACAGCTGAAGGGTTATCATTTAAATACCGATTTTAGAAAAGAAGAGCCTGACCTGGGACGGGCATTTTCATTCTCCTACGGAGATAAGGAGAACGGCGCGATCTTTTCGCATATGGTGGTGATGTACGCCTACGCCCTTTATGTCAGGGGATATGCCAAAGAAGGGTGGAAGGCGCTTAGCTCGCTTTATAAATTAGCTGTAAATACGGGCGTCAGCAGGATCTACCCCTGCCTCCCGGAATACTTTAACGCTGAAGGCCGCGGTATGTATTCGTACCTGACCGGTTCAGCCAGCTGGTTCATTCTTACACTTGCTACGCAGGCATTCGGCATACGCGGCGAAAACGGCGATCTGCTGATCGAGCCGAAATTGATTGCCGAGCAGTTTGGCAAGAGTTCAGTCATCAGCATCGAAAGATCATTTGCCGGCGCAAAACTGCGGGTCAGTATCTCAAATCCGCGGAAGCTGGATTACGGCGAATATGGGATCGTCAAAGCCGCGCTGAATTCCCAGCCCTTGCCGCTCTCTGAGCGCAGCCGCATCCTCATCAGCCGCAACCTCCTTCGTAAGAACTCCTTCAATAGTATAAAGATCATTTTGGGGTAACCCGGTTTCTACCGCGGGTTAAGAGGGAGACAGCGACTTTTTTCCTTGGAAAAAAGTCGCTGTCTCCTTTTTAAGGACCTTTTTTTATTGCTAAAAGGCGAATTTTTGCTATAATACATTCCTCATTACCATAGGAGAGCGAGCATGATCGATCGTTACAGCCTACCAAAAATGAAGGAAATATGGCAGGAGGAGTTTAAGTTCAAGACCATGCTGGAGATCGAGCTCCTCGCCCTGGAAGCCCTCGCCAAACAAAAGAAAGTCCCGCAAGACGCAGTCAGAAGAATAAGACAAAAAGCCCGCTTCAATATAGCCCGCATCCAGAAGATCGAAGAAAAAACACAACACGATGTAGTGGCCTTTGTCACCAATGTGGCCCAATATATAGGGAAGGACGCTAAATACCTGCATGCCGGGCTCACTTCCTCCGATATCCTGGATACTACGCTTGGCGTACAGCTTAAAGCCGCCTCCGATATCCTCATTGATGATATCAACCGGTTACTGAAGATCCTGGCTAAAAAAGCCAGGGCCTACAAGGATACAGCTTGTATAGGCCGCACCCATGGTGTACACGCCGAGCCCATGACTTTCGGGCTGAAGCTCGCGCTCTGGTATGACGAGATGCAGCGCAATTTAGAGCGCTTAAAGTTAGCGAAAGAGGAAGCCGGAGTCGGTAAGCTTAGCGGCGCAGTAGGTACATATTCCAATATCGACCCGCAGGTTGAAACCTACGTTTGTAAAAAATTAGGCCTTAAGCCGGCAAAGATCTCTACCCAGGTGATCCAGAGAGACATTTACGCCGTGTTTATGGCAAGACTGGCGATCATCGGTTCAAGTTTGGAAAAGTTCGCTACCGAGATCCGGCATCTCCAGCGCACCGAGGTCCGGGAGGCCGAGGAGCCGTTCGCTAAAGGCCAGAAGGGTTCCAGCGCCATGCCGCATAAACGCAATCCGGTGATCTGCGAGCGCATCTGCGGATTGAGCCGGCTGCTGCGCGGTAACAGCGTCGCGGCGATGGAAAACAACGCGCTTTGGCACGAGCGCGATATTTCGCATTCTTCGGTCGAGCGGATAATCATCCCGGATTCTACCCTGGCCCTCGACTATATGCTTAATAAGTTCATCCAGGTCGTCGAAGGCCTGAGTGTCCACCCGGAAAACATGATGGCTAATATCATCAAGACCCGCGGCCTGATCTTTTCGCAGAGGGTACTTCTGGCTTTAATGGAAAAAGGGCTCCCCAGGCCGCAGGCATATGACCTGGTGCAGCGCTCGGCGATGTCCAGCTGGAAAGAGGGAAGGGATTTTCGGGATTGCCTCTTACTGGACCCGGTTGTCCCTAAATACCTGAGCGAAAAAGAGCTGGATAATATCTTTGATCTGAATTATTACCTGCGCAACGTAAACAGGATATTCAGGAAACTCGGCTTATAATATATACCCACCCATCACCCCGTAATTTGTAAACCATGTTTTACAAAATCGAAGTAAAAGACAAGCCCGGTATCTTCGACGCTGTCGGCAGCGGCGTGAAAAGCGATATCCTTGATTTTGGGATCAGGGGGATCAAGGATGTCCGCTTCATCCAGGTCTATACTATCGAAGGCGAACTCTCCGGGGTTGACGCGGAGAGAATTTGCGCTGAGTTGCTTTGCGATAAGATCTGCCAGGAGTATTGCATTAATCCATGCGCCCGGCACCATGCACCCCGCACTAACCATGTTATCGAAGTGGCTTACAACACGGGCGTCATGGAGCCGGTGGAGGCGTCTGTGCTCAAAGGCATCAGTGACCTGGGTATCGAAGGCGCCCACGCGGTCAAGACTGCCAAGAAATATATCATCCAGGGAGAACTCTCCGCGACACAACTTAAAACCATCTGCGAAAAACTGCTTTATAACAAATTGATACAGCATATTGTCAGGCCTCAAGACAGCCGTAGGGGAGGTTTAAACCTCCCCTACGGCCCCAGTGCCGGTTATGTTTTTAATCTAGTTACCGTCGATTTATTGAGCGCTTCCGATAAAAAACTATTGGAGCTGAGCAAGCAAGGCCAGTTATTCCTCAACCTGGATGAGATGCGTTCGATCAAGAATTATTTTAAAGGGTTGAAGAGGAACCCTACTGATTGCGAGTTAGAGACCATTGCCCAGACCTGGTCCGAGCATTGTTCGCATAAGACATTCAGGGGAAAAATTAAATATACAGAGAATATTAGAAGACGGAAAACAGAAGACGGAAAACAGAAAAAGATAGGGTCAAGGGTAATCAACGGCCTGCTCAAGTCCACCATTATGAAGGTGACTAAAGAATTGAATAAACCCTGGTGCGTCTCGGTATTTGAGGATAATTCCGGGATTATCCGTTTTGATGAAAAGAATAATATTTGTTTTAAAGTGGAGACGCATAATCATCCGTCGGCTCTGGAGCCGTTCGGAGGCGCCAATACTGGTATCGGCGGAGTGATCCGCGATCCCCTCGGCACGGGGCTGGGCGCCAGGCCTTTCCTGAACACCGACGTATTCTGTTTCGGGCCGCCGGATTTGCCTTTTAGTCAATTACCCGCTGGTTCCCTGCACCCTAAACGGGTGATGAAGGGGGTAGTCGGCGGGGTCCAGGATTACGGGAACAAGATGGGGATACCTACGGTTAACGGCGCCATCCTCTTTCACGAAAAATTCATCGGCAACCCTCTGGTTTATTGCGGTACTGCCGGGATCATGCCCCGCGAGCGGTCTTTCAAGAAAACGCATTCCGGAGATCTGATAGTGGTAGTCGGCGGCGCAACCGGCAGGGACGGCATCCATGGCGCAACCTTCTCTTCGGGCGAACTGACGCATGAGTCCGAAACTGTTTCCAGCGGCGCGGTGCAGATAGGAAACCCCATCCAGGAAAAAAAGATGGCCGATACGATCCTGCAGGCGGCTGATAAAAAACTTTACAGCGCGATCACGGATTGCGGCGCCGGCGGGCTTTCCAGTGCCGTAGGTGAGATGGGCGCGCAGATGGGCGCGCGCGTGGAATTGGATAAGGTCCCTTTAAAGTACAGCGGTTTATCCTATATGGAGATCTGGATCTCGGAATCGCAGGAGAGGATGGTCTTATCCGTACCGCCGGAGAATATCGTTGCTTTGTTAAAGGTTTTTGAGGATGAGGACGTCGAGGCAACGGTGATCGGCGAATTTACCGACAGGGGGAAGCTGGAACTTTATTATAAGGATAACCCGGTCTGTGAGCTGGATATGAGATTTCTTCATGATGGTATCCCCAAGACGGCCAAGAAAGCCGTTTATATACAGCCAAAACACCGGGAGCCGAAAATAAATTGCGCCGGGGACCTGACTCCCGCGCTGGAAAAATTATTAGCGCATTATGATATCTGTTCCAAGGAGACGGTGATCCGCAGGTATGATCACGAGGTGCAAGGCGGTTCCGCGCTCAAGCCCCTGGCCGGGGTTGCTGACGACGGGCCGTCGGACGCCGCCATTGTCAGGCCGGTGCTGGAATCTTCCAGGGCCGTGATTGTCTCTAACGGGATCAATTTCAGGTACGGCTTTATCGATCCCTACTGGATGGCTGCTTCCTGTATAGACGAGGCCCTGCGCCAGGTCATCAGTTGCGGCGGTTCATTGAAACAGACGGCTATCCTGGATAATTTCTGCTGGGGGAATCCGGATAAACCCGACCGGCTCGGTTCTCTGGTGCGCTGCAGCTATGGCTGTTATGACGCGGCAAAGGGTTTTTGCACGCCTTTTATCTCGGGCA
>Ga0265297_10007638_pt1 | contig 14860 bp, 14 predicted proteins | sample Munlanlwell13791_FD_192502 | JGI IMG/M metagenome (GOLD analysis project Ga0265297, IMG submission 192502) | Leachate microbial communities from a municipal landfill in Southern Ontario, Canada - Leachate well 137-91 | ecosystem: Engineered > Solid waste > Landfill > Unclassified | place... | reverse complement strand
CGGGTCCAGGCCTATTACGCGGTCAAGGCCAACCCCGACCCGGCCATCGTGAAAACCCTGTTTGACGCCGGGGCGAGTTTTGACGTGGCGTCGATGCCGGAATTCATGGTGGTGCACGAGCACATCCGGAAGATGCCGGCCAAGCGGCGGCAGGACTGGATCTGGGACCAGATCATCTACGCCAACCCGATCAAGGCCGAGGAAACCCTGCGGGAACTGGACCCGTACCAGGCGCTGGTGACCTTTGACAACGTCGAGGAGATCCGCAAGATCAAGGAGCACGCCCCGCACACCGGGCTGGTGCTGCGGCTGCAGGTTCCCAACACCGGGGCGATGGTCGAGCTGTCCTCCAAGTTCGGCGTGGCGCCGGCCGAGGCGGTGGACCTCATCCTCGAGGCCGACCGGGCGGGGCTGGTGGTTGAGGGGCTCAGCTTCCACGTCGGCAGCCAGACCACCCATTTTGAGAACTTCGTGCAGGCGATCAACCTGGCGGCCAGCGTCTTCAAGGAGGCCCGGAGCCGCGGCTACACCCGGATGAACCTGCTGGACATCGGCGGCGGCTTCCCGGCGCCCTACGACCCGACGGTGCGGCCGTTCCGCGAGCTGGCGCGCAAGATCAATGCCGAGCTCGACCGGCTGTTCCCCAAGGAAATCCAGATTTTGGCCGAGCCCGGGCGCTTCATGGTGGCCACCGCCGGCACCGCCATCACCAAGATCATCGGCAAGGCCGTGCGCGACGGCAAGCTCTGCTATTACGTCGACGACGGGGTTTACAACACCTTTTCCGGCATCCTGTTCGACCACTGCCACTACCATCTGGAGGCGTTCCGGCAGGGGCCGAAGCAGATCTGTACCGTGTTCGGCCCCACCTGCGACGCCCTCGACGTGATCTCGATGGCCGAGGAGCTGCCCACCACCCTGGAGCGCGGCGACCTGCTGTTCAGCCGCAACATCGGCGCCTACAGCACCGCCTCCTCCACCCCGTTCAACGGCTTCCCGCGGGCGGCCATCGTCCACGTCAACCAGTGACGGACCAGCGCGATCATTTTTTCTTCATCAACATTGACCGCGCTTCTTGGCACAAAGACCGCACCGGATCCGTAATCCATTGCTGGGCGAGCATCCAGTCCAACCCTTGTTTGAGCGCGGGATCCCCCAGCCGTGAAATCTGCCGTTGGCATCGGACCAGCGCGGCGGCAATGCTCCCATAGTAAAGCGCCGTCGCCACTTCCTTGGGCAGCGCCGCGGCGGGATTCTGCCGGTTCCGTCGTGCCCATTTTTTGACGATCTCGAACAGTTCCACCGGTGGATGGGGATGGCGAAAAAGGTCATCGAAACTGTTGAGCAACAATCCTTGTGCCTCGCACAAAAACCGGAGCTTGGGAACGAGATTCGGCGCCACGCCGCCAAGATCCAATTGCACGGGCGCGGACATCTGATGGCGGAACACCGCGCCCAACTCCGCCGCGGTCCAAAGCGGCGTTGCCGCCGACTCCAGATCCATCAGGCTGGCTAGCCGGTGGGCGCCATCGCGATCCGCGTCGTTGTCCGCCGGTTTCATGGTTGCCGCTTTGCATTCCGAAGGTGATCGCCGGATTTTTCCGCCGGCGCGTTTCCAGAAGTATACGGCAGACCAGGCGTAATCTTGTGTGCACGGGCCAGGATCGCGTGCAGTTCCCGAACCTCCCGCGCGACTTCTTGCGGTTCACCCGCGTATTCGCCAATGACTTCCGCCAGCCGCCGGGCAAACATGCGCTTGCCGGTCACGAGCAGATTGTACGCCGAGGTCGGCGAGGCAACACGGAGGCGTCCGACCAGCTCTTCGTAGTCGCCCGGCGGGGTGCCTTCCAAAGCGGGCCGGAGCAGGCGCTCCTCAAAAAGCCCCCAGACATCGTCCCGCTGCCCTTGGAGGCATTCCACCTGCATTCGGCGGGCCGCCTCGGCCAGCACGGTTTGCGCCCAGACCCTGTCATAGGTGTCAGCGGGTTGCTCCGGATCCGCGATGACCTCCTCGTTTTCCTCGATGGATGCCACATCGTCCGCATGCCGTTTTTGGGCCCGCTCCCAGCGAATTTCACCCACCAGGAAATTGTCCAGCACCTTGAGCAGGAAGGTGCGGAAGCGGCCCCGCTCCCGATTGGCAGAAGCCAATAATTTTTGCTCCAGCACCTTGCGGTGAAGAAAACCATGGAGGATGTCTTCCGCTTGGGGTGGGGACAAGCGCCTGACGCAAACCAAATGGGAAAGCAGGGGCCGATAATAACGCGATACCAGGTCGTCCAAGGACTGGATGCGGACCGTAGTGGATGCCGTTCCCGCCGTGATGACCAACGGCCAAGGGGTCGAGGGAAATTCCGCCAACCCATCCGATTTGCTGATGGTTGTCACGTGTGGATGCCTTCCCTGTCGCCAGTCCCCCGTTGGCGTCCCAAAAACTGATGCGGGAAACTATACACGAAAAAGCCAGGGCAAGGAAGCATGGGAGGAACCGGGCGTGTATGACATAGTTCTGGCCGGTCACTATCGCGCCCCAGAGGGGCGCTGCGTTCCCGGCTCTGAATGAACACCGAACCCGCGGCCGGCCCTACGGAATGGACAGCCTCCATTCCGCTACCGGGCAATTGCGTTGCCGTAAAACCGAGTGTATGCTGTGCCCATGGCCACGGAACGCTTAGGGACAGCCCCCTTGCCATCCGTCTCTGACGGATCGAATCCCATCGCCGAACAACTGTTGCGGAGCGGCCTTTTGGCCGCCCCCCCCCGTCCCGGCTTGCTTGGTTCCATCGGGCGGTATGAAGTCGAGCGGCTGCTGGGCGAAGGCGGCATGGGGCAGGTCATGCTGGCGCGCGACCCGGCCACGAACTACCGGGTAGCAGTCAAGGTCATCCGGCCGGAATTGTGCGGCACCCCGGAAGCGGTTCGCCGTTTTTTGGCCGAGGCCCGCCACATGTACGGCATGTCGCATCCCAACATTGTTCCGGTCAAGGAAGTTTCCGACGATCCCGCCCGTCCCTATTTCGTCATGCCGGTGCTGGATGGCGGAACGCTGGCCACCCGCCTGGCCCATGGCCCGCCATTGACCGACGGCGAGCAGCTCCAGATTGCCCGGCAGATCGCCGACGCCTTGGCCTATGCCCACGGCAAGGGGGTTATACATCATGACCTGAAGCCGCATAATGTTCTGTTGACCCGGGAAGGGCACGCGTTCCTCGCCGATTTCGGCTTGGCACGGACGCTTTACGACGACGCCTTCCTTGATGTGCAGACAGCGGCCTGTGAGGGCACGCTGGCCTATCTTTCACCCGGCGTGGCCGGCGGCAAGGCCGAGGACACGCGCTGTGACATCTACGCCTTTGGTGCCACCTTGTATCATATGATTACGGGCCGACCGCCTTACGAGGGCGGTTCCAAGGCGGAAATCTTGGCCAGAATCCGCCAGGAACCGCCCCGCCCCATTTTGGCCGTCAACCCCCAGGCGTCGCCCGGCCTGGCGCGGGTGGCCGAGCGGGCCATGGCGCGAGAATTGCGCGACCGCTATGCCGAAATGGCCGATGTGGCGGCCGACCTCCGGCGGGTGGCGGATCAACGATCCTCCCGGCGTTCCTGGGGGCGCGGCCTGGTTCGCCTTTGGCCATTTGCCGCGGGGGTGCTCGGCCTGCTGGTGGCCGGGCTGGCTGCCGCCTGGGGCTTAAACCGGCGCCATGAACTGCCAGTGCCACCGCCCACCACCACCAACCCCACCCCCATGCCCGTTAGCTTTGCCTTTTCCATCTCAGACTGGGAACGACACTGGGCGGCGGTCGAGTACGCCGCCGCCAATACCCTGGTTGAAGATCCTCTCCGCCAGCACGGCACGGTGCTTCAGGTCGTGGGCAACGGCAATTATAGCGCCGCCTTCCGCAAACGGCTGCCGGCCGGCACGCAGTGTCTTGAGATCGAGGGGTGGATGATGGCGCATGCCGGCAAGCCGTTTCCCGATGACGCCTCCTTCGTGCAAGGCGGGCCGAACGTCGGGGTGGTTGACCGCTTCCATGACATGGCCGCCGAAACCTTGCCAGGGTTTAACCTCGACAAACGAGATGGTAAGCTTTACTTGAACAGCACCACTTCCCTGGAGCGGGAGCGCTGGTACCGCTTCCGCCTCGAATACGATGGCGCCAGCCATTCTTATGCCGGCTTTATTGACGGGACCCGGGTCGCCTGGGGTGGCTTCGATCCAGCTTTGGCCTTGAACTGGGTCGTCCTCGGCTCGTGTTCGCCCGGTTATTTTGCCGATGTCCAGGTCACCACCCGCCCCGTCAGCATGTCGCCGGCCAAAACCGTGCCGCCCGCCCACACCAAGACAACGGCAGATGGGCGTTTGGAACCGCGAGAATGGGACGATGCGCTCGAAGTCCCCCTCGTCCTGCAGCGCGCTGACGGCGGCGCCACGCACGCCGTTGTCTTGCGCCTCAAACATGACCAAACGGCATTGTTGGTGGCCGTCGAAAGCCATTGGGCCGCCAATTTTGAAAACAACCTTACCCTGGCCGTTGATGGCAATGGCGATGGCGCCTTGTGCGGCAACCCCGCCGAACCCCAGCGCGATTTCATCTGCCAGCAGCCCGCTCCCGGCGGCCACACCGGTTATCGCGCCTTCCGGGTACGAACCACCGCGGACCATGCCATTCTCCAGCCGTTCCCGGCCGGCTTGGCCATGGCCTCCGGCGGCGTCCAGGACGTCCGGTACGAATTCACCATTCCCTTGAGGCTGCTGGGGGAACCAAGCCAGGCCGGACAATCCCCCTTTGGCTTGCAACTGCGGCTCAAGGCGGACGCGGATCACCGCCACGACTTCTGGTGGCCGCCGCAGGGCACGCCCGCCGCCCAGTGGCCCAAATACCTCCTGGGACGGTGACGCGGCGGAATGCGTGGCAAGGGCGCATGTCCGTTCCGTAGGGGTTTCTCTTGCGGTGCGCTGAGCGCAGAGTATCAAACAAGAATTCACCCGACTTCTGTAGCGGCGCCTGTGCCAGGCGCCCCCAAATGACCACTCCCCGCGCGGCTGGCACAGCCACGGCTACAGCGGAACACCCCCTCTTCTGTAGGCGCGGGGTTGCACCCCGCGGAGAGGCGCGACCGGTCAGGTATTTGCCAAACGGATCACCAATAAACGGAACGGTCGCCTGGCCGCATAAACAGGACATCATGGCGAAATCCCACCGGGAGCCTTGACCGCCTGCTCCCAGCCAATCCAGCAGTCCCAGCCATTGTTGTAAAACCATTCCCGGCCGGTCGCTCCGACATGCCCGTCGAAGAACGCGACATTGCACCGCCCCGCATGGCGCAGATTCGGTGTATGGTTGGGCGTTCCGCCCGGGCCGTTGCGGAACCGGTGGTAGGCAATGTAGGTTTCGTAGTTGGTATAGGCGCCGTAAGAAAAATTCAACGGCGTGTAATTGGAATCCGTAAAATACAACCGGTTTGACGGGTCGGGAATCTGCTGCAGCCGCCGGAAGCCGTCCCAATACATTTCGCCGTTGATGCCATATGCGGCGTCCGCCCACACGATGTAGGGATAATACGGCGTGCATGGGTTGCTGCTTGGATTCGCGGTGAACCAGGCTTTGGCGTTTTGCTTCATTTGCGGATGGGGACACGACCACGACCAAGCCGCCGTCAGGTAATCGGGATACAACGCCTCCGGCCACCGTGCCTGACCCGGGGACCAGCCCGACGCCCCAGCATAATCCGCATAAAGGGTCCCCCATGCCGGAGAGACCACCACTTGGCGTTGGGTCCAATAGCAGGGCAGGACAATCTCGTTGTTGTCACTGCTGTAGCCAATGGCCCCCAGTGCGGTTTGCTTGAGCTGGTTTATACAGGCGGCGGCGTAGGCCGTTTCCTTCGCTTTCCCCAAGGCGGGCAATAACAGCGCCGACAAAATGGAGATGATGGCGATGACGACCAGCAGTTCGATGAGGGTGAAGGTGTGTCCCCACTGGCTCTTATGGCTTTTCATGTTGGTATCGTGCTCCCCCGCAACGGCATGCCTGCTGGCAATATCGCCGAACCACGATCATTCGGCAAGCGGGAGCCCCCCACGTGTGTATGACAGTTTTGTCGGATGATGTTGGGGCCACCCTTTTGGAAAAGGGTGCTCCCCAAGCCCCTTCCTAAAACTTTTGGATCTTAAACCGGAGGGGCGATTCCGCCACAAGCTGTTCTGGCAAAATGCAAATCAGAGACGAGTGCTTGTGGCGGAAGCGCCCCTCCGCATTAAGGCACAAAAAGGTTTGACGGAGGGCTTGGGAACCGCCTTTCCTAAAAAGGGGGTTCCCAACCAACATAATTGTCATGCCCCCCCCCACATGAGCACGTGTCAGTTCCGTAGGGGATTCGGGGTTGTGCTTGATTCAACACCGGGAACGCCGTCGGCTTTTTCAACAGAAGGAAGCAAAGACTGCGAAGGGTGGATGGTCCCGAGGCGACAGCCTCCCTCGGAGTGACGGCGGCTTCGACGCCGCCCTGGTATTTTTTTCATCCCCCTCCCCCCCATCATGGTGGCAACGACCGCCGCGCAAGATTTTCGCTGCTCTTGCGTATACAGGGCGGTGAGACAGTGCAACCCATAGGTGCTGCGACGCTGCCCGGTGTGAGTGGGGGTTTCAAATGACAAGATCAGGCTAGGCCGTTCGTTTGAAGTGATCGCCGACCCCATCCCCACGGATCTTCAACAATGGCCAGGAAGGGTCAAGCAATGAAAACTCGTCCGCTCATGCGTTTCGTTGTCGCGGTGGGGTTGGCTGTCGACGGCCTGTTTCTGTTGACCGAATGCATTCCTCCCCCGCCCGGCGGTGGCCACCCTGGCCCTGGTCCCGGCCCCGCCTATCGTCCCAATCCCGACGGCCCTTTGTGCTTCCAGCCCCCCCACTGACAGCGTTCCAGATCCAGGACGTTCCAAGATCAGCAAAACGCGGAAAGGATGTTTTTTAATCACTTTACTACAGACTATAACAGAGTTACCCAAATGTATCACAATGCAACAAGGATGGATACGATCATGAATGTCAGAATGGTGCTGCGAATCATGGCGCTACTTTCATCGGGCGCCGTTTTGATGGGCTTGCAAGGCTGCGAAACCGTCGGTGCAAACGGTAATGATCCTGTGGCGGATTCCCTGATTAACCTGCACCATGCGATTGCTCCTGCCGCAGTGAATAATCAGTTGCAGCAGGGCAATTATAACGAGGCTAACCGCATCCAAGCGCGGGACGCCATGATGGAGTCGATGCGGTAAAAAGGTGGGGCAATGGCAGTCCGTCAGGTCGCTACGGTTTGACATACGCAAACCAGTGGCGGTGACGTGTCCCTGTTGTTGGCGATCCCCAAGGGTTTGGGCAGGCTGTGAAGAACCGGTTGGGGGTGAATGAGATGGGAAACAGTGAAACCCATGCAAGCGGGATCGTTGCCTTGGGAACGGCGCTGTTGGTTGTGGTTTGCCTAGAAACGGCCACCGCCCCTGCCGCCATAATTAAGGTCGTCAACACCGGCAATAACGCGCCGATCACGGGCACGCCGGGTGCCATGTCGTTTTATGCCTATACGGGCACGGCTTATGCCGGGGGAAAAGACGCCTATGACAGTGAGTTTGACATGCCGTCCCCTCCGTACACATCCTATTTCACGGTTTATTCCCATATCGGCGAAACCCGGTATATGGCGGAATATAAGCCGTTGGGCGCGCAGGCGTTCGACCTGTTTCTTTGTCTGACGACACCGTCCACCGTGTCCAGCACTGACTTCCTGAAATTGAAGGTGACGGATGCCGCCGACCTGAGCAGCGCCCGCGTTTATGACGCCGAAGCGGCGGCGCCGGTTTATTACGACGTGCCGGTGGACGGCACGACTGTGACGGTCGCACTCCCCAACTTGGTCAACCAAAGCCAGGGCGAGTACGCCCACTGGCGCCTGGAAGTCAACTACCCGGTACCGGAACCCGCCGCCGCCGTGCTGGGGATGTGCGGTGTCGCGGCGTGGTTGGCAGTCCGGCGGCGGCGCCCCCCCCCGCCAACCTCGGTTCCCGTGAAAGAGTGGCGCTGGCGGACATCCCTGCAATTGGGCCAGCGGCCCTCGTGACCTCCCATGCGGCAGCATTCCCCTCTCCAGCCAACGTCCCGTTTCTCCGCAAAATCGCCGAAATACGGCGACTCGGCAAGCAGATCCGGGGGCGGCGCAAGATTTTCATGACCCTTGCGTATGCCCGGCAGAAGGAGCAGTGTGTCAGGCGAATAAAAATTCCGTCATTGGAGCCCAGCTGCACCATGAATCAAGCGCACACGATCATCGCCATGGCATTATTGACAAGCACCCTGTCGGGTGTACCGGCGGCCAGCGCTGGAGATGGCTGTGGATCTGAGAATTCGCAGGCCTCGCCACGGGTCGTGAAAACGGTATTTCCAGGGGCGTCGAAAACGTTTGAGAACGCATGCAACACCCACGACGCCTGCTATGGAACCCGTGGCATGCCCAAGTCCGGGTGTGACAATCAATTTGTGGACGACATGCATCGGGCTTGTTCAACCATAGGCAGGCAGGGACGTCAAGCCGCCGTTCAAAATACTGCACAGTGCATTGTCCAGCACAAAGATACAGTGGGCGGATGCGTGGCAAAAGGGGCCGCCCAAGCGGGGTTTGCCACGGTTCGGGAAATCGGCTGCCGCGAAAATGCCGCCGTCTTTGGCCAAGCGGTGAAACGGGCGGGACAGAGCGCCTACAACAACGCCCCCAAATAACCGTAACAAAAAGGTGATCCACGGAGAAATGAAGCCATGAAAAAAAGGCGGTTCCGGGTTTTGTGTGGGTAACTTCAGGGGGGGCCGGATACAAGTCAAGTCCGCAAGCACGGATGAACAGCACCAAGGGGCCAAGAATGGCGGCTGGCCGCAGCCGCCATGGCGCTGGCACGACAGGAGAAAATCGGGGGCCACGCAAGATTTCGGCGGATGCCGCGTATACCCAGGCACATGATGGCTCAAAGAGGAAATGCAGGAGGGAAAACGTCGTGAACGAAAAAGGGGGTTCATTGGTCTTTCTGGCGGTTCTACTGCTTCAGACCTTCCTTCTGACGGGATGCACCATTTCATCTGATCGCGCCATCGATCTGGCACGAGCCCAAGCGCCGGACTCGCGAGTGGTGCAACCGGTAACGCAGATCATCCCCACGAACATTCCAGGCATGCCGGCGGGGTATTATGTCACGTTGAAATCGCCCGAAGGGGTGAAAAAGGATTTTTTTGTATCTCCTGATGGCAAGACGGTTATAAACATCACCAAGCAAACGGAACTGTCACGCAAGTGCAATGAAGTTAAAACCGTGGCGGAAACCACGAATCGAGCGGCCTTGGCCCAAGCGGCCAGGGCGCAGGCAGCGCAAATCAGCAGCATCGACCTGTCCGCCCTTCGTGAGGAACAGTACACCCTGCGAGAGAATGGAGAGCGGGATACGCGGGTTATCGAGCTTTTGGGCAAGCCCCGATATCCGGCTGGCATTCAGGCAAGGAACGCTAATGCCATCCTCTGGGTTTCAGACCTGCGCCCGGCGCTCGCTTCCCGTGACGTTCTGGTGGCCATGCAGGAACAGCCGTCCCAGGGACGGAGCGACATGTCTTGCATGATGATCAGTGCCCCGGCGGCGAAGGAACAGTATTTCCTCGTGGACAAAAACTATGTGGTCTACCCGCCGGGCGTGACTGACGTCTTGAATTTAGGGCCGTTTCTGAAGCTTACCGTATACGTGACGCGAGGCGGGGTCGCGGTGCCCGGGGCTTGCGTCAAGCTCCACCGGGGTGGGGAAGACAAACAGACCACGAGCGACGAAAAAGGCCAAGCATCGTTCTACTTGGACAAGACGGGTAATGAGGATCTTGCCGTAATGGTTTCGCACCAAGGCTCAAAGGCCGGCTGGAAATCTCCTTTGCACACTTACCTGCGGGGTGCCAGGCCGGGAGTTGTCGCTTACGCTCTTAGTGCGGATCTTAGCATGTAAAAACGTAATCATATCCGGGAGCGGTGGGAACGAAATTCAAACACGCGGGAAGTGGAGTGAAATCAAATTTTCCATCAATGCTTCTCGTAACCTTGGTCGCTGCCGTTTCTTGTGGCTGCGCCAGTTGGTCCAAGCTGGAAAAGGCTGGGGTCTTCTGCCGTGATGGCGATGGCCGCCCCGCACTCAATCTGTTGGCGATCAGCGATGCCTTCAGCGAGGATTGTGGGCTGCAGTGCTTGGAAGTGGTGTTTGAGCATTGGGGGCGGCCGACCACGGTAAAGGAATTGAAACGCGTCGCCGGAAAGACCCCAAACCGGGGATATACCATCGGCCAGCTTGCTGATGTCGCCCGCTCATACGGGTTTTCCGCTTATGTGGTTCCCGGCACCCTGGATGAACTCGAACAGCACTGTTCGCTTGGGCGGCCATGCATTGTTGTCCTGCGGACCGACGGGCAAGCCAATCATGCGGTAGTGGTTCACGCAGTTCATCGCGGGACACGCCCTTATGAAGGGACTACAGCCACTGTCGTGGACCGCTCGGCCCATACCGTGGAGGAGATGAAGGTTTCGGCCTTGTTGCCAAGATGGAACGCCCTCGGGGCGCCCATGCTGCTCATTGCCGTTAAAACGGAAGGAGGCGGAAACTTAAGCCGTTAGATAAACCGTGTTCTGGATGCATGTCCTTGATGCTATAAATAAGGTTCAAGAATCGAGGGAAAGGATAACAATAAATGCGGACTCCTCATTTCACGAAAGGCATGGCGGTGTTCCTTGCTTATGCCACGCTCTTGGGCGGGACGGCCAGTGCCGTCGCCGCAAGCCGTCCACTTGGCATGCCGCCAGTTCCGTTGACGCAGAACGAATCAGCCAATCTTGCCGTGCGGGAACATAATTCCAGTGAACTGGCGGGCGTTCGCGCCAGCGGCAATGGAGAAACATTCGTAATAACTTTCCTTGTGGTCTTTGGAATTCTCTGCATTATCGGTGCCGCCGCGGCCAGTTCTAGCGGCGGTAGTAGTGGTTAGGAGACTATCGTTCTTTTCAGCAGGTTCAATACCAAAGTGATAAGGAATAACAATAAATGCAGGCTCTTAATTTAACGAAGAGCATGGCGGTGTTTCTTGCGTGTGCCACACTCTTGGGAAGGACGACCAGTGCCGTCGCCACAGAATGTCCACTTGGCATGCCGCCGATCCCGTTGACGCAGAATGAATCGGACAATCTTGCCGCGCAGGAACAGAACGCCAGTCAACTGGCAGGCGTTCGCGCCAGCGGAGATAACAAGGGTTGGTTAATCGTTCTTTTCTGTGTCGGAGTTCTTTTGCTCGCCGCTGGCGCCGCCGCCTCATCTGGCGGGGGCAGTGGTGGCAGCTAACGGCTACATCGGTAAAAAATTCCAGCCAGATTAACCGCACGGAGGTTGGCGCAACTATGATGATACGGTTCATCTCCACCGTTTTTACAGTGGCGGTGTCATGCCTGGTATTGACCGGTTGCGTGAGTTCGCGCGACACGGCCACCGGATATGTGAATGTGGGAAGCCCTGGCGGCGCGGTCGGCAAGATTCTGGCAACGTTCTATGCCGGCCCCCGCATCGGTCGGCAACTGAACGAAGGACGGACGTTGACGTTCTGGGAAGGGTTCCGATGTGTGCCTTATCTTGGAATCATACCCGGGCTGTGCCACGCCTACAAAAACTCGGTCAATTGCCAGACGGATTACGAGTACGCACAGTCCGAGAATCTTAACTCGGCGGGGCGTGACCCGACGGTTCTTGCCGCGCTAAGCATGGGGGTGCAGGAAGGTCTGGTGGACAGTGCTGTCGCGAAGACCGAATGGAATCGTCTTGTATCGAGCGACTTCGTCAGTTTCATCGCGCTTCGACGCGCGTTGAGCGAAAAATACATCACACAGGTGGAGTATGACCAAGCGGTCAGCCAGCTGGCCATGAACTTTCTAGCCAACGGCAAGAGCCCGGGGGGAGATCCCCTCAACGCCGGGGTTCTCCATGAGGCTCTGACCCGCCACTGCCTGCCAGACAACGTCGCGGTCAAGAATGGATTGAAAAAACTGATATTGAACTTTGAAATCCCCGATTCCGAGGTTGTCTTGGTGGCGCGGGAGTACAACGTAGTCACCCCGGAAGAGGCTAGGGTACTGGAGAACGCCTGCGTTGTGCAGGCCAGGCAACGGATCTGTGTCGGCGCGCATAAGTCCAAGCAAATGACGGACCAAAAGTTCAAGGAACAAATGGCCATTCTGAAACAATGCGCCGCCGACTTGTCGCCCCGCCTGAAGGACATTCGTGACGCAAAAAAGAAAGAATAAAAAATGAACCGGCTATTCACGCTGATGACAACCATGGGATTGCTGACTGCCGCAACGATGGAGATCGCATGGAGCGGGGATGCTCCTGTCTCCTTTGGTGCTGGAGTCAAGGCAACGACTGGCCCTCTATCCGTCTCTAGATCCAAGGATGGAACTCGTGGTGGGGCCATTATGGGGGTTGGTTTCTCCGAAAACAAGAAAACCGGAGAAAAATGCATGGGGGTCGGATTACCAATGGTTTCCTTGCAAACATGTGGAACGGGATCTGACGGAAGCAAGAATGCAGTTAAGATTACGGGGGGGCTCCCACTTCCCATCACCCCCCAAGCCTCGATGAAGATACGCACCCCAAGTTTTACCCGTGCAGGTATAACCACTGGAAGCGTCAAAGAGATTCCTTCCAGAAATGGGCGGTGATGATTAAAGATGCGAATACAGCGCCAAATCGATAAGGAGCGGGAAGATGAAACGGGGCAAGTTTTTTGCGATGGTCGCAATTTTGGTGTTGTTGACGGGCTGCGCGACACCGCTTCAGGAGACCTTGACCTTCGATTCCGGCCTGCAAGGACAGTGCGCACTGGTCTTCAGGCCGTTTTTGGGCGGGGGGGCGGAAGGCAATCCGGTTTGGGTGCGGGTTGAAGGGCCGACGGAAGCCAACTTGACCCTCATCGGGGAGAATGATGTAAAATGCGTCGTGGGGCCACCGGGACAGTATCAAGTCACCTTGAGTTCGCCCCTTGCCCAACCCAAGTACATCCAGATGCAGATGGGGGCCAACTCGCGGCTTTATGTGCGAGCCAAAGTGATGAACTGTGGCGCCTATGGATGGCTGATGTTCGGGGAGCCTTGGTACCAAGGTGAAATCGCCGAGTATGAAGCCCAAAAACGGTGAGGGAAAGGAGGCGGGGATAAGCATGGCCATTCAGCGGGGGCTGGCGTTCCAGAGACTGTTGCCGGGTATCCTCTTGTCAGTGTTTGCCTGGGGGTGCACGACTCCGCCCTACCTGGCCGAGAAACGAGAGTTCCGGGATGCTTTGGCGGCTGGCCAGCACGAACGGGCGGTTCAAAAGGCCGACCAGGCGCTTGCCGTGGCGCCGCCCGAACGGCGGCCACGGCTGGAACGCTTTCTCATCCGATCCCTGTTCCGTGATGCCTGGCGCGAGCACCGGGCCCAGCGATGGGACAACGCCTTCGCCCAAATGGTTGCCGCACACCAGCGCGCGCCGGCGAATTTGCGCGAGGATTGGGCGGACGAGTGCCGGCAGATCGCCCAGCAGTACGCGGCATTCCATTCCGGGCGCGCCGGAACCGCCGTTCAGGCCAGGGACATGCGGACGGCGATTGCCGAGTATGAATTGGCCGGCAAGGCAGACAACGCATTGGGGCGGGAAGCACTGGCGGCGGTCAACAAGTACACGATGCAACGAAAAGCGCTTGAGACGCGGCTGGAAAACGCCAAGACGGCGGTTGAACGGGAGGCCTGGGGCGAGGCCGCCACCGTCATTGCCGAGGTCCGCGCCCAGGATGCCAGTTTGGCGGAGTCTTGCGACCGGCTTTCCGGCTGGTCGCGGACCCGCCATTGCCAAGCGGCCCTCCGGGATGGCCGTGGCTTGCTTGAAAAGCAGGAATTTGGCGCCGCGCTCGCCAAGACCAACGAGGCGCTGGCGCTGGAGGCGTCGAGCGGTGCGACAGAACTTAAACAAGCGGTTCAGGCGGCGTTCACGGATTCGGTTGACGGGGAGCTGAAGCAGGCGCTGGCCAAGGACGACCGTTCCACCCTGGATGATTTGGCCCGGCGGCATGATGCGTTTGAACTCGCCCCGGCCGCGGCCCGCATCCGTGCCGTGCTGGCCAGCCGGGGCGAGGCGGACCGCCTCACAGCGACGGCTCGTGAATTGATTGGGGACAAGCGTTACGAGGCGGCGCTCGAACCGTTGCATCAGGCCTGCGGCCAATGGCCGGAGAACCAGCAGCTGGCCAAGCTGTATCAGGAAACCCGTATCCAGGCGGGGACGTACGCCTTGGCCGTGGCGGAACACGCCGCCGGGAAGCAGTGCCCGCTGGTTTGCGCGTTGTATTGCTGGTATGCCCTCATCCTGTGCCCGGCGGAGGCCGAAATCCAAGAAAAGGCGCAGGCGGGCTTCCAGGACGCCTTGGGCAAGATTGATCGCCGGACGCTGACCACCGCGTTCGAGGTCGAGATCGCCTTGGGCAACGGGATTGAAACCGTGTTTGACGTCTCAAACTTGCAACAGGCCATCAGCCAGGCCGTTCCCGCCGAATCCCGCTTTGTCTCCGTGGCCGCCCCCGGCGCCGGCGTGGCGGCAGGGAACGTTTTTCGGGTTTCAGTGGAGGTGGGGACACTGTTCGTGGCGACGCGGGAACAGACCTTCAACAAGGTGTTCCGGTATGTTTCCGAAGTCACACATGACCCCAATCCGGAATACATCCAATTGCAGGCCGACCTGAACGCAGCGCAATGCAAAATGGTTGCCGCCGATAA
>Ga0265297_10007637_pt1 | contig 14863 bp, 17 predicted proteins | sample Munlanlwell13791_FD_192502 | JGI IMG/M metagenome (GOLD analysis project Ga0265297, IMG submission 192502) | Leachate microbial communities from a municipal landfill in Southern Ontario, Canada - Leachate well 137-91 | ecosystem: Engineered > Solid waste > Landfill > Unclassified | place... | reverse complement strand
ACTTAGAAAATTTTCCTGTCATATTCTAACCTCCATTGTTAATATTTTATCATATATTTTGATTTTCGAAGCTTTTAAACTAGTAAAGCATCGAAAATAAGTGAATATTTATGAAAGAATATCGTTTCAAAAATGGTATTTTATTTACCTTCAAAATAATTGTCCAATCAAATTCGCCGCATTTTCTTTATGTGCTATCGATAACATTCGTTAAATCTATTCTCAATTTTCAATAAAAAAAAGTCGTCCTCTTCATACTCAATAGAGAACGTCTTTTTGTAGATAAAAGGAATAATTAATATTTTTTTTTGGTTTTACCACCATTATTTTCAGAAGTCACTGTCGAATTTCCGCCAATATATGGGGTTTTTATTTTTGGATTGTTTTTGTCGGCTTTCTTTTTTTTATTACTCTTATCGTTGTGCTTTTTGTCGTTTTTGTCCATAATAATCCTTCTTTTTCCTCTTAAGGAAAATAATCGATGTTAAAGATAATACTTCAATATCAGTATGCATGTTTATTATATCCCTAATAAGTAATAATAGATAGTAAATATCTAGTTATATTTTATAAGGTATAGGATTTATACATTTTCGTTCACAACCCATGAAACAAGATTAGATTTAATTAGTGTTTCCAATAAGCAAGTGGACAACGTGTTTCCCGCATATGTGCATGTCCTATTTTGCTATGACTGACGGCAAGCATTTCTGAAGATATCGAAATCGCAATTTCCTCAGGCGTATTTCCACCCAAGTCTAGTCCGACTGGCGAGTAAAACCGGGAAAGATCCACATCATGCCCGAATTGCTCATAGGTTTTATCTAAATAATTACTTATTTTTTCTGCGGAACATAGCATCCCAACATATTTGACATCTATTTTACGTTCAATTATTTTGTTCATAACATGATAATCGTAAAGATGTGAAGGCGTGCACACAATGATGAAACTTTCTGGTCGGATACCATCCTCTTCTATAAAATTGACAAATGATTTTCCGAATTTGACATTAGCGTTTTGAAAAGCCGATAAAACCGGTTCCCGATCATCGATTACCGAAATATGAAAGTTCATAGTTTTCAAGATGTTGGCCAATGCCTGACCTACATGACCAGCACCAAAAATGTATACATATTCTTTAGCCCCGACATATTCGTAGAAAAGCGTGACAAATCCACCACAAATCATTGGAAGCGTTTTAGTATCGGGAACGATTTTCCCTTCGGATAAAGTATATTTTTCTAAAATGTTTGTCCGTTCCCGAATGATATCTTTACATTTCTCTCGTGCAAAGAATTCTAAAGCCCCACCACCAACGGTTCCAAAGGCTTCTCCGTTTTCACCAACAACCATCTTTTTCCCAACATCAACAGGACCTTCGCCTTTTTTTTCAACGACCGTCACAATGACAGCGGGTATACCGCGCCGTTGCAAATCAGTTACACTTTCATATGAAAAAGTCATATGATAATCTCCTTTTTAATGAAACTGACTTCCAAACCGATATATTGTTTGAAAGCCCTTAATATATGAGTATAGACTATAAGTAATAAGATACTAACAAGGATACGGCAATCGATAAAACCAAAGTAAGACTAGCGAAAATCGGTTTTTTTGACCATTTCCAATCCCACTTTCCAACTAACAAAAGATTAATATAATATAGCCCCGTTGCGATTACACCTGAAACCAGATTGTTGTATACAAAGAAAGAAAGGGCTGCATCCCAAGTTTGAATCTGTTTGGGTGCGGTTCCATTAATGAGAAACATAATAGCGATAAATAGAACACGCCAAGCTGTAGAAGCCGCGGGAAGCATCAACAAGTTGGTTATTGTCCGGTTTTTATTTAAAACCGGGAGCACAGCCACAACTAAGCAAGCTTCTAAAACTATACAAAGCATTGGGTTGATTATTTTAATCGGTCCTTGCGGTGGAAGCGGCAAGAAAAAATCAAATGCCTTGATGCCGGCAGCAATAAGAGCAACGAATATTCCTGCCCACTGTGATTTGTTTTTTAATGACACCCGAACAATGATGAATGCTCCGATAGGAAACATAACAGAACCAGCTATCAAAGCTGGAAGCCAATGAAGCAGATACCCTAAAGTGGCTTCTAACAATCCCCAGATAGCACCATAAAACACTATTTCACTAAATAAAGCTGTTTTTTTGTTCATATAATCCTCCATATTTATATATTTTTATGATAATCATTTCCGTTATCATATCATGCCTATGTTGTCTTTTCTTTTAGAATATTATACCAAAATAATGAAATAGATGCTATCTTCTTTCTGTTTTTTGTGAGTTTACGCCCCAAATTGAGGATATTTTAAAAAAAGTATGCCGCATATAACAAATGTTTTGGTTTTTAGGATTCCCCAACCGACTGAAGTATTGTCAATATCTAGCCCAAGAATATAATTTTGGCTTTCATAAACATGTTTTACTTTCATCCAATAAATTTGTGATTTTATTTTACTACAAGATACTTTAATTTTGACAATGGATTTGCCATATTTTTTTATCCGATTTACTCGTTTTTTTCAACAGCTTCTACTATTCTCCTTTTTCATCATTATTATTTATCAAATATTAATTATTGACATATGTCAGTAATGTGATATAATGATGTTATATTTACCCGTGTAAACAAACTTAATATTTTTTACCTTAATACATATGCATTTGATATTCACCATTTTAAGAAATACTAGTACACACTAATATAGAATCAATTTTTGTAAAAGGAGATGTTTTTAATGGCTAGACCAAGAAAATTACGAAGGATTTGCTGTATGCCCGAAAGCAGTTCTTTTGGTCCCGGTAACCAGATGATTTCTTCTGATAATACCATCATCATGTCAATTGATGAATATGAAACAATCCGTTTAATTGATTTAGAAGGACTAATGCAAGAAGAATGTGCCGTTCAGATGAATATAGCTAGAACTACAGTCCAAAGCATTTATTGTGAAGCACGTAAAAAAATCGCAAATGCCTTGGTCAATCACAAATGGCTCGTCATCTCTGGAGGAGATATAACGATTTGTGATGGCATGAATTTATCATGTGGTCAAAGAGGCTGTCAAAGGCATCAATGTCACCGTGATTGTGCAACTGATTTGCACTTAAATAAAGAGTAAATGAACTAATATTTGTGCATATGCGCAGAAATAAGAGGCTTAAGATGAACGAAAAAAACTGCAAAACAACTGATTATAGTAATGAATCATCTGGTGAACAAAAACAACAGGAATGTAATCAAGATTGCGATTCATGTGATGAAAAATGTGACGACGAATTAACCGATTTTCGAATCCATTTAAACGCGATGAGTAGCGTTAAAAAAACAATTGCCGTTATTAGTGGGAAAGGCGGTGTCGGAAAATCGATGATTACCTCCATGCTGGCTGTAACGATGCAACGTCTCGGTTATAAAACCGCAATCCTTGATGCCGACCTTACTGGACCATCAATTCCCAAAATGTTTGGTCTCAAAGAAAAAGCTATGCAAAGTGATTTCGGCATCATTCCCGTTTTAAGCAAAACCAAAATCAAAATTATGTCAATTAATCTTCTTTTGGAAAACGAAACTGATCCAGTCGTATGGCGTGGTCCGTTGATTGCCAAGACTGTCCAGCAATTTTGGACAGATGTGGTTTGGGATGAAGTTGATTATATGTTCATCGACATGCCCCCTGGAACAGGTGACGTACCACTTACGGTTTTTCAATCCATTCCCATAGACGGAATTATCATCGTCACTTCTCCTCAAGAACTAGTGTCGATGATTGTGTCAAAATCGGTTCGAATGGCTGAAATTATGAATATTCCGATTGTTGGAATCGTCGAAAATATGTCGTATGTTGTATGTCCAAAGTGCAAAGAACCGTATTATCTATTTGGCAAAAGCCACATTGATGAGATTGCATTGAAACATCATCTAGAAGTATTGGCTAAAGTACCAGTTGATTCAAGTTTCACTTCCGCTTGTGATCGAGGTTTAGTGGAACTAGCGTCCGACGATAATTTTGCGCCGATTGTAGAAAAAATAGAAAATTGGAGGAACAAATAATGAAAATTGCAATTGCTTCAACAAAGAACATGGTATGTGAACATTTTGGATACTGCGAAAAATTCACCATTTATGAAATCGAACAGGAACAAATCACGAATAAAACCGAGCACGCAAACCCTGGACATCGTCCCGGATTTCTTCCGGAATTTCTTTCAAACTTAGGTGTCAACGTTATCATTGCTGGTGCAATGGGATCTGGTGCCGTGGACCATTTCAATGAGAAACAAATTTCGACTATTTTAGGGGTTTCAGGTGATGTTGATTCCGTCATAAAAAAATGGCTTTCCCATGATCTGAAATCAACGGAAACAGTTTGCATCGAACACCGACACCACGGAGACTGCTAGTAGTATAAATCGTGTTAATCATTAATATCGTATTTGACACAATCACAGAATTTTATTAAATAATCGTGGATAAATCACTTTATTCCCAAAGAATAAATAAAGTAGTTTTGTTATATTTAAAAAGACATTAAAAAAAGTCTCAAACTAAGAATATACTTTAGTTTGAGACTTTTTGTATTTGTAAATTTCTTACGATTGGCAACACATCTTTTTTAGTTGTGACAAGTGTATGGGAAAATTCCAATGCTTTTTACTAAACGACATTTTGTATAAAATATTTATATTTCCATTCGTGAAGCCTTTGTATACATATTCCGCAGAAAGCAACGCTATGGAACGGATTCATAATTTTCCTGATGGCATATGAAAAGATCAATAATGTTTCAATTTCAGTAAATGTTAATAACGCTTGATTTTTCTTGTGTATAAAAAGAGTCCAATTGCCCCAAGAATAGAACACACAAGGCTGAGAATAAGGACAAAGATAAAACCACTGGGTTGATCAGCTAAAGGTAAATTCATAACGTTCATACCGTATATAGAAGCAATTAAAGTCGGAATGGAAATGATAATCGTAATCACGGCAAGTGCCTTCATGACAATATTCAAGTTATTAGAAATTATCGATGCAAAAGCATCCATGGTACCAGCCAAAATATCACGGTAAATAGAGCACATCTCAATAGCTTGATGAATTTCAACCGATACATCTTCAATTAAATCAAAGTCTTCTTCATTCTTTTTAAACTCCGGAAGTCGTACTAATTTGGCGATTAAAACCTTATCAGAATTAAGTGCTGTCGAAAAGTAGACAAGCGACTTGTTTAATTCCATCAAATCAAAAAGTTCTTTATTCTTCTGTGAATTATGTAAAATGCGTTCAATATCCTTGGTTTTGGCATCAATTTTCTTTAGACTGATAATAAAATCGGATGCAAGTCGCATAATAATATTAAGTGTCAAACGAACCCGTTTTTGAGGTTCAATTTTTTTGTTTTTTTGTAATAACGAGTCAACAAGACCGACTTTAATGGGACTGACTGTAACGATATAGTTTTGATTAAAAATGATTGAAAATGGCAATGTCGAAAAAAAGATTGAACCATCTTCTTTTGTTTCCAGATAGGAGGCGTCAAGAACAATTAGCATATCGTTGTCTTCGATATCAACGTGAGCCGATTCTTCTTCGTCCAAAGCTTGAAATAAATACGCATACGACAAGCCTGTTTTTTCTGCGACGTTTTTCACTTCCTGGATTGTTGGAGCGACCATGTTAATCCAGACATCGGGCACATAATGCTCTTCAAGGTGATCTTGATCAGAAAAACTCATTAACTTGCCATCAATTTCTTTATAGATGGTAATCATTTTTTTAATGCAACGAGCGAAAGCTCATTACTTCCTCCTTTTGTCAATAATATGGGTGAAATATTGCCACCAATGGATACGCCAAACAAAGATGGCTATTTTTATTATACACTGATATTGGTTTCTAAATACGCGTTTTTGAATATAAAATAAACTCCTTTTCGATAGCGTAAGTCAAGAAGTCATTCACATCACCATAGTATTGTTATGCACTAGCATATCTTCCTCTGAATAAAAGATCAGATCGATTAACCTTTAAAAATATTTATCATGGGTTTTTACTTGCTAAGCCGATTGAATCGACTCGGCTTGAAGTGATTGAGGATTGTATGCCATTTGATGCTTCTTTGTGCGAATTTCCCGAAGCAAATCCTTGATATTCTTACAAAGCATCATCGATAATTTGGTGGTATTGTATTCCCGATTTCCGATGACATTCGCTAAAACAACAACACCGATTTTTCTCTTTTTTTCAATCAAATAGGACGCACGGAAACAAGATGTCCCGCCCTTATGAAACATATAATTGCCATCCGGATACATATGCCAGCCAAGTCCCATCGCCATGGAACGATGTCCAAAGCGAATTCTTGTGTATCTTTCTTGAGTCATGGACAAATACGATGGATCATGTTCGACTTGTTTCCTTAAAAATGTGATGCTATCTGAAATTGAGCTCATTATACCCCCTGCAGCGGCATAAACGTCGCCGGGCTCCCAATTCAGGTGATAACGGATTCTTTTCCGGTAATAGCTCTCAAGGTTGTAAGCTGTGCCGACTGATAACCTCGAATTCTGAAGTTTTAAATCCGTTTTCAAAAAGTCATTCATCACGATATCAAATGGTTTATTTTCGACTTTTGAGATGATTTCACCAAGGACGGCTCCATTCATATCGGAATAATGATAGCGATATTTTTTCGATTTCAGATGAAAAGAATTTATCTGCTTATATAACCGGTCGCTCTTTAAACCTTTATATAAGTTTTGTTTCATTCCTTTGCTTTTAAGCAAATATGCCCAAATGAAACGAAAGGAAAGTAAAGGCGCATAACCCGATGTATGAGTTGCTAAACTTAAGATTGTGGGATACACTTTTCCTTTGGGCAGATCCAAGTATCGATCAATCGAATCTTCAAGCAAGATTTTCTTTTCCTGAACAAGTTTTGCTAAAAGGCAGGATAAATATACTTTTGAAATTGATCCAACTTCGTAGAGGTATTTGGCTGTGTCTGGAAAAATATCAGAAAAAAAGTATATTTCATCATCAAGAGGAGTAATAATCCCAATCGAAAGTGCTAAATTGGGTTCCAATTTCAAAAATTGAGCAATATACTTTTTTACTTCCTGATTTAAAAAATTCATAAACAACTTGCCTCCGATGGTTACAATTCTTTATGTACTAAAATAAAGTCATTATTTATCGTTTAGCCATCACGAATTCAAATGACATCTTTGTAAAAAAAACGAATCGAATTTAATACTTATTAAATGTATTATACTTGTTGTCAGTTGTTAAGTCTATATCACACCGATGATTTTATGTTATTAATTTGTTTTGTTTATTCTTGATCTTAGTATTCTTGACAATGCTTGATTTTCTATGAATATGGCTATCATTATACCGATATTAATCGATGCAGAGAAATTAGCCACCATGCAAAAAAAAGTCAATTCTGAATAGAATATGACTTTTACTGTGTTTGCTTGGTATGCTTCTTTATACTTAAACTATGTTCATCGATTCTGAAAGCATTCGATTTCATCTAATTTTATCCAATAAGGATTATATCCGATATCTCCTGAACGACTAGTTGTGAAAAAGAAATATTTGCCATCTACCGACAGGTTGGCAGCAAACTCCTCTTCTGGCGAATTAATCTGATTACCAAGGTTGATTGGTTCCAAGAAATTTCCTTCTCCATCTTTAAAACTCACATATATATCATGATATCCATAGCCATCGGTTCGAGTGGATTCAAAGAAGATAAAGCTTTCATCGTAAGCGATTTTGGGCGAAACAGCGCCATATACTCCCCCATTAAGAACTGAAATTGGTTCCGGTGTTGCATAGACGCCATTTGAATAGACTGATCGGTAAATGCGATTGCCATCAGAGTAAGGCTCAACAGTAAAATAGATATTCTTGTTTGCCGCAATGGAATAATTCCATCCGATTTGTTTTCCCGAAGGAATCTTTATCGGCAGTACCACGGGGTTGCCCCAGCCATGATCAGTTCGTGTCACGTGATAGATTCTAAACATACTGTGGTAATAGTTCATCAGGTATAGGCCATCATCTTCCGCAACGAAAACCGGACAATTTAACTGACCACTCAATCCTTCGACCACAAGCTTTTGTAGAGTATTCCACGAGCCATCAACTATAGATGAATACCATACTTCAATTTGATCAACGTTACGAATGTACTTGGAGATATATACTTCTTTCCCATCCGGAGAAAACACAGGAGTCCCATGAAAAAACCAACTGTTATTTGCCACAAAACCATTTGGATCAAATCGAATCACTTGATCGGTTGGTGGTATTTCACCAAGATAATCCCATACTAATTCTTCTGTTGGCAAAGAAGTGGTTGTGGTAGTATCTGATAATGTAGTTGTTAATACTGTCGTTATGGAGGTAATATTGCCCTCAGTTGTCGTATTCGGTTGACAACTAACAATAAAAAAACCAAGCAATATAAAACTGATTCCTATCGTCATGAATTTTCGCATCTTGCAAACCCCGCTTAATTTATATTTTAAACCATAACAAGAACTCGTCATATATTTTCATTGTTACTATCAATTGACAAACAGTAAGTCATTCCATTTACCAACTACATCTGTAGTCTATATTCTCATTATAACCGATTGTTTTTCCTGTGTCAATGATTGAAGATAAAAAAAACATCTCCCCCAAATGGGCGATGCTTTTTACATGATTACGAATATAAAAGTTAACACTAGGAGGGCCGCTATATATTATCAATAAAGAGGTCGTTTGCATCCTGATAATAATCTATATAGTTTATATATCGAAGTGTATCGTATTTTTGGTTTCATATACTATCAAAAAAAAGACCCGAAGGTCTTTATTCATCATCTTCTTCAGCGAATTCACTAGATTCTTTCTTTACAAGTTCTCTAAAGATTTCCTTAATCTTTTCCGAACCTAAAAACGGAATACATCTTGATGAATCAAAGTCAGGCAAATCGCCATTTTCAGCCGCATTATATATATCGATTACTTTTTCTCTGGAAATAAATGGAATCGCACTTTGAAGTGTAGTAACATCCTTTTTTTCAATAAGTTGATCGACAATATTATGAAGATTTTCTCTTCCTAGAAACGGAAATAAAGCTTGTAATTTAATGCCTTTTAGTTCACCTGAAATAATTTCATCCGCGATTTTTTTTAATTCATCTGAATCCATAAATGGTAATAAGTTTGTATATTTCATATTAATTTTTTTCTCCTTTTTGTTTATTTATAATATACATGAAAGTTTTTTCATGTTTTGAATCCATCATCATTTTTTCTTCAGTCGACATCATATCATATATCGAAGACAGATTTTGATCAATGTTTTTTGATATGAAATTACCAAGCAAGTATTTCCTTTCCGATATACTTAAATATGGCCATAGCATATCGGCATCTAGTTTCAATTGTCTTGTAATGAGTTGATCAATTATTTGCCTTCTCTCCTTGGTGGTGAGAAGATAAAAGATATTTTTGATATCATCATTGATGTGATTAGAATTAAGGAAATGATAGATAACTGATTCCCTTGGATATTGCATAAACATCGATTGATAGTCATGATCATTAATCTCTGAACCATCAAGGATATAATCAATAGTGACATCAAAAAGCTTCGTCATTTCCACCAATGAATCAATACTGGGCAATGATTTCCCCATTTCCCATTTGCTAACAGCTTGTCTAGAAACAAATAATGCATCTGCTAGCTCTTCTTGTGTCATCCCTTTTTGCTTTCTTTTCGCTGTGATCTTTTTACTGATCAAATCTATATTTAGCATAATTAACCTTCCTATGTCTTAAGTATACTTCTGAAAGTAAGTTCTAGCAAGCAACTTTTGGTTGCGAAAAAAAGGAATCAAATCTTTTTATAACCAGATGTTTTAACAATTTTCACTGTTACTAGATTGCCGACTTTCAAAGCATTTTCTATTTTGATAATGTGATATTAAGAAATTTCGTTAAAAACAAAGATTTATATTTCTGTGTCAATTTAATACCTTAACAAGATATTTTGTTTTATATAATGTAAAAACCTGCTGTGAGAAATAGCAGGCTTCATACATAATCCTGTTTGGCGACTTAACGGTCATAATGCATTCGCATTTTAGACTTTCAGATTTACTTCCTTGTCTTTCAGCATGCTTGCCCTTAACTTAATATTTTGTCACAATTTATATCGCACAGCAGTCATTACTTTATTTGCTTGCATAATCTGCTCCAATACCTTCTTCCACTTCCACTGATGGTGCTGTAACCCCTTCACTGTAAAAATCTTTAGACAGGATAATACTCAGAGCCAAAATCATAATGAAAACAGCACAGACAATAACCATAGTCTGGATGCGAACAACATCGGCCAGCGGCCCAAAGATAGCCATACCAAGTGGCATGAAACCCGTGAACATAACATTAACCAAACTGAAAACTCTGCCCATCATAGATGGATTGGTTTTTTCCTGAACCATTGTGAAAACAGCTGTTTGAACGGCTGGAATGGTCATGCCGACAAAGAACATGAGCCCAGCAAAAAGCCAGAATATATTTGTGAAGCCAACGGCAAAAGTGACAATTCCATAAAGCATCGCTCCCAAGAAAAACGTCTTGTTTCTGTTTTTAAACCCTCCTGTCACACCAAGCAAAAGTCCACCAACTAGCGCCCCAGCAAAGCCTACCGTCTCATTGATAGCCATAAACATTACATTGTCGCCGAATGTTCGTTCAATCATTAGCGCTGTCAGGAACCCGGAGGGTACGCATAGAAAAATGTAGGCGCCATATATCGCAAGCATTCTTTTAAGAAATTTGTGATTCCAGGTGAACTTAAACCCTTCTTTCATCTCGCTGAACACAGACATTGACTTTGTCTTTTCGATCAACTGATGCTTAGGTATTTTTAATAAAAAAAGTATGCCGATTCCGATGATTGCGGTGGCAACATCGATAAACAGAATATTGTAGATAGGGCCGATGGCCATAATCGCTCCGGCCGCAACAGGAGAAACAAATTGTACAATCGACTGAATAGTTCCATTGTATCCATTCACGCGCGAAAGATTGTCTTCGGGGACGATTTGCGGAAGCATTGCGTTTACAGTAGGTGTCTGAACACCGCTGCCTAAAGAGCGAATGACTGAGACAATAATGATCGCAGGTAAAACAGCTTCACCTGTTTTTCCTGACTTCATAAATAATGCCAGCGCCAAGGTCGTTACGGCAATAACTGTGTCAGATATGATAATAATCCGTTTCCGGTCATATCTGTCTGCCCACACTCCTGCAAATAGTGACATGACCATTTGTGGCAGGAAGGCTGCCAATGTCAATACAGTAACCCATAACCCAGATGAAGTCTCCAAAGTTACGTGCCAAATAATCGTTATACAATTTCAAATATGCAATGTCTTCTTGTGCTAAATTATTTAGAATTTTTTTGCCAGAAGAAACAGTAGAAAAATATTGATCATCACTAGATATTTTGTGAATACTATCCTTATAAATACTAATTGTATCAATATTATTTTGTTCAATATAAGATGAAATTGATTTGTCAAGTCTAAAAAGAGTAATAAATGATAAAAAAAATAACAAGCAAAACATCAGCGATAATACCATAGCTGTAAATAAAAATCTCAATTTGACTGAAACTAAATTCTTATACGAAAAATAGAATGAGTTTTTAAAACTTAGTTTTGTTTTTTCCGGTTTAGTTCTGAGTAAAATAATCTCGTTTTGATTTTCAAGATAATTACTAGTATTTACAATTTTGCCATCTTTTATTTCAATTATATTATCAGAAAAAAATTTAGCGGAAACTAAATCATGAGAAACAATAATTACAAGGCACTGCATCGATATTCTTTTCAATATAGAAAATACAACCTCTGCACTTTTAGAATCTAAATTGCCTGTTGGTTCATCCGCTATAATCATTAATGGTCTTTTTATTAGCGCTCTAGCAATACATACTCTTTGCCTTTCTCCTCCAGACAATTCGCTAATTCTTTTGTTTGCTAGATGATTAATTTCCAATTCTTTTGTAACACTTTCAAATTGTTTATCAATTTCAAATGGAGGTAAGTTTCTTAATTCCAAAACCAACGATATATTTTTTTTAACACTTAGTTCCTCTACTAAATAATCATCCTGAAACACTATTCCAATATCACGATTATGGAAACTATCAGTATCTACTAAATCAAAGTTATTCACATCTTTACCACAAAATAAATACTGGCCAAAAAAATTTTTATCCATAAGCGCAATAATATTTAACAAAGATGTTTTTCCACACCCGCTTTTACCAACAATAAAAAACAAACCCTTATCGGGAAATGATAAGTTAACATCATCTAATGCTATTGTCATATTTGGTAAGTTTGAGGAATATACTTTTTTTATGGATTTTAGTTGAACTAGTTTATTCATATATTTGAACCAAATCATAAATAATCGATTCAGGGTCTGCTGAATCCGCAACTAATCTTAATAAATGACCCCCATAATCTGGATCAAGTCTAACAGTGACAATCATTCTAGTAGAATAATTATTTTCCGTATCTAAAAAATCATAGCCTTCTAAATTATTTAAATAATATTTTAATCCGACAAAAGAAATAACATAATTATCGTTATTCAATTTATTCTCTAGAAACTGTAAGTTTTCATTTGTAAGATTAAATGATGTATTTTGATAGTTTATGATAATATATACTCGTTCATTATCGTCTACAATATCAACATAACTATCATATTTTGTATACTCTAACCCGGGTGGAAAATTAATATCATCACCTATCAAGTATATTGATGAGCCTTCTAATTCTGTAATATATTCATCATACCATCTTGAAGAATTATTATTACACCCAAAAACAAAACACACAAAAACAAAATCAAATATTAAAAGCAATAATAACTTTTTCATACTATAGACTCCGATCGTTTAGAAAATACAATTTATAAATTGAATCCAACCGATTTTCAACCGGTTGGATTTCTTTAAATTTAATATTTAAATACTGAACTACTTCCAGATCCAACCAAGCCAAGTATACAATCAGCATTCCAACCACCATCAGCAGTAGCGACACCAAATTTAGAATTAATGTGAACCCACAAATATGGAGGAATTCCTTCTTCCACATTAATAATAAACATACCGTATTGTGCGCTTGGATCGAATAAATAACTATCATCTTCCCATCTCCACGTTACAGGCACATAGTTATAATTAACTTCAAAGATACCATCAGTATATAATGATTTATTTCTAATTTCCAGTCTACTAGATGTAATAATAGCGCCTGTTGAAAATCCAAGACTAGTGGAACCGTCACTCTTTATTCCTCCGTTAAATCCAACAGAATAAGAATAATCTTTTGGTAGTGTCACAGGAGAAGAATAAATTAGTTCTGATCTGCTTGCATAAGGATAATTTGTCCATTGCCATAAATCAATTTTCAAATTCAACTCTTCTGAATAACCATATCTTTTTACCGTTTCAGTCCACCACAATACTTTTTTTGTATATTGATAGTCCATTGGTTGAACAATTGTTTTATATCCATATGCATATGCTTCTTTACCTTGAGGAATATTATTACCATCGGTCATTTTATATGCACCAATTTTAGTAAGTATTGCTCCAATTCTATAATTATTGTCTCCATCTTTTACATATACGTCTTGTCTCTCTATGTCCATCCACTTTAAAAATTGATATTCACTATCATCAACAGTAAACCCTATTTGTGTTGCATAACTTGCTTTCACATTCTTTACCCCAATTATGGGGACAAAAATCGTTAAAACTAAAACTAATAGAAAAACACTAATTCCCCTTTTACTCATTTTCATTATAACTATCTCTTTGTACTAATTTTATTAAAAAAAATAAAAAAAGACAAGTGGTTTTTTAAATATATGATTTATTTATGATAATTTCTTTTTGATTATCCTTAAATAATTTCAAAATTAATAAATTATTAGATTGGTATCAAAAGTGAACTGGTATAGTAAAAGTAGACAAGTTAAAAAGATTAACACAGTCTACTTTTTTTGTTATAGATAATAAATAAGGAGGAATTGATACTATGATTGAAAAGAAACAGTATCATCTGTATACAGATGAGGAAAAATTTGAGATTGTTCATGATCATCTCGATCATCGAATCTCAATTAGGGCGTGTGCTACGAAATATAATATATCCCCTACTTCTTTAGTGTTTTAGTTGAGAGCTTACAGAGAGAACGGTAAAGATGGTCTCAAAAGTCAGATAGGAAAGAAAAGAGGTAAAGGGAAAGGAAGACCAATAGGTACATTAAAGCCAAGAACTACGATTGAAGAATTAGAAAATGAAAACTTGAAATTGAAGATTGAGGTTGAACGATTAAAAAAAGGTTATCTCACGAAAGGAGCTGGTGCAAAAAAGGAATACGTTTCTATAAACAACTGGAATTTCAAATCATTGAAAGATTAAGTGTTAATCATTCAATAAAGATGTTATGTGAACTAATGGATGTCAATCGATCTGGATACTATAAATGGGTGAAAAGAAAAGATAATCCTTCTTCTAAACAAATAGAACGTGAAAGAGATATCGCTATTATAAAAGCAATCCACCATAAGCATCATTCTCATGGGTACCGCTGGATTAGAGCCTTTGCAGCAAAACATTACAAAGCAACTTGGAGTAATCATGTCCATTTATGTTGTAAATACGCCGGAATAATGTCTGCCGGTAAGCACTATCGATATGTTAGACCTGGCGATGAAAGGGTTAAGTACAAA
>Ga0265297_10007636_pt1 | contig 14864 bp, 14 predicted proteins | sample Munlanlwell13791_FD_192502 | JGI IMG/M metagenome (GOLD analysis project Ga0265297, IMG submission 192502) | Leachate microbial communities from a municipal landfill in Southern Ontario, Canada - Leachate well 137-91 | ecosystem: Engineered > Solid waste > Landfill > Unclassified | place... | reverse complement strand
AGCGGCTGATTCGGACTTTGAAGATCCATAAGAGCCCGTCAGGCCGTACTCAACGGTCCCGATACAGGCGCTCCTAGTCTCCCACATAACGATGACGCTGCTTTGGGTGACCTGCTGCAGGTATGGATACAATGAAGTGAAGATCTTAAGTTTTGGGTGCCTTGCAGTCGTACCGGATTCCCTAGAACTTATATCGAGCCCGTCAGTATTCGTATAAGTCTCCAGGGCCAATCCATAATTAGCAGCTGGATTATCGATCCATGATTGAACTAGTGTCGTGCCGGTTGAATTCAAAGCTACGGTTTTATAGACATCTATGCTGCTGGCTAAAATGCTGCCCGCCTGAGCCCCTACATCATTAGCACCCTGCGCCCCGGCAGTCTCCCAGCTATTACCGGTCGAGTATATATTCCATGTTGCCTCCATCTCCTCCCAGTCCCTCTTCATCTCGTATATTCTGTACGTTTGGCTGGATTGATTTATGACATAAAAAGTCAATGTCGCCAAAAAGACCTTGGTATCAACCGGAAGAGATCCTGCGGACAGGTCCCATTTTATCACAGCTCCGTAATCGGCCGGATCGCCGTCGAGTAGAAGCGGCGAATCCGCCCCATAATTAGCATTCGGATTGGCGGAATCTATATATGTATCCCTGGTGCCGTCATAAGTTGAGGTCGGGTAAATATCGTCCTGGAAAGATGCTGGATCGTCGGCAAAAGAATTGCGGGCTGATGCGATGATAAATGAGAAGAGGAGTAGGATCGCCGCAGACAGGGCCGCGGCATGCCGGAAACTTTGCGGCAACATTGCATTTAAGCAGATCTTTTTTCGATATTTCCTACGGTGCATTCTTCTGAAATCTTGCGCCATTATCTCCTAATTTTCTGATAGTAACAATTAGCATATATGATATTATTTTCACAAAATTTTACTATATAGACAAAATATACATAATAAATTATAGTTTGTCAAATCGTTACGTATATATTTATATATTTTTATATACACATATCTTTATTAATACTATTTTATACGATATTGAAAAATAGGCTAGGTATGATCATTGGGGGGTTATTTGAAATTTGTAGACACGCAGGCTCTTAAAAGACCTTACCTCCAGAAGGCGTAGATGCGGGTTCTTCATAAGCTTAGTTATTAGCTCTTTGAAATTGGCTTCCCAGTTCGTGTTCTCTATCGCGTAAATGGCATTGACACCGCCGCGCTCAAGTCCTTCGCATACAGCGTCCGTGTCCGGATAATTTGCAAAACCAAGCACGTTCAATGATCGCCCATATGGTCTCTTAAGCGTTGCCCTCGGCTGGAAGAATACCCCCGCAGCGAAATGGCTTGTGTCTTCGAATGGCAGTTCGTAGTATAAAAGCTCTGAAACCGGGACTGCCGTATAGACCGCGAGCCCTTCCCCTGCGGCCTTCAATTCATCTTTAAAATAACCGGCAACGCTTCGCCAATCAGGCTTCGGTTTATAAACGGTCCATTCATCCTGGTTCTTGACCAGGAACGATAAGAGCGAGGCGATGCTCAATATTATCAGGGCCGTGGTAATGGCGCGCCTCGCGAAAGGTCGCCCGGCCCCAGTCGCGCCGATCGACAAAAAGATATAAAAGAAAGGCATCGCTATTATTAACCCGCGTTCTATGTATGCCTGGTTAAAGCCAGCATACGTCAACACGAGCATTGCCGATGGAAGCGCAAATAATAGAACATCGACATCCCTCGTAGAGGATTTGACATATTTGGTATGCGCAAGCCTTAGTCCGTAGATGAACAAAGAAAAATAAAATATCTGCGCGATCATCAGATGCGGATTGCGCAATAATGTCATGGGTCCGGAACTATACGGATTTAAATTCCATAGGCTGTTGCCCAGTGAGAACCAATTGAAGAAGAGCATCCATAGTTCAAAAAAATTGAACGGCCTAAGATAGAAAGCCTTGGTCTGAAATGTCCCGAGGCCGGCCTTTAAAGCCAGGTACGCCCCGAAGAAGGCCAGTATGAAGATATTGGCCAATATCACCTTCTTCTTATATTTAAAATTATTCAAGACCGCTATTGCGGATAATGCGAGAAGATATATCACGGCGGAATAATGCGTAAAGACGGCCGCGAAAAGCGCTATACAATAAGAGGCGTACCATTTCGTTTCGCCTCTGTCCTTAAGCTGATAGAACGAAAAGACGGCCAATAGAAAGATGGCGAGCAGAAATGAGTATGGAGTGGCCTCGTGCGAATACCAGATATGGACGGGTGATACGGCTAATAATAACGCTGTTACGGCGGCGGGTGAGTATCCGAAAAATCTTAAGGTAATTTTATACGAAAGGTATATCGAAAATATGCCGGATACGAGGGACGGTATGCGTATAGCGATCTCTGAATCACCCAAGATCCTTATCCATCCGAACATCAATATGCGATACAATGGGGCTACTTTATCGAATAGGACCGTATTTAATAAGACTACCCAGTCCCTTAGTATCGTGCTCGTCGCGTAGCCTAGCTCGTCCAGCCATACGCTCTCTTTGAGTCCGGGAAGTCGAAGGCAAAATGCCAAGACGAGGATCACCCATAAAAGATAACCGGAGCTACTTTTATCATAACCCTTTTTTACATTCACCTCTTGCCTCCGGCAAGCTTTATATAACCGGCAATGGTCCTAAAAGATGTCGTCCAAAAATTATATTTACTCTTGCCGAACGATCTATGGTAATGCCTGACCTTGATCTCGGTTATCCTATCCGTATACTTCGAGACAACTATGGGCATGAAAGGGACCGCATATCTGTCGCTTAAAGTGATATTTTTGAAAACGTCTCTTTTGTACGCGCGCAGCGCGCATCCAAGATCGTGCAGATCCAAACCTGTTATGCACCTCTGAACATGATTGGCTATCTTCGACTTCCACACCTTATGCCACGGGTCTTTTCTGGGGTATCTCCATCCGCATACCATGTCAAAACCTTCATTGAGCCTTTCGACCAGCCGCGGGATGTCCGCCGGATCGGACTGCAGATCCGCATCCATGGTAACCAGGATATCGTTCTTGGAGGCGCCGGCGCCTATCAGGATGGCCTCAACTTGCCCGACGTTCACGAGGTTCCTTAATATCTTGACCCTATTGTCGTTCGAAGCAATTGAGCTCAAAATAAGATGCGAGCCGTCGACGGAAGCGTCATCCACAAAGATTATTTCGCTTCCGGGTCCAAAAAATTTCATAGCTTTATTTAAACGGTCATATAATAACGGCAGCGACTCTTCTTCGTTGAAGACCGGAATTACTACGGATATGTCTACCATATTTTTATTTAGTATAATTTCTTGCCCGGCAAGGCATCCCAGGAGGCCAATAGCCCCTTACACTCTTTCAGCATGAAACCGCCGGTCAATTTCACAGGACTCGAGCCCGTCTTCTTTAGGCGAGCGTCGCTTATATCCAACTCGTTAAAGCCTATTCTTTTGGCATCTTTTGTAGAGGTCCCGTAGACTATAGCGTCGATACGGGCCCAGTGAATGGCGCTGAAACACATAGGACACGGCTCAGTGGTGGAATATATGACGGATCCGGAAAGGTCAAATCGTTTGATCTTTTTTGAGGCCGAACGGATGGCGTTTATTTCGGCATGGCATGTCGCGTCGTTCTTTAAAACTGTGTTGCGCTCTACCGCCAAGACTTTGGTGCCCTTGACTATGCAGGCGCCGAAAGGACCCCCCTCCATCGACCTGAGGTTCTTTTCGGCCTCTTTTATAGCCAGGGCCATCCATCTTTTTCCGCAGCGCTGTCTCATTGCTTAGAGGTTAAGATCATATCCTGGATGGATTGCATAAATTCTCTTTATCGTGTGCGGCGCGGCCGCAGTTCTTGCAGTAATACTGTGCGTCCTTAGCTATCTTCCTGATCAGGTCCAGATCGTGTCTTATTATTATCCTGCACAAATGATTCTTTTCATGGCAATCCTGTGATCCAAAACATTTATGAACAAGTTCATCGCCCATGGGGTGCCTCGCCTTTCTTCTTGGGAATATTTTCTATAAATTCATCCAGCTCCAGACACCGGACTCTTCCTTGCCGAACCAGTCACCTGTCTTCGTCAGGTAATAGTACACGTTTTCAAGCGCAACATAGTGCTCATTCTCCTGGATCATCAACTGCGCGTAAAACTCTTTCTCGGACGGCCGGATGGAGCTGTCCCTAAGGTCGGAATAGAGCTCGTAGCTCTTCTTCTCGAATTCCATAGCGGTCTTGACGACATCGGCGCTATCATTGCCTTGGCCCATAGCGTCCTTTTTGGTCTTTTCAAAAAATTCTTTTATGGATATCTCGATATCGGATGAACCTAAAGCGCTTTCGGCGGGAGGCCATTTACCGGAAGCAGTTAGACAGAGAGATATATCGTCGATCTTTATCATATGCTCTATCTCCTCCCTGGCCAAAGAAAATAACGCGCGCCTTGCCAGCGGGCTATTGACCGTTACGGCAGAACTTATGTAAAACTCCAGCCCTTTCCTTTCAAGATCATATGCCTTCATAAGGGACGTATTCATATGAGCCTCCTTCTCTTTAAAAAAGACTAGTGATATGGATCTTTATATTGATTATACATCCTGCAAAGATTATCCAAAAGAAAAATATGCCCCCTTGCCAAGTGAGGGGGCAGATCATCAATACTGAGGATCGGTAAATATCTTTTTAAAATCTTCAACCATCGCCGAAACGCTCGGCACAACTTTATAGACGGGTTTCTCCAGAGTCCCTTTTATCTCTATAAAAGTATACCTGCCCACAGCGATAGCTATGTTCTTACGCGTGCTCTCCTCCATGGCCCCTTCGGATAGTTCGGTCTTCAGGTATGCCTCGACCGTATCATCAAAACCTATCTTTCCGGTGCCATGCATATCTATAAGGCCGCTCGACAAGGCCAGATCGTCAGTAAGCACAAAACCGTCCTTTACGGTAAAATTACAGTGGCCGGATTTAAAGACCACATCACTGAAATCGCTGGTAAATATAAGGACCCCGAGCCCTTTAAACAGATTCAGCTGCCACAATTTTCCGTCGGTGATAAAGATCTTACCGCTGCCGGTAAGGCGTTTCGGACCGCTTCCGGAGGCGCTGAGCGCCACCTTGGCTTGGATATCGCCCGACACCTTCTTATCCTTGAACGGCGTATCCTCCTTCAGCTTCTCTATCTTCATGTCTTTGATATCGGCATTTACGGAATAGTTGAACTCTTTCGCGGCCAGATCCGCTTTGAGCGAACCTTCAAGAGTGCCGCCATAGATGGCCGCCTTCATGAACTTGATATCGGCCGTGCCTTTACCTTGGGTATAGACAAACTCGATCTCGCTCGGATTAAAACCGCCTATAGATAAAGACGGACTGTAGACGGCCGCTTCGATATCCCAAGACCCGAATTCAGCCGGATCGCCGGTGAACCTGAAATCCGCCTTGACGCTGCCGGAAAGCTTAAGCCTCTTAAGGGCATCTTTGTATCTCGGCGCGATCGCCTCGGCATCTTTAAGATCTATATCCAAAAGCCCGTCCAGATCGGCATCCATCTTTGCCGGATCGTCTATATCGATATCTCCGCTTAATGAAAATTTTGAGTGGAAATAGCTGCCGCTCATCTCGGCTATTTCGATAAGCTTGTCGTTCAAAACAAAACGGGATGTCAACTTTAGATTATCGGACGACAGCCTTAGCTGCGTCTCGGGCGATCTAAGGTCGTCCACCTCCCCCGACGAGCTGTATCCTGTCTTATTATATAAAAAGCTTATTTCGGACCACTCTATATGGTCATCTCTAAACCTGACCTGGCCGGCAACATCTTCAAGCGATATCTTCTTTCCGATCTTTATCTTCGAACCGAGCATATCCACGTGCCCGCTCAAGCCAACCGGCTTCTCCTTTTGGATCTGAAAATCCACTTCTATCCTCCCCGGCCCTTCCAATATAACAGGCAGCCTCAACCCAAATTTATATTTAAGGACTTTCGTCAGGCGTTCCAGCTGGAGATCGGAAGTCATGTAAATATCGATTACGGGATCGGTAAAGTTTACCAGGTCCGCCTTAACCTGTACCGGGAGGTTGAATATATTCGTGTTTATATTTTCTGCAAAGATACGCTCGTTCTCAAATCCTATCAGGCCGTGTATCTGGGTAATATTCCCGAACAACCTGACACCGGTAAGATCGAGCCGTTTCACATCCACCTGGCCTGAGTATAAGAATCTGTTTTCCGAAAAAATATATTCCATCGACGCTCTTATCTTTGAATCCATCCCGATCCCGGTCTTGTTCATAGATCCCGTCAGGCCGTATGCGGCGGCATTTATGTCGGATAATAGCAGATCGGGCTTCATATCAAGGCGCAGTATTCCGTCTATCTTCCCGTCTTTTACAATAAAAGCTGAGGGCGGATAATAAGGAGCGAACTCCTTAGGCTGCAGATCTTTCCATTTTATTTCCGCCGTTATATGCCTGGACCCCGGAGAATAGGACCCGCTCGATTCGATCTTCACAGGCGTCTCGGAGACCATATCTGCGCTCATAAAAAATACCGCCTTCTTCGGCAATGACAGGAAGAGGTCCAGATTGAGGTTATTTAGATCTTTTTTAAACGGCACCGGCAGGGCATTATCCGTAAATCTTACGCTCCCGTTGCGTATATTCATCCTGTAGAAGATGATCATAAAATCACCCCGCGGGGCATAATTTTTAGGTATCATATCGGAGAGGTTAACCGTCCCGTCAAGCCGGCGGACCGCATACACCTCAGGCGATTTCACGTTCACAACCGGAATGAAGATCTGTTTCTGGAATATAGGTAATATCAATATCAGAGAGGATATCTCTTTTATATTTATGATGACCCCGGAATCGTCGTAGATGCTCAGATCCTTCAGAACGATCCCTCTCAATATATCGAATTCCACGGTCCTCAAAGCGACCTTCTTTCCCGTCGCGTATTCCATCTCGGAGACCAGCAGCGCCTTTATCTTGGTAGGCAGTAAAAATGAGTTGAGATAATAGATGAAGGCCGCGAAGGCCAGCATCAGGGCTATTAACATCTTTATGATTATTTTTTTCATATCAGATTTTAATTATATACCTAAAAGACTAAAGCGCTAAGGAGATTCTTTATAACTTTAAAAAACAGGCCGTTAAAGATATGGCGCTAACTTTAACGGCCCGCAATGCTATGCTCTTTTACGGTTCATCCGCTATGGGATATCAATAATTTACCGCTAAGAGCTCATAGTAGGCCTGCGGATGTTTGCACGCCGGACATTCTTTCGGCGCTTCCGTGCCTTCGAAAATATAGCCGCAATTTATGCAATGCCACTTAACGGCTGTCTTCTTCTTAAAAACTTCGCTGCCGGATAAGTTCGATATCAGTTTTCTGTACCGGCCTTCGTGGAAGTTCTCAACCTTCGCGATCTGTTCAAATGACCTGGCTACCTCCGGAAAACCTTCTTCCGCGGCTATCTTCCCGAAATCCTGGTACAGTACCGTCCACTCCAGGCGCTCGCCGGCGGCCGCGGCTTCAAGGTTAGACTTCGTATCCCTGATGCTTCCGGCCGGATATGTCGCGGTTATCTCAGCGTCTCCGCCTTCCAAATGCTTAAAGAATACCTTGGCGTGTTCTTTTTCATTCTCCGCGGTTTCGCTGAAGATGTTGGCTATCTGCTCATAGCCCTCTTTTCTGGCAGCGCCGGCAAAGTAGGTATACTTATTTCTCGCCTGCGATTCTCCGGCAAACGCGGCCAAAAGGTTCTTCTCTGTCCTAGTGCCTTTAATGCTCTTCGTCATAGTCCTCTCCTTTTTTATTCTCATCTGCTCCATACATCATATCTCTTGTTATTTTTAATACCAACAGATCCTATTCGATATCCTGGCGCATTTTTCTGGCCTCATCCATGTCGAGCATACCATCGACATTCGTATCATATGACCTCTCTATATCGGTATCGACTTTTGCCTTACCCTGGGTCATTACAAGCGCGTGCTTATCCTGCAGCATATCTTTCGCTTCGGCACCTTCAAGCCACCCATCGCCGTTCTTATCATATTTCGCCTCTATCGGCGTGTTGACCTTGGCCCTCGAATTCAACCAAGAATTTTTCTTCTGGACCGGATCAGGTATGCCGTCATTATTCCTATCCGCAAGCTTTTTGGCGTTGACTGCTTCGCCCCTTTCAACCACCCCATCCTTGTCAGAGTCCGCCCTCTTCTCCCATGGCGTATCAACTTTCGTCTTCTGTATCTCGCGGGCCATATGACTTTCTTTTTTATCAATTACATTATCCCTGTTCCTGTCCGCTCTGCGGTCGAGCCCTTCGGCTTGAACAGCGGCGGCCGTAAATACACACAGACCTACGAAGACCGGCAGCACCTTAGCGTTTCTACACATAAAACACCTCCTCTTTCTGTTATACCGTCGCGACCATTTATACCGCATTATTCGTTATTATATCGGCGTAAGCGTATCCGCTGGGCCGTATTGTGCGGCGCTGGCTCTTATAATCGACCTCTATCAGCCCGAACCGCGGGCCGTAACCATACGCCCATTCAAAATTATCCATAAGCGACCAATAGAGATACCCAAAAACGTTCGCGCCGCGTTGCATGGCACGGGCAACTTCTTTAATATTGTTTTTTATAAAATCGGTTCTCTCGGCATCGTTCTCAACCGAGACGCCATTCTCCGTTACCATCAACGGCACTCCATATGAGGCGCATTCGCTCAAAGCCTCACACATACCTTCGGGATATATATCCCATCCGAGAGAGCTCTTGCTTCTGCAGAGAAGGCCGTCGGAAGCTTCACACTCAAATCCCAAGGGATTATCGATAACAAATTTTGAGGAATGGATGCATTCCCTGGTGTAATAATTTACCCCGAGAAAATCCAGGGATCTTTTACATGAGAGTTTCACGACCGGCAATCCGGCGGCAGCACAGACGCCGTTCAATAGAGATTCGATGAAAAATCTGTTAAAATAAAATTACGAAGCCATACGGCGATCTAATCTCCGATGGATCGTTCTCTATACGGTAAGAAGAGGCGGATATTCTTAGCCATTCCCACTCTTGGTTTTGTCCATCCCAGGTCATTATAGACAGAATGGATGGTCTCATATGCCAAAGAATGCGCCTTCGCAAGCCTGATCAGGATATCCCCGGCCTGCCGGAAAGATCTGTGCCCCGGAGGCCATATCCCCTGCAGATATGAAGCGTGCGCATAGACGGCAGGTTCATTTATGGTCAGCCAGTATTTCACATTATGCCCTATAGCCCTCACCGTCCTGTCCGCAAAAGAGGCAAATCTCTTATCGCTGGCCTTGGACAGCCATCCCCCTTTCCTGTAAAACCAGAGGGGCAAGGTGAAGTGGTTAAGGGTGATGACCGGTTCTATATTAAGGCTCTTAAGCGACGATACGACTTCGGCGTAATGTGCCAGGGCAGATTCATCGAACACGCCTTCCTGCGGTTCGATCCTGCTCCATTCCACCGAAAAACGATGGGCGTTATGTTTCAACTCTTTGGCCAATTTAAAGTCGTCTTTAAATAGCCTATAATGATCGCAGGCCCTGCCTGACAGGTGCTTCACCCTGCCTTCGGTCTCCCATTGCCACCAATCATTATTACGGTTATCCCCTTCTACCTGGTGGCTGGAAGTGGCCGCACCCCATAAAAAATCCCGCGGAAATTTAAATATTTGGGTCATATATTACCGTGCTGAATTTTGTACCGCCGTAAAAAAGGCGAGAACCGTCTATTCTCGCCTTTTAAATATACCCTAAAGAGCTCCTTATTATTTCTTAACGGGTTCGGACTGCGCAAGGACCATCTCCTTCGGCAGTTTCTTCAGACAGAGGAACCAGTCCAGGCATTTATAATCGGTCCCGGCATTGTCAACCCTCTCTTTCGCCGCACCGCAAGAACCCGGAGGCGGTATTATAACATCGTCTCCCGGCTGCCAATCGGCAGGCGTAGCTATCTTGTAGGCATCCGAAGTCTGCATGGCTATCAGAAGCCTCTTCAGTTCCTGAAAATTACGGCCGTTCGATAACGGATAGTAGATTATAGCGCGTATCTTGCCTACGGGGTCTATGTAGAATACCGCCCTTACCGCTTTGGTATCGCTGGCGGCAGGCTGAAGCATTCCGTATTTTTTAGCTACGTCCATCTTTATATCGGATATGAGAGGAAAGGTCACTTCGATATTTTTCATATCCTTATACTCGATCTTCTCTTTTATGGTGCGCAGCCATGCTATGTGACTATAGGTGGAATCTATCGATAACCCTACCAGCTTGCAATTAAGGGCCTCGAATTCGGGCATCATCTTCGCGAACGTCATAAATTCCGTGGTGCAGACGGGAGTAAAGTCGGCGGGATGGCTGAATAGTATAACCCACTTCCCTTTGTAGTCCTGCGGGAATTTTATCTCGCCCTGCGTAGTTTCAGCGATAAAGGAAGGGGCATCCTCTCCTATCAGAGGGATATGTGCGGCCTGTTCATTCTCCGCGGCTAAAATCGCCTGCGGTAATACCATCAAAAAACTCAAACATACCAAAACCGTAAAAAGCAAAGATCTCTTTGTTGCCATACGTGCCTCCTTTTTAGTATTTATATTTTACTATACCTGTTCTTGGGATTACAACCTATTTACGCCTCAATCATCGTACCCGATCACCTCTCTCAATAACGACGACCTATCGTAGAACGGTTCGATATCGACACCCTCAAGATCGATCTCGCCGGATTCGCGGCGCTCGATGCTGTTATCGGTATTGAGTTTATCGAGCACATTGGGCTCATCGATAAAACGGGACGCTTTATTGAACTGCGTTATGCCGGCGCGCATACCTTCGTGGTTTAAAGATAGGAATAATTTATTCTTGGCCCGGGTTATCCCGACATAAAAAAGCCTGGACTCCTCCTCTATCTCTTCATCGCTATCCAGAGAAAAGCTGGACGGCAGGACTCCGTCCACCAGGCCTATTAAAAATACGCTGTCCCATTCCAGCCCCTTGGCCGAATGTATGGTGGAAAGGGTTATCGGCTTCTCGTCATCTTTGGGCTGGGCCTCAACGTGCCATACACCCCTGTCGGGAGGTTCAATAGCAAAATCCGCAAGCAGATCTTCCGTGGAATCATATCTGGAAGATATCTGCCTCATGGCCTCAAGGTCATTGACCCTTATGTGCCAATCGTCGAACTTAAGCTTCATCAACGGTGAATAGTGGTCAAAGGCAAGCTCGTAAAGGACGCCTGGGCCGATCGTCTTATAGTCCGATGAACTCTTGAGAAAAGACGCCAGCCGCAGGAGCCCTTTATACGACTTGCCCGATTTCTCCTTATCCCGAGACAGCTTCTCCGATATCTGGACTATAGTGGAGCAGGATAATATCTCGCCGGTCAGTCTTTCGGCCGTCTTCGGACCTATTCCGTCTATCAGCATCAAGACCCTGTGCCACGCTATCTCATCCTTAGGATTTACAGCTACCTTAAGATGCGACAACAGATCTTTTACGTGCGCGGTCTCGTAAAATTTCAATCCACCGAAGACCTGGTAAGGTATCCCGTTCTTGCCAAGCTCCGCCTGAAGCGGTATCGAGACATAGGCCGAACGGAACAATATGGCCTGTTCGGACAACTCCACCCCGTCGCTCCTCAGCCCTTCTATCCGTTCGACTATCCAAGAGGCCTCATCATAGGCGTTCTTAAAAAAATTGAGTCTCGGTTTCTCGCCCGGATCGGTCCTCATCGAGACAAGGCATTTCGAATATTTATTATCCATATTGCCCAGGACCGAATTCGCGACATCCAGTATCGCCTGTGTAGACCTGTAATTCTCCTCGAGCTTTATGATCCTGCATTCCGAGAACTTCTTCGGGAATTCCATTATGTTCTTATGCGAAGAGCCTCTGAAGCCGTATATGCTCTGCGCGTCATCACCCACAACCATAATGTTCTTATGTTTAGATGCCAGAAGATACGCTATGTCTCCCTGGATCGAGTTCGTATCCTGATATTCGTCAACCATCACAAAGCGGTATCTTTCCGATACCCTGGTCCGGATCTCATCTATCTCCAATAACAGCTTCAGATAGACAAGCAGGTCATCATAATCAAGATAGTTCTTCGCTATCTTATAGGAGGCATACTCCTTCCGGAGCTTCTCTATGCTATCCGCAAAATAAGCGAAGTGCGGATATTCCTTATCTATTATTTCGAGTATAGGCTTCGCCTTATTGACGGACATGCTTATGATGGCTCTGACCGTATCCTTCTTTGGAAATTTTGTGCCCTTTTCGAAAAAACCAAATTTAGCGCCGCACCTGTGAACGGCGTCGGCGCTGTCGCCCTCATCCAGGATGGAGAATGCGCTGGAGATGCCGAGGGCCTTCGCATATTTCTTTATGGTCTTGAAGGCAAAGGAGTGGAAGGTCCCTCCGTCCACATGTTTCGCCCTGGGGTCGTGCCTGGAGGCCCTGGACAACATGACCTGGGAGGCCTTCCTTGTGAAGGTCAGAAGCAGTATAGATTCCGGCTTGACGCCGTTCTCCAAAAGATTTAATACACGGTATTCTATGACACGGGTCTTCCCGCTGCCGGCTCCGGCTATTACAAGGAGCGGGCCCTCCACAGAAGATACGGCCGCGAATTGGGATGGGTTGAGCTTGTCTTTTATGTCATGCATGGGTAAATTATACATCTTAAAATAATAAACCCCAAGCATATTTTGCCCGGGGTCTATTATCCGATAATCGAACTGGATTAAAAACTATGCGTCTTTATGAATTTGATTATATCCGATATCTTAGCTTCGGCTATCGAGATGCATGTATCCGCGCAGCCGTAATATAACCTATATGTATCGCCGTCCACTATTGCGGATGCCGGGAATACTACGTTCGGGACATCGCCGACCCTCTCATAGGTCTCGCACGGAGCCAATAGATAGTCCTTCGTTCTGTACAATACATGCCACGGCTTGTCCTTATCAAGCAGTGCGCCTCCGGCATAGTAGAGATATCCGTTGCAGCTCGTCCAGACACCGTGATATATCAAGAGCCATCCTTCCTTGGTCTCGATAGGAGCCGGCCCGGGGCCTATCTTGGTGGACTGCCAGCCGCCGCAGGGGGCCATTACAAACCTATGGCAGCCCCAGTGGGTCAGATCAGGGCTGGTGGCATAAAATATATCTCCGAAAGGCGTATGGCCTCTGTCGCTAGGACGGTGGAGCATGGCATATTTTCCGTGGATCTTTCTCGGAAATATGACGCAATTTCTATTTGCGGTGACCAGCGGGTTCTCCATCTGTATAAATGTCTTAAAATCTTTCGTGTAACCAAGGCCTATCTGGGGTCCATGGTCGCCGGAATTGCACCATGTGACATAGTATGTATCGCCTATCTGCGTAAGCCTGGGGTCATAACTGTTATAGTCAACCTTGACATCCGGATCATTGCTCTTCATCTTGAGAGGCTGCGGATCTATCTCCCAATTGATACCATCCTTGCTCTTGCCTACGTGCAGTCTGAAGTTAAGGTCCTGGCCGTCTATTCTGAATACGCCCCTGAACTCCTTGCCGAAACGCACTACGGCGCTATTATGAATGCTGTTCGCGCCCGGCACGGCCTTGGCGGTCACAATAGGGTTCCCTTTATAACGTTTAAATACAGTCTCGTTAGCCATCTCTTCTTCCTTTCTAGATACAACTATCACTATTACCTACTACACTTCGGTCCTATGCATGATAGCGTTTGCCTTAAGGCTATAGTTATATACAAAATCCTACAAAAAATCAAATACTTTTTGCGAGCTCTTATCGCCAAATGATATGCGGCTTATTGCGGACAGGTATCGAGTAGTATTCGAATTTCGGATATCCCAGCATCATCGCGCCGAAAGAACTGGCCTTACTGGAAAGGCCCGCCGCCTTCCTGACCTCAGCGGACATATTTACAGCCATCGAAACATATCCGGCCCAGCACGTGCCCATATCCATCGACAGGGCTGCAAGCTCCAGATATGTGAGCGCTATGGTGCACGCCTGAGGCGCGATCGGATCGTCCTTTAATCCATATGATATTATCAGATGCGGTGCGCCGCGCGAAACCAGATCGCGCCCCTCATCCCAGGCCTTCACTATCCTTTCCAGCCTGAGCGATTCCGCGATAGGCGACTTCTCGCTGACCATTGAACGCATCCACTCCACCACCAAGCCCGATAGCTTTTTGACATTTTCAGGATCGTATATCACAGCCCAATTAACAGGCTGTCTGTTTATCCCGGAAGGCGCGTATCTGGCGATGTCTATCAATCTTTCGATCTGCGCCTTATCTACGGATCTGCCGTCATACGTCCTTATGGACCTTCTGCCTTTCAAGAACTGGCTCATCTTCTCCGGCGGTATGCGCCAAAGCTGGCGCAGTTCTTCGCATTCGCCGACCGGCATCGCCCCGAGCGATATCGCTTCGGTGGGACATACCGTCACGCAATGTCCGCAATTGATACAGGCCTTTTCACCGCCCTCGACAATGGAGGGCATGCCTGAATCCATCTTTATGATCTGTATCGGACATTCCGAAGTACACGCGCCGCAGGAGGTACAGCTCTCTTTGTCGAGTGTGAAAAATTCCACAGCTTCCTTAATCTTTTCTTTTGGCATATCCATTCCTTGGTTTTATATATTTAATATTAGAAGCACCGGCTAATATAATAATGGTGATCCTCGTAATTATATCGTGAAGGCACGATTATGTAAAGGATGGTGCGTTTGACATTTATGGGCTTCGGGCAGATAAAAAGGCGCTATCTAACGGTTACTCAT
>Ga0265297_10007635_pt1 | contig 14864 bp, 13 predicted proteins | sample Munlanlwell13791_FD_192502 | JGI IMG/M metagenome (GOLD analysis project Ga0265297, IMG submission 192502) | Leachate microbial communities from a municipal landfill in Southern Ontario, Canada - Leachate well 137-91 | ecosystem: Engineered > Solid waste > Landfill > Unclassified | place... | reverse complement strand
CTTTTTCTCTTTCGTCCCTTTTTAAGATCAGGCATCTTCCGTCACTCTCGCGATACGGAACGACGTTTGCCACGAAATAAAACAGTTTTTCCGTCTTTGCGTTATCAAGGCTTATTTTCTCGGCCGGCATAATCATATTATAAGCCTCCTTAAAAACTAATAAAAAGCGCCGCATAAACGGCGCTAAAAATCAGTACATAAGAAAAGCTGTCGGCGAGCAGTGATGATGTCCGTTATCATTTTGCCAGTAGGAACTGCATATGGTTTCACGGACTGACTTGAAAAGGTCTACTTCCGGATGATTCGTCATAACCGATAAATACGGCGTGTCCGTGAAACGGCCGTCGTTCTCGCGAGAATATTCATCGGCGATACAGTCCAGAACGCATTCTCCATCGCCATCGTCAAGTCTGTCGGGATGCGTGAGAAGCATGATAAGCGTCTCAAACAATCCAAGCCCGAATTCATCGGATACAAGCTTGTTTTTGACCGAAAGCGCCGAGCGGTTCCGGTAACGAATTCCGAACTGCGCCGGAAAGATTAGAAAAGAGCCGCTCTGTTCTCTGGCTATTTTTTGAAGACTCAACTCCGTTCTCTCGCTTCTCTGTAAAGACCCTTCATTGATAGTCACAAACGTTCCAAAAGATTCCTTACGTTCTGTCTTGAATATACATATCAGCTTTTGTATCGCTTCGTGATAGGAGCAAGCGATAAACTTCCACGGCAGAACGACAAAGTAATGCTCGGCTCCTGGCGGAAGAGGTTCTTTTGCGACCCTTTCGTCGTAAGAAACACCGGCCAATCCGAATATTCGGCATAAGGTAGAGACTTGTTCTGGAATACTCTTCCTCGTAAAACCCATTGGGTACCGATAATTCGGTTTTTCGCCCCAATATTCCGGACAGGAATACCACCTGACTGCAGCAATAATCGCGTTTTGGAATATTCCCCCGTTTCCGATGAGTGTCTGGAGACCGTCTTTACCGATCCCCGACGAGTAGCGAAGAGCTTTCTCGGCTGCGTCCTCAACAAATCTGAGAAACTGCTTCTTTTGTCCCTCGGTGATTTCTGCGGTGATCGCGTTCATAGCGTCATCCTCCTTTTTAAAATTTTAAGAACCTTAATCTGTCTATACCGATCTCTAAACACTCTGTCAAATTTAGTCCAAAATAAGTGCTATTAATCCAAATTCCTATAGGCTGGCTCTATTAAAAAAGTATTCTCTGGTCAACCTGTTCGTAGACAGGATTGATGAATACGGGAAATACGGGTTGCATTATATGCACTTTTTTTAAAAAAAATGGGATTATTCGCAACGTGGCAAATAACCCCATTTTAGGTAGACTCAAGAATCAAGGATTCAAAAGTCGCAAGAACAAGAAGATTTCAAGCAACTACTGCGGCAAGAAGCCCGACGCGGAACCGCAGCCCGCGCCCACGCTCCCGGAGCAGAACGTAATGAACTCAACCTGGCCATCATTGAAGTTGAAGATGGGCGCGAGCGAGAAATGGACAGAATCGTCGGGAACATCGAATTCGTCGCCCGGGCAATCCATGTCGAGTTCATCGAAACGAACAAGCCGTTCGGGATGAACCAGTATGATGGAACCGACCGCGAGGCTCGTGAGCCCGAATTCGTTCGCCGCGAAAATTTCGCGGGCGCGGCGGACTGAGCGGCCGCGGTGTTGAAGTCCCAACTGGGCAGCGATTATGAGAATCTCGCCCGGCTGCTTTTCTGCGATGATGTCTTGCGCCTGCGCCGTATTGGCGAAAACCTTCAGTCGCTCCGGCGTGAGCTCACCGTCACGATAGTTGTAGAACGAGCGCGACTCCGCGATTTTCGCGTGCACGAGCCCTAAGGCCCTGCAGTATGCCTCGGCGGGGTCGGTCACTTCCGGGAAGTGCTTTGCGGCAATGGCGGCAGCCGTCGGAATCGCGAACCATCCTTCGGCGCTCTTGGGAAGCTGTGGCAAGTCCTTCACGTATTCGAGTGCTCCCGTCGGATCAAGGCCGAAGATTTCGGCAATCGTCTTGATTTGCTCGTCGATAGGCCTGGGCCCCTTGTATTTTTCGGGATACCCGTAGTCGGAATGGACTTCTTCGTCGGCGAAACGGTCGGACTGGGTAAGCTCGGCAATGAGCTTCAGAATCCCGTCCCGCAGTTTACCGCTGCGTTCGATAAGACGCTGCGCGCGATTGTTGTCGAGTTCGGATTCGTCGTATGCGGTCTTGAAAAGATCGACTGCCTTGAGACCTTCCGAGTCTCGACTGATAACGAACGTCGTTGACATCGCTTTCCTTCTTTCTTCAATTACTTGAAACAATTTTCAATGGACTGATTCCAGTACCGAATTGCATCAGAATTATTAGATTTTGTCAAGGGCAAGTTCCTTTTTTATGCGCTACAATGCACCGGAGTATAGACTGATAAGAATTGTCGTCGCCGAACTCTATCGTTTCAACGATGGCAACCGGAGTTTCGGAGATTACGATTTCCGGAAGCGTGTTGCGTTGAGGAGATACTGCTTGCTTTTGCCTGGAGCGAATTCTCTTATCGGATGCCGCCGAAACTGGTTCTGGTTTTGGTTGCACGAATGAACGGATTATTTTCTTATTTCCGATACGTCGTGAACCGTAATCCATGAAGACATAGCCCCAAATCCGTCTTTGTTTATTTCAAACGGTTCGATTTCCTGCGGATTTTTGAGAAAAATCAGAACGCAATATTTCTTATTCCTAAACGTTCGGAAAAATTCGGGAAACTTTTCTTTCTCTATGCCGTCGTCCGTACCATATTTGTTTAAAATTTCCCTTACTTTTCCGGGAGTCAGACCGGCAAATTGGATTACTCTTCCGACTTCTGCCTTGAGTTTCACCGCTTCGCCGGAATCCTTGAAATAAACCGTTTCGTTTTCCTTAATGCCGTTCCACGGTTTATATTTGACTGAATACCAACGCGATTCTATTCTCTTTTCTCCGTTCAGGATTTTCCGGGTTAGTCCCCAGGATTTTCGCATTATCGCCACGTGTTCCATACTCCTTTTTATCAATTCCTAATTCTCACTGCGCTCAATTTACCGTACGAAAAACTATTTCCCATGGCAATGTTTAAACTTTACTGGCGTTCCGTCTTCTTTTTTCGCTCCGCAAGGACACGGATCGTTTCTTCCTACTTTAGCGAGTTCTTCCGGTCTCATGTTCAACTCGGCCGCTACTTGTCCCATCGGCTTTCTTTGAAGTTCCGCTTCTTCTTTGGAAACAATTCTGATTTTAGAAATATTCTCATATACCCAAGTATCAAAAGTTTCTAGCATTCTTCTGTAAAGAATGTGGCTTTCCCTGCGATACTCCACGAGTGGATCGTGCTGCCCATACGCTCTTATCCGAACCGATTCCCGCAAAGATTCCAAATCTTCCAAGTGATTCATCCAAAGCATGTCCAAAACGGCGAGGAGCGGCCGTTTAAATACCTCCAAATTCTCAATTTTATCAAGCATCTCCTTGATCCGATTCGCTTCGCTTTGAGGAGAATTGACCTCGCCGGGATTTTGTGAGGATGAATCCGTTTTTCCTCTTTCCGTGATTACTCCCATGATTAACTCCTTGATTTCATCCGAAGTGCTCTGAAGTATGTGCTGCCGCTTGTGATATACCGATATTCTTTGCTTATTCAAGACATCGTCGTAATCAAGCAAGTGTTTTCTCGCGTCAAAATTGAGTCCTTCCACTTTTTTCTGCGCTGAAACGAGAGCTTTTGTAACAAGCCCCGATTCAATCGGCATGTCTTCGGGAATGTTTAAAGTTTGCATCATGGCGCGTATTCTTTCTCCTCCGAATATGCGCATCAGATCGTCTTCAAGCGATACAAAGAATTGAGAAGAACCCGGATCTCCCTGTCTGCCGGATCGTCCGCGAAGCTGGTTGTCAATTCTTCTCGCCTCGTGTCGTTCGGTGCCTATAACGTGCAATCCGCCAAATTCTTTTACTTCCTTCGCCAACTTTTCATCGTAAGGGCTTCCTCCTAAAATGATGTCCACTCCTCTGCCCGCCATGTTTGTCGCAAGCGTTACGGCACCCTTTCGTCCGGCTTGTGCTATCACTTGACCCTCTTTTTCGTGATTTTTGGCGTTTAACATTTCATATTTCACGCCCGCTTGAGTCAAATATCCCGCAAGCAATTCATTTTTTTCAATGGAGACCGTTCCGATAAGCACCGGTTGTCCTTTTTCGGACCTTTTCTTGGCGTCTTCCGCAACCGCCTTAAATTTCGCGTCCGCCGTTTTATATATAAGATCAGACAAGTCTTTCCTCACTATGGGCTTGTTTGTGGGAATCGTTACCGTCTCTACCCCATAGACTTTATGGAACTCCTCAGCGGAAGTCTGGGCTGTTCCTGTCATTCCTGATATTTTTTCATAAAGTCTGAAATAGTTTTGAATGGTTATTTGGGCGAAAGTTTTTGATTCATCCTGTACTTTTACCCCTTCTTTTGCCTCTATCGCCTGGTGTAGTCCGCCCGAATACCTTCTTCCGTGCATTAACCTGCCCGTAAATTGGTCAACGATAATCACTTCTCCTTTTTGGACAACGTAATCTCTGTCTCTCAAAAACAACGCCTTGGCTTTGAGACACTCGTCCAAATAATGAGCGAGTCTCATGTTTTCCGCGCCGTACAGATCGGGAACTCCGGCGGATTTTTCCACCTTATCTATTCCCGAAGGAAGGATGGAAACCGACTTTAATTTTTCATCTACCGTATAATCTTCGTTCACGTTGAGTCCCGATACGGCTCTCCACATCACTTTGTAGTATTCGCTTGAAGCGATATCCGGTGCGGAAATGATAAGCGGTGTTCTCGCTTCATCTATGAGAATTGAATCAACCTCGTCTATGACGGCAAAGTTATAGCCTCGCTGCACTTGTACTTCTTTGTTCGGTGCTAAATTATCCCGCAAATAATCAAATCCGAATTCATGGTTCGTTCCGTAGGTTATATCCGCTAAATAAGCCTGATCTCTCGGAATCGGACGCAAGAATTTATGTTCTACCAGAAACGATCCGGTTTCGTCTCTTCTTTTATCGGCTTCTTCCTCTTTTTTTGAAATGGCCAAATCTGAATTGAAATCCGGATCGTAAATAAAAGCGTTCTCGTGAGTAAGACACGCGGTGCTAAGCCCCAAGAATTGATAAATCTGTCCCATCCAAACGGCGTCTCTGGTCGCTAGGTAATCGTTCACCGTTATAATATGTACGCCCTTCCCTGGTAAGGCATTTAAATAAGCCGGCGCCGTAACGGCAAGCGTTTTTCCTTCTCCCGTCATCATTTCAACTATCGCTCCTTTATGAATGTTGATTCCTCCTAAAATTTGCGTATCAAAATGCCTTTGCCCCAAAGTTCTCTTTGCCGTTTCTCTTACAAGGGCGAACGCTTCGGGCAAAAGTTCGATAAGAGACTCGCTCGAAGACGCCCGTTTTCTTAACTCCTGGCTTTTCTCTCTCATCGCCTCGTCGTTTAAAACCCTGATCTGTTCTTCAAAGTCGTTTACTTTTTGAAGTAAAACCTTGTCTTTTGGGCCGTTAGAACGCGAAAAAAGATTAAATAACATCGGGTGTGATTATCCTCTTAATAAATGAGGATTACAAGTTGCCGCGTTTACTTATTCTTCTCCTTATACTCCTTTATTTCTTGCGCGAGAATTTCTTTTACGGCGTCAATCGCGGCGTGTAAATCCTCATTTTCCTTGCGCACTCTTATTAATTTTCCGGGGATCTTCAGATTCGCCTCGGCGTAATAAACCTGGCCTTTATTGTGATGATTCGTGGTTCTCCCCGCGTCAAAATCCAGTTCCACTCCTCCCGTCATCGCCCATTTTTCAACGAATCTGTCCAAATAATCCATTTTTCCTTCTATATACTCCCTTATGGCAGGTGTTAACTCAAAGTTCTTGGTAATGATGTTTATCTTCATAAATCTATTATAGCTTTTCCGTGCTTTGCGAAACAAAAACCGCGCTAAGCGCGGTTTTGCGAGAAATTACTTTCTTCTCTTAGAGGATTTCCTCTTGCTGGTCTTTTTCGTGGTCTTCCTCTTGGCGGTTTTCTTAGCGGTCTTCTTTGCCGCTTTCCTTCTCTTTGCAGCCATGTTTTTATTTTTTATTTTAAGCTAATGAAAATATTCGACCAAACATTTTCATTAACCTCTGACTTAATTCTAGAACAAAAATTTTTTTATTTATATGTGGATAACTATTTATGCCGATTAATTTTCAATTTTTAATTTCTAATTATTATTTTTTTATCTTACGTGCTTACGTTTTGCGTTAATTAGAGTTTACTATTTGTATTTCTTCTTTCAAATTTATTTTAAATTTTTCTTTCACCGTTTTTTTCACGAACACGATGAGTTCCTTTACGTCTTTTGCGGTTGCATTGCCGGCATTAATGAAAAAATTAGGATGTTTTTCGGAAATTTTCGCCCCGCCAATGGCTTTTCCGATCAATCCAGCCTCGGAAATCAAAACCGCGGCCGGCAAAACCGGTATCGGATCGGTTTTGATCTTATCTTTCCACTTTCTCTTCTGTTCTTCGCTCAGTTCTTGCACTGAAATGTTCTTAAACGTACTCCCGGCGCTCGGCCACTCCATGGGATGTTTTTCTTTCCTGTAATTCAGATTACTTTCCATCCTTTCTTTGATACTGTTCGCGTTCTCTAAAACTAATCTCACTTCCCCCGACAAAATAATTTCATTTTTCGCGTCAGTTTTAAAAATACTTGTCCGATACCCGAACATGTTTCCTTCGTTTTTTCTTTCAATTATTTTTTTCGGAGCATTTATGATGATACTTCTTACGGAAGTTATGCAGTCTTTCATTTCTCCGCCAAACGCGCCCGCGTTCCCTCTTATCGCCCCGCCAAAGCTTCCAGGGCACCCCGCAATAAATTCCATCCCCGACAAATTATTCTCTAAAGCAAATTGAACGACGTCTTTAAGACTCGTTCCCGCTCCGGCTCTAATTCCATTTTCGGTCAATTCCATTTCGGAAAGCGATATCTTTAGCACCAATCCGTCATATCCGTCATCTGCAAAAAGAACGTTTGCTCCTCCTCCTAAAATAAAAACTTTTCCATTGGGAACGCGCGACTCAAATTCGTTTAAAATTTCGGCGATGTCCGTTTCTTTTTTCGCTTCGGCAAAATATCTTGCCGGCCCGCCAATCTTATAAGTCGTGTAATCCGAAAGAGGAACGTTTTCTGAAAGTTTCGCCATATGTTAAATCTTACTATTCCCTACCCTAAAAACCATCTACCGACGTTTAGTTAATAGGAAGTTTTCGTATTTTTCCGACAGAGACTCCGGAGGCCGAGCGAGCATGGTTCCCCGAGTTTACCGAGGGAAGAGCGAGGCTGAGATGGAGTGCGTTCGACTCGCAGGGACGAACGACACGTATCTGGAGGGAAATTACGAAAACTTCCTAAATAGATACCAAAACGGCGGCAGTGGTGACCCCGGTAAGACCTTTGTGTTTAGCGAGTGCGCGCCTGCCGCCACTTGGTATCATATCATTTCGCCGCTTTGTAAAGGAAGTCCGGCGAGTTGAATTCCGCCATTGTAACCTCTCTGTTTTTGGGTACGCGGCAGCCTTTTCCTTTGAAAGTCGCCGCCGCCTTTTCCACTATTTCTCGCAACTGAAACTGGCTCGGAGCGGAAAAGAACATATAAATATTCGTCTTTCGGTGCGGAACAAATACCATTCTCACCACGGCCCCTTCCCCTATCTCATTGACCTCCGACATGTCTATCGCCGACAAGTCCGTCTTCAAGGCATCGTCTCTTTCCAGCTCGCAGGTAAGCGCCTGCGTTTCTCCTCCATGATGAAATATCAAATAATCTTCTTCTCTCAATTCGTACTTGCCCGAAATGTGTCTTTCCGCGAGTTTGATGAGGCGCGAAAAGTATTTCTTTTCAGTTGTGATATAAACGTCAGGAATTTTTCCGATATGTTCTACCACTATATCAAGAGCTACGGGGAAATTAGTCTCTGCGATAACTTGTTTAAGCGCCTCCTCTACCGACTTTGAATACGGCATTCTGATCATGCTTGAGTTCACGCGGCCAAGCCCGAGATTTTTCCTTATTTTCTCCGCCACGAATATGACGCTAAGGACGAAAAACAGCGCGACAATGATAATTACAAGAAACGGAAATGGAATGGAAAGAAGATTCATAATAAAATTCAATTATATGAAAAAAGGTAAATTGATTTTGGCTCTTTCCTTCGTCATCATTATAGCCGCTTTCTTCAGGCTCTACAATCTAAAGAGCATACCTCCGGGCCTTTATCCGGATGAAGCGATGAACGGCAGTAACGCTTTGGAAGCCATTGAAACCAACAACTGGAAAGTCTTTTATCCGGAGAACGGCGGACGAGAAGGACTGTTCATCAATATCCAATCGTTATTCATAAAGATTTTCGGCGTAAACGAACCGTGGGTTTTGCGTCTTGCAAGCGTCCTCTTCGGTATCGCGGGCGTAATCGGCGTTTTCTTTCTCGCAAGCGAATTATTCAAAAATAACAAGAACCGTTTTCGGATCGCTCTCCTCTCTTCACTCCTTATGGCCGGTTCTTTTTGGCACATTAATTTCTCGCGTATCGGTTTTAGAGCAATTATGGCGCCAACTTTCTTGATTTGGGCGTCTTACCTTTTGCTTCTCGCTTTTCAAAAACGAGACAAACTATGGAAGAACTTGTGCCTCGGACTTTTAAGCGGCCTTGTTTACGGACTAGGGATTCATTCCTACATTTCATACAGAGCGACTCCTCTTATTATCGCCGTTCCTCTTATTTTCTTTCTCATAAAAGCGATAAAAGAACGTGAACTCAAAAAGTTTTTCGCTCCCGCTCTGGCTTTCGTTTCCGGAACGATCGTTGCCGTTTATCCGCTCGTTTCTTATTTCATTTCAAATCCCGCCGATTTCTTTGGACGAACTTCTCAAATATCCGTGTTCTCTTCCGTTTCGCCACTTAAAGATTTGATCTTAAACGCGCTTAAAACCGTCTTGATGTTCAATTTCGTAGGCGACATGAATTGGCGACACAATTTTTCCGGCGCTCCCGAACTATCAATTCTTGCTGGCATATTTTTTCTCCTCGGCTTATTCTTCGCGGGAAAGAAAATATTTACGCGCGCAAAAGAACCGATGTCCGAATGGTTCCTGCTTGTCTGGCTCGCCGTTTCTCTTCTTCCGGTCGTCATATCGAATGAAGGAATACCTCACGCGCTTCGAGCGATAATTGCCATTCCCGCCGTTATGATTATCGCGGCGATCGGTATGGATTATTTCGGAGAAAAAATGAAAGACTGGTTTTACAAAGTGAGAAACGGAAAAATTTTGTTTAGAATTTGCGTCACGATTATATTCGCATTTCTCATCGCGGAACCTTTCATTATGTATTTCGTTCTTTGGGGTAAAAATCCGCACGTTGCCGGAGCGTTCAATGAGAATTACGTTGAAATAGCTCGCGCCATCAATTCTCTGCCTAAAGAAACCGAAAAATACGTTGTCGTGCTCGCGGGTGGAACGGAAGTAAGAGGAATTCCCATGCCGGCGCAAACGGTGAAATTCATGACGAACAGTTTTACCGAGAAAGGGATGGAAGAAAACAACATTCGCTACTTCAAGTCGTATGATGAACTACCGGCAGATCGCGAAAGCGCAGTGATTTTTACCGTAGAATAAAGTCCGTTATTTTAAAGGGTAGTAGATTTACATAGTAAATCTTATACGATGGTAGTCAGCGCTTTTCGCGCCGCTTCTTCTTCCGCTTCCTGTTTTGATGGGCCTTCTCCTTCGGCAATCAATTTTTCTCCAAAGTAAACTCCGGCTTTAAAGCTCTTCTGATGTTTCGGTCCCGATTCGGAAAGCAACTTATACGTTGGAGTAATTTTCAGCGCATCGTGCGTTTTTTCCTGTAAAACGCTTTTTGGATCTCTGTAGCCTTTTCTCTTTATTTCGTCTATTCGGGAAACGACTCTGTCTTTTATGAATTTTTCCGCCGCGTCATATCCTTGATCGAGATATATGGCTCCGACAAGCGCTTCAAACGCGTCGGCAAGCACGGTTGCCGTTATTTTTCCCGCTCTATCTTCTTTTTTCCCGGAAAGCAACAGATGCTCCTGCAAGCGGATGCTTTTTCCGATCTTTGCGAGCATTCTTGAATTCACGAGCGCCGCTCTCATCATCGTGAGCTTGCCTTCTTCCTCTTTCGGAAAAGCCCGAAACAACGCCCTCGTTACCGCAAGCTCAAGCACCGCGTCTCCCAAAAACTCCAGCCTTTCGTTGTGAACATAAGGCCAGTCTTTGTTTTCATTCAAATAAGACCGGTGAGTTAAAGCCTCTTTAAGTACCCTGTCGTCTTTAAATAAAATTCCTATTTCTGATTGAAATTCGTTGGTATTCATTTACTGTCGCTTCCGTTTGCGGAAAACTTTGCCTCTTCGGGATTCGCTTCGGCAAACGGACTTGTTTCGTCAAAAGGCAAATTTGTATCTTCCACCTTGAACCCTTCGTCAATGACGGGATACGGAGAAGACTCTTTCTCCTGCGTTTCCGCTAAGGACTCTGATTCGTCCTCTCCGTGAGTCGGCGGGCTTTTTTTCGGTTTTTCGTCTTTATCCGGTTCGCCTATTTCCCGGTAAACGGTTCCCAAAACTCCGTTTACAAACCTGCCGGAATTCAATCCGCCGTAGGCTTTGGCAAGTTCAATGGCTTCGTTTATGGCGACTCTCGGGGGAACCTCTTCCCTGTTCGCGAACAAAAGCTCGTAAAGACCGATTCGCAGAATGTTCCGGTCTATCATCGCGATCTGTTCAAGGGGCCATTCCGGTGCCGCTTTTTTTATTATTTCGTCTATCTCCGCCATTTTTGAAACCACTCCCGCGCCGAGCGTTCGCACAAAGTCGGCCTCATCGAGTTCCGGGGCGAATTCTTTCAGATCCCTTTCTAAAAACTCGGAGAGATCTTTCTTTCTCCCATGAAAATCCCACTCATAAAGGGATTGAAGCACTATGGAACGGCCTACTTGCCTGGCGGACATTGATTTTTGATTTACAGATTTGGTTTTTAAAAAGGAACTTTATGTCTTCGTAACCTGGGAGTTATTCGCCATAACTTCCGCACGAGGGACATACTCTATGGCTTAAGGTCGGACGTCCGCATTTCTTGCAGGCGGCGACATTCACCTTTTTTCTGGCCTGATGAGATCTCCTTCTTCCTACCTTTGATTTTGAATGATGTTTTACTGGAGGTGGCATTTATGTGTTCTGTTTCTTTCCCCAAAATATAAATTAAAAAGGAGGATGTGTCAATTTAACATTATCTTTCCTAAAAAAGTTTCCCTGTGAAATCCCACGATAACCCCTTCATTCATAATGGCTCTAATGTGCGCTCTTGTTCCATAACCTTTATGTGTTTTAAATCCGAATTCCGGATACTTTATGTCCGCCCGCCGCATATAGGCATCTCTTGAGACTTTTGCCCATACGGCAGCAAGCTTAACTTCCGTAAATTTCCTGTCCGCTTTAGGAACTGTTCTTACCGTCAAAATCTGAGGCATATAAATCTTTTTTTCCTGAAAGAGTCTGCTCTTCAAAAATAAACTGCCATCCAAAGTGACTTCCGCCTCCAGATCTTCGCTATAAAAAAGCAGTTTGTTGAGAACGCGCCAAGCCGCCAGATTTGCGGCCTTGGCGATGTTTATTCTGTCAACCGTTTTAGGCATAACGCTTGAAGTCGCAATGTAAATTCCCGCCGATTTCCCTTCTTCTTTCATCCATTTATGCCACGCCTCTCTTTGCAATCGAGTCATCATCTTTGAATCCCTCAATTCGGGAAGATATGACGGTTTTTTAAATTTTTGGGACACGGACACCGCCGAAACCGTTACCGGTCCAGCAAGACATCCTCTCCCTACCTCGTCTATGCCGATTTTTATCTTCAATTCAATGACAATTTTACCTCTTTGATAACTGGTAATAAAATTTAATCATGAATACGGAATATGAAGCTACGTTTGCAAATATAGATAGAGACAATATCCGTAGAAAATTATCTGAAATCGGGGCTCTATTGATAAGGCCTGACTTCATGCAGAAAAGAGTTGTTCTTCACTTGCCCTCCGGCCATGAAATAAAAGGCGCATGGATGAGGGTTAGAGACGAGGGCGATAAAACCACGATGAGCCTTAAAATAGTTGATGGTGGATCAATAGAAGATCAAAAAGAGATCTGTCTTAAAATAGATGATTTCAAGTCAGCCGTTGAGCTGCTCAAGCTGATCGGTTGTGAAGAAAAAGCTTTTCAGGAATCAAGACGAGAGTTTTGGAAACTGGAAGATGTTGAAATAACCATTGACGAATGGCCGTTCCTTGAGCCATTTGTGGAAATTGAGGGTCCGTCCGAAAAAAAAGTAAGGGAAGTTTCAGATAGATTGGGATTTGATTGGAATAAAGCTAAGTTTTGCGCGGTAGGCACCCTTTACGCCGAGAAATACTCAATGTCGGAGGACGTTATAAACAACGAAACTCCTCGCATTACATTTGATATGGGAAATCCCTTCATAGACCGCCAGAAATAAAGCTTTGCCCTCTTTTTCCCACTTACTTATAATGAAGTCGTGAAATTCGTCCATCTCCATGTCCATTCCCACTATTCCCTGCTTGATGGACTTTCAAAAATTGACGATTTGGTCGGATACGCGAAAGAGCTTGGTATGGAGGCGATTGCCCTGACCGACCACGGCAATATCTACGGAGCCGTTGAATTCTTTAAAAAAGCCAAAAAAGCCGGAATAAAACCCATAATCGGCTGTGAATTCTACGTTGCCCGCGAATCGCGACTCTCCAAAAACCCGAAAGTAGACAATTTTCGCTATCACTTAACCGTTCTCGCCAAAAACGAAATCGGTTATAAAAACCTGACCAAACTGATTTCCAAATCCCACTTGGAAGGATTTTATTACAAACCGAGAATTGACCGGGAACTTCTGGAACAATATCACGAAGGATTGATTTGTCTTTCCGGTTGCTTTAAAGGCGAAATTCCCTATCTCATTAAAATGGGACGGATCGATGATGCCATGGAAACCGCCAAATACTTCAAGAGCCTATTTGGCGAAGATTATTATCTTGAAATACAAGAACACGACAAAGAATTAGCTCCTCATATAAAAAATATTTCCGAAAAATTAAAGATTCCGCTTGTTGCAACCCACGACTCCCATTATTTGAGACGGGAAGACAAAGACGCCCACGAAGTGCTTTTGGCCATTCAGACCTCTAATCCGGACGGAAAAATGGGCCTTAGCATGAAAGATTACGATTTGTCCCTTAAGTCCCCCGAAGAAATGGCGGAAATCTTTGCCGATATGCCGGAGTGCCTGGAAAACACGGTTGCGATCGCCGACAAATGCAATTTTGAATTTGAACTCGGCAAAATTCATTTGCCTTCATACGCCATTCCCGAAGAATTCTCTCATCTTAATTATTTGGAATATTTGAAACATCTGGTGGACGAGAGAACGTCCGAACGTTATGAAAAAGTAACCCCCGAGATAAGAAATCGCCTTGATTACGAACTCTCCGTTATTGAAAAAACCGGCTATGCCAGTTACTTTCTTATCGTTCAAGACTTCATTCGGTTCGCCAAACTGCATGGCATAGCCGTGGGTCCCGGCCGCGGTTCGGGAGCTTCTTCCATAGTCGCCTACATTTTAGGCATTACGGAAGTAGACCCCTTAAAATACGACCTCCTATTTGAAAGATTCTTGAATCCCTTTCGCATTCAGATGCCCGACGTGGACACCGATTTCGCCGATGACAGGAGAGAAGAAGTGGTCGCCTACATAAAAGAAAAGTACGGCGAGGATCATGTATCGCAAATCATCACTTTCGGAACTTTGGCCGCCAAAGCCGCTGTCCGCGACGTTGGACGCGCTTTAGGGTATCCCTATGCTTTCGTTGACGGCATCGCGAAACTTATGCCGACTATTCCTAATGCCGATAAATCGGAATCCCAACTTAAAGAATTCTTGGAAACGCTCCCCGAATTGAAAGCCCGGTATGACTCGGAGGAAAACGTCAAAAAAATAATTGATTTTGCCATGAAGCTTGAGGGAGTCGCTCGTCACGCTTCGGTTCACGCCGCCGCCGTAGTCATCGCCGAACAGCCGCTCACGGAATACACCGCCGTCCAGCGTTCTCCTCAAGACGAAAACGCGATTATCAGTCAGTTTGAAATGCACGCCATTGAAGACATCGGCCTCTTGAAAATGGACTTTTTGGGACTCAAAAACCTAACGATCATCGGAAATACCTTAAAACTTTTAAAAGAAAGAACCGGAGAGGACATAAAAATAGATTTGATTCCCTTAGACGACGAAGCAACTTTTTCTCTGATCCGCCGCGGAGAAAACATCGGCGTCTTCCAATTTGAAGGCGCCGGCATGACTCGCTGGCTCACGGCCATGCAAGCCAACCGTTTTGACGATCTGGTCGCCATGGTCGCGCTTTTTAGGCCGGGACCCATGGAGCTTATTCCGAATTATATCGCGCGCAAACTCGGTAAAGAAAAAATAACCTATCTTCACCCGATACTCGAGCCCATTTTGCAGGACACTTACGGAATAATGGTATATCAAGAGCAGCTCTTGAGGGTCGCTCAAAACGCCGCCGGATTTACGATCGGAGAAGCCGACATTTTGAGAAAAGCTGTCGGAAAGAAAATCAAGTCTTTACTGGACGAACAGGCAGAAAAATTCATCTCCGGAGTGGAAAAGACCCTAAAAGATCGCCGTCTCGGTGAAAGT
>Ga0265297_10007634_pt1 | contig 14865 bp, 10 predicted proteins | sample Munlanlwell13791_FD_192502 | JGI IMG/M metagenome (GOLD analysis project Ga0265297, IMG submission 192502) | Leachate microbial communities from a municipal landfill in Southern Ontario, Canada - Leachate well 137-91 | ecosystem: Engineered > Solid waste > Landfill > Unclassified | place... | reverse complement strand
GAATCGTAGCTACAGAATAAGCTCCCGAGCTGCGAGACAACAAATCTGCTTTTCTTCCAGGTACTGATTTACCTAAATTACCCACTTTCTCTAAGATTCCTTTATTCATTAACTCATTAGTGATTTTAGAAACAGTAGAAGGGGCTAAGCCAGTCTGATTAATTATTTCCTTGCGTGATAGGCGTTCATGGGTGAAGATTGTGGTCAGAACAGATAATACATTCTCAGCTCGAATATCTGAAGTTTTTTTTGCCTTTGGATAAAATAAGCTACGTATCATTAATATGATCCTTTTATTCGAGAAACAAATTAATATATTTTCATTTTATTATAGGAAATTTTTAATGTAAATTAACTTATTATGATTATATTTATTTCTGTCGTGAATTAATTATAATCTTTTCATTATGTGGTGTCAAGCTTTCGAATTGCTTTATTTAAAAGCAATTCGTCTCTTTAACATTTGGTACTAAATTTAGCACCATTTATTTCAGTGATTTTTATAAATATAATCCAGCACAGGCAGAGTGCTTATAAATCCTCATAATGCCGGTTCTTCTTCAGCTCTTTAAGTTCTTTGTGCAACTGCTCCCATTCATGCATTTTAGCATCGAGTTCTTTCTTTTGATTTGCATATTTTAAAAATAATGAGTTATCTCTGGAGCCTTCATGTGAAACTACCAGGGATTCAAGCTGGCCCGTTATTTCTTCGAGTTCATTTTCAAGCCGGTCAATTGTGCTTTCACAACCGGTAATTTTTTTGGTTATCTTACGAAAGTATTTGTAAAATTCTTTCTTCTCAAGATAGCTGTCTTTCCCGGCACCGGCAGGCTGCCTATCAGTTTTACCAGCGTTTTCTTTTTGTTTAATTTCAAGCTGTCGAAGGGAGGCGATTTTTTTCTTTTCAAGAAAATCATTGATGCTGCCGATATATTTTTTTATTTTATGATCCTTGAATTCATAAACATTGTCGACCAGACCATCCAGAAACTCCCTGTCATGTGATACCAGTATCATGGTGCCCGTAAAACTTTTTAAGGCTTGCTTGAGAATATCTTTGGAGCGCATATCAAGATGATTGGTAGGTTCATCAAGAACAAGGAGGTTAAATGGCTCAAGAAGCAGTTTGGCCAGCGCAAGCCTTGACCTTTCTCCACCAGATAAAACTTTTACTTTTTTATCTATATCATCACTCCCGAATAAGAAAGCCCCAAGAAGCGGCCTTATTTTAATCCCGGTTTCAGCAGCGGCAATTCTGTCAACAGTTTCAAAAACAGTTATTTCCCCGTCCAGCAATTCATCCTGGTTCTGGGCAAAATAGCCGATTCTGGTATTGTGACCTGTTTTAAGCTTGCCCGTAAAATCCAGGTCCCCCACAAGAATCCGGGATAATGTAGTCTTGCCTTCTCCGTTTTTGCCGACAAACGCAATCCTTTCACCACGCCTTACTACCAGGCTGATATTTTCAAGTACATTTTTTTCCCCATAGCTTTTTGATAAATTTTCAGTCTCGATAACTATATTGCCAGAACGAGGAGCATCAGGAAACCTGATACGTATAGCGGTCATGTCTTCCTGATCCACCTCAATGCGCTGGATTTTTTCAAGATGTTTGATGCGCGACTGTACCTGAACGGCTTTAGTAGCTTTATACCTGAAACGTTCTATGAATTTTATGGTACCGGCGATTAATTTTTGCTGGTTTTTATATGCAGCCAGTTGTTGAAGCCTCCGCTCTTTCCTTAATATGGCATATTTTGAATAAGGGACTTTATAGTCATAAATTCTGCCAGATGATATTTCAACAGTGCGGTTAGTAACATTATCCAGAAGAGCTCTGTCATGGCTGATTATGACTACTGCCCCATTATAATCTGACAGGAACTGCTCCAACCATTGAATCGATTCAATATCGAGATGGTTCGTTGGCTCATCGAGCAGCAATAGATCGGGACACCGAAGAAGGATCTTTGCAAGTTCGATCCTCATTCTCCATCCCCCGCTAAACTCCCTTGTTTGCGCCGGCAAATCTGTCGGCATAAATCCCAGTCCCATTAATGTTTTCTCAATTTGTTCGTTTATTTTTGAAGCACCCAAAATTTCGATCCTTGTATTCAAATCGGATAACCTGTTAATAAGCTTAAGGTAATCATCAGAATGATAATCTGTACTTTCTTCTATTTTATGATTTAATTCAATGATCCTGTTTTCGATTTCAAGGATTTCCGAAAATGCAGTTTTTACCTCATTAAAAAGCGTCTTACTGTCCTTATGGACCATTTGCTGCGGAAGATATCCCATAGTCAGGCCGGATGGCTTTTCAACTGTACCTGTATCAGGCATCTGCAGACCCAGGATGATTTTCAGTAGAGTCGTTTTACCGGCACCATTGTTTCCAACAAGCCCGATCCTGTCTTTTGGGTTTATTAGAAATGAAATATCATTAAGCAATATACGTCCGCCAAAACTTAAGTTAATATGATTAATTGATAACATAATTTATTTTAGTAAAGATTTTAGTAAAGATAATAGTAACCGGATGGATTGTTAAATATAATTTTATTTACGGTTTTTCTCCATCCAATTTACTGCAAAGTCAACCAGATCTTTCTGACGGAATAACTGGGATTTTGCCTGACCAATATAACCGGTTCTGATATCAGCTTCTTTATTTTTCACAAACCCGGAACCGAGTTTTTCAAAATCATCAGTTACAGGTTTTATATCTTTTAGATCTACCCATTTCCTTTTTCCTTCAATTATTAACGGTGTACCACTGACCTCCTCCTTTTTTGAAGGATAATCTGCCCTGTATTCAGCAAGATGAAGCGAAGTACTGTTGGAGTATCCAACTCCTACTAAAAGCACGTAACCGCCAATCCTGTAAATCTTTGCCAGAGGTGATTTCTCACCTAGAGCATTTTCAAGACTATGGTTTCCGGTAATGTATTTTGCATATCGACCTCGTGCTGCAAATGACACCTGGGGATGATTGCTTCTATATGCACCTTTCTGTTTTCTAAAAACTTCCGCAATTTTCCCTACTCCTCTTGTCGGTGTCAGGTCCGGATCGAATGCAGGCATCGTTTCCTTGATTGCATCGCACCAGTTTTCAGGAACTGGAGGATTTACCCATTTGGAAGGATCCGAAAGGTCCCCCGAAAAGGCAGTCATCACAAGCGTTCCTCTCTTCCCAAGCACTTCTTCAAGAGCAAGGATTACCGATACTGCACCGCCGCTTACCCATCCTATTGAACTCAGGGAAGAATGGACCAGAAGCACCATTCCTTCTTTGACCCCTATATTCTTCAGGTCACGGGTCAATGTTTTAATGGTCTGCGGCTTATCACTTTTACTGATTACTTCTTTTTCGCTCATTTATAATTTTTATATAAATTGTAATATTCATTGTTTTAAAGGCTGTTGTTACTGACTTTAAAAATGTTTCAGAGTTTTAAAGCAAGTTAATGATAAACAAACAAACTTTATTTTATGGATTATTATGGACCTTGAAAAGCTATATTTTATAATTTTTATTTAAAAGATGGTACAATAAAAGTACTCCAGGACATTTCAGGCAATGTCACATTAAATTGGTACTCACCGGTGCTTATTTTTAAATCTTTGGGACTATTTTCATCATTTTGCAGGATAACAATAATCTCGCCATCCGGATTTAAAAAGGAGATGGCACCCGTTCTGGTACTACTTGTAGTTATATAATTTGCTCCTTCTTCCACAAAGAAAGTAAAATGTTTAAATGCATAAAACATCGGTGTATAAATAACCTCTTTTGTATTCTTATCCACCACAATTGCTGCATTCTGGGGCCACGGCTTTTCGGAATCAATGCTTTTTCCTTCCTCGTCCAGTATCATGTTCCACAACAGATATGAGTTTACGCCCTCATTAAAATAATCCTTTATTTTATTCCAGGTGTGTATACCATATTCCCAGTCATTCTGAGGAAAATCAGGATTATAACCTGGCTCCCAGTAAAAATTACCGCATTCGGTTTCCGTCTGCATGATTTTTTTATCAGGGTAATTGCTCCGTGTTTGCGCTACGGAATATAGCCCCTGCCATTGAAAACCTATCGCAGATACATAACTATTAGCCACCGGGTCGCTCAATACAGTTTTCGGAAAAGCTGAATAATCTTCATCCTGTATTGTACCCAGCATTATTTCCGCACCTACATTCCTTTCTTCAAATAAAGGGCCCATATAATCCCTGATAAAAAGTAGAAATTGCTCCGGTGTCCACAGGCAGGTGGGATAATTTCTCTCAATCTCAGGTTCATTTTGCACTGCAACCATAAATATATCAATCCCTGCATTCCTGTATTCTTCAACAAAACGCGCAAGATACAACGCGTATGCTTCATATATACGGGGATCATCTTTCATATTGCCTCCATCAAAAGCCTCACTCGTTTTCATCCATGTAGGAGGTGTCCAGTCTGAACCCCAGACCTGTAAATCAGGTCTGTGTTCCAGGGCGGCTTTTATATAAGGTATGATATATTCCCTGTCTCTTTCTATTGAAAAATTCTCCATCTCGAAATCATCTTTTATCTCGTTTAACGTATAGCGGCTGATTGCATAATCACTTGCGCCAATCGGCACCCTGCAGATATTAAACTTCGCGCCTTCCTCCGGATCGAATAATTCCTTTATTACTTCGTCTCTTTTTTCAGGAGCTAGAAGCAGAAGCGCTTCCCAGCCTTTTTCGTTAAAGGCACCGCCAAAACCGTCAATTTCCTGGCCAGGAGATGTAATATCCACTTTTACATCAGCTTTTTGCTCATTATCTTCTTCAAATAGAGATAAGGCTTCAATGTCCCTCCATTGTTCATCACGGGTACTCAATTTCCAGGAAACTTTTCCAATTTCCTTTCCAGTACCCATTCCCTCTTCAGTAGCGTTTACTTCATCTGCGGCAGCATTGACCGTACTTTCTTTATTGCAGGATATTGCCAAAAAAAGCATGGGTATTATTACTGCTACAATCAATATTCTTATAACTATTTTTTTTCTTCTCATATCCATGAAATTTATAAAATGTTAACTTTAAAATTTAGAAAATCTTTTGAATTATTACCGGCTAGTACCTGTTATTACGTTTTAAAATTTCTACGAATTTCTTTACCAGGCCGGGATCGAACTGCGAGCCGCTGCATTTCTCAAGCTCTGCTATCGCTTTTTCCTTGCTGATAGCTTTTTTATATGGTCTGCCTGTTATCATGACCTCATAGGCATCCACTATCGCTATTATCCGCGACAGAACGGGTATCTCCTCACCTTTTAGCCCCTGGGGATAACCTTTTCCATTCCACCATTCATGAACGGTCAGGATATACTCGGCAATGCTTGAAAGCTGATTGGACGAGATCGCAATACGGTAGCCAATTTCCGGATGCCTCTTTATGGTTTCCCATTCTTTTTTACTCAGGTTCTCTTTTTTATTCAATATGATATCAAGAATTGCTACTTTACCGATATCATGAATCGTTGCCAGCAGAGATAATTCATCGATTTCATTTGCTGACAACCTTATAGCTCTTCCCAGCCTGAGAGCCATTTTCTTTATTCTCTTTGTATGCCTCTCGGTTTTGATGCTCTTTTCGAATAATGTCCCCTCAAGCGAAGATATTATCGAGCTGATAATGCTCTTTGTCTCAATAAGTTTGCTCCTGTACATGTCGTCTTCGGCTTTTTTTATCATTTTAGTGAAATCCTGATGGCTTTTACTCTTCGTCGCGACACCCAGGGAAATGCTTAAAGGTATTTTACCGCCCGTTACCCCGGCACTCCTTTCCTTTATTCTTTTTACGATATTGAGGGTAACTTCTTCGCTTGTGTTGGGAAGCAACATAGAGAACTCATCCCCGCCCCATCTTGCGACAATATCCTCTACCCTGCAGCAGCTTCTAAGAACATATGCGCAGCTTTTAAGTATTTCATCCCCTTCCTTATGTCCGAATGCATCATTTATCAATTTCAATCCATTTATGTCTCCTACAATGACGCTAAGCGGAAGCTGCCTATTTGTATCAAGTCTTTTTAACTCCTCCTCGAAGTAGGCCCTGTTATAAAGATCGGTCAGACTATCATGAAAAGACATATAGGAAAGACGCTCCTCCATCTTTTTCCGCTCGGATATATTATGCATGATGCTTTCTATCGCGAACATTTTCCCTTTACTATCGTAAAACGGGGTTATTGTCTCTTCATACCAGATAATTGTACCGTTCTTATGAATAACACGGATCTCTACCGGTCCTGAAAAGTTGAAATCACCACTGTATATTTTCTTAAGGATATTTCTATCGTCGGGGTGAACTATTTTATAGCTAAACCTGGGATTATTGTAATATTGCTGGGGTTCATAACCAAGATTTATCTTTACGGAAGGACTTATATATTCATACCCCGGTTTGGGAAACAGTTTGTATCTATATATTATATCCGAAGCATTTTCGATAAGCGATCTGAAATATCTTTCATTTTTCTTTAGTTTTTCCAGATCTTTTTTTTGTTCTGATTTTGATTTGTTTTTTTCGGTTTCCATCACCGGATTCTTTTAAGGATTTTAATTATTATTATTATTTTTTTTAACAATTATATACTAAATATTTTGATAATTCATTAACTGGATTATTAGCTTCTTCTAATTGTTTTTTTTTCGATTAATTAACCGTTTACTGAAAATGTTGATATAATTGTCAACTTATTATTTACTGAAAAACTTATAGAACTTTTCTTAATATTATAGAATTAAACAAATACCATAAAAAATAAGTATATTAAATGTATATAGTATATATGATGTATTCCAATAAAAAATTCGGGACAGCTTTAAAAGAGATAATAGAACAAAAGAAAATAAAATTGAGAAGTCTCGCCAATAAAACAAACCTGAACTATAGTTATTTTAGCAAACTCAAAAAAAGAGAGAGTTCTCCCCCGGTCTCTACCATAGAGTTGATTTCCGAAGGATTGGGTATATCTCCTGAATATTTTATGGAATACAGAATCCATAAGATTGAAAAAGAACTTAAGGATTACCCTCATATTATCGATAAAACCTTCGACTTTGTAAATAAACTTTCAAACAAAGAAAAATTAAAAGTAGCTGAAAGAAAAAAGCCATTCACAAAACACTGAAATTATTATAACTTGATTTTATTATTTTAGATTAAATAATCCTATTCCAAATGAAATTTTTTGAATTACCGGAATCACTTGACGCAATTTTAACCAGATGCGTTATTTGTCCGCACCGCTGTAAGGTCGATAGGAAACAGGGCGAGCAGGGTTTCTGCCTTTCAGGCTATGAGCCGGTGATATCATCGGCCATACCCCATCATGGCGAAGAACCCCCTATCTCCGGAAGCAGGGGTTCCGGAACAATCTTTTTCTCTCACTGCAACATGAAATGCGTATACTGCCAGAACTACCAGATCAGTCAGGAATTTGAAGGAAGGCAATATGACATACCGGAACTATCGGAGACCATGATTAAACTGCAGGATTCCGGCTGTCATAATATTAATCTGGTCTCTCCTACCATATGGATTCCCCAGATAGCAAGTGCTCTTTTTACAGCCAGAAATAATGGTCTTTCGATCCCAACGGTATTCAATACCGGAGGATACGATGATCCTAAAATCATAAAAATGCTGAATGGCACAATCGATATCTATATGCCGGATATGAGATACAGCAGCGATGATATGGCTCTGGAATATTCAATGGTCAGGCAGTATATTCGGCACAACCGCCAGTCCATAAAAGAGATGTACGGACAGGTAGGAGGGCTCAAATTAGATTCCGAAGGAGTGGCCGTGAAAGGACTCCTGATAAGACTGCTTGTTTTGCCCGGAAACATCGGCGGGATAAAAAAGACCCTGGATTTTATAAAAAATGAATTATCTACCGATGTCTATTTGAGTATTATGGCACAGTATCATCCGGCTTACAGAGCATGTGAATACCGGGATCTGAACAGAATGATCACGGCAAAAGAATATCTGGATGTAATAAGATATGCTGAAAAGAAAGGCCTGACTTCAGGATGGACACAGGATCATATTTCCCTTAGCCAGGAAGAAGATTTGTTTATACCCGATTTCAAAGATAAAAAAATTTTTAAGTATTACAGGAAGAAATGACGGATTATATCCTGTTTCTCCGGTTCTTCCATGCTCTCAATTCTTCAAGCGGTAGCGTGTTAAGCACATCCTTTTTCCGAAGACCTGCCCTTCTCGCAATGTCAACTCCCAGTCTTATCATGTCAATGTTGTTCGGGCGATGGGCATCCGTGTTAATAACTATCTTTACTCCGCTCTTGGCTGCTTTCCTGACATTTTGTTCATTAAGATCCATCCTTAAAAAATATGAATTTATTTCCAGTGCCTTATCGTTCCTTGCTGCTTCTGTAATCAATCTGTCCACATCTATAAAATAAGGGGCTCTGTTTCCAAAAACAACACCTGTGGGATGCGCTATAAAATCGATATACTTATTATTTATCGCGCTTATCGATCTGGCTGTATTTTCTTCCTCGGCATTCAGAAAAGACGAGTGCAGCGACCCGATTGCGATATCCAATTTTTCGATTATATATTCAGGATAATCAAATTTGCCTGTTCCCCTGATATCTATTTCCGACCCCAGTAAAATACGGAAATCTTTGAATCTGGATTTTAATCGATCGATATAATTTGTTTTCCTCCGGAGCCTTTCGGCATCCAGTCCCCTTCCATAATAGTTGCTTGTGGTATGGTCGGAAATGGCTATATATTCATAATGATACTTTTTTATCCTTTCGATCATATCGCTTAGACTGATTATCCCATCGCTCCATCCGGAATGAATATGGAGATCGCCCCTGATATCTCTCGTGGTCAAGAGCTCAGGCAGTGAATGGTTGCCCGCCATCTCTATTTCTCCCAGGTCTTCCCTTAATTCAGGAGGGACATATTGCAGGCCCAGCCTGCCATAAATAACTTCCTCGCATCGATCGTCACCGGTCTCCGGGGAGCTTGCGACAGCCGGATGATTTGTTATCTCCGCCGATTCATCTTCGCTTATCGCAGCGGCATGTATCCTCCCGTCCCTGAAAAGTCCTCTGTCTTTTGCCACTTTTTCCAATCTCTCTATATGTTTTTTACTCCCGGTAGCATATAGCATATCTATGGCCCAACTCTTGCTGCTGCTTACTATGAACTCCATTTCGATTCCAAAAACAGTTTCGAATCTTGCACTTATATTCTCCCGTCTTATGTCTTTCTTTATAAGTTTTTTTATAAAATCAAGAGATTTGATTTCTTCCAGAAGCTTCCCGCTTTTCGTAAAATCATACGCCCGGTCATTAAAATATGGCCGTACCAGCAGATCTATGTCCCTGACCGCAGGTTTTTTTCTTCTCAGAGAACCGACCACCATAACTTTTTCAATATCTTTTATCCTGTAAAGGCTGCCTTTTATTTCATCAAGATAATTTTCAACTTCCCAGCGCGGAGATATGCCCCTTATGCTTTCAATATAATCCAGTGAGAATTTGAGTCTTTCGATATAAGTCTCAACGGTAGCCTCTTTCCCTGATGTGATCCCGGAAATAATGCTGGAGATCCCGGCACCTTCCTCAAGCCTGTCCTTTAGATCTTCCGAAGTTTTTATACTTAATGCATTATAGATTTTAAATAGTGTCTTTTTACCAAAACCACTTATTCTGATGAGCTTTATTAAGTCACCGGAGTATTTTTGCTTTATTTCTTCATAAAGCCGGATACTTCCGGTTTCCAGATATTCCTTTATAATATCATAAGATAAATCCTGTATGCCGACCAGTTCCCTGAGTCTTCCGTCTCTGAAGATCTTATCGACTCTTTCAGGATTATCCCTGATGGTTCTTGAAGCTATCATCAGATGCAGTGATATATCATTATTGTCGGTTCTTGATTTATTGATTTCTGCGATATCCGTAAGTATATTTGCCAGTTCTAAATTGATCATCTTATGACATTCTCTATGTTATAATATCTATGATTCAAAATTCAAAGGAAGTTATTATATCATAAAATACTTCAAATTATGAAAAGAAAAGGCACAAAATACTCGTCTTCAGAAATTCAAAAATATGAGTCCATGAGAGAGCATATGATACGGGATCAGATCATTTCCAGGGGAATCAGGGACGAAAAGGTCCTGGATGCGTTAAGAAAAGTACCCCGGGATTATTTTGTGGATGAAACATACAAATCTTCATCTTATGAAGACAGGCCTCTTCCGATCGGTTCTGGCCAGACCATATCGCAACCCTATATTGTGGCACTTATGACCGAGAGTCTCGAACTTACTGGAAATGAGAAAGTTCTGGAAATCGGCACCGGTTCAGGCTACCAGACAGCATTACTTGCTGAAATAGCCATGGAAGTATACAGCGTGGAAGTAAATACTTCGTTATATGAGAAAAACAGGAAATTACTCAAAAAATATAAGAATATAAAAATGAGCAACCATGACGGTTACTCTGGATGGCAAGAATATGCACCATATGACAGAATAATAGTAACTGCCGCACCCGATCATATCCCGCAGCCATTCGTGAATCAATTAAAGAAAGACGGCATCATGGTGATTCCTGTCGGACCTTCAAGCTGGAATCAAATCCTCTATAAAGTTATCAAGCAGGACGATAACATCAAGAAAATAGCTTTATGCGGCGTAGCCTTTGTACCTCTTGTAAGAATTAAATAAATATAACAAAAAAACGATAGTCTTCATCTGTTCAATTAATCACGTTCCGGAATACCAGTAAATGATTCTTTTATTTTGCCTTCTTCACGATTATTTCTTTTATAATTACTTATATAATTATATTATTATAATTCTTTACTTTATTGTATAAATATGTTTTAATTAATATATTAATATTTTAAATAAATAAAATAAATGAGTCTGACCAGTAATCTTTTGGAAAAACAAATATACGAGGATGAACCTTCCATAAAATGGGAAAATAGGATAGGCGATATACTCGTAAATAAAGGTTATCTCCAAAAGGAAGATTTATACAAAGCTCTGAATATTCAAAAGAATGAAGGCGGAAAGCTTGGCTGGATACTGGTAAGCAACGGTTTTATAACCAGGATACAGTTCTATAAAGCCCTGGCGGAAAAACTTGAATTACCTTTTGTGTCCGGCGATATCGAAAAATATTATTATCGGATTGATACGAATCTGCTCCAGGAAATTGAACCGGAAGAAATTATTGAATATCAGTCAATCCCTTTATATATAGAAAATAACAAGCTGATTCTTCTGACCTCATATCCAAAAAACGTAAAAACTCTGGAACATTTTAAACATAAATTCGATATAGAGGAAATAGAAGAAAAAATAATAACCGACCAGGATGTATCAAATCTGGTAAGAAAACTTTTTAAAAAAAGCCTTCATACCAAAGCAATATTCGGCCTGTATGACAGGAAACCGGAGGAATCGGCATTTACCACAATGACAAAACCACAGATAATATTTTTATGCGTGATTTTTGTGGGCATCGCTTTCGGACTGTGGTTCTACCCCAATCAGATACTGATTGGATTATTTGCATTTGTTCAGGTTTTCTATCTACTGGCGATATTTTACAAATTTATCATTAGTATGGCCGGAATAAGAAACAGATTTACCACCGATAAAAACTGCAAAATCGAAAAAAGCCCGGAAATAAAAGAATACCCGGTCTATACGGTTCTTGTCCCCCTGTTCAGGGAACCGGAGAACGTGCTGAAAAATATCATAAATGCGATAAACAATCTTGATTATCCCAAGAACAAGCTTGATGTAATATTCCTGTTTGAAGTGAATGATGACAAGACCATAAATATGGCAAAAAGTATGAGACCTCCTTCAAGCTGGAGATTTTTCTATGTTCCAAACGGCACCCCGATCACAAAACCCAAAGCATGTAATTATGGTCTTTATTTCGCCAGAGGCAAATATCTTGTGATTTATGACGCAGAAGACATACCCGAACCCGATCAACTTAAAAAAGCACTTGCGGCTTTTCAAAATAGTTCAGGTGAATACGGGTGCTTCCAGGCTTATCTGAATTATTATAACAGAAATGAAAATTTCCTGACCAGGATGTTTACTCTTGAATATACTTACTGGTTTGACTATATGCTTAATGGTCTCTATAAGTTTAAATTGCCTATACCCCTGGGCGGGACCAGCAATCATTTTAAAGTGGATATCCTTAAAAAAATATCCGGATGGGATCCTTTTAATGTTACGGAAGACGCTGACCTTGGAATCAGGATGGCCGCAGAAAATAAAAAAGTCGGAGTTATCGACTCCACTACCTACGAAGAAGCAAATAATAATTTCGGAAACTGGATCAGGCAGCGCTCAAGATGGATAAAGGGTTATATGCAGACTTCTCTTGTATATAACAGACATCCCGTAAAATTTATAAGAACTCTGGGATTCCGGAAATGGTTCTCCTTCCAGATGCTTGTTACCGGAACGCCTTTTACCTTTCTGGCCAATCCCATTATGTGGGCCACTTTCCTGTTCTGGATATTTGCACATAATTTCATAGTATTTCCATCTATTCCCGGACCCATAATGCTTATAGGAACCATAAGTCTTATTGCCGGAAATTTAATAATGATTCTTCTTAATCTGGCTGCGGCCTTTTCCAGAAGATACTATAATCTGATACCTTATTCGCTGCTTAATCCCATATACTGGATATTTCACTCAATTGCAGCATACAAAGCACTATTCCAGCTGTTATTCAAGCCTTTCTACTGGGAAAAAACGAATCATGGAACAACCAGATTTAACTTTGCCGCTTTTAAGTCAGCACAGTCATGTAAAAATTAAAACTGTAGAATCTTCTCAGGTAATAATATAATAAGGTATGTATATTTATTTTCATCGATCTCTATTATTTTTCTTATGTCTATCTCTTCTTTCTTTCTTTTTATAAAAATATTATCATCACAGATTTTTTCATCATCTTCCACTTTTTATTATTCTGCCATATGGAAATTCCTGAATTGTGATTGAAAAACTGATGTCCATTTCTATTATAAATAATAAAATTGGGGTATCATAATTTTAAAATTAATAGAAGAATGGCAGGTATTATTTTATGAGAACAGGAACCATGAACCTCCCGCTTCATGGAGGGAAAGCCCCTTACTGGTTATTTTCCAGAATGGAGAAACTTTCAAGAGAGATAATAATGCTTATCGTATCCGAATACGGTGCAGTGGAGATGCTGGAGAGACTTTCGGATCCGCTGTGGTTCCAGGCTTTTGGATGTGTGCTGGGATTTGACTGGCACTCAAGCGGAGTCACCACCACGGTTTGCGGTGCAATAAAAGAATCCGTCAAAGGTCTTGAAAAGGACCTGGGTTTTTTTGTCACCGGTGGTAAAGGCGGAACGTCAAGAAAAACCCCTCTTGAAATCGAAAATGCTGCTAACCTTATGGGAAAGGATTTTACAAATCTTGTTTATAACAGCAAAATAGTGGCGAAAGTAGACAGCAACGCTCTTCAGGATGGTTATCAGCTTTATCACCACTGTTTCATGTTCACCAAAGATGGAAGTATGTGGTCTGTGATACAGCAGGGAATGAATGAAGATAATAGAATGGCCAGAAGATATCACTGGCTCTCGAAAGACATCGCAAGCTTTGTCTGCGAACCTCACAAAGCCATTTGCTGTGATAAAAAAGGAATTGTACTTAATCTCGTCTCATCTGAAAGCGAAGAGGCACGGGAAACAGTTGCCGGTCTTTCCTGTGAAAAGCCGGAACATATTCTAAAAGATTTAAAAAAAATAAGGCATTGGCAGGAAGACAGCCATACCCTCCCCGTACGGCATAACATAAAATTGAATGATATCGACCTTAAGAGACTCGAGAAAATCTTTATTTCGACTTACGAAAGAAAACCTGAAAATTTTGAGAATCTGCTGGCAATGAAAGGAGTGGGCCCAAAAACAATAAGGGCTCTGGCTCTGATTTCCGAACTGGTATACGGTATAAAATACAGTATAAAGGACCCTGCCAGATTCAGTTTCGCCCACGGAGGAAAAGACGGTATCCCCTACCCTGTAGATAAAGAGAATTATAACCGTTCGATCGATATTTTACATAACGCAGTCAGGGATAGTAAAATTGGAAGAGAGACAAAAATAAAAGCGATAAAGAAGCTTTCGGTATTTTATGGATAAGGAAGAAATAGTAAAAATCTTAAAAGAAATAAGTGTTCTTCTTGAATTAAAGGACGAGAACTCTTTTAAAATAAGGGCTTATCAAAATGCCGCAAGGTCCCTTGAAGCATCAGATGCCGATCTCGGAGGTGATTTAAAAATAAAGGACCTCACCGGTATAAAAGGAATAGGGATCCATATTGCGGAGAAAATAAAAGAACTGATCGATACCGGAAAATTAAAATTCTACGAGGACCTGAAAAAAACCTTACCTCCGGGACTTACGGAAATGCTTTCTATCCCCACTATGGGACCCAAAAAAATAAAATATTTGTTCGACAATCTGGGAGTAAGCAATATCGGAGAACTGGAGCGTGCCTGCATGGAGAATAAGCTGGCTGATCTGCCCAATTTCGGAGAAAAAACCCAGAGTAATATATTGAAAGGCATCGGTATTTTAAAGAAGTTCCGGGGCAAGTTTCTTTTTTCCGATATTATAGAAGAAGCCGAATCGATACATCGGAAAATACAGAATTTTAAATATGTAAAAAGATCAAGTCTTGCAGGCAGTGTCCGCAGAAAGAAAGAAATAGTAAAGGATATAGATATTGTAGCAAGCACCGA
>Ga0265297_10007633_pt1 | contig 14869 bp, 16 predicted proteins | sample Munlanlwell13791_FD_192502 | JGI IMG/M metagenome (GOLD analysis project Ga0265297, IMG submission 192502) | Leachate microbial communities from a municipal landfill in Southern Ontario, Canada - Leachate well 137-91 | ecosystem: Engineered > Solid waste > Landfill > Unclassified | place... | reverse complement strand
CCGGTATTATCCGCAACATCCAAAATAGAGCGTAATTGAATCATTTATGCTTTCTCCTCACTGCCGTGGATATCCACTTTCTGGGCTTTTTTAAGCACGCTATGCACCCTGAAACGCTTATCCTTCGATAAAGGGCGTGTTTCCACTATCTTGATCGTATCCCCAAGCTTAGCGAGCCCTTTCTCGTCATGCGCCTTGAACTTCTGGTGCATCCTTACCGTCTTACCGTACTTGGAATGCTTGCTCAAATGCATCGTCCTGATAACCACGGTCTTCTGCATCTTGTCGCTGACTACGACTCCTTCGAACTCTTTGCGCCTACCCATATTATTTTTCTTTCTTTTCGTTTAATATTGTCCTGATACGCGCTATATCCTGCCTGATCATGGCGAACCTATGAGGTTTTTCCACGCTTCCCGTATAACGCTGGATATTCAGTTTGTTTAATTCCTCATGCAAAGATTTTTCTTTGACTATCAGTTCTTCCTTTGACATGTTCCTCAACTCTTCAGGTTTCACCGCGCACCTTCCTCTGTTATTTATGTTCTCTGGTTACAAACTTCGTCCGCAAAGGTATCTTATAGGCAGCCAGGCGGAAACATGCCCTCGCATACTCCTCCGGCACCCCTCCCAGCTCAAAAAGGAGACGGCCTCTTTTTACGACAGCCACCCAGTGGTCGAGATCGCCTTTGCCTTTGCCCATACGGACTTCTGCGGGTTTCTTGGTTATGGACTTATCCGGGAACACCCTGATCCACAGCTTACCGCCTTTATGCAGCTGGCGGGCGAGGATAACGCGCACCGCTTCGATCTGGGTATTCTTTATCCACCCGTTTTCCAGCGTTTTCAGGCCAAACTCACCGTAAGACAGGGTAGCGCCGCTGGTCGCCACTCCGCGCCTTTGTCCTTTTTGCAATTTCCTGAATTTTACCCTCTTGGGCATTAAAACCATCTTTTTTCGCTCCCGTATAATATTACCGCGCGGGCTTTACAGCTTCCTTCGACTGCTGCCCGGCTGTCTTGGTCTCTTCCTGGATAAACTGTTTTCCCAAAACGTCTCCTTTATAGATCCAGACCTTAACCCCGATTAATCCGTAGGTGGTCAACGCCTCGGCAAAACCGTAATCTATGTCGGCGCGCAGAGTCTGTAAAGGGACCTTGCCTATTTTATAGGTTTCCTTCCTGCTCATTTCCGCCCCGTTAAGCCTCCCTGAGCAGCTCACTCTTATCCCTTTTACGCCTGCGGCAACAGACTGTTCCATTGCCCTTTTCACTGCGCGGCGGAAAGCTATCCTCTTTTCCTGCTGCAGGGCGATGTTCTCGGCTACAAGCTGGGCATCCCAGGCGGGATTATTCACTTCATGTATATCTATGGAAAGCTCGTTCTTTACCAGGCTGTTCAGGTCGGCACGCAGGCGCTCGATATCGGAACCGTGCCTCCCGATGATGATTCCCGGGCGGGCGGAAAAAATACGCACCTTGATCTTCTCAGCCAGTCTCTCGATTACTATCTTGGAGATGGCTGCCTGCTTGAACTTGCTCTTGACGAATTTCCGGATCTGTGAATCCTGCTGGATAAACAAAGGGAAATCTTTTGATTTGGCGAACCAGCGCGAATTCCACTGCCTTATAAAACCTATCCTTAACAATAAAGGGTTTACCTTATGTCCCATGAATCGCTCTCCTTAATAAGCGCCTTTTACGCTTTCAAATCCAATTCTATTTTTATGTGAGAAGTGCGTTTTAATATAGATGACGCCCTGCCGAAAGCCGCGGCCTTAAACCTTTTCCACATCGGGCCGGGGTTGCATATGGCTTTCGAAACATACAATTTATCTACGCTGAACCCCTTGACTTTGGCGTTAGCAATAGCGGAATTCAATATCTTGGACAGGAACTCCTTCGGCCTCTTATTCAAATGCCGCAGTATAGCCTGAGCCTGCGCGGCATCCTTCCCGCGGATCAAATCTATGACCAATCTTGCCTTGCTTGGTGAAACCCTTAAGAATTTGCCTTCAGCTTTTGAAATCATCTTATGTCTTCTCCAACGCCTTCTTTGCCTTGATGCCGCCGTGTTTTCTGAATATTCTCGAAGGAGAGAACTCCCCTAATTTATGCCCGACCATATTCTCGGTAATAAATACCGGTATATGCTTTTTCCCGTCGTAAACCGCGAAAGTAAGCCCTACAAAATCAGGAATAATGGTAGACCTTCTGCTCCAGGTCTTGATAGCCTGGCGCTGGCCGCTTTTCACGTATTTCTGCACCTTTTTCAACAGGCTTTCTTCTACGTATGGACCCTTCTTTAATGAACGTGGCATATTATGGCTTCCTTCTCTTTACTATGAATTTATTCGAATACTTATTGCGGTTACGCGTACGGTAACCCTTCGTAGGCTTGCCCCAGGGGGTTACGGGATGCGGATTTCCCTGGCCTGACTTTCCTTCCCCTCCGCCGTGAGGATGGTCAAAAGGATTCATTACCACGCCTCTCACCGAAGGCTTGATTCCCAGCCAACGGCTCTTGCCGGCTTTGCCGAGTATCAAGGATTCATGCTCTACGTTGCCGAGCTGTCCGATAGTGGCGCGGCAATCCAGGCTTATCAACCTCACTTCTCCGGAAGGCAGCCTTACATGGGCAAAATCGCCTTCTTTGGCCATAATCTGGGCGCTCGTGCCCGCACCGCGCACGATCTGTCCGCCTTTTCCTTTGAACAATTCTATATTATGTATGAGGGTCCCGGATGGTATATTGCGCAGCAGAAGGCAGTTGCCTGTCTTGATCTCGGCATCCTTCTGGTTGCTTGAGATCACCATGTCGTTAACGCTCAACCCTAAAGGAGCGAGGATGTAACGCTTCTCCTTGTTGGGGTATTCCAAAAGGGCAATTCTCGCCGAACGGTTCGGGTCGTACTCGATAGCCAATACCTTAGCCGGCTGCTCATAAAGATTACGCTTGAAATCTACCAGGCGCAGCATGCGTTTATGCCCGCCTCCTATATGCCTGGTGGTTATTCTTCCGTAAGAGTTCCTCCCGCCTGTCTTTTTTAAAGGACGCAGCAGGGAACGCTCCGGTTTGTGCTTTGTGATCTCGGCAAAATCCGGGCCGATCATATGCCTTCTGGAAGGTGTTGTAGGTTTGAATTTTATTATTCCCATTTTATTTTCCCTGATCTAAATCGGTTACTGGATATCTATTTTTTGCCCCTCTGCCAGGGTAACCACGGCTTTTTTTGCATCTGGAGTGCGCCCTATCTGGCGCCTTACCCTCTTAAGCTTACCCGCTGACACAAAAGTGTTCACGCTCTTGACTTTAACTTTATAAGCCTGCTCCACGGCCCTCTTTATCTGGATCTTATTGGCATCGTTGTCCACCAGGAACAGGTATTTGCCTTTGGGCTGGTACACATTGGACTTTTCCGTCTGCAATAACGCCTTCACTATCCTATCCGCATTCATTTCTTCAGCCTTTCAGTCAAATCACTCAGCCCGGAACGGGTAATAAGCAGCTTCCGGCTGTCCATAACCTCATAAGCGTTACAATCCTTTGCCAGGCCGGAAGAAAGGAAGCTTATATTCTTCAACGACCTTTTTAACTCCGGGACAATCTTATCTGTCAGGAAAAGAAGCTTGAATTTCGACTTTCCGGAAACCAGTTTGAGGCTGCTTAATACCTTCATTGCCGATTTTGTCTTCGGTTCATCAAGCTTAAATTCATCCAGGACCAGGAAATTGTTTTCTTTTAACTTTGCATTCAAAGCGGTCTTTAAAGCCAGGGATTTTATCTTCTGCGGTATGGAATAAGAGAAGTCGCGCGGGTGCGGCCCGAATACCACGCCTCCATGCTTCCAGAGAGGTGAACGGCTTGAACCTACGCGCGCCCTGCCGGTGCCTTTCTGCTTCCAGGGCTTCCTTCCGCCCCCGGAAACCTCTCCGCGCGTTTTTGTCGAAGCAAGGCCTTTGCGCTGATTCGCCCTGTAAGAATTAATCGCCTGGTAAAGAGAATCCTTGTTCTGGGAACCGTCAAACACTTCCCTGTCAAGTTTGACCGTATCGACCTCTTTACCTTCGGAGTTATATATAGGTAAAGTAAACTCTTCGGTGGTTTTTTTACCCCTGGCGGCTTTTACCGCTGTATCATTCTGAACTTCTTTATTATTTTCCATATTTATACCGTTTATTTATTTGCCGCGGCCTTCTTTAAAAATTTTTTCTTTGCTTTAGTGACCATAAGATAACCGTTCTTATGCCCCGGAACGGCGCCTTCGACCAAAATGACGTTGTTATCCGCATCCACTCTTACTACTTTCAAGTTTTGTATCGTAACCTTCACTGCGCCCATATGCCCGGGCAGGTGATGCCCCTTCCATACGCGGCCGGGAGTGGTGGTGGAACCTATCGAACCTATCCTGCGGTGCGAAGTTGAGCCATGCGTAGCCGGCCCGCCCGCCCAATTCCAGCGTTTCATCCCTCCCTGGAAACCTTTGCCGATTGAAACACCGCTCACATCCACAAAATCCCCTTCGGCGAAAATATCCACTTTGAGCTCATCCCCGATTTTATATTCCTTGCTTGCTTCCTTGGAGAACTCTTTCATTACCTTGCGCGGGGAAATATTTATCTTCTTGAAGAATGCGGCCTGGGCCTTATTCAACTTTTTTTCCGCAACCGATTCAAATCCCAATTGGATATTCTTTTCTTTTACCGCCAGCACCGGGCAAGGCCCCGCCTGTATGGCAGTAACTCCCACAAGACTGCTGTCGTTGCCGAATACCTGGGTCATACCTATTTTTTTACCAATCAAACCGATCATTTTAATTTATCCGTTTTTGATTTATTACTTGATTTCTACATCCACACCTGCGGGCAAATTCAATTTCCTTAGAGAATCGATGGTCTTGGCTGTAGGCTCAAAGATGTCAATAAGGCGCTTATGCGTAGATAAATCAAACTGTTCACGTGACTTCTTGTCGACGTGAGGAGAACGCAATACGGTATATATCTCCCTTTTTGTGGGAAGCGGTACGGGGCCGGAGATCTTGGCCCCTGTACGCTTGACCGTATCCACTATCTCTATCACCGCCTGATCCAAAAGGCGATGGTCGTAAGCTTTCAACTTGATTCTGATTTTCTGAGTATCCATCTGTTAATTACCTTATTCTTCCTTCCGGATGACTAAGCGATAATCTCCGTAACAACTCCCGCTCCCACGGTATGACCGCCTTCACGGATTGCAAAACGCGATTCTTTTTCCATGGCGATAGGAGTTATCAGTTCTATCTCTAAAACCACATTATCACCCGGCATTACCATTTCCACACCGGAGGGAAGAGTTGCGGCCCCTGTAACGTCGGTAGTACGGAAATAGAACTGCGGCCTGTAACCTTTGAAGAAAGGAGTATGCCTTCCGCCTTCCTCTTTGGTCAGGATATACACCTGGGCCTTGAATTTAGTATGCGGATGGATGGATTTAGGAGCTGCGATTACCATCCCGCGCTCGATGTCCTTCCTTTCCACGCCTCTCAAAAGAAGGCCGACATTATCCCCGGCATGGCCTTCGTCCAGCAGTTTACGGAACATTTCTATACCCGTAACTACCGATTTCTTCGCGTCCGGCCTCAAACCGATGATCTCTACTTCGTCATTGATCTTGACCTTCCCGCGTTCAATCCTTCCCGTGCCAACAGTACCCCTGCCTTCGATGCTGAACACGTCCTCTACCGCCATCAATAAAGGCTTATCCAGGTCTCTGGGAGGAAGAGGAATAAACTCATCTACCGCCTTCATCAGTTCGAGTATCGGCTTGGCATCTTCACCGTTCGGATCCGCTGTGGTATTAGCCTTGTTCGCGCTTCCGCGGATGATCGGAGTTTTGTCTCCGGGGTATCCGTATTTGGTAAGCAGTTCGCGGATCTCCATCTCTACCAAGTCCAAAAGCTCTTTATCGTCAACCAAATCAACTTTGTTCATAAACACTACCATGGCCGGAACGTTAACCTGACGGGCCAAAAGTATATGCTCCCTGGTCTGAGGCATAGGGCCGTCAGCAGCGGAAACCACCAGGATTGCCCCGTCCATCTGGGCGGCCCCGGTAATCATATTCTTTATATAATCGGCGTGTCCCGGGCAGTCGATATGCGCGTAGTGACGGGTATCTGTTTCATATTCAACGTGCGCTACGGAAATGGTCACGACTTTAGTCTCGTCTCTTACGGTCCCGCCCTTTGCGATATCGGAATAATTCCTCGCGGTGGCTTTACCCATCTTTGCCAAAACATTGGTGATAGCGGCAGTGAGAGTGGTCTTTCCGTGGTCGATATGACCGATGGTGCCGATGTTAATGTGCGGCTTGCTCCTTACAAATTTTTCTTTGGCCATTTTCTCCTCCTTGCCCTTTTGGGCACACCTGCGTTTCAACTGAACGCGAGTGGTGTGTTTTTAAAAAGTTTTTCTTGCTCCTGTATTATTAGATGCCCCTGAAATAATTTTCTCCGCCACATGCGCAGGGACCTCGCTATAAAAGGAAGGTTCCATTGTATACGATGCACGGCCTTGTGTCAAGGATCTTATTACAGTTGCGTAATTAAACACTTCCGCCAATGGAACATTCGCACGGACAGTCCTTAAATTCTGTATTTGCCCGAGGGCAACGATCTTCGCCCTGCGGCTGGAAAGATCGCCGATAATCTGCCCCATGAACTCCTCCGGGACGGTAACCTCGATATCCATGATCGGCTCCAGCAAAACCGGATTTGCTTTTTTCATCCCGTCCTGAAAAGCGATCGAACCGGCCATCTTGAAAGCAAGTTCCGAAGAATCGACTTCATGGAAAGACCCGTCTACCAGAATAACGCTTACATCGGTTACCGGATACCCGGCCAGAACGCCGTTTTTCGCCGCGCCGATTACGCCCTGCTTGACGGCGGGAATGAACTCGCGCGGGATAGCCCCGCTCTTGATCTTATCTTCGAAAGTAATACCGGTACCGGGCGTCTCTTGCGGACCCATCTCTATTACGCAATGCCCGTATTGCCCGCGGCCGCCTGATTGTGAAATAAATTTACCGACACTGGAAACGCTCTTCTTCACGGTTTCACGGTAGGCAACCTGAGGCGCGCCGACCTGGGCCTCCACATTGAATTCGCGCAAAATCCTGTCAATGATAATTTCCAGGTGCAGTTGGCCCATCCCCGCGATTAGAGTCTGTCCGGTCTCCTGGTTATAAGTGACCCTGAACGAAGGGTCTTCGTCTTCAAGTTTATGCAAAGCCAAACCGAGTTTCTCCTGCGCGTCTTTTGACTTGGGTTCGATCGCCTGCTGTATGACCGGTTCCGGGAAACGCATGGCTTCTACGAGTATCGGGTTTTTTTCCGTGCAAAGGGTATCCCCGGTCTTCGTATCCTTCAAGCCCACGACCGCGGCAATATCCCCCGTGGACAGGCTCTCCACAACCTCCTGGCGGTTGGCATGCATCTTGACTATCTTGGTTACCCTCTCCCTTTCCCTCTTTGAAGCATTGTATATATAAGTACCCGACTCAAGCGTTCCGGAATACATCCTTACGAAGAAAATCTTCCCTACAAAAGGATCCGAAGCTACTTTAAAACACAGGGCGGTAAAAGGGCTCTTGTCATCCGCGACGATCTCTTCGAACTCTCCCGTATCCGGATGCGTGCCTTTGACCGCAGGCACATCTGTCGGAGAAGGGAGATAATCCTTCACCGCATCCAGCACCATCTGCACGCCTTTATTCTTGAAAGCGCTGCCGCAAAGCACCGGGACGAACTTATTTTCGATCACCGTCTTGCGGATTGTCTCTTTGATCTGCTCGTCGCTTATGGTTTTTCCCTGGAGATAATCCTCCATAATCTTATCGTCCGCCTCGGCTAATTTCTCCACCAGTATCAGGCGGTATTTCTCATAGTCGGCAAGCATCTCGGGAGGCACTTCTTTCACCTCAAAATCCTTGCCCAGGTCATCTTTGTAGAAAATCAACTTCTTCTCAACCAAATCCACCAGCCCCTTGAACCCGGCTTCCTTGCCGAAAGGTATCTGGATCGCGGCCACGTTCGCCCCGAGCCTCTTATGCATCTGGTCTACGACCGCAAAGAAATCCGCTCCCGTACGATCCATCTTGTTCACGAAAGCGATGCGCGGGACTTTATAGCGGTCAGCCTGGCGCCATACTGTTTCCGACTGGGGCTGCACCCCTCCTACGCTGCAAAAGACCACTACCGCTCCATCCAGGACTTTCAACGATCTTTCTACCTCGATGGTAAAATCCACATGCCCCGGAGTATCGATAATATTGATGGTGACATCCTTCCATTTACAGGTAGTGGCGGCGGAACTAATGGTAATGCCCCTCTCCTGTTCCTGCACCATCCAGTCCATAGTCGCCGCGCCATCATGAACCTCGCCTATCTTGTAATTTCTCCCGGTGTAAAAAAGGATGCGTTCGCTGGTAGTGGTTTTACCTGCGTCGATGTGCGCGATGATTCCTATGTTCCTTAACTTCTCTAACGGTATTTTTCTCATATTTTGAATTCCCTTTTAACTACCAGCGGAAATGCGCATATGCCTTGTTGGATTCGGCCATCTTATGCGTATCATCCCTCTTCTTTATCGCAGAGCCTTCGCCTTTATACGCGGAGATGATCTCGTCCGCAATCTTCTGCTGCATAGGTTTGCCTTTTTTGCTCTGCGCAAAATCCCTTATCCAGCGCAAGGCGATGGAAGTCCCGCGTTCCTGCCTGACTTCTACGGGCACCTGATACGTAGCCCCTCCTACCCTGCGTGGTTTTACCTCCAGGCGCGGCCTGACATTGTCCAGCGCCTTGTAAAACACCTTCAGCATATCCTGCTCGTTCAGGTGTTTCTGGGCTATCTCGAAAGCGCTATAGACCAATTTCTCCGCTACGGCCTTTTTGCCTTCCAGCATAACCATATTGATAAACTTGGCAACTATCTTGCTGTTGAATTTCGGGTCCGCTAAAATGTCTTTTTCCTGTGCTTTTCTTCTTCTCATCTTTTTTCCCGTATTGGCTATTGCTCCGTCTTAGGCGGCTTTTGGCTTCTTGGCCCCGTATTTAGAACGGCCTCTCCTGCGCGCGTTTACTCCTGCGGCATCCAAAGTGCCCCTGACAATATGATAACGTACACCCGGCAAATCCTTTACCCTTCCGCCCCTGACCAGGACTATCGAGTGCTCCTGGAGATTGTGCCCTTCGCCCGGGATGTAAGCGGTTACCTCGATACCCGTGGTAAGCCTTACCCTGGCTATCTTCCTCAAGGCGGAATTCGGCTTCTTGGGAGTCATTGTACGCACCTGTATGCATACGCCCCTTCTCTGGGGGCAGCTCTTCAAAGCCGGGGATTTGCTTCTTTTCTTCTTGGATTTTCTACCTAACCTGATTAACTGGGCTATTGTGGGCATAGATTATTCCTTTTCCTCTTTCTTTTCCACGCTTTCTTCAGCGCCTATTTTTGACACCTCTATATCAAGATGGGACTTGAACCCTGTTCCTGCGGGGATCAAGTGTCCCACGATCACGTTTTCTTTCAAACCAAACAGCTCATCCCTCTTGCCGCTTGTGGCTGCCTCGGTCAACACGCGGGTAGTCTCCTGGAAGCTTGCCGCAGAGATAAAACTCTCGGTAGTAAGAGAGGCCTTGGTAATACCCAAAAGAAGCGGAGTGGCCTGTGCGGGCTTGCCGCCCTTCTTGATTACCCGGGTATTCTCTTTCTGGAAGACCCACTTATCTACCTGCTGGGTAGCCAGGAAGTCTGTATCGCCCGGATCCTCGATCCTGACCTTCTTAAGCATCTGCCTGATAATAACTTCGATATGCTTATCATTGATGCGCACTCCCTGCAGGCGGTATACCTCCTGCACCTCGTTAACCAGGTACTCCTGCAGTACTTTGTCACCGCATACGCTCAAGATATCCTGCAGTACTACCGGGCCGTCGGTAAGCTGCTGTCCGGCGGCAACCTTGTCGCCTTTATAGACATTGGGGTGTTTTCCGTGCGGGATTATATACTCCCTGGACATCCCGGTAACCGACTTGACTACAATCACTCTCTGGTTCTTCTTTGTCTCCCCGAACTCTACAAACCCGTCTATCTCGCTGATGATTGCCGGATCCTTTGGGCGCCGGGCTTCGAAAAGCTCCGCTACCCTGGGAAGACCTCCGGTGATATCGCGCGTCTTGACTACGGTACGCGGTATCTTGGCCAGGAGATCGCCGCCTCCCACCTGGTCCCCGTCCTTGACTATAATGTGGGCACCGATGGGAATAGGATATATCCCTAAAACTTCTTTTTTGTCGCTGGTTATGACTACCTGCGGGTTGTATTCCGGTTTATGCTCGACCACGACGCGTTCGGTCAGCTTCGTAACCGGGTTAACCTCATCGCGCATAGTAATATTCTCGCGCAGATCCTCGAAACGCACCAACCCGCCGACCTCGGTAAGTACAGGAAGCGTATACGGGTCCCAGCGCACGAAGATCGTGCCTTTCTTGATATCCCCGCCGTCGGGAATGGAGATAGAAGCGCCCTGGGGAACCGGATAACGCTCAAACTCCCTCCCCTGGGGATCGTTTACCGCGATGGCGCCGTTCCTGTTCAAAACCACGAATTCCTTGTTCTTCGGGGCGACTCTCAGGTTGTAATATTTGACCACGCCGTCATTCTTGGACTTTGCGAATGACTGTTCGATCGTCCTGGAAGCCGTCCCTCCGATATGGAAGGTTCTCATGGTCAACTGGGTGCCGGGCTCTCCGATACTCTGGGCAGCCACAACCCCGATCGACTCGCCTAACTCCACCAGCCTGCCGGTAGAAAGGTTCCTGCCGTAACACTTGGCGCAAACCCCTCTTCCCGATTCGCAGGTAAGCACGCTGCGGATGCGGATCTTTTCCATCCCGAGTTTTTCTATCTGCTCTGCCTTTTCTTCGGTAATCTCATGCCCCTGCTCAACGATTATCTGGTCGGTAATAATATCGACCACATTATCGAGCGCCACCCTTCCGACTATGCGGTCCTTCAAACTGACCACCTCTTCATCGCCTTCCACTATCGCCGATACAGTAATTCCGTTAAGCGTGCCGCAGTCCTCTTCGCATACGATAACCTCCTGCGCCACATCAACCAGCCTGCGGGTAAGATACCCTGCGTCGGCTGTCTTAAGAGCGGTATCCGCCAGCCCTTTACGCGCACCGTGCGTGGAAATAAAATACTCGAGGACATTCAGCCCTTCGCGGAAATTGGCGGTAATCGGGTTCTCGATGATCTCGCCGCTCGGCTTGGCCATAAGGCCGCGCATACCGGCCAGCTGCCTGACCTGCAGGCGCGAACCGCGGGCCCCGCTGTCTGCCATCATGAATATCGGATTGAATGCATGCATCCCCTTGAAAAGCATATCCGAAATTTTATCGGTAGTATGCGTCCAGATATCGATAACCTTAGATTTACGTTCGCTGTCGGTAATTATACCTTTACGGTACTGATCCTCTACCTTGGCAACTTCCTCTTTCGAGCCTTTGAGCACTTCCTGTTTTTCCGAGGGAACGGTCATGTCGTCAATACCTATGGATATACCTCCCAGGGTCCCCATTTCAAAACCCAGGCGCTTGATCTCGTCAAGCAGCTTGATAGTCACGCTGTGCCCGAACCTTTTGTAACAGCTCACCACTATGTCGCCTACCCTGCCCTTGTTCAATTCGCGGTTTACGAATCCGAACTCCGGCGGGAGGACCTGGTTGAAGATAACCCTTCCCACGGTAGTGGTAATCAGCTGCTTGCCGGTAATTACATTCTTCTGGTCAAAATCATACAGACTGTCCACGCGGATCTTTATTTTTGCGTGCAGTTCAGCCGAATTGTCATCGTGAGCCACGATAACCTCTTCCGCGCTGGAGAATATCCTGCCTTCGCCCACGGCACCCGGTTTTTCCTTGGTCAAATAAGAAACCCCCAAAATGATATCCTGAGTAGGAGAAATCACCGGGCGTCCGTCAGCCGGAGAGAATATATTGTTAATAGCCATGATCAGCACCTTGGTCTCGAGCTGCGATTCCAGGGAGAGCGGCACATGCACGGCCATCTGGTCCCCGTCGAAGTCCGCGTTGAAAGCGGTACAAACCAAAGGATGGATCTTTATGGATTTTCCTTCTATCAATAACGGCTGGAATGCCTGGATGCCTAAACGGTGCAGAGTAGGGGCGCGGTTAAGCATAACCGGATGGTCCCTGATCACCTCGTCAAGTATATCCCAAACCTCAATCTTGCCGCGTTCGACCATGCGCCGGGCGCCTTTAATCGTATGCACGAAACCTTTTTCTCTCAGTTTCTTGATGATAAACGGCTCGAACAACTCCAGGGCCATCTGTTTGGGGAGCCCGCACTGATGAAGCTTCAGCTCAGGGCCTACGACGATTACCGAACGCCCGGAATAATCTACGCGCTTACCAAGAAGGTTTTGTCTGAACCTGCCCTGTTTGCCTTTAAGCATATCGGAAAGCGACTTCAGGGGGCGGTTATTTGCTCCGTTTACCGGCTTGCCGTGGCGGCCGTTATCCAAAAGCGCATCTACCGCTTCCTGGAGCATGCGTTTTTCATTGCGGATAATAATCTCCGGAGCGCTTAACTCCATGAGTTTCTTCAGGCGGTTATTCCTGTTAATCACCCTGCGGTACAGGTCGTTAAGGTCGCTTGTGGCGAACCTTCCGCCTTCCAGCGGGACCAATGGCCTCAGGTCAGGAGGAATAACCGGAAGGATATTCAAAATCATCCATTCGGCCTTATTGCCGCTCTTCTTGAAATCTTCGACTATCTTGAGGTTCTTGATTGCCTTGCGGTTGCTTAAGACGTCTTTGGATTTTTCCAGGTCCTTCCTTAGTTTCTTGCACACTGTATCAAGATCAAGCTCCTTTAGAAGCTCGGATATCGCCTCCGCCCCTATCTTAGCCTTGAAATTGGCCCCGTATTTCTCCAATGCGGACTGGTACTGTTCATCAGTCAACAGCTCTTTCTTCTTTAAAGGGGTGCTGCCCGGGTCTACTACCACATACTCCTCGTAGTAAATAACCCTTTCCAGATCCCTCAACCCGATATCCAAAAGCGCGCTCATGCGGCTGGGCACTGCCTTAAAAAACCATATATGCGTAACCGGGGTAGCCAAATCTATGTGCCCCATACGTTCGCGCCTTACGCTTGAACGATCTACGGTAACGCCGCAGCGGTCGCAGGTAATCCCTTTGAACTTGATACCTTTATATTTACCGCAGTTGCATTCCCAGTCGCGCACCGGGCCGAATATCTTCTCGCAGAATAACCCGTCTTTTTCCGGCTTGAGCGTACGGTAATTGATTGTTTCGGCCTTTTTGACCTCGCCCTTTGACCAAAGCTTTATCACCTGCGGGCTGGCAATCTTAATTGAAATACTGTCGAACGAGACGATTTCTTCCATTATTTAGCCTTTTCTGTTTTGATATCAAGGCATAAGCCTTGCAGTTCCTTGATTAAAACATTAAACGACTCCGGAGTGCCGTGAGTCAAACGTTGTTCGCCTTTGACGATCGCTTCATAGATACGCGTCCTCCCGCTTACATCGTCGCTCTTTACAGTAAGCATCTCCTGCAGCGTAAAAGCCGCACCGTAAGCCTCCAGGGCCCAAACCTCCATCTCCCCGAGCCTCTGCCCGCCGAACTGGGCTTTTCCTCCCAGGGGCTGCTGGGTTACCAGGGAATAAGGACCTATGGAACGCGCGTGTATCTTTTCGTCAACCAAATGTATCAGCTTCAGGATATACATATATCCAACGGTAACCTTCTGATCGAAAGGTTCTCCGCTGTAACCGTCGAACAAGGTGATCTTGCCGTCTGCCGGAAGATCGGCTTTCTTCAACAGCTCTTTTATTTCACTTTCTTTTGCTCCGTCGAATATAGGGCAGCTTACATTGAACCCTAAAGCTTTAACCGCCCAGCCGAGATGGCATTCCAGGATCTGCCCCACGTTCATACGGGAAGGAACGCCCAAAGGATTAAGCACCACATCCACGGGTGTCCCGTCAGGCATATAAGGCATATTCTCTTCCGGGATGATCCTGGCAACCACACCCTTGTTTCCATGGCGCCCGGCGAGTTTGTCCCCTTCGGCAAGCTTGCGCTTGGTGGCTATATAAACCACCACTCTTTTCAGTATCCCGGTGGGTAATTCGTCGCCCCGGCGGACTTTTTCGATCTCCTGCTCCTCCTCCGCCAAAAGCTCCTGCATCTGCTCGTCGAAGGAAGCGGCGAGCATTTTTGCCTCATCGTTATCGCTGAAATCAAACTTCTCCACTTTTTTCTTGTCTATACCCAAAACCTGCGCCAGGCGCACATTCTTCTCTATCTGCAGGAACTCTATCTCCTGCTTATAGTAAGCCTTTAATTCGCGTATCTTGGCCAGTTCTTTAGTCTTTTCTTCCTTGGTCTTGCGGCCGCGGTCCTTGCGCTGGAAAACATGGACGTCAATTACCACGCCCTCCACTCCGGGAGGCACAACAAGAGAAGTATCCCGGACGTCACCGGCCTTTTCGCCGAAAATCGCCCTGAGCAGCCTTTCCTCCGGGCTCGGTTCCGAATCCGTTTTGGGAGTGATCTTGCCTACCAATATATCCCCCGGCCCTACCTCTGCCCCGACCCGGATTATCCCGTCCTCATCAAGATTCTTCAGTGCCTCTTCGCTTACGTTAGGGATATCCCTGGTGATCTCCTCATTACCCAGCCTTGTTTCTGCGGCTTCGATCTCGAACTCTTCGATATGTATGGAAGTGAACGTGTCCTTTTTGATCAGCCTCTCGCTGACCAGGATAGCGTCTTCG
>Ga0265297_10007632_pt1 | contig 14869 bp, 17 predicted proteins | sample Munlanlwell13791_FD_192502 | JGI IMG/M metagenome (GOLD analysis project Ga0265297, IMG submission 192502) | Leachate microbial communities from a municipal landfill in Southern Ontario, Canada - Leachate well 137-91 | ecosystem: Engineered > Solid waste > Landfill > Unclassified | place... | reverse complement strand
TAGTGAACTAGGTGGCGGTGATGATCAAGATCCAGAAAAGGTATTTACTTTGAACGAGCGCAAAGAGTTTGTTGTTCTGGATGTTGAAAAAGATGGTCGCAAGATTTCGCTTAGCCTAAACGCAAAAGCAAAAAAATAAACTACTAATTCCGATTTTCACTACAGCAGTGTAGTTATTACGGGCAGAAAGGAGCATCTATTATGGCCGAGAAAGCCGAAAAGGTTATCGTCGTTGCAGACACTATAACCGTAGGTGAATTAGCTCAGACGCTTAATCTGCCCGTAACTAATCTAATTGGTGAACTGTTTAAAAATGGCATTATCGCGACAATTAATCAGCGAATTGATTTTGAAACCGCTTCGATTATTGTCGAAGAGCTTGGACTTGATGTTGAACTGCAGAAAAAGGCAGCCGCAACGCTAAGTGATCGCGTAGTGCACCAGTTGTCAGACAAGGCCGTTGCTCGTCCGCCGATTGTTGCTGTGATGGGGCACGTTGACCATGGCAAGACTAGTCTGCTGGATGCAATCCTGCAGACTAAGGCCGTTGATGGCGAGGCTGGTGGTATTACTCAACACATTAGCGCTTATCAGACAGTCCGTAATGGCCGAACAATTACTTTACTCGATACACCTGGCCACGAAGCATTTGCAGCTTTACGTCAGCACGGCGCAACACTTACGGATGTAGTTGTTATTGTCGTTGCGGCTGATGATGGCGTCAAACCACAAACGATCGAGGCAATCCGTTTTGCTCGTTCGGCTAATGCTAAAATTGTTGTTGCTATCAATAAGATTGACAAAGAAACGGCTGATCCAGCTCGTGTTAAGGCGCAGCTTGCATCAGAGCATAATCTTAATCCTGAAGAATGGGGTGGCGATACGGTTATGGTCGAAGTCAGTGCCAAAACTGGCCAAGGTGTCGATAAATTACTTGACATGGTTTTACTGGTGGCCGATCTAGAAGAACTAAAGGCTGACATTGATACGCCGGCAGAGGGCTTGGTAATTGAATCACACATGGAAGTTGGCCGTGGATCTGTCGTTGGACTACTTGTCGAGCAAGGTATGTTACGACCTGGACATTTCCTTGTGGCTGGTACGGCGTATGGTAAGGTTCGTACGCTACTGGATTTTGCGGGAAAAACTCTCAAAGAAGCTGGCCCTTCGACACCGGTTACGATTACTGGGCTTAAGGAACTACCGCAGTTTGGTGACACGTTTACGATCGTAAAAAGCGAGAAAGAAGCTAGAACTGCGGTTGCAGTTGCCCGTATCGAAAACGAAAAGAATGCTGCTAGCACTAATGTGACTGGTGCTGATTTACTAAAAATGATGAATCAGCAGCATGAATCTCAGGACCTAAACGTCATTGTTAAGGCGGATGTTCAGGGATCATTAACTTCTGTGATCGACAGTCTACGTCTGATTGATACTGATGGTCAAATTACCTTACGTATTATCGGTAGCGGCGTTGGCCATATTACCGAAAATGATGTTCGCCTGGCAGCTGATGCTAAGACAATCATCTATGGGTTTAATGTTAGCCTACCGCCTGCTGTAAAGCAGTTGGCCGCACGTGATAAGGTTCAGATACGCTTATACAAAGTTATTTACGAACTGCTGGATGATGCGCGCGCCTCGATGGAAGCCATGCTGGCACCTGAAGTTGTCGAGACTGAAATCGGTAAACTGACGATCAAGGGAGTCTTCCGCACGCTGAAAGACGAGATTATCGCCGGCGGTGAGGTAACTAGTGGCAAGATTGCAACTGGTCTGCTTGCTCGTGTGATTCGTAGCACGTCAGAAGGTGATGAGAACTTAGCCGAAGTTGAAGTTACCAAGGTCCAACGTCAACAGCAGGAGGCCAAAGAGGTATTCGAAGGTGAAATGTGTGGGCTTAGCCTTAAAACTCGCAAAAAGCTGTTACTAGAAGAAGGTGACAAGCTGGAATTCTTTACACGTGAGCTTGTTAAACGAACATTGAAATAGAATTTCTGCACCCCGCTGGGTAGTGTTACAATAATAATAGTACTAGATAAACGTTACCGTCAAGGAGTATAAGTATGTTTCAACTCGATGATAAGTTTTTGGATGAAGTGGGTCTGGGATCATTACCAGAAGATCAGAAAAAGGCGTTCTTACAGCACACCTATGATGAATTAGAGCTACGTGTTGGCACTAAACTGTCAGATGGTATGAGCGATAGTCAATTAGAAGAATTTGAATCAATTATTGACCGCAAGGATGATGTTGTTAAGGATTGGCTGTCTAAATATGCGCCAGAATATCACAACGACGAAGCATTTGCTCGTATCCAGCAAGCAACCGGCCTAGATGTAAATGACCCGGGGTTACGCGCAGAGTATGCGGCTACTAAGTGGCTAGAGGTGAATCGTCCTGATTATCGTGACGTTGTTGCGGCGGTCCTGGATGCATTAAAGCAAGAAATTAGTAGTAGTCACGAAGCAATTCTGGGTGCTAATCAAACAGCAGCGTAGCCGTTAATAAAGCTAATCGCGGTCATTTTGCGACCACTTGGGGCAACTAGCTCATCAATAGATAGAAAAGCACCGTCAGTACATTTAATGTCTAGCGGTGTTTTTGAATTGTCGCTAACATGCGCTTTGGTGATGATAATATCATGACCCATGACATTTAATTTGGTCTTGGGAAATAATAGGTGAGCACGAACTTTTTGTTCAGCTTGTTTGGACGAAACGGTGTCGGGTGTTAGCCAAGCATCTTTTTTATTTAGTAGTAAGGTGTAAGTAGCCTCGGATTCATTTTGGGTGACGGGCTGTAACGACCCATCTATGATAGACGGCAGAATGTTCACTAATAGTGCGGCTCCGGCTCCGGATAGTGTTTTGTGTAGGTCGGGTTGAGTTTCTTTGCCTGTTAGTTCATGGACGATCTGGGCATAGACTGGACCAGCGTCCATTTCGGCGGATAGTTGCATAATTGATACACCAGTATAGGTATCACCGTTTAAAATGGCAGATTCGATCGGTGATGAGCCGCGGTATTTGGGCAGTAGTGATGGATGAACATTGATGATGCCCAGGTTAAACAAATCGATTACTTTTTGAGGAATTATTTTGCCATAGCTGACGAGTACGCCAACTGGACTATCCAGTGCCGCGATATTGCTAACTATTTCGTCTAATTTTGTTGGCTGCCAGACAGGTATATTATGTTCGTTAGCAAATATTTTGACAGCTGGCGGTGTGAGGTTTTGGTTACGGCCTTTTTTACTATCGGGCTTTGTAACGACGACACCAATATTATAACCAGCGTTAACTAACGCCTTTAGGGAATCAAGACTAAAATCCTCAGTCCCAAAGAATACTATTGTTTTTGATTTCAGTGTCATAATCAAGAGGTTCAAGCTCGCCTTTCTCGCCGAGAGTGTAAAATGCGTCTTTGACGTCGCGAATATGATCGATAAAAACAATGCCATTGGTATGATCGATTTCGTGTTGAATAACTCGGGCTAAGAATCCTTCGGCCTTAAATCGTACTTCATTGCCATCGATATCTAGGGCTTTGATGCGGATTTTGCTATAGCGAGGCACCTTGCCATAAACATTGCTAACGCTCAGGCATCCTTCGTAGTCGTGCGTAACTGTACCTTCATATTTTACAATTTCAGGATTAATCAAGGCAGTAAAATCGCGTACAAGCTTGTCATCAAAATCACTACGCACTACGACCACTCTGTCTAGGCGGTCAATCTGGACCGCGGCAAGGGCGGCGCTTATTTCATGGGGCCGACTATCTTCCCAATCCAGCGCTGCTGATACCATATCATCGACCAGGGCTATTGTATCGTTATTTACGACATGAATTTTGGTTGATTTTTCGCGCAGGTGGGGCGAAGGTAGGGTTATGATGTCTTCTTTTGTCATTAATAGACATTATAGCAGGGGTCGCTAGAGGAGGCTAGTAGGATCTAGTTCGGACTGCCAATGTGTGGTGGGTACGCGATCTAAAGCGTCTATCAGGTGTTCGCGTTTGGGGCTTTTTAGGACTAGTTGCCAACGATATGTGTCACGTTGTCGTTCGTAAAAGGCGGGCGTTGGCCCAAGGATTGTCACGTTCTGGTTCAGGTGGCTTCGTAGGTCTACTGCTAGTGTTTTAGCGGCACGAATTGCTGCTGACTCCGTTTTATAAACACAGGTTAGTTTGAGTAGGTATGAGAAAGGTGGGAACCCAGCCTTTTGTCTTTCGGCTATCGCACTTGTATAAAATGATTCGTAGTCCTGAGTGAGTCCGTAGACGACGCTGGGATGTGAGGGCTGATAACTTTGGACTGTGACATTAGTTGCATGTTCGTTGCGGCCAACACGTCCAACGACCTGGGCTAGTAATTGGAAGGTACGTTCTGTTGCACTAAAATCTGGAAGTGCCAGACCACTGTCGGCCTGGATAACTCCGACCATGCGTAGATGCGGTAAGTCTAGTCCCTTGGCGATCACCTGAGTTCCTATAGCGATGTCGATTTTGCCGCTATACAATTCATCGTAACGAGCGTTAACTGTCTCATTGGCGTTGTTATCGGCATCAAAGCGTGCGATAGATGCCTTCGGGTACAGTTTACGAAGTTCTGACTCGATTAGCTTTGTGCCAAATCCTTTGTGAATGATATCGGCGTTATGGCAAACTGGACATGACGTAGGTACGCGCTCGGTATAGTCGCAAATATGGCAGCGTAACATATGTTGATCGGCATGTAGTGTCAGTGGTACATAGCAACGTGGGCATTCGGCTGTCCAGCCACAGTTTTCACACAGGGTTGATGACGCACTACCTCGCCGGTTATGAAATATTAAGGCTTGCTGGTTGTCGGTGAGTGCTGCGTCAATTTGTTTTAGTAATTGTTTTGACAGAAAGCGATGACCGTCAAAGTTAGCTCGTTTAGTCATGTCAACAAGCGATATAGAGGGTGCAACGGCATGATCGCGAGCTAGTTTGGTTAGCTTGATTATTGGCCGATTGGATTTTTCGGCGACATATCGATCAGCTATGCTAGGAGTCGCACTACCGAATATCACTTTAGCATTATGGAACCGACCTAGCATTGTTGCAGCCCGTAGAGCTGAATATCTGGGCGATTGCTCTTGTTTGAAACTTGGTTCGTGAGCCTCGTCGATGACTATTAAACCCAGATTTTTTACTGGCGTAAACAAGGCCGACCTGGCACCGATGACTATGATCGGCTCACCAGAATTTAAAGCTTTTTGCCAGGTAGTATGACGTTCAGCCTCCGTAATTGTTGAGTGAACTATCAATATATTTTTAAAGTGATTAGAAAATTCAGCAAGGATTTGGGAAGTAAGTGCAATCTCGGGGATTAATATGATAGCCGATCGGTTGCCGGCCATGGTTCGCTTGGCCAATTCTATGTAGACCTCTGTTTTACCTGAACCGGTAATTCCTTGTAGTAAAAATGTGCCAGGAGCAGATTTGTCGATGGTATCGATGGCTATTTGTTGCTCGTCATTGAACACAACAGTTGTTCGATCCCGTTTATTAACAGGGGCAGACTTTTCACGTACTCGACGTTTTTTTTGTAATCCGCGTGGTAGTACGGTTTGTAAAACAGTGGCTAGTGGTGCTTTGTAGTAGTCGGATAGCCAGGTAGACAGTTTGACCAACTGTTCTGGAAGTGGTGACTCTTCAATGTTTGAGATGATTGATTTAGTGACATAACTCGGTTTGTTAACAGCCCTTATAACTACACCGATAATCTGCTTTTTGCCAACTTCAATAACAACAATTTGACCGATATAAAGTGGCAATTCGGAGCTATAGGTAAATACATCACTGTTCAAGCGAATAATCTGATTTGGTGCCACCTCATAGTAGTGCATAACTATTAGTATACTGCTAAACTAAGCATATGTATTTTGAGACGCGAGCACAGGCTGGGCAAATTCTCGCCGCTGAACTATTTGAAAGGTATCGTTATGAGAACTGTGCCGTTGTTGCACTTAGTGACGGCGGTGTACTAGTCGGCGAACAGATTGCGAGTGCTTTGCACTGTGTGCTGATGATGCTACTAACTGAGGACATACAGGTTCCTGGCGAAAATCTTAGCTTTGGGGCTGTGGCTCAGGATGGCGGTTTTACGTATAACGGTATGTTTTCGACTGGTGAAATAGAGGAGTACGCTAGTGAGTTTCATGGTTATTTAGATGAACAGAAGCGCGAAGCGTTCCAGAAAATTAATCGACTTTTGGGTGATGGCGGAATTATAAACAACGAACTACTGCGTGATCGTGTGGTGATATTAGTTACCGATGGCTTGGATAACGGTGCTTCGATTGATGTGGCAATAGATTTTTTAAAGCCAATACGCGTTAAACGTTTAGTCGTGGCGACACCGACGGCTAGCGTTCAGGCAGTTGATAGATTGCACATTATGGCTGATGAGCTGCATATTTTGGACGTAAAACAGAATTTTATGGGGATAAACCATTATTTTAATGACAATGTTATTCCGTCGCACGAGGATACAATTGCAAAAATAAATCAAATTGTCCTTAATTGGCGTTGACCGCCCGACTACAAAAAGTGTAGAATAAAAAGCAACGAATGAGACAGTGAGTTAAACAAGGGAATACATGTTAGACGTTTTTATTACATCTAGGGTTCGACGAAAAATTGTGGTGGTATACGCCAAGTACCCTGATTTCCGTACTCATGTCCGCGGTCTTGCAAAACTTATTAAAGAAGACCCAGGCAACATTCAGCGTGAACTGAAGCGCCTGGAAAAAGTTGGTTTTCTGACTAGTGAAAAGCAAGGCAATACTAAAATTTACGCAACAAACAAACAATTCCCGATATTCAAAGAGCTCCAAAGTATTGTTATAAAGTCACAGCAGCACGCCGGACGCCCAAAACGTTCATCGTCTGATATCTAATGTCACTATTTGATCGAATATTAACTGCTCGCGGTTTGGTGGGTGATGCGGTTGATGAGTTTTTGTCACCGAATTATGACAAAAGGCATGATCCTTTTCTTTTACCAGACATGGATAAAGCTGTTGACCGTTTGGTTATAGCACGCGAAAAACAAGAACGAATCATGATTTACGGTGACTATGATATTGATGGTCTTACGGCCACGACGGTACTTATCGATGCGTTTGAATCGTTTGGTTTTGAAAATGTTGAAGCGTTTATACCAAACCGCTTTGTGGAAGGGTATGGGCTAACAATAGATGCGGTTGAGACAATTGCAGGAAATGGTACGCAGCTGATCGTTACGGTCGATTGCGGTAGTCTGAGCCATAAAGAAATTACCAGGGCTAATGAATTAGGCGTTGATGTGATCGTGACTGATCATCATAACGTTGCCGATACACCACCACCGGCAATCGCTACGATCAATCCAAAGCGCAAAGATCACAACTATCCCTTCATCGATCTAGCTGGTGTTGGCGTAGCGTTCAAGTTAGTCCAGGCGCTTCAAACCAGGTTGCCCGGATTACCTATGGGCAGTGAAAAGTGGTTACTAGATTTAGTAGCCTTAGGAACGGTATGTGACGTTGTGACGCTAGCGGACGAGAATCGAACAAATGTATTTTATGGACTGAAAGTTCTATCGAAAACGCGCCGCCCAGGTCTAAAAGCATTGATGGCCGTAGCTAGGATTGATCCGGAAAAAGTCGATAGCCGATCGTTGGGATTTGGGTTGGGTCCGCGCATGAATGCATCGGGTCGCCTGGAAACAGCCAAACATTCGCTAGACATGCTGCTAGCTGGGTCGGTCGAGGATGCGTTTGAAAAAGCCGAACAGCTAGATGCTTTAAATATCGCTCGGCGGATTGATCAGGACAAGATATTCAAGCAGGCTATTATTCAGGCCGAAACGTACGCAGACGATCCGGTTCTCGTTGTTAGTGGGACGGATTGGAATCATGGGATTGTAGGCATTGTTGCTGCTAAATTGTTAGAGAAATATAAAAAGCCGACTTATGTGTTGCAAGAAATGAGCGATCACGCAAAGGGGTCTGCTCGTAGTTATGGTAGTTTTAGCGCTGTGGCGGCGATTCGTGCCAGTGACGATATTATTACCAAAGGTGGTGGTCACACGCTTGCTGCCGGAGTGACGCTGCCAACAGAAAATATTGCAGCGTTTCGTGCGCGAGTGAATGATTTTTATAAGAGCCTCAAGCTTGAAAATCAAGAAGCGCTTTTAATACCTAGTCCGGACGTAGTAATTGACGATCTGAGTGAGGTGACCGAAGAACTTATCGACCAATTAGCGCGCCTTGAGCCTTTTGGTAGCGGTAACCCGGAGCCTATTTTGCGGCTAGATAATGTACTCGTGACTAATCAGCGTCGTATGGGTGCTGATAGTCAACATGTCAAACTTGAGATCAAGGATAAAACAGGTAAGCGTATGCAAGTACTGGCCTTTAGTGCGCCGACGCATTTCTTTGTTGAACCGGGCGAAACTGTCAGTATCCTTTTTCAGCCTGGATTAAATGAGTGGCAGGGCAGACGAACAGTCGAAGGTCGCCTGCTGTATTTAGTGTAGGTGATGGCTTGTATATCTGGTATATCTCTGTTACAATACTTTCCATATGGTACAAGTAACACGTAAAGACGAACGAGAAGCAAACGAGAATATTATTCGTCGTTTCAACCGCAAGGTTTTGCAGAGCGGTGTTTTAGCAGAGGCCAAAGCTTCAATGCGATTTGAAAAACCAATTAGCAAAACCGAGCGTCGCGCCAAGGCGATTATTCGCAAAGAACGCAAAGCTGAAAAGTTAAACAAAGCCCGCTTAGGACTACGTTAAACATGGCTCTTAAAGAGCAAATTAATATCGATCTAAAAGCCGCCCTACTAGGCGGCGATCGTTTTAAGGGCGAGATTTTGCGTGGACTCAAGGCAGTATTATTGAACGAAGAAGTTGCCCAGGGAAAACGCGACGAAGGCCTAGATGACACGACTATTGAGCAGCTAATTGCGCGTGAGATCAAAAAACGTAATGATAGTGCCGCGCAATATGAATCAGCCGGTCGCCCAGAGTTATCAGACACTGAGCGTAAAGAAGCCGATATATTGGCTGTTTATTTGCCAGACCAGGCATCCGAAGCGGAGATTCAAGTGATTATTGATCGTGTGATTTCTGACCTTGGCGTTACCAATATGGCTGGCATGGGTCAAGTTATTGGTGCGGTCAAAAAAGAACTTGGCAATAGCGCTGATGGTTCTTTGGTCGCTAGTCTTGTCAAAAACGCGTTACAATAAAACCAGATATCTATAAAAAGGGAGCGTAGTAATGATCATATTTTTTGGTCCAGCTGGTGCAGGCAAAAGTGTTCAGGGGCAAATTTTAGCTGCTCGTCAGGGATGGCGATGGCTGAGCGCCGGACAGTTACTGCGTGATACGCGCGATCCTGAAATAACCGAAGAGCTTCACACTGGTAAATTGTTGCCATCGGACACAGTTAACCATATAGTCGGCGATGCACTGGCACACGCCAAGGATATTGACCAGGTTATTTTAGACGGTTTTCCTCGACTAACCGAGCAGGCCGAGTGGCTAGTCGCCAGTCAGCCAGAACATGGTCGTTCAATTGGTATGGTGGTTGTTCTGGAAGTTCCGAAAAGCGAGCTGTTAAAGCGTTTGGCGGTTCGAGGTCGGGCTGATGATACACCAGAAGCGATAGAGGAGCGCCTGGGAATATACCGCCAAGAGGTATATCCAATCCTGAATTATTTATCCGAACAAAATATTCCGATCGCACACATTGACGGCACAGGAACAGTCGGTCAAGTACACGATAAAATTATCCAAGAATTACAGGCACATAATCTAGCATGACCCAACCAATAAAAACAGCAGCAGAAATTCAAGCAATGCGCGATGGCGGAAAGATTTTGGCTACGATTTTTGATGGTCTTAAGAAACAAGTTGTCGTAGGTGTCTCGGAATTAGAGATGGACGCCTGGGTAGACAAAGAAATCAAACGACTAGGTGCAATTGCAACCTATAAAACACCAGAAGTCGGGTTCCCAAATGCTATCTGTATATCTGTAAATGACCAAATCGTACACGGTATTCCAACTGATTATAGATTTGAAAAAGGTGATATCGCAAGCTTTGATTTAGTCATTTCGTATAAAGGAATGAAAACCGACAGTGCGTTCAGTATGGTGGTAGGCGAAGCGCCAACTGGTGTAAAAAAACATCTGATTAACCTGACCGAACGCAGTTTATATGCCGGAATCGATGCCATCAAGGGCCCGACCTATACTGGCGACATTGGTGCTGCTGTTGAAAAAGTGCTAAGTGACGGCAAACTAGGCATTGTGCGTGATCTGGTTGGACATGGCGTTGGTCATCAAATGCACATGGATCCAGAGGTTCCGAACTGGGGACGCAAAGGTACGGGTGTTTTATTGCAACCGGGCGATACGATTGCGATTGAACCGATGGCAACGTTGGGTGGTGGGCGAATTACATCCGACGATGATGGCTGGACGATTAATACGCGCGACGGTAGTCTATCGGCGCATTTTGAACATACAGTCCTGGTTACTGACGATGGTGTGGAAATCCTGACGCGTTTATAAGTCAGTTCTGACTTTGCAACGACTGACATAAGCGATATACTAAGCCTATGCAAGAAAATTCTAAGTATGCTGTTGGTATCGACATTGGTACTACTACCGTTCGTTGTGTTGTGGCCCATTTAGACAGCTCTACTGGCGCGCCGACAATCGTAGGCGTTGGCAGCGCTCCAAATAGTGGTATGCGTAAGGGAACGGTCGTAACCTTGAGCGGTCCAGCGCAGGCAATTGACGATGCGCTTGGTGAGGCCGAGCGTATGAGCGGATACCAGGTTAATGATGCTACCATTAGTATTAATGGGACGCATATACTTAGTACTCACGCTGATGGCATGATCGCTGTTGGTGGTGCCGATCACGAAATTACCCACGATGATTTAATGCGTATCGAAGAAGTTGCCACTTTGGGCAAGGTGCCTGCAAATCGCGAAATATTGGACGTGGTACCACATGCTTATAAATTGGATGGCCAGGACAATATCAAAGACCCGCTGGGCATGGTCGGAACACGCCTAGAAGTCGATGCGCATGTTGTTTCGGCACTTATGCCACATCTGACAAACCTCCAAAAAGCCGCCGAATCTGCCAAAGTTGTTCCGCATTCAATCATTGTGGCTGGTATAGCCGCAGCAAGAGCAGTTCTGAGTGAACAGCAGCTAGAAAACGGAGTGGCGCTAGTAGATATTGGTGGCGCGACAACTAATATTGCTATTTACGAAGAGGGTGACTTGCAATATTCAGCTGTCCTGCCGCTTGGTGGAATTAACATCACGAATGATCTAGCTATCGGACTTAAAACTGATCCAGAGATTGCTGAACAAGTTAAGACTCAGCACGCTTCGGCTGTGTCTAGGCATGAGAATTCGGGTGTTAGTCTAAAACATGGTGGTGAAATCTACAATTTCCAAACTAGCGATATTGATGAAATTGTCGAAGCTCGACTGGAAGAAATTTTCGAATCCATTCAACGTGAATTCAAGCGTGCTGGACGTGCCGGTAAATTACCAAGTGGCATTGTTCTAACCGGCGGTAGCGCCAGACTAAAAGGCATTGTTGACTATGCGAAAGAATACTTGGGACTAGCAGCCAGAGTCGGTAAACCATCGGGTTACGGCGGCGTAGCTGATGACATCGATAAACCGCAGTTTGCAACGGCAGTCGGACTCATGCTGATCGATGCTTCGGCTGGTTCTCAGGGAATTGGCCAAAAGAAGAAATCAAGCGGTTCATTATCTGGGGCCGATGGATTCATATCCAAGTTCTTTGCCCGCTTCAAAGCATAGTGTTTTTCTGCCCCCTGGTGTTATACTAAGTACTGAATACGAATATTGGGAGATAACAGAGATATGCCTGAAGTAAAACCAAGCGATATACAGACATTTGCTAGTATAAAAGTAGTTGGTGTTGGTGGCGCCGGCGGTAGTGCCGTTAATCGCATGAAAGATGCTGGTCTGACCGGTGTTCAGTTCATTGCAATGAATACTGACGCCCAAGCCCTACATAACTCAAAAGCTGATGTAAAACTTCACCTTGGACACGCTACAACTGGTGGTCTGGGCGCGGGTGCTGATCCTTCTACCGGTGAAGCGGCTGCCAATGAATCACGTGATGAAATCCGCGAAGCGCTAACTGGCGCAGACATGGTTTTTGTGACAATTGGTGCCGGTGGTGGAACCGGTAGCGGTGCTGGGCATGTAGTTGCCGAGATCGCACGCGATCTAGGTGTTTTAGTGGTAGGCGTTGCCACTAAACCATTTAGTTTTGAAGGTCAGAAGCGTCGCCAGAATGCCGAATGGGCGATTGCGCAACTGGGTCGTCAGGTTGACACACTAATCACGATTCCGAATGATCGTTTGCTGCAAACGATCGATCGACGTACGCCACTTCTTGAAACGTTCAAGATTGCCGATGACGTGCTTCGTCAGGGTGTTCAGGGCATATCGGAACTTATTACCGAACATGGTTTGATTAACCTAGACTTTGCTGATGTCAAAGCCATCATGAGCAACGCCGGATCGGCACTTATGGGCATTGGTCGTGCTAGCGGTGACAACCGTGCCGCCCAGGCTGCTCAACAAGCGATTGAGTCACCACTTATTGAAGTGTCAATCGATGGCGCCAAGGGTGTGCTGTTCAACGTTACTGGTGGTTATGACATGAGTATGAGCGAAATCCAAGAAGCGGCCGAGATTATCACTAGCGCCGTTTCGCCTGATGCCAATATTATCTTTGGTGCAACGCTTAAACCTGACCTTGAGGACGAACTGATTATTACTGTGATTGCTACAGGCTTTGATTCAGCTTATTTCCATCAATCAGACAACAAATCCGATAATGAACAGCCAGAAAAGCAGGCACATATCGCCGACGATGCGGTCGAGACAATAGACCTGAACTTGGATCATACTGAATCGGCTGCTGCCTTTTCCGAAGAAAACACCCACGATATTTGGAATCAACCAAACGAAACTGAGGAAGAGTCGGATACGCCGGCATTCTTACGCCGCCGCAAAAAGAACAAGAAACATAGTGACGACAAGGACGCGTAAATAAAAATGGCAAAATATAACATTGGCGATAGCCGAGTAATCGAATCACGCGAAGTTAGTGACGGTGTAACTATTCGTCGCCGTCGTGAATCACCTGACGGCAAACGCTTTACGACATATGAACGTGTTGAAAAGCCAAATCTAGCCGTTATCAAAAAAGACAGTTCACGCGAGCTATTTGATCGTGAGAAATTGTCCAATGCCATTAAACGTTCAGTCGGTAAATTCTTTGCTTCAGAGGTTGAAGTCGAAGAAATGATTAATGACATCGAAGACGCGTTATATGGCATTGGTGAAAATGAGATTACGTCTAAACAAATCGGCGACAAGGTTCTTGACGAACTGGCTGGCCGTAACGAAGTAGCCTATGTGCGCTTTGCTAGTGTTTATCATGAATTCAAAACTCTAGACGACTTTGTTAAGATTCTCGAACAACGCCGTCATCAGCGATCGGATAGCTAAGCCCTAATGCGTGTCGTTATCGTTTATAAAAACGAGAGTGACTATGCCAGGACGGTTGCAGATTTCTTGCGTGATTTTGAGCGTCAAACAGGTCACGCACTAGAGACAATCGAGCCCGAAAGTCCGGCCGGTATTCAATTTTGTGAGGCTTATGATATTGTCGAATATCCAACCGTAATAGCATTGTCTGACAGTAGTGCTATGCAGAATATCTGGCACGGATTACCGCTACCAACAATCAGTGAGGTTAGTTACTATGTTCAATAAGACGATTAATTTTTTTACTCATAGTGACGTTAAATTACGTCAGACTAGGTGGATTTTTGCCAGTATGTTGATCGGGGCAATTCTTAGTCTGGTTGCGGCGTTTGTGCTGTCAGTTGAATCAATCGAAATAGCTAAAAACCCTGATGCAGCACTCAGCTGTAATGTTAATGCTGTGATTAACTGTGCGACTGTCGCCAAACACCCAACGGCAAATTTGTTAGGTTTCCCGAATAGCTTTATTGGTTTAATGGCCGAACCGGTTGTTATTACAGTGGCTATTGCTGGATTGTTGGGCGTTGCTTTCCCGCGCCGGTTTATGTTTGTGGCGCAAATCTTTTATACGGCCGGGTTTATATTCGCGCTGTATTTGTTCTTTACAAGCGTGTTTGTTATCCAGGCTTTGTGTCCATGGTGCCTGCTAGTGACCGTATCGACAACACTAGTGTTCGCATCTATGCTGCATTACAATATTCGCGAAGATAATTTATATTTGTCGCGCAAAGTGAGTAGGTCGCTACAAAAATGGATCCAAAAGGGTTATGACAAATTCTTTACGGCCTTAATTCTAACGGCTATGCTTTTTATGGTATTATTTAAGTACAGTGACGGCCTGTTTGGCTAGTCTGCATTAATAAAAAAAGGGGGGGCAGCTATGGTTAAGAAATCAACGAGCGGTGAACGATCAGTATGGTACGCACTGGCGGCAACTCGTATTTTGTTAGGATTCACGTTTATTTGGGCATTTTTAGACAAACTATTCGGTTTGGGTTATGCCACGCCAGTTGCCAAAGCCTGGATTAACGGCGGATCACCAACTACGGGATTTCTAAAGAACGCTGGTGGGCCATTCGCTGATGTGTTTAACTCTTTGGCCGGTCAGGCATGGGTTGATTGGTTATTTATGGCTGGACTGCTGGGAATAGGACTTGGATTGATACTAGGTATCGGCGTAAGGATAAGCGTTGTCGCCGGATCAGTTCTGTTATTTATGGTGTGG
>Ga0265297_10007631_pt1 | contig 14871 bp, 11 predicted proteins | sample Munlanlwell13791_FD_192502 | JGI IMG/M metagenome (GOLD analysis project Ga0265297, IMG submission 192502) | Leachate microbial communities from a municipal landfill in Southern Ontario, Canada - Leachate well 137-91 | ecosystem: Engineered > Solid waste > Landfill > Unclassified | place... | reverse complement strand
TCCTGCTGGAACACCAAAACAGTTGATTCTCAAGATCACCACAACCAACACAGCCATTTGGCCTTCAAACACCCAAATGCACTGGTCAGTTGAGGCGGTTGGAGACGCAACAATTACCAACGGATTTGTTGGATTCGGCGGAACGACATGGTCTATTCCTGCCAGAACCAACATTATCACGTTGCCGTAATCTCGCTTTGTGCTAAAAACACAAACAACAAAAATCCCCGTAAGGGGATTTTTGTTGTTCATAAAACTAAGTTTTCCACAGCAAAAAAATTGCGTGATTATTTTAACAAGCGTATACTATGCACTGTTAGCAGGTCATAAGGTCGAGAGCGACTCTCTTATGCGCATACGCGGGCAAGAGAGAACGTTTTGACTCGCGTTGTATTCGTACAACTTTGTATTTTATTTTTTCACATATTATAAAAATTATTAGTAAAGTATTTATTATGAAGAAAACAGTATTTGTTTTTGGAGCTCTTTTGCTTGTGTTGACGAGCGCGAGCGTTGCCCATGCTGCGGCGACAGTTACTTCAGCAACGGGTGGAAGTTCTATTTCTGCGGATACGTGTAATAGCACGCCGTGGACGTCATTAACCGGACCGGTCATTGTTGAAGCGGCTCCTGGAGACATCACGACAGGGACGATTGTTCTTACTGCACCAACAGGATTTGAATTTAACACCGCGCAGGATGTTACCGCGACGGTTACCGCGGGAGATATTGATTTGGGAGGCGGAGCTGGTGTTGCGGCAACCGCAACTCCGCTTGCGGGCACAGTTACCTTTACAGTCAGCACAGTAAGCACAGCGACGACCACTATTACTCTTAGCAGTGTTCAGGTTCGTCCCAAAACAGGAAGTTGTACTGTTCCTAGTACAGGCGAATTAACCGTGAGCGGGGGAGCGGGAGTGTCTGATACTTCAGCGGGGACGTTAACGTTGGTAGCAGGAACTCTTGATCACTATGCAGTCGCGATGACTCCGACAACAACATTAGCCGGTGTAGATATCGCAACAAGCATTACTGCAAAAGATACCAATGAAAACACCACGGTAACTGGCTTGACGACAACAACCGTTGCTCTTACCGCCGATGGGTCCTCAACAGTGTATCCTTCGTCGGTGACCCTTACCGCAGGAACATGGAGTGGAAACTTATTGCTTGATAAAGCAGGAAGCCCCATCACATTAACGGGCACAGGAAACACAAAAACAGGAACAGACACTATTGTTGTAACCGAAAGCAAAGTTATTACTATGAGTTGTTTGCCTTCAGGACAAGCGGGAGCAGTTTGGCTTGATTGGAACGAGCCAGCTCAAACATACACAGGCCTTTTCACTGGATATGTGGTCAAAACTTATGCCGCGGCACTTACTGATGTGAACTGGGCAAGCGGGACAACATTTACGCAATCATGGACTCCCGCGTCGGCAACGGGCGGGGCGGTTCATCAGTTAGTAACTGGCTTGAACCCAAACACTCGATATTATTTTGGTGTGATGTTGGGGAAATCAGGCGACACCATTGAATCGCTTGTTTCCGATCCAAGTCCTTCATGTATCGCCCCTGCGTCAGGTACTAGTGGTTCAGGAACCGATTCAACGGCGCCTGTTTCCTACATTACCTCTCCGGCAGCAAGCTCAACCGTTCAGACGGCTCACATTGTTGCTATCACCGGAACGGCTCGTGACACGGGAGGTTCTTCGGTGCAACAAGTTGAAGTCAGTTTGGATGGCGGTGCAACGTGGAACTTGGCGACTATTAGCAACACCGACAACGCGACAAATGTGTTGTGGAACTATAATTGGATAAATCCAGCTGTTGGTTCCTACACCATCAAAACTCGCGCCTACGACTGGGTTGGCAATAGAGAAACTCCGGGAACGGGAGTCGCCGTAACGATTTCTCTGTCATCCACCACAACCACTACTGCAACCACTACTACAACAACCGGAACGATGACTGCCGAACAAATGAAGGCAAAAATCACCGAGTTGCGTACAATATTGGTTCAGTTACTACAGAAACTTGTGGCTATGTTGCTTGCGCAATTGCATTAATAAACAGAGCGTTTATTGAATAATAAAATCCCCGCCGTATGACGGGGATTTTTGTAATAAAAATTTATAAAATAATTTATCCCCTTCTCTTTCCATGGAAAGCATCATGAACTCTTTTGAGTTCGCGATTGGTAACGTGGGTATATATTTGTGTTGTAGAAATATTAGCGTGTCCTAACAACGCTTGCACAGAACGAATGTCGGCGCCATTCATAAGTAGGTCGGTTGCAAATTGGTGGCGAATTTGATGAGGGCTTACTTTTCCCACAATGCCTGATTTTTTTGCATAGAATACCACAAGGCGCTGTATTGCCCGCGATGTTATTTTACCGATAACTTTCTGATTTTTTGATTTTGCGATACTGACAAAAAGAGCTTCTTCTGCGTCACCGCGCTTATCCAAATATCGTTTAATTGTTTCCTGCGCGCGCGGTGAAAAAAAGACCACACGCAATTTATCTCCTTTTCCACGAACAGTCACTTCACCGCGTGAAAAATCGCTATATCGGGAAAGTGAACACAATTCTGAAACACGCAACCCCGTCGAAAAGAGGGTTTCTAAAATAGCGCGATCGCGCAGCGCCTTCAGTGAATCTCCTGACGGCGCGGCTAAAAAGCGCTCAAGATCTCCATAATCCATAATATCAATTTGCCGTTGGGCAATTTTAGGGAGCTCTATTTGTTCGGGAAGAATAGAGGGGGTTATGTTGTGGGTCACTAAATATTTTAGAAAATTACGCAGCGCAATAACATAATAATTTTGAGTGATTTTTTTTAATGAAGCGCCACCCGTTGTTTTTCGCGAGAGCGTGATGCGAAAACGTCGCACCGATTCTTGAGTGATGTCGTTCATAGAAACAATACGCTCGCAAGCGATGAATACTCCAAGATACCGTCGATAATTATCAACGGTTTTTGGAGAACGATTTTTTTCTATTTCCAGATACTGAAGGTATTGATCAACCAGTTTTTGCGCTGAATGCATATGACAGTATGCAGTATAGCACATTTATATTGTGCGACAGATAGAACTATTTGACTTTAGGTAAAAAATGGCGTATAGTGGCGCCAATGCTTACACCTAGAAAAAAACAGAACGTCATCAAAGACGTTTGTATGCATGATACCGATACCGGTTCTGCCGCCGTCCAGGTCGGGCTTCTTTCTCGTGAGATTGAAGAACTTACTAAGCATCTTAAGAAAAATCCAAAAGACAATTCTTCTCGTCGCGGTTTATTGAAGATGGTCTCATCTCGCCGCAAGATGCTTGCGTTTTTAGAACGATCAGACGAAAAGGCATACGCCAAAACCATCAAAAAACTTGGGTTGAAAAAATAGACGATGGAACTTTACGATCAGCGCGTTGGTGTCTTTATTGATATCCAAAATATCTATCATTCCGCAAAACATCTTTATCAAGCGAAGGTGAATTTTCCGCAACTGGTAAAAAATGTCGTAGGAAGAAGAAAGCTTATTCGATCAATCGGGTATGTGGTAAAAAGCGATACCTCCATGGGAGAGGCGTCTTTTTTTGACGCGCTTGAAAAAAACGGAATTGAATTGCGCATGAAGGATTTGCAGATTTTTCCAGATGGAAGTAAAAAAGCGGATTGGGATGTGGGAATGGCAGTTGATGCTATTCGCATGGCATCTTTTCTCGATGTTATCGTGTTGGTAACCGGAGATGGAGATTTTGTCCCACTTGTTGAATACTTGCAATGGGGCATGGGGCGGCAAGTGGAAGTCGTTTCTTTTGGACGCAGCGGATCGGCGCGTCTTAAGGACGCCTGCGATGTTTTTATTAATTTAGAAGATTATCCTCGCTTGCTTATTCGTGCAGGAAGACAATCAAAACGATCATAACATAGTATGAACATACCTAATAAAAAAGAATTTACCTTGCCGTTTTTTGGGAGAGATCTCACCTTTACCCTCTCTGATGTGGCGGGGCAAGCGAATGCGGCAGTGATCGGTCGTTATGGAGAAACACATGTTTTGGTCACCGCGGTTATGGGAGGCAGCGACCGAGCAACGGATTTTTTCCCTTTGTCGGTTGATTACGAGGAACGATTTTATGCCGCAGGAAAAATTATTGGCAGTCGGTTTGTGAGAAGGGAAGGGCGTCCATCGGATATGGCAGTGCTTTCGGGGCGTCTTATTGATCGCTCCATACGCCCATTGTTTGACCAACGCTTGCGTCGTGATGTGCAGGTGGTGGTGACTGTACTTTCCTACGACGAAGAAAACGATCCGGATTTTGTGGCCTTAGCCACGGCATCGTTGGCACTGGGTATATCAGATATTCCTTGGGATGGCCCCGTATGCGGTATTCGTGTCGCTTACAACGGAAAAGATTTCATTTGGAATCCAACTAATCTTCAAATAACTCAGGCGGTGGGAGGGATAAACGCTTTTGAGGCATTTTTTGCTGGAACCGATAGTAAAATAAACATGATCGAATTAAGCGGTCTTGACGTGTCCGATGAAATTGCCGCGCGCGCCTTTACTTGCGCGCATGAAGAAATAAAAAAACTTATCGCATTCCAACGCGATATTATTAAAAATATCGGCAAACCAAAAACATCGGTGGCACTCATGACGTTTGACGAAACTCAAGTGGCTGAAACTCGAGCAAAAATGTGGAACGATGTCAGTGAGGCTCTCTATATTGAAAACAAGCTTGATCGCAATGCGCGTCTCAACGCTATTCGCGCGGATCTTGATGCATGGGCGTTAGAAAAGGGATACGATCAAAAAATAATCGCTTCGGTGTGGGAAGAAGCCGTCAATGAAATTATTCACAAAAATATTTTAGAAAACGATAAACGTCAAGATGGACGCGCGCTTGATCAAATTCGTCCTCTATCTGCATCGGTTGGTCTTTTTTCTCGTTTGCACGGATCGGCACTTTTTGTACGCGGGCAAACACAAGCATTGGCGGTAACAACACTTGCCGCACCTGGATCAGCTCAAATTGTAGAAACGATGGAGACATCAGGACAACGTCGGTTTATGTTGCATTATAACTTTCCCCCTTACGCGACGGGAGAAATAAAAAGATTAGGAACGCCAGGGCGCAGAGAAATCGGACACGGCGCGCTTGCAGAAAAAGCGGTGCGCGCAGTGGTACCTACGCAACAAGAGTTTCCATACACCATTCGTATTGTTTCTGAAGTGCTTTCGTCAAATGGGTCGTCTTCTATGGCGACAACTTGCGCGGCGACGCTTTCACTTATGGACGCGGGTGTTCCTATAAAAAAACCAGTAGCAGGAATCGCGATGGGTCTTATCACTTGGCAAGGAGTTGTCCCCACTGATACAAGAACCGATTATAAAATTCTGACCGATATTCAAGGTCCGGAAGATCATTATGGTGATATGGATTTGAAAGTTGCTGGAACGCGTGATGGCATCACCGCTCTTCAAATGGATGTTAAAATAGAAGGAATTAATGAGGCCATCTTTTCTCAAGCATTGTCGCAGGCAAGAAAAGCGCGTCTGGAAATCCTTGATGTGATTCAAAAGACCATTCCCGAACCGCGCAAGGAACTTTCTGCCTACGCACCTATTATTATGTCGCTCTCTATTAAGCCGTATCAGATTGGAGGCGTTATTGGACCAGGGGGTAAGGTTATTAACGGGATGATTGAAAAATTCGGACTTATTTCCATTGATATCGATGATAATGGCCAGGTTTTTGTAACCGGATCAGACGCGCAGAAAGTGCGTACTGCCGTTGATTACATTGGAAGCATTACTCACGAATATGAAGCGGGAGAAATTATAGAAGGTCCCATTGTTAAACTTATAGAATTCGGAGCCATTGTTGATTTAGGAGGTGGCAAAGACGGCATGGTGCATGTTTCGGAAATAAAAAATGGATTTGTAAAAAATCCAGTGGGGCAAGTTGTTCGCGCAAAAATTATTCGCGTTGAAGAGAATGGACGTATTGGACTTTCTATAAAAGCTTTGGGGGGAAACACAAATTAATTTTTGGCAAAATAGGTATATTAAATCTTTCATACAAAAACCCTCGCATGACGCGAGGGTTTTTGTATTATGATATATGTTTTAATTATTAGAGAACGTGGATAGAAATCGCTCTACGTCCAAACTCAAGCGCGGTGTCTGTTTGAGGAAACCATAAATCAATAGTTTTGGTGTTGTTGTAACGAGAGTTCATCCTGTCCTCAACGGTAAACACCTTATCTCCAAAAAGATGAGGAATAGTGAATTGCGTCCCTAGTGGCAAAAAGTTTGCTGCCGCAACACCGTCATGCACCATAGCACCCGATGCGGTAATCAAAGGAGTTTCATCGGTTTGGGAGGGTTCGCTTGAATAAGCGGTTGCCCATACTGATATTTTTTGTATGGCGTTTTTTTGAGCCGATATGACCGTTTTTGCTATAACCGAATCAACGCTGGCAGATGATTGCAAGGCAAGAGAAGGCATTTCTTGAGCGAGGGTCTTTTGCCCCCAAAACCTGCTTACGCTATAAATTGCTGATCCAGCGCTCACTGCAAGGGTTATAATCGTAGAGAACGACATTCCCGCAAGGACGATGGAAAAAGCTATACGTTTACCCATAAAAATAGGTTACTTCTAATGGTACAAGAGTCGTTTTGGCCAAAACCGAGATTTTAAGCCATAAAAACGCGCTCTTGTTTACCCTGTTGCATAAAACCTGCTTATTTACTCGTTTTTTTAAGTCTTAAGCAACACAAAATCCCGCCTTTTGCGGGATTATAGGTCCATTATACTCCTCTCTTCGTTTTTGTCAACCAAAGGGGGCGTCTGCTCAAAACAAGAAAAAGGGGAAGGGGGATATTATGTGTTTCTCCGGAAATCGTATTTTTCTCCCCTTTTTTGATATACTCAACAGATATATGGCTGTTTCTGATTAAAAACTGCCAGAACTGCTTTCATGGATATTCAATATTACACAAAAGCATTAGTGTTGGATAGGCGTCTTTGTGGGGAGCAGGACGCGTATATTGAGCTTTTTACAGAAAAGTTAGGAAGGGTGATTGCTCGCGCGAGAAGCGTGCATGCAAGAAAATCAAAGTTGTCTGGGCATCTCCAACCTCTCCATTTCATTAAAATAAGAATTACTCCTCGCGCGTCAGGGAGTGGTTTTGTGGTTATTGACAGCATTCTTGACGACGCGTTTGTTCCATCAGAGACACGTCGCCGATCGGATTTATCTATGTTTGTAAAAACAGTAGCTCTTTACGCGCCGGAAATGGAACGGGATGATCAACTTTGGTTCTTAATTCAAGAAGTTTTTTCTACACCGGCTCAATCATCAAACATTCTCTGCGCGCACGCTCAACTGCTTTCCTTGGTCGGTTTTGATCCGCAACACGCCGTTTGTGGCGTGTGTGCGTCTCACCACGTTGGTGGTTTTGTTCTTTCGCATGGGCTTTTATCCTGTCCATCGTGCCTTATCCCTTTTCCATCGCATGATGTGTTATACTTTACCGCATAACACGCTTTATGTCTCTCGAAGATTTAGAAAAAGAATTATACGGTCAATCAGACCAGCACCAGCGATCTGATTATCATATAAAACAATCCTCGCAAAACAGAGAAAAAAAATCAGACGCGTGGAGCGATGATTTATACTATCACCGCGCTGATACCGTTTCCGACGCACCACTGACTTTCTTTGGGAAATATGGATTTTGGATTATTGGGGGGTTTATTCTTATTACGCTTATTTTGCTCGGTTTTATTGGATATTATCTCTACCAGTACGTTACCACAAAAGATATTTCAATGGATATTGTCGGACCATCATCGGTTGTGACTGGCGTTCCTTTTACTATTTCAGCGACATTTACCAATCTTTCCCGCCAAACCCTCGTGACTCCTCAAATCTCTCTGGCGCTTCCCGATGGGGTATTGTCTCTTGATGGCGTTGATAAACGCATTGTCGATGTTGATGTTGACGATGCTGGACCAGGGGCTGCGGTTAAAAAAGATTTTCGCGTGGTAATTTTAGGAGAGCCGACAAAGACATATGTTTTTACCACGCGCATCGCATACTCGTATGGTTCAGGATCGCTCTCGGGACGTTTTAACAAAGAACAGACTTTTGCAACTGTCGCCACTGACGCGGGAATAGGGGTCAATTTTTCAGCGCCTGATAAAGTACTAAGCGGAGAAGACTTTGAAATAGATATCACCTATCAAAATAATACGACGACATCATTTGATAACGTAACATTTATTTTGTCGCTTCCTCAAAACTTCACCATCAATAATTCAGAACCAAAGCTCTCTGGAAATTCAGTAGTTGTAAAACATCTTGAGGCGGGGCAAAACGGAGTGATTATTCTGTCGGGATCTTTAGCGGGATCGTCTGGATCATTTGCTCCAATTAAAATAGCAACACAAATATCTTTTTTGGGGAAGTTATATACACTTTCTGAAACAGCAGCATCTCTTGCCATCAATGAATCGCTCCTTGGACTCTCCATAACTCCTCCCATCGCAAAAGATGGAGGAGAATACATTGCTTATCCGGGAGATAAAATCGACTACACTATTACTTTCACGAATCGAGCATCCATCGCGTTGCATGATAGCGTCCTGGAGGCGTCAGTGAGTGGCGACATGATTGATTTTTCTTCCGTGACCGCGCGAAGTGGATTTTTTGATAGTGCAAAAGGAGTGGCGCAATGGACAGGAGCGCATATTCCAGCACTATCACTTCTTGAGCCGGGAGAATCCGGCACAGTTATGTTAAGCATGAAGACAAAAGACGCGTATCCCATTCATCAACTTTCTGACAAAAACTTTTCCATAAAAATTCGCGCAACCATTAACTCGCCCACGGTTCCTCAAAATATCGTCGCCTCAAAGACGATGGGGATAGTGGAATTAGCAACAAAAGTGGGCGGTACTCTCCTTGCTCAACAAACGCTCTATCATGCCGAACCGGCAGAAACCGGCATCGTCAATAATGGAACGCTTCCTCCACGCGTGGGAACACCTGTTCAATATACGGTACATTGGAAAATAGGCGCCTACGGAGCCGATTTTAATGGTGTTGTTGTGCGAGCAACGCTTGCTCCTGGGGTTGCTTGGACGGGGAAATTAACCGCCAATACATCGTCAACGCCTTTTTACAATGAGCGCACGCAAGAAATTGCCTGGGATATTGGATCTTTAGCTGCCGGGTCGGGAGCCATCACCAAAGGACCAGAGGCGATATTTCAAATTCAAATAACGCCACAGCTCTATATGAAAGGGTCGCCTATTCCTCTTATCAGCGCTACCGTTATTCAAGAGCGCGATGTTTTTATCGGAAAAGAAAGTTCGCAAACGATTAAGGAAGCAACCTCAAAAAATCTTTCAGATGTTTCTCTTCCTAATAAATATGATCGAGTTGTTGAATAGAGACTATCCCGGATTATTTTTGCTTTTTTTGTTTTGTGCGGGTAGTATGGAGGCGTTACTATTCTGATTTTTATGTCGCATCAACCCACTATTGAACAGATTGTTTCTTTAGCAAAGCGCAGAGGCTTTATTTTTCCCGACTCAGAAATTTACGGAGGCGTTTCAAATACCTGGGATTACGGACCACTGGGTGTTGAATTGAAAAACAATATCAAACAATTATGGTGGAAATTTTTTGTACACGAGCGTGAAGATGTCTATGGTTTGGAGAGCGCGCTTATTATGAATCCTAAAGTTTGGGAAACCAGCGGACACATAAAAAACTTCAGCGATCCCCTAGTTGAATGCACTCGATGCCATCAGCGTTTTCGTGCGGAAGACGTACCTCAAGAAACGAAATGTTCCGCGTGCGGAGGGGCGTTGCTTGCTCCACGGCAATTTAACACGATGTTTCAAACGTTTATCGGGCCAGCTCAAGATACCGCTAACGTCGCTTACTTGCGTCCAGAAACGGCACAGGGAATGTTTGTCGCTTTTAAAAATATATGCGACGCATATTCACCGCGCCTTCCTTTTGGTATTGCTCAAATTGGAAAAGCGTTTCGTAACGAAATCACTCCTGGAAACTTTATTTTTAGAACGCGTGAATTTGAACAGATGGAATTGGAGTATTTTATTCATTCGGGGGCTGATTGGAACGCTGTTTTTGAGACATGGCTTTCTCGCATGAAGGAATGGATGAACATAGTGGGCGTTGATGAATCACGTGTTTCATACTATGAGGTTCCTCAAAACGATCGAGCCCATTACTCAAAGCGGACCGTTGACATTGAATTTGAATTTCCCTTTGGAAAAAAAGAGCTCTATGGCATTGCCTATCGGAGCGACTTCGATTTGAAAAATCATCAAGAAGCAAGCGGGGAGCGAATCGAATATTTTGACGCGGAAAAAAATGAAAGACTTTTGCCACACGTCATTGAGCCAAGTTTTGGTGTTGAGAGGACTCTTTTGGCGGTACTGTGTTCCGCGTATAAAGAGCATCATATGGAAAAGGAGGTGCGTACATATCTTGACCTACCCTTCGCGCTCGCTCCTTACAAAGCTGCGGTATTTCCTTTGCTTGCTAATAAACCAGAACTTGTTTCCAAGGCACGGGAAGTACTGTCTTTCCTTAAAGAGGGATCTTGTGTTGGTCCCATCGCGTTTGATGATGGAGGTAATATCGGAAAGCGTTATCGCAAACAAGACGAAATTGGAACGCCCTACTGCATTACCATAGATTTTCAAACTCTTGAGGATGATACGGTGACTATTCGTGACAGAAATACGGCCACCCAAGAACGTGTCGCGGTAACCCATCTTTTTTCAAAAATCTTTCCTCGCAGCGCATAAAAAGGAAAAAAAGAAGAGGGTTGCTTTTTATCTGACGATGTGATACTGTAAATATACCTCTTGATCGAGCTTTGCTCAAACAAGGGGTGGTCTGTTCATTGTACACCCTCTCCTTTTCTCCAGCCGCGGATCTCAACCCGCGGCTTTAATATTTCAAAAAGATTTATTTTTTGCTATGCTGTTCGCATTATGAAGTCATTTATTAAGTATCTCTTACTCGCTCTCGCGTTCACTCCTTTGGTCGTCGATGCCTCTGTTTTTTTTCCTTACATCACGGGGAAAAGTATTTTTATCCGAGTCATCATCACGCTTGTTTCTTTATTGTGTGCCGGATACATACTTTACTCAACTTCTTTTAGAGTTGCGTTGGCAAAAAAAATAAAAGAAGTGAGTAAAAACCCTCTTGTGCTTTCGACAGTTGCTTTTATGGGGGTTGTTCTTTTAAGCACGCTCTTTGCCGTCAATAAATTTAGGGCTTTTTTTGGAGATGTTGAGCGTGGAGAAGGATTAGTGGGGATGATATTTTTCTTTGGTTTTTTTGTTTTTACGCTTTTGCTTTTTGAGCGTAAAGATTGGCTTTGGTTCTTTCGTTTATCGCTTATCACCGGTGGCGTGCTTTTTATTAATCAGGCGATCCAATATTTGGGGCACGTTGATCGCCCATCCTCATACACTGGAAATCCTATTTATATCGCAGCGTATTTTCTTTTTGTGATTATGTCGGCCACGATGGTTCTTGTATGGGCTTATTTTGAAAAAAAAGAAAAAGGAGTCATTTCTCAATCTGGGTTGTGGTGGACTGTTTTGGGCGCAATAATGATCCCCCTTTCTCTGATGGGAATTTTTATGAGTGAAACAAGAGGGGTATTACTGGGAGTTGGCGTGGGTGTATGCGCTGTTCTTGTGTACGCCGCATGGCGGGGGAAAGACGTGGTCGTCAGCGGGTCGCTTAACTTGCAAAAAATTGGGGTAGGACTTCTTGTGCTCATGGTGATTGGGGGAGGAATTTTTCTGATAACGCGTCACGCGTCTCTTTGGCAAAAAATTCCAGGAGTTGATCGGATTGCTAATATTTCTAATACCGACATATCCACTCAAACGCGTCTCATTTCTATGGGGGTGAGTTTACGCGCAATAACTCCTTCCAATGTGGGTTGGGGAAAGTTTTTGATTGGCTGGGGACCTGAAAACTTTAGCATTGCTTACAATCAATTTTATAATCCTCGTTATTTTGAGTTTGAACAACAGTGGTTTGATCGTGCTCACAATAAATTGCTTGATGTATTGGTAATGAACGGTGTTTTGGGTTTCTGCGCTTACGCGGTTTTGTGGCTGTCTTTTGGATGGCTTATTTTTCGCAAAAAGGAATTTTCGATAGAAAAAGCGACTCTCCTTTTCTTTGGAGCGGCTTATTTTACTCAGAACGTTACCGTGTTTGATTCTATCACTACCTACATTCCCTTTTTTGGAGCGCTTGCGTTCTGCATATTTTTATTTTACGAGTCGTATGACGAGAAAAAAACATCCCATAAGACATCTCTGTCAACTACGGGAGCATGGATTATGGCAATTTTATGTTTTGTTGGCGCGACATATCATCTTTTACACGGATCAAAAATTCCTGGGGAATTTATTTCTGTATACGCCCCCTTCATTGTTTTTGGTATTTTTGCATTGGTAATGTCGTTTTCTTCAAAAAATGAATATCATTCCGATCATAAAACTTTAAATGAGAGCGCTCTTTCCAGAAATATTCTTTTGGGAACGACAATAGGAGTTTCGCTCCTTGCGATTTTTTATCTCGTTTTAGTGTCATATTCCTTGGTGGGGTATTCTCAAATGAAGGAGTATATTTCCCTTATTCAATCGGGTGATGCAACCGAACTTGTTTCGCATATTGATGAAACGCTCTATCCCTACACCTTTGTTCAAGAGAATATTCGTCCAAACTTTCTGCAAGGCATTGCGCAATACGCAGGACAAGGCAAGCAGATGGCGTCCCTACTTGATAAGGCGGTGGGGAGCATGGAGGAATTAGTGACACGTGAACAATGGAACCCGCGACACATGCTTGTGCTCGGGCAATTTTACGATCAGGTCGCGATAGGCGCGGGACAAACACAATTTTTAAAAATTGCCGAACAAAGATTTCGCGCCGCACTAAAATTGGGTCCCCAACGGCAAGACATTCGCGATGTTTTGGCGTACAACCTTTCTTTACAGGGAAGAATCGATGAATCGTTTGCCTTGCTTGACGAAACGATTGCTCTTGATCCCAAAGTGATCGATCCGCATTATTACTACGCCATCATCGTTCTTTCCCAGGAAAGAAAAGGGTTATACACAAAAGCATTGGATCATTTGGAAGTCATCACTTCTCTTCCTTCTTACAACAAGCAGGACACGCGAGTTATCAGCGCCTATCAAACACTTCTTCGCTATTTCTTTGAGCAACATGATGCAAAAAACTTTATTGTGACAGCGTCCCGTCTTGCATCCTTAGACACAGAAAATAAAAGTGAGTTTTTAGGAGCGATTCTATCAGCACAAAAAGAAAATTGGGGGGCGATCACTCTTAGTGCGCTCGGTATTAATTAGCTCTTGCTATCAATATGGAAAATGAAACGCCCCGTAAAAACCTACTCGCCTCCTACGAAGACGCGTTAAAGCGCACTCATCAAGATAGAATTTTGAGTGGACAATCTTTTGTAAAAAAACTTTTTCATTACGCACGCTTCCATCCGGTCTTTGTTATAAAAAAAACAATTCAAGCTATTCTCTCTTTTCTTGGTGTGCACCCCAGTTTTAGGCACACATTGTGGTATGGAGAAACATGGCTTACCCATCATTGTAGGGCTGATTACTGCGTATGTGGTTTTTTATCAGATGATCACGAAGTTGCTCTGACAAAATTTTTGCTCAAAAATCTCACAAAATCGGATATTTTTTTTGATGTGGGGGCAAACTATGGTTTTTTCTCGTTGATTGTGGCAAAGATGTTTGACACCAAAGAAGAGTCTCATATACATGCTTTTGAGCCAACGCATCAAACAGCAGCTCTCCTAAAGAAAAATCTTTTTGGTAGGGGGACTATCAACGAATGCGCACTCGGAAGCAGAGCGGGGGAAGCAAGCTTTTTTGTCTTCAATGATATTTCTATCAATGGATCGAATTCTTTATATGGAACATTGGCTCAACAAGAGATGGAGCACGATGTTGGAAAGAAAAAAGGCATTACACAAACCAAAGTTTCTATTGATACCATTGATAACTACTGTCAGAAAAATAACATTACCCCAACGTTTATTAAAATTGATGTCGAAGGAGCGGAAAATGATGTTGTTTTGGGAGGAGCACAAACATTTTTAAAGCACCACCCCGTTATTGTCATGGAAATGTGGCCTGCGCCAAATAACAAAAATCACATTGCCGCCGCGCAAGAGCTTCTCAGTATCGGCTACTTTCCTTATGCAATCACGCAAGACGGAGAACAAGGAGAAAAGATTGACACAAAAAATTTATACGCATTAAAGAATATTGATAATATTATTTTTGCGCACAATTCATAATTTTTAATTTATGTGGAAGGAGAACAATGGCTCCATTCGTGTTTCTCTAAGACGAACAGCAAGATCAATTTACTTTGCGACAAGAAGATTTTTTTTGGCACTCGTTAATTTATTTTTTACCCCTTTTTTACATAAAAAGAAAAACAAAGCAGTACTTGTGATTTTGGCAAATAAAATAGGCGACTTTATTATTTTTTCTCCCTCCATTCATTACTTAAAAAAAGCATATCCTCATCATACGCTGACTATTTTGACAGATAAGAGCGTTTCAAGCTTAATACCCGCATTTCCAGAAATTGATGAGTATATGTCCGTAAACATCAAAAAACTCCAAAGGAATTTTTTCTATGCGACAAAAATATTTTTTTACCTTCGCAAAAAAAATTTTGACGTGGCGCTTTATCCAGTTTATTCCCGATCTTTTACCGTCGCTGAC
>Ga0265297_10007630_pt1 | contig 14872 bp, 12 predicted proteins | sample Munlanlwell13791_FD_192502 | JGI IMG/M metagenome (GOLD analysis project Ga0265297, IMG submission 192502) | Leachate microbial communities from a municipal landfill in Southern Ontario, Canada - Leachate well 137-91 | ecosystem: Engineered > Solid waste > Landfill > Unclassified | place... | reverse complement strand
TCCCCGGTTCCGGTTCCAATGACCCCTGTGACTCGGATCCCAATACCCCGCAGTGCGATCCCGATAACACCATGTGCCCGGCGGGCGAGGAATGCCGCGCGACCAATTGTCGTTGCTACATCCCCGGTTCCGGCTCGAATGACCCCTGTGACTCGGATCCCAATACCCCGCAGTGCGACCCCGATAACGCGATGTGCACTGTGCCCGGTGAAGAGTGCCGGCCAACTACCTGTACGTGTTTTATGCCGACGAATGGCTCTGGGACAAGCTGTGACACTGACCCGGGTACGCCTCAGTGCGAACCCGCAGCCTGTACTGTCCCGGGCGAGCAGTGCCGCGGTTCCGATTGCCGTTGCTGGATTCCACCAACCTACGCCTGCAGCTCCGATATCTGGACGTGTTCGCCGATTGATAATTGCCCGGGCGCACAAGGGTGTACCGAGAATTGTGAATGCGCTGATCGGCCAGCCGTGATCGACCGTATGCCAGCGGCCGGCGCGGTCGATGTCTGTCGCAACGCGGTCGTGCAAGTGACGTTTAACAAGCCGATGATGGGTTCGAGTTTCGGAAACGGCGCCTTCCAGGTCTATGTCGGCAATGGCAACAACGGTGATGCCTGCGCCGCTCCGACCGACTGTCGTTCGGGCGTCTGTACTACTGGCGCTTGTGTTGGCGATTCGGTCGATGGTCAGCTGCGCTTTTTGAGCTCATCGATCGTCCAATATAACATGGGCCTGATGCTGAAAAACGCGACCTATCACGTTTATATCCGCGACGGAGCGACGGGGGTGAAGAGTATGGAAGGGTTAACGATGGCCGGACCGGAAAATTATTCATTCACTACAAATAATTCGGATAACCCGTGTCAATTAACACGCGTTCGGATAACGCCCGGGTACCGTTTATTTACCCAGGCGAACGAGACGCAGGCGTACATTGCCGATGGCATGTACATAAACCAACCGATTACCGAGATCCCGGGCGTGTATGAATGGGATTGGTCGTGGGAATCAGATGATGTCAGCATTGTTACAGTGACTGGTAGCGCGACAGAAAGCGAGACCGGCACTATTGATAATAAAAACGGAATTACGTTAATCAAGGCCAAGGCGACAGTGACAACGGTGCCGTTCCAGAAAGAAGTTGTCGGCCAGACTAAAGTTGAGGTCGCGCTCTGCGAACATCCGTGGCCAACGGCCGGCGCGCCATATATTGATGCCAACACGGGTTTTTCGACTTGGTACTGTCTTGACGGCGGCTTACCAGCGCTCGAGGAACCACCGATCGAAAGTCTAGGCGGGGCGCCAGACGTCATTAAATCAGTCTTTTTCCGCGGACTCAATTTGTGCGAGGACACCAAAAAAGATTGCAGCACCTATGCCGGCGGGCCGGCTGTCTGCGGTGATCCGGCAAAATGCAAGGCCTATAGTTTAGACGCCGTTGGCGTCCGGGTGATGATGAATACGGATACGAAATATTCGCCAAAGCTTTGGTTTGAGAAGAATGTCCCTGACCAAGGCGGGTCTTCCGCCTCTCCCTACGGCACTGTCGACGGCTATCAATCAATGAGGGTCTCGCGCTCCACCTATATCGCCGCCACCCATCTCGCCGGACAGCTCTTCGCCAACATGTATATCCTGTCATACTCTGAAAACGCGCAGTCCGTTACCCAGGAGATCGCCAAAGAAATGCTTAAGAATCTCCGTTTCAATATTGGGATCGACGAATCGATGAAGGACGAATTTCGGCATGACATGGCTCGGATCGGCGCCTTGCACGACGTCAGGGAATACACCGAGCGTTTCTACGAGAAAAACAAATATTATCCGAACGTTGAAGTCGGCAGTTATATCAAAAACATTTCGACCAGCGCCTGGCCATCGTGGCAGGCGACGCTCGGTAATGCCCTCGGGAAAAACCTGCCGATTGATCCGTCCAATGCCTTCAATATTGCTGCCTGTCCGGCCCCGCCGTATGAACAAGATACCTGTTGGGACGAAACGAATAAGCGGTTTACTTGCGTGAATCCGTCGCATATCTTGCTCTACCAATATGTTGGCCCGCCGCCCGGAATAGTGAATTTATATTGCAGCCTCGAGAACGATTTCTGGGATACCGGGGCGGGTAATCCCTGCAGCGGCGATTCCACCTGCAACTGCTTTAATTATATTGAAGCGATCACGCCACCATAATGCCACTCCCAACGAACACAACCCAGCCGCCCGATGATATTTTCCGCGAAGTTGACCCGGCAAAAAAAAGGAGCGGAACAAAACGACCGGCGCGGTCGATTCAAACACCGCCGAGCGGACCGGCCATCCCGCCGAGCACGGGCGCAGCGTTGTCAAACCGACGAAAATACCTTATACTGATTGGGATCGTCGTGATTTTATTCGCTCTCGGCGGCGGTGCCTATTACTGGCTGGTGCGGACGAAAGCGGACGCGACCGACGAAACGAAAAACGTCAATCAGAATACGAACCAAAACGCGAACACCGGCATCACCAACCAGCCGAAGAACGAAAACATCAACACAAACAAGTCAAACACCAATAGTCCGCCGACGAATAGCGTCGTAGTTCCGGCTGATGCCGATCACGACGGCTTATCAGACGCAGAAGAGCAACAACTCGGAACAAATCCAAAAGCCAGCGATACCGACACAGACGGTCTTTCGGATAAACAGGAAGTCGTGCTGTATAAAAGTGATCCGAAAAAACCTGATACGGACGGGGACGGCATAAACGATGGCGCTGAGGTGCAAAACGGCTATAATCCAGCTGGCGGCGGGAAATTATACGATCTAAACAAAGCGATAAATAGTGCGCCCTAATTATGTTCGGACGAGGTAAGAAAAAGGCAGCTCCCGTGGCTGAACCGGAAACAACACCAGCCGTGATGGCTCCGCCAGTCAAGACGGAAGGCATTCGGACAATGCCCGAAAAATTTCTTGATAATAAAATTGCCCAGCCGGGAAAGAAAAAGAATTGGCTGGTCATCATCATTATTTTAGGGGTGTTGGCGCTGCTGATTTTGGCGGCAATCGTTTTGCTTAGCCGCATTATCAAACCGACAAATCAGAATACCAACGTCAATCAGAATACGAACCAGAACGCGAACGTCAATACGAATATCAACGCCAATGCCAACGCGAATACAAATACCGTTGTCAAAATAGAAGAACTGGGCGATGTCGTGTTGACTAAACAAGAACTCGGCCACGATTTCATCGCTTATACTGAGAGCGAGGTTGAGGTTGACGAGGCATTAATCGCCGAGCTCAATGTCATGCGCGCGCGCGCTTTTTTTGCGCTGGAACAAGCCGACCAGCAAATCAGCGTCGAGCAGACAGTGTACGAGGCCGCCTCACAAAAAGACGCCGAGACAATCTATGCGCTTGATAAGACCAACCGAGACAAGCAAGTCGAAAAAAAGGAGGGCGAGTATCAACCGATCGCGATCGGCGAATCGTCGTATTTGTATATTAGCGACAATATCGATGTCATCGACCTGACGTTTACCTGGAAATACCTCAAGGTAACAACAAAAATCCAGATCGCCAAAGGGACGTTGGCAAAATGGGACGTGATCAAGGATTGGAGCGAGCAGGTCTTGGAAAAGATGAAGCAGTACGACAAGGACCGCCCGCCGGTAAATAAAAATACCAATACAAATACGAATTCAAACAGTAACGCAAATACGAACACGAATGTAAATACGAACAGCAATGCCAACAGCAACGTGAACATAGAACCGCCAACCCGCAGTCGTGACACCGATGGCGATGGTTTGACCGACCGCGAGGAGCTCCTCTTTAAAACGAACATCGAAAAGCCCGATACGGACGGCGATAATTTTTCTGACGGCGCCGAAGTCGTAAAGGAGTACGACCCGACAGCGGCGGGCGGCGCCAAACTTGAGGATTCTTCCCTCGTCCGCAGCTGGGAAAACCCCGTCTATAGCTATAGCATCCTCTATCCCGCCACCTGGACCCGACAGAAGACAACCGCGGATGAATCGAGCGCGGTCTTCATGTCCCCTGACACGGGCGAATTCTTCCAAGTGCTTGTCGAAAGCAACACGAAACGGCTCTCGCCAAAGCAGTGGTATCTGGACAAAGCCGGAGTGAATCCGGATGACGTGGAAGAGGTCATCATCAATGGTCTGATGGGCGTCCAGAGCCCGGACGGACTGAATTACTATCTTGGCAAGACGAACGTGATCTACGTACTGAACTACAATCTGGCCGAACAAGTTGAAGCGAATTTTATGACGACCTTCGCCATGTTTGCGAACAGTTTTACGCTGACCGGCGAAGCCGTCGCGCCCGCTGAAGAATCGTGCCCGACGTGCGGTAACGCGAATGCCAATGAAAATGCAAACCAAAACACCAATACGAACAAAAATTCCAATATAGTTGCGCCAGTCAATATTGAGACGCCCTTTCCAGAATAGCGTGGTCGCAATGACGATTGATATTCGTACTGCCCAGGGGAGGGTTTCACAGCCGACCGCCAATCGCCTGAAGCGACTGCTTCGACGGGCTGGGCGGTATTTCAAAATTCCGGTCGGCGCTGAGGTGTCGCTGGTTTTTGTATCGACCGCCGAGATGCGACGGCTGAATCAGCGCTATCGCCATCGGCCACGGGCGACAACGACACTCTCTTTTTCACAAGAAACAATAACCGCCGGGCCGCGCGGTCGGGCGACGATCACGGCTGAAGACACGCCGGCCGGCCCGTTTTCGCTTGGTGAAATATTTTTCTGCCGGCCAGAAATCGCCAAGTACGCCCGCCAGGCCCAAGAGACGCCAGCCGAAGCGCTCGACGAGCTAGCGGTCCACAGTTTCCTTCATTTGCTCGGCTATCACCATTCAAACAAGAAAGACCAGAAAAAAATGGACAACCTAAGCCGGAAAATCATCACACGCTAATGCCGCTCTTCCGTCTCAGACAAACGATTCGAAGTTTTGGCTATGCCATTCGGGGATTATGGTATGTGATTAAGCGAGAGCGCACCTTTCAAATACACATTGTCGCGGCCATCATCGTCATCTTCTTGATGTCGATATTCCCTCTGAGCAAGTGGGAGCGGATCGTCGTAACGTTATTAATCACGCTTGTCTTCGTGCTTGAAATCGTCAACACGGCTGTGGAAAAGATTATCGATGTCTTAAAGCCACGGATTCATTTTTACGTCCAAATCGTTAAAGATCTCATGGCCGCCGCTGTTTTAGTGGTCTCGATTGCGGCTCTTATCATCGGTATTATCATTTTTTGGCCACACCTAGCCTCGCTATTTGCCTGAAATCAATATTTTTATTATAATACACTCATCAAGAAGTAAACCCCCGATATTATGGCGCGAGAAGAAATAATCTGCGGTTTGGATCTCGGTTCGACGATGATTCGTATTGTTGTTGGCCAAAAAACCGAGGCTGACAACAAAATCCACGTCCTCGGCATTTCCGAGCATCCGTCCGAGGGGATAGCGAAAGGCGTCATTACCAGCATAGAGGATACGGTCTCAAGCATTTCAGGCGCGCTGGAGAAAGCCGAGCGCATGACGGGATTGCCGGTCGAACACGCTTTTGTTGGCATCAGCGGCGCCCATATTACCTCAATCCAAAGCCACGGCGTCGTGGCAGTTTCAAAGGCAAACGGCGAAATTCATGAAGAGGAGGTTGAACGGGTGATCGAAGCGGCGCAATCCGTGGCCACTCCGCCGAATTACGAAACCCTCCATGTCATCCCGAGAAGCTTCTCGGTCGACAATCAGACCGGCATCAAAGACCCGGTCGGCATGACTGGGATCCGGCTCGAGGTCGACGCCCAAATCATTCAAGGCTTGTCCAGTCAGATAAAGAATATCACCAAGTGCATCTATCGGACGGGTCTCGACATCGACGATCTCATTCTCGGCGTCTTGGCGTGCGCCGAAGCGGTGATCACGCGACGGCAGAAAGAACTCGGCATTGCCCTGATCAATATTGGCGGCGCCACGACCAGTCTGGCGGTATTTGAAGAAGGCGACGTTATCCATACCTCGATTCTGCCGGTCGGGAGCGGCCATATCACGAACGATATCGCCATCGGTCTGCGCACCTCAATCGAGGTGGCGGAACAAGTGAAGCTTGAATTTGCCAGCTGCCTGCCCGACGAAGTAAATAAGCGGGACGAAATTGATTTAGCCGAGATATCGCCGAACGAAACGACGGTCGTCTCGCGGCGACAAATCGCGGAAATAACCGAAGCGCGAGTCGAGGAAATATTTACCCTGGCCGACAAAGAACTGAAGAAGATTGAACGGAGCGGACTCTTGCCGGCCGGCATCGTTCTGACTGGCGGCGGCGCGAAACTGCCCGGCATTGTTGAGACCGCGAAGCGGATTTTCAAGCTGCCCAGCACTCTCGGTTACCCGCGTGATTTTGTCAGCTCAATCGATAAAATATCGGATCCGGCGTTTACGACCGCGCTCGGCCTGCTGGTCTGGGGCATGCAGGCGACGCATCGCGGCCGCGGTTTTAGCGGACCGAGCGTTACCGTTATCCCGCAGGTCGTCGGGCGTGCCAAGAAATGGCTACGCTCGCTCATTCCGTAGACGCTTGACGGACGGCGGAAATTTTTGATAGAGTGTGATAATGTTGAGAACCAACGTATGGGTATGAAAAATAAGTTTAAAAGAGACATCGGAGAGTCCGGTCTCTCAAAAGGGAATAAATTCATGGAAGTCAAGCCAGCCATCGAAACCTTCGCCAAAATAAAAGTTGTGGGTTTGGGCGGTAGCGGCGGTTCGGCCATAAATCGAATGATTTCCTCGAAAATCAAAGGGGTTGAATTTGTCGTTATCAATACCGATGCGCAGGCATTGCATCACAATCAGGCGACGACCAAAATCCAAATCGGCAAGACGACCACCCGGGGCTTAGGCGCGGGCATGGATTCGGAGCTTGGTCGCAAAGCCGCCGAAGAAAACCAGGACGAGATTTATGATAATCTGAAGGGCTCGGACATGGTTTTTCTGACCTGCGGGCTGGGCGGTGGCACGGGCACCGGTTCAGCGCCGGTGGTGGCGGACATTGCCAAAGACGTCGGCGCGCTCACGGTCGCGGTCGTGACCAAACCTTTTTCATTTGAAGGCGAGGAACGCAAGCGCATTGCCGAGAGCGGCCTGTCACAGCTGATTGAAAAAGTCGACACAATCATCACCATCCCGAACGATCGCTTGCTCCAGATTATCGATAAAAAAACATCACTGCTCGAAGCGTTTAGCATTGTTGACGATATTCTCCAGCAAGGCGTCCAGGGCATCTCGGAATTGATCACTGTGCCCGGCTTAGTGAACGTCGACTTTGCCGACGTCAAAGCGATTATGCAAAACGCCGGCTCGGCCTTGATGGGCATTGGCCGCGGCTCTGGCGAAAACCGGGCGGTTGAAGCGGCCAAGATGGCGATCGAAAGTCCGCTCCTGGAAATGTCGATTGAGGGCGCCAAGGGCATCCTCTTCACGGTTACCGGCGGTTCAAATCTCGGCATGTACGAATTGAACGAGGCCGCCAAGATTATTACCAATAGCGCCGATCCCAACGCCAAGATCATCTTCGGATCGGTTATCGATGAAAATCTCAAGGATGAAATAAAGATCACCGTTATTGCGACCGGCTTCGGCGAGAAAAAAGCCAAGAAGGTAAAAAGCGAATTGGCCACACCGTTTAGTCGAGAGGAAAAGACTTCGCCTGCGTTTGCGCCAGTCTCGCGCTCAGCCGCGCAGCCGGTACGCGATCAACGTCAATTCCGTGAACGCGTCGCGAAGGATGACGATCTCGCCCCGCCCCCGAAAACGAAAGAGGAAGAAGAGCTCGATATCCCGGCGTTTATTCGGAAAAAGATGATGTGAGGGTTATCCACAACCTTCAGCCATTATTCAGAATGAATAGATATAGTATCCACAGACCAGACAGGCTGATTTTTCGCGTTATGCTTAGTTCGTTTCGATAAACAATTGCCTATCATATAAGTAACGAATAAACACTATGGAAAATATAACACCAACGCCACCGAAACCGTCAGCGAAGCCAAAACAATACATTGCCACCGTGGCTGTCTTGAGCCTCTTGATCGGCGGAATTGCCGGCGGCGCGGTCGGTGCGGTCACCGGCGGGGCAATCTCGCATAATATATCGCCGTGGTTCGATCGAGTGATTCTGGGCGAGAAAACGACCAACACCGCGACCACGGCGAGTACCGGCAGCGCGACGACCCTGAAAGTTCAGGAAGAGTCGCAAACCCAAACGGCCGTCGCCAAAGTCCTGCCGTCGGTCGGGAGCATCATCGTCAAGCAGAACGTCAGTTCGAGCTCGCCGTTTTTCTTCTTCGGCCCGCAGGGGAGCAGCACCACGGGTCCGCAGCAAGTAGCGGCCGGCACCGGCTTTATCGTTTCGAAGAACGGCTACATCTTAACGAATAAACACGTCGTCTCGGTCAGCGACGCCCAGTACACCTTCATCACCAACGATGGGAAGGAATACAGCGCCACGCTCGTCGGCACCGATCCGATCAATGACTTGGCCGTGCTGAAAATCGACGCCAATAATCTCACCCCGGTAGAATTAGGCGATACCAGCACCGTTCAATTAGGCCAAACGGTTATCGCCATCGGCAATACCCTGAGCGAGTTCCCGAACACGGTCACCAAGGGAATCGTCAGCGGCATCGGCCGGACCATCACCGCCGGCGACGGCTCCGGATCGTCTGAAACCATCGACAAGGTCATCCAAACCGACGCGGCTATCAATCCGGGCAATTCGGGCGGGCCGCTGATTAACTTAGCCGGACAAGTGATCGGCATCAATACCGCGGTCAGCCAGCAGGGGCAATTGATTGGATTTGCTATCCCGATTAGTACCGCGAAGCCGGTAATTCAAAGCGTCGAACAATCGGGAAAAATCGTCCGTCCCTACCTCGGAATCCGCTACCAGCTGGTGACGCCGGATCTGGCGAAAGCGAACAATCTAAGCGTTGATTATGGCGCCCTGATCATCCGGGCGAGCGCCACGGAAACGGCCATTGTATCCGGCAGCCCGGCCGACAAAGCGGGCCTGGTCGAAAACGACATCATTCTTGAAATCAATGGGCAGAAAATAACCGAAGACAACACGCTGGCCTCAATGATGCAGAGTTTCAGCGTCGGCCAGACGATTACCCTGAAAATACTGCATGACGGGGCGGAAAAAACCGTCACGGCCGTCCTCCAAGAATATCCCACCACGAATTCATAATCGAAATACCATGAAAGAATTATTGGCCGACCTTCAGGAGTTAGTTGAAAGGGTAAGACAAACACGGAGGTTACTTTGACGTTGCCCGCAAAAAACAGGAGCGGGCAGAGTTAGAATCAGAAGCGAGCCGGCCAGAATTCTGGCAAGACACTGAGCGGGCAAAAAAGGTTACCCGCCTGCTTGACGGACTCAATGAAGAAATATCCACCTGGGATACGCTCGAGCGCGATGCCCAGGAGCTTTTGGAACTGGCCCAAGAAGAGTCGTCCAGCCGGTCAAAAGATCTCGCCGCTGAATTGGCCGAGCATTATCAAGCGCTCCAGAAGCGATTTTCTCGCCTGGAGTTTGCCGTGCTGTTACGCGGACCGTACGATCAGCGGGATACGATTTTGGCGATCCACGCCGGTACGGGCGGAGTCGAAGCGCAGGACTGGGCGGCCATGTTGTTGCGCATGTATTTGCGCTTTTGCGAACGCCGCGGCTGGTCGGTGCGGATACTCGACAAGTCGGTCGGCGAAGAAGCCGGCCTAAAAAGCGCCACGGTTGAAGTGCTCGGCCGCTACGCCTACGGCTATCTAAAGGCCGAGGCCGGCGTCCACCGGTTAGTCCGCTTGTCGCCCTTTGACGCCGACCACCAGCGCCACACCTCATTCGCGCTCGTTGAGGCGCTGCCGGTCTTGGACGAAATCGAAGAGGTTGAGATTGACCCCAAGGACCTGCGGATCGACACCTATCTCTCGTCCGGTCATGGCGGGCAGAGCGTGAATACGACCTACTCGGCCATTCGAATTGTCCATCTGCCGACGAAAATTACCGTCACCTGCCAGAACGAGCGCTCGCAGCAGCAGAACAAAGAAACCGCTTTGAAAATATTGAAGAGCCGTTTGCACGCCCTGGCCGAGCAGGAACGGCACGATGAAAAACAGCGCCTCCGCGGGGAATATGCCTCGGCCGAGTGGGGGAATCAGATCCGCTCCTACGTCCTCCAGCCGTATCAGATGGTCAAGGACCACCGCACCAAGCATGAGACAAGCGATACGCAAGGCGTTCTCGATGGCAAGTTTGACGAGTTTATCGAAGCCTATTTGCGCCAGGAAATGGGAAAAGAATCGAAAAAACCGAATACATAGAGCCGTTTACACTATTAAAACCATCATGTAGAAATATTATTGACAGCTTACATAGGAGAAAAGTGCCATAATATGGTACTTTTTAATATATCATATGGTGTATGTAGGAAAATATTTGACAATATAGTAGATACTGGCTATAGTACCATAGGTCTGAATGGACATTGAAATGAGCCGAGTGGCGATAGATAACCAACGGAATGGATTGGAGGAATTGAACGATGTGCGGAATTGTTGGATATGTAGGAAGCAAAGACGGCGCCACGCTGAAAGACGAACTGCCGGAGCAACTGGGGCGTCTCGACTATCGCGGTTACGATTCGGCCGGATTGGCATGGAAGACGCCCGAGGGCATCATCGAGGTGGTGCGGCGTAAGGGGAAGATACCGGTGTTGATTGAGGCGCTGGCGCCGGCCACAGTCCGGGGTTTTGTGGGTATCGGACATACGCGCTGGGCCACGCACGGGCCGCCATCGGATGGGAATGCCCATCCGCAGACCGACCAGGAAGCAGACGGCGCACCCATTCGCGTGGCAGTCGTCCACAACGGCATCATCGAAAACGCCGATGATCTCAAAGAGATGCTGCGGCGGCGCGGTCATTACTTCACGTCCGTAACGGATACGGTGGTGATTCCGCATCTGATCCGGATGTACCTCGACGATGGCGACGATGAGATCACGGCCATCCAGAAGACACTGAGCGTACTGCGCGGTGCCTATGCGGTGGCTATTCTCATTGCCGGTCCGGAGCCGGTGCTTTACGCCGCCCGACGGCAGAGTCCGCTCGTGATCGGGATCGCGGCTGACGGCTACTATGTCGCCTCGAGCGAGCAGGCGTTCGTCGGTGAAGCGACCGAGCTGGTCGAGCTCAATGACGGCGAAATGGTCATCCTGAAACAGGGCGCTCCCTATGACCTGAGGACGTTCGAGAACGAGACCATCTGTCGCGCAACCGAGCCGCTTCGGCTGACACTCGAGGAGATCAGCCGCGGTGACTATCGGCATTTCATGCTCAAGGAGATCTTCGAGCAGCCGGAGGCGATTCGGCGGGCGTTCGCTGGCCGGATTTCCGACAACGGCTCGCCGGTCATCGACCTGGGAGGCATTCGGACGAAGCCGGAACTGGCCGAATGGCTGGCGGTCGACCTTGAGCGGATCGTCCTCGTTGCTTGCGGTACGGCCTGGCACGCCTGCCGGGTCGGACAACGCATGCTGCAGAAGCTGATCGGCCTACCGGTCGAGGTCGAGTATGCGTCGGAATTCATCACTGGCTACAACCCGATCAACGATCGGACGCTGGTCATCGCTGTCTCGCAATCGGGTGAGACGGCGGACACGCTTGAAGCCGTCCGCAAGGCGAAAAAGCAGGGTGCCCGCATCTGGTCAATCTGCAACGTGCCGCGGTCGACGCTGACGAAAGAAGCCGATTCCGGCATGTTCCTGCACTCCGGCGTGGAAAAGGGCGTGGCTTCGACCAAGGCCTACACCTCGATGATCGTCTGTCTCATCCTCTTCACGCTGAAGCTGGCTGAGATCCGCGGTACGGATCGGGTGACCGAGACGGGCCGACGGGAGATCATCGAAGCGGTCAGGCGGCTGCCGGAACAGATCGAGGACCTGCTTACGTTGTCGGCGGAGATCCGGGCCCTAGCCGAGCGCTTCGCGGACAGCACCAACTTCTACTATCTCGGCCGCGGCTACAACTTCCCGACCGCACTCGAGGGCGCGCTCAAGCTCAAGGAAATCTCCTACATCCACGCGGAGGGGTATCCGGCGGCTGAGATGAAGCACGGCCCGATTGCGCTGATCGACAAGGACATGCCGGTGGTGTTCATCGCCTTGAGGGATGACAGCACCACCTACGACAAGGTCCGGTCGAACATCGAGGAAGTGGCGTCTCGGCACGGTACGGTGATCCTGATCGCGAGCGAGGGCGACGACCTGCCGGCCCGGCTCATGGCCGACGGGAAGGTGCTCTGCAGCTTCGCCATCCCGAACACCCTGTCCGTCTGCTCCGCCATTCTGGCCAGTATCCCTCTCCAACTCCTGGCCTACCATCTCGCGGATCTGCGCGGGTGTGACATCGACCAGCCGCGCAACCTGGCGAAGAGCGTCACGGTGGAGTAGGGGCACGGTTCGTACACGCACTGTCTGTTGGGTGAACATCGGTTCACCCCTTTTTTATCCCCTTGCTTCTGTCGCATGCTATGTTATGCTGTCAGTAGTACTAATATCCTTAGACACTTCCCCGTATGGAAAATCTCGAATTCAATTACGACGAAATCTTTAATGAAATCATTTCCCGCATGGAAACCCAGGGCTCGTTCGCGAAGGACAATTGGGAAACCCTGATTGACGAGATCCTCGAGGAAAAGCAGAATGACGGCATCCTGCCCGATGATTTCGACTTCAAAGAAGCGCACGAGAAGCTCGAATACATGCTGGCCGAGCGCTTCCAGGACGCAGAAGTGGAGCAATAGCGCCGGCGTCATCGCCATTGTCGAGTCCATTGGCGTTCCGATCTGATGGCAGAGGGGCAGGGGTCCCTCTTTTAGTTTGTTATTTTTTGGTAGAAGGGGTAGGATGGGGTTAGGACAGGGCGAATTTAGCCCAATAGTTCACTAGGTTTGCATATACTCTATTATGTGACATGGCGCCCTAAACTAAACATGGATTTCTTCTCAGGAAAAAATAACAAGTATTCTGAAGTACTTTTTTCACTTGCTAGAGAGTGTTTCTTTGAAACGTACAAAGAAGATGCGGAGGAACTTGGTAAGGTAATAAAGAATACCCTGTTGGATCTACCGGGTCCTAGAGTAATGGCCCCAAGGAAGTTGAGCGATAAAGAACAGTTTACAGTTAAACTCTTCAGACCATTTTCTGAAATCTTAAACTCACTCGAGGCAATTCAAAATATTCCAGTATACATTAGCCGTTTTCCATATAAACAGAATGTATCTAGGTGTGGTTATTTAAGATATCACATCGAAAACTATTTAAATGAATTGTATATTTTGGTGCAGCGATACGCTTATAATCTGAATGTGATTGATAGAATTTATAAAAAAACAACGCTGAAACAGGATGTTAATTTATCAACGACTAAATTACGTAATTTAATTAAGAACACGTTCAATAAATCGATATTTGTGAGGGGGTCGCATGTTCATCAAATCCGGTATTCAGATAATGATGTTGATAGATTATCTCTAATAGATACTTATTTACGGTCAGATGATAAATATTTTACAAACATAATGAAATTATTGTATAAGACTGCATACAGTGAAATACGTAGTAAATGGAAAAAACAAATGGAAAAGAATTTCATTTATATAAAAAAGTTTAACGAGATATATTTTAATATTCTTTCTAGGGTGCTAATAGAAGATGATAAGTTTAATTATCCGTGGGATAATAGAAGACACCACGTCACCTAACAAAGTATATCCGACATGGATTCGTTCACTAAGGCAGTCAGGATGGTATACCGCCATACTCACTCACCGCATTGTATATAACGAAACATTAAGCGATATTTGATGCTTATAATAATCACATGAATTTCAACCCATTAACATGGCTAGCAGATAAGATCCTACAGGCGCGAGACGCGAGGATCGTAGTAAGGGTTTTAGTACACCAGGCATACCATGTCGGAGATCAATCACAAACGCCTTATTATTTTGTAAAGATTATCAATAACTCACCCAACAATACCTTTACAATCACGCATATTTGGGTGAGAGATGGTACTGACGAGAAAGATATTATTAATCCACAAACACCATTGCCACATAAGCTTGAAAAAACTGATGTTTGGGAAACATGGTTTCGTAAAGATATTGTTATTGATCACCAAAGTGTATTTAACAATGTTTACGTCGTTCTTTCGAATGGTAAGGAAATTAGGTCAAAGAAAAATACCTCTGTACGGCCCATAGGATTTATCGCAAAATAATTGGGCAACCAACATCGCTTAACACGGGCTAGCTGGTTCGTGAATAATACTCAATAATCTCTTATGAAAAATAAACCAATTATCATCGCCGGATCCGTCGCAGTATTACTAATAGCTGCATTCCTCATTTTCAGAAAAGATACTTGGACCGGATTTTATTATCCGAACGGTTGTTTAACTTGCCAGGACGAATATATCTTTAGTCCTACATTTCATAACAGAACTGACTGCTTGGCTTGGGCTACTAACCTGAAGCAGCAACGAAACAATTCGGATGATAAATACGAGTGTGGTAAAAACTGTAAAGCACCACAAACTAGTACGGGACTGTATGTTTGTGAGGAAACTGTCGATTATTGAGTATTATTAGCTCACCCAAATTACTCGTTCACTTACGCGGTTGTCGCCGGCGGTCAGGCCGATTTTTCACTCGCATTAACGCATGCACTTGACGTTTCCTGTGGCTAGTATATACTGGAATTAACGAAGAAGACGGGCTTTG
>Ga0265297_10007629_pt1 | contig 14876 bp, 15 predicted proteins | sample Munlanlwell13791_FD_192502 | JGI IMG/M metagenome (GOLD analysis project Ga0265297, IMG submission 192502) | Leachate microbial communities from a municipal landfill in Southern Ontario, Canada - Leachate well 137-91 | ecosystem: Engineered > Solid waste > Landfill > Unclassified | place... | reverse complement strand
GAGTTGATATTTTTTGGAAATCAAGGTAGATGAAAAAACCTGTACAGGCTGCGGTCTCTGTAAAAAGGTGTGCCTGTACGATGCAATCGAAATAGTGAATGGTAAGGCGGCAATAAATGAAAACTGCGTCTTCTGTGGAGCGTGCATTGAGGCCTGTAAATTTAAATCCATTGAGATCACAGGGCTTGCCGAAGAAAAGAAAGATTTTTCGGATTATAAGGGAGTATGCATATATCTTGAAGCAAATGGTAATGTAATAGCCGATGTAGGGTTCGAGCTTGTGAGTGAAGGCAGAAAACTCGCAGATAAACTGGGAGTGGAACTTTCAGCGGTTGTTATTGGAAATGGTATTAAAGAAAGTGCGGTTGAAGCTTTCCAGTATGGCCTTGACAGATTGCATATTCTGGACAGCCCTGTTTTTTCCAACAATATTGATGATATATTTGCAAAAGCTCTTGTGCAGATGATACATAAATATAAGCCGGATATATTCCTGGCCGGAGCGACGTGGTTCGGAAGAACTTTGATCCCAAAAGTCGCAGCTATTCTAAAAACAGGACTGACTGCCGACTGCACCGGTCTTGCGATAGATGAAGAAAAAAAGATACTTCTTCAGACCAGGCCAACATTTGGGGGAAATATTCTGGCAACAATAGTCACCAGAAATGCCAGGCCACAGATGGCAACGGTAAGACCCCATGTTATGGAAAAGAAGATGGTCACAGAAGCACCCGGAAATTCGGTGGATAAGGTTGATTGTTACAAGGGCAGGATCGAATATATAAAAATAGATGAATCTAAATTCAAGAGTAAATATAAACTGCTCGGAATCGATAAGGAACTGGATGAGAAGATAAACATCACAGATTATGATGTCATAGTATCTGGCGGCAGAGGAATAGGTGGAAGCGAGAAGTTTCCTATGCTTAAGGAACTTGCGGATCTTCTGGGAGGAGTAGTAGGTGCATCAAGAGCGGCAGTAGATTCGGGCTGGATATCATATCCCCATCAGGTGGGACAGACAGGAAAGACAGTAAACCCAAAAATATATATTGCCTGCGGCATATCCGGAGCAATCCAGCATCTTGCCGGAATGCAGACCTCGGATATCATCATCGCAATAAACAAGGACCCCGGCGCCCCCATCTTCAAAGTGGCAAACTACGGGATAGTAGGAGATATATTCGAAGTGGTGCCGATGTTGATAAAAAGACTTAAGAATGGAGAGTCACTGGTTTAAATAGTAACCGATATCCTCCTGATTATATAATTTCAAAAGAATTTATTTGGATAAAAGAGTCTACCATTATTAACTCTAATTAGTAGCTTAAAAGGTTCGAGTCCTACTTGGGGAGCCAATATAATGTTTGTATTAAAACTTTAAATAATATAATTATTTATATTATATTTATGGTTCGAATCCTCTCTCCCCAGGTATTAATTACAGATGTTTAAATATGAAATGAAAAAGAGATTCATATAAACTGTAAATAGCAATATGATAAATAAATTGTTAAAATATCTGATCCTTAATACTATTTAAATTTAACAAGATTTCACTTTTTAAAAAATACTAGAGATGGGAAACCCAAAAGTCTTCTCAATTTCTAAGTTCACTTTCACAAGGAGATTATAAAAAATAACCTTAAAAAGCTTAAGTTTGGAGGTTTTATTTACCACTTTTAAAGATCCTTTTTATAATTCCCTTAGAGCTTATTCTAAATTTAACTACTTGAGGCAATTTTAAGTTCCTAATTATTTTTTTGCTCTTCAATTAATAATTTAGCTTCTTTTAAATCTATTTTTGCTTTATGGCCATGTTTATTTAATAAGTGCAAAAGATTTGGCCCATTCAATAATGTTAGCGGTAAACTGTTTGCATATTTATATGCCTCTGCACCATAATCAGCAGTAGTAACTAAAATTCCTTTTATAGCACCTTCTTTAATAACAGTTCCGTATAAATCTCTTACAGCAGATACTCCTACTATATTTGTATATCTTTTTGCTTGGATAATTATTTTCCCACCTCTTAATGGGTCGGGATCAAAAGCAACTGCATCAACACCACCATCTCTACTAGATTGAGTAACTTTAACTTCACCACCGTCTTGCGAAAATTCTTTTTCAAAAATCTCTCTAATTAAATGTTCAAAATCTTGCCAATCTATTGCAGCAATATTTATAGATTCATCTAAGTCCTTCATAACCTCATATGAAGAAATAAATCTCTTATCATTTTTATTTATTTGAAGAATTGGTGCTATAGGTGTTAACATGTGAAGTTTTGAACTACTTATGCCCCTCAATCCTCTAAAGCACTCTTTAGGTAATATTTTTTCAAGATTTAACAATAAAAATTGTTCCCTAACGGTTTGTAAAGATAATATGCAGCATGTAATATTTTTTCCAGTTCTGTTATCTATAGTTTCAATCCATCCGTTATACACCACTGATTCGATAGTTTCTGATTTATCAGTCTTATAAATAATATTTGTTATAGCAAGCGCTATTTGATAAAGAAAGTCGTCATAAAGTCCTTTTAATTCAGCATCTGATAAGTAAATTTCATTAAAGATATTTTTAGATTTATCATATTTTACCTCTCTAATTTTAGGAATTTCATCAATTAAAGGTAATCTGAAATCTAAAATAATAATTGAATTCTCTTTATTAAAGTCTATAGAAAAATTTAATTTAAAGCTTATTGGAAGATGAATTTTTGATAGAACTGAATTTATAAATTCTATAACAATTTCAGGATTTTTTAATTCATATAACTCCTTCTTTTTATCGATAAGATTATTTTTTTCAGAACGTTTATTATAGAAATCTTGCTTTTTTTCTTCCCATTTTTTAAATTCATCATTATATTTTTGTTCAGCAAACTTATTTTCATTCTTCTTTGTGTTATATATTCCAACTGCTTTTAGATATTTTTCTTCAGCAATTTTATTTAATAAATCTATCCTATTTTTAGATATTCTTTCAATTAATTTATCAAATAAACTTATTCCAGGTTTAAAATCTTCTAAAGAAGGTTCTTTCTTTAAATCTTCTTCATTGTGAGGAATTGATTTCAAAGGTTTTGGATCATTAAATTCAGTCTCGTCTTTTAACTCATCAAAATTAAAAAGCCGAATTTTTAAAGAATCTCTAAGAAAATTTCTTATATTATTAATTTTAATATTGGCAGAACTGGTTAATTTTTCCGCTTTACTTAATTGCTCTTCTACTAGAATTCGGCGATTTATTATTTCTTGTTTCTTTTTTTCATTTTCAATCCTAATTTCTTCTATTCTTCTTTCTCTTTCTTCTAATCTTCTTTCTCTTTCTAATTTTTTAGAATTCATTTCATTCCACTGAAGATCCCACTGATGCGCTTGGAGATTTGCTTTTAATTCAACTTCTTTCTTGGTTTCACCCTTGATCAACTTGTATTTTCCAAGCCCCTCGTGATAAATTGTTTTTTGCCAATATCTTCTAGGCATTTTTATCTAACTTTCAAGAAAATAATTAATTTTACTTGCTGTTTCTACTGTTTTATATATTTTATCAGCGATTTAATATTTAGATTACTAAAATTATATTGATTGTCAAACTTTTTACTATTCTTAAGCTTTATTAGGAATAATTTCATATTAACTAGCGATAGTAAGATCTTCTTTAATTTTCTTAATTTGAGGAATTAGTCCAATTATACCTGAGTAATATTTAGTTAAAAATGTGTTCAATATACCCACTCTCTTCTAATTCTTTTCCACTAGGATAACTTTTATAAAGATCTTAAATTAATTTTAATATACTATATTATTAAAATATGATAGTAATATATAAAACGGGAGTAAAGAATGGACAATACTATAAGAATTAGCATAAAAGATTTTATTAATTTATTGATTGATGGAATTGAATCTATTTAGAAGGTTAACAAGCCGAATAAAGAAAGCTGTGAATGATAATGTTAAAAGACTATATGAAGATGCCAGACAAATCATAATCATGGTAAAAGAAGAAAAAGACTATAGATAAATTGCAGAGAGAGGAATAAAATAAAACAATATATAAAAGATAAAAAAAGAAGATAAAACTTAATGAACAGAAAAGATGATGAAGTATATAAAGTTTGCCCAGGTTGTAGTAAATTAATAAAATGGGATGCAGTAATTTGTACTTACTGTGGAGTACAGGTTCAAGAATTAAAGGTAGATATTAATTATCCAAAATATATTGAGCATTCATATCCCGTAAAAAGCAAAGCTGCTGCAGTAGTTTTGGCAGTGTTTTTTAGTTATTGGGCATGGTTATATACCTACAGAATAAATGGCGGTAAATTCTGGACTTTTTTAGTAGTAGATATATTAAGATCTATTTTTGTTATCCTATTTTCTATTCCCAATGCTAATTTGGGCATATATTATTACGACCAAATATTTACTTCAAGAAATTTAGCTATTTTTATAGTTGTAAGCAGTCTTTGGACAGTATTAATATGGCTTGATGTGTTAATTACTAGTGCTATAAAACCAAATTCATTCTATACAAATTATCCTAATGGATAAAAAATGGGAGGTAGAAGGAAGGGGAAGTTTATGCAGCCATTCCTTCTCGATTAGATTTAATATGATCACACTTTATTTGATAGAGCTTTTAAATTAATTATGAAGTAAAAAACTTCATTAAAAATAAAATAAATCCAAGTCGTGTATAAAATCATTCACATCTAAACGCAAGAGTTTTAAATTTTTAAATTTATGCGTTTATAAGCTTATTGTACAAGTGTCCCCTGGTGAAAGAATATCTGCCAATTTTTACCATTTCTACGCCAAATTGATGTACGTAATGATATTATATGTTTACCATCTGGAAGCATTTTTTCTATTTTAAAAGTGGCTAAAGCTAAGCCATCGCCTAGTTCTTTAACCTTAAAGTTAGAAACTGAAAACTTAACGGGAAAGATTTTCGAGTCTTTTGGTAGTTTTTCTAATATCTGCTTTTTATAATAGATTGTTCCTGAACTTCCAAATTCTATAAAATCAGATGACAGTAGGCTGGCGATTTTTTTTGCTGATGATCTGACTTCAGGTTTAAGAAGCAAAGTCTCTAAATTGTAAATAATCTTTTTTAGGTCTTTTTTCATATTATTTTATTTTAATCCATAATATAGATGGGTGCTAATTAGATTTCAAGTATTTTCCAACCATTCATTTGTAAAAGAAATATTTTATATTACTTAATTCCTTTAAAAATTGGTTTGAAATTTCACTACTTAGAGGAGCCAGTTATTCTAAATTTTATTATTTATCCTCTATTAATTATATAATATTATAATCAATAATATCTGAAACTTGTAAAAATAAGATCCTATTTTAAATGAGAGATCTATCAAACATAGACTTATTGATTTTTGATATAGATGGTACTTTGCTAAAATCTGATACCGCTAATTTTAAAACAATTAAAAAGGTTTTATCCGATTTAAATATTCCCTTTTCCTTTAATAAAAAAGATTTTATTAGTTATATAGGAAAATCTTCTGAATGTTTTTATAAAAATATTTTACCTGATAATAGAAAATTACAATGGGAGGTAGTAAGAAATAATGCTAGAAAAGAATATTATTTATTCTTGTTAAAATATGGAAAACTTTATCCTTGTATAAAAAATACTTTAATGACCTTAAGGAATAGAAAATATAAACTTGTTTTATATAGCAACTGTTCAATTGAATATTTAAATACTGTATTTTCAATATTTAAAATAGACAAGTATTTTGATTATATCGAATGCACTCAAGAAAATAATCTAACTAAATCACAAATTATAAAAAAAATTCTAAATAAATTTAGTACTCAAAATGCTGTTGTAATAGGTGATAGATTAATAGATATAGAAGCAGCTAAACAAAATAATATTTCATCTATATGTGTATTGTATGGTTTTGGAGAAAATGAAACAAAAGAAGCTGATATAAAGATAAATAAATTTACTGAACTTTTAGATATCTTTGATAGGAGGAATATCATATTTGAAAAAATAATAGAAGAAATTATCAAGTATAAATCTAATAATAAAGCTTTTGTGATTGGTATAAATGGAATTGACAACTCCGGCAAAACTATTTTTGCAAAGTCCTTAGAAAGATATCTGAACTTGAGAGATTATAAAACACAGCTGATATTATTGGATGATTTTCACAATCTAAAAGAGAAAAGATATTCAGGGAAAGATGAAATAGATAATTATTATAATAAAAGTTTTAATTTTAAGATGATTATTGAAAAGATATTAAAGTCTGTTAAAGAAAATAAAAACTTTAAAATCAAATTAAACTTACTTAACCTATATACCGATAAATTTGATGTTGAGAGAGTTTATTCTATAGATAAAAATACAATTGTAATACTTGAGGGGGTATTTTTGTTTAAAAAAGAATTATTACAATACATTGATTATAAAGTATTTTTAGAAGTGCCATTTGAAGAAAGTAAAAAAAGGGCAAGAAATAGAGATATTAAAATTTATGGTAAAGAAATTATTAAAAAGTATGATTTAAAATATCTACCTGCCCAGGCAAAATACTTAGAAGAGCTTCAACCAATAGAAATTGCTGATATGGTTATTGATAATCTAAATTGGGATTATCCATTAATTAAGAAATTTAGATAAATATTTTTACCTCGGACACTAACTATATTAGTGTTTATATTATTTAATTAATTAAAAGACTCTTTAAATTTCATTAATTCTTTCATAATCTAGTTCGGAATCTCACAATTTCAGCGAGCCAAGCAATATCAAATTTAAAAAGTTCTATTATTATTATTATTATTATTATCGATTACTTTTAAGTATAATAGTTGTTATGATATCAGGATACATAATATGTAATTGATACTTGCAAAGATTTTAAATGAAAAGTTCTATAATGGATATTAATTCTATGGAATTGGAACAAAAAAAGTACTGGCTTCTTTTTTATGGATTAATAATCGGAGTCTCATTCGATATTTTTTTATATGATAAGACACCGGGCATTTCTTATCTGATTTTTATTGTTCTGATCCTGCTGATATTTTTAGGAAGCTTTTGGAGTTCTTTCATAAAATTAAATAATCTGATGTGGTTATTTACAGTTCCTATTTTATTACTTGCAATTACTTTCTTTATCTATTCCAATCAAATACTTAAGGTTTTAAACTATCTGATTGTTCCCATTCTAATAATAATGTTTAGTTCCCTGGTTACAAAGGTAAATAGATATGATTGGTCCGATATAGGGTTTATAGGAGATATTGCTAAGAGGGTTTTAATGCCTTTCAGATTTATACATAAACCATTTTCAACGTTATTCAGGATAACTGATCATGGAGGTAAAGATAACAAGAGTAGGGTTCTTCCAAAAATATTCCTGGGTATATTGATTTCAGTCCCAGTTCTGGCAATTATTATATGGCTTCTCTCATCTGCAGATATTGTGTTTAAGAATCTTTTTTTAAATGTCCCTGTTTCAAAAATTATCAGGCATTTTTTTATAATAGTCATAACTTCAGTTTATTCGGTTTCTTTTCTATGGGCTTTAATAAAAGCTTTTAGCAAGAGAGAAGGGCACGTATATAGCAAAATAAAATGGAAATTATTTTTTGATCCTGTAATTTTATTGACTTTACTTGTCTTAATAAATTTAATTTACGCTGTATTCTCTATTATTCAGTTTGCCTATCTTTTTGGCGGAAGTTCTTTTGTTTTGCCTTCCTCTTACACTTTTGCGGAATATGCAAGAAGAGGTTTTTTCGAACTGATTATTGTATCAATTATCAATTTTGGAATTCTGCTTTTCGGTATCACATTTGTGAAAAAAGATAATAAAAGAATCTTTGTTGCCATTAGAACTTTCCTTACCCTGCTTGTAATTTTTACCTTTATTTTACTGGTATCAGCATTTTATCGAATGTCAGTTTATGAACAGGCATATGGATTTACATATCTCAGAATATTTGTTCAGACTTTTATGATAATACTGTTTTTCTTGTTTATTATTAATATTATTTATATCTGGCAGCCGAAGCTCCCTCTAATTAAATCTTATTTTATAATCTCACTTGCAATCTATATAATAATGAATTTTGCAAATGTAGATGCCATAATAGCAAAAAGTAACATCAATCGTTATTTTGAAACCGGACAAATCGATATGGTTTATTTAAAAAGTCTGTCCTATGATGCTGCGCCTGAAATGCAGAGACTTCTCATATCGGTTGATAGTTCATCGGACCCCGGAGAAAAACAAATTGCCGGGGAAATAATAGAATATTTCAATGGGAAAAAATTAGATCTTGAAAAAGAAAAAAGCTGGCAGAGTTTTAATATCTCAAAGTATAAAGCCGAAAAAATAATAGATAAATATATAGAGTAAAAACAGTTACAATAAGATGTTTTAAAGGTAACGGTAAAGTTTTAACTGCTTTTTAAATGTAATTAATTCCACTTGCAAAAAACAATAATTTTATATTGTATATATAATTTATACAATAAATATTTGAGGAATATCTTGAAGTTTTATCCAGATTAAGGCTTGCCGGTAGGCCGGAGCTTAAAGAACTTTTGGACCTCTTTAAGAAACATGTTAATATCTTATATAGACCAATCTCGATAAAAATTGAAATAATAAAAGATGACCCGGATGACAATAAATTCATAGAATGTGCCGTTACTAATAGGGCAGATTATATTATTTCAGGAGATAATCATTTGCTGAATTTAAGAGAATGCAGGAATATAAAAATTCTAAGTCCCAAAGAATTTTTAAACTGTTTTAATTCATAAGGATAAGAATTGTAAGAACAATTTTTTATTGTTAAATAAAAATCCAGGGGTTAAAATTTTATTATGGCCATTATTAATATATTAAAAACACGGCTGGATAAATTTGAAGGTTCTCTTAAAGGTCCATTACCGGATGTTAGAAGGGTGAATATCTGGCCACAGATTATCAGAACAGAAGAAGCAATACCGGAAGAATTTAGAAGTACATCGAACACAATGGCCCTTTGTGACTCTCCGGCTTTTCCATATATGATTTATATACCGGACTATCATTGGGAAATGAGTGACGGAGGTTTTCAATTTGTTAACTTAAAATCTGTTTTAGTTGTTCTTGATGAAGATAAGATACATATATTCAAGAAGTCAGAGTTAAAAATAATATCAACTATAAATTTATCCAATGAAGAGAAGATATCCATTTTATTTTCACCGGACAACAAATCTAACGTAGACTCCGTAATAGAGAAATATCATTTGTTTGATTGAAATAGAATTAAGCAACTATATCTTAACAAAGACCGGGATTTCATCAGAAACTAATTTTTTAAAGAATTAAAAAATTTTATAAAAAATGAATTTAATTAAAAGAAAGGCGTGAAATGGCAAAAGAAAAAGAAGAAGAGTTCGAAGTAAAAGGTGAAGATCTGCTTAAGAAAGTCAAGGAACTGATAAGAGAAGGGAACATCCGGAGAATCACCATCAAGAGTGAAGAAGGAAAAACCCTGATCCAGATCCCTTTGACACTTGGAGTAGTTGGAGCATTACTATTGCCGGTATGGGCTGCAATCGGCGCTATTGCAGCGATAGTTACTAAAGCTTCCATTACGGTCGAAAGAGAATAAATATTATTTAAATAATATTTTTATACTATTATCCAGTCGGTATACAAACACCCTGATTAAAAAAATCAGGGTGTTTTGCTTTCGATAGTCCCATTATTAGTAGAATTATTGTTTTAAGCTCATAATATTTTCTTCTTAAAGGAATGAATTGTTTTAAATAATATTAATACTTTATTAAAATATTATAGATATATGTTATAATATGTATTAAATATTACTATTTAAACTGTTAATCTAAGGCAGCTTAAAATGAAGGGTAAACCAGATAAAATGCATACAAATAAAAAAGGTAAGGTTCAGGAAATACAGAGAGATACAGATGAAGATAAAAAAACAAGAAAAGCTTTAATAGAGAGTGAGGAGAGGTACAGGACACTTATAGAAACTCTTCCGACAAGAGTATGGTCAAAAGGCAAAGATCTGATCTATCAGTCGTGTAATAAAGCTTTCGCGGATGATCTGGGAATGAAAAAAGAGGATATTGAAGGTAAGACCGATTACGATCTCTACCCGGAAGAACAAGCCGAAGGGTACAGAGAAGATGATTTGAAAGTTATGAAATCAGGAAAGATCAAGTATATAGAAGAAATAGTAACGATCCAGCATGGAATAGAAATATATGCAAACACAGTAAAAGCTCCGTTAAGAGACAGGGACGGTAATATCTATGGAGTGCTTGGTAGTTACTGGGATATAACAGATAAAAGAAAAGCAGAAATTGACCTGAAAGATTCGGAGACTAGATTCAAAATATTATTCGAGTGTGCACCTGACGCCTATTTTTTAGTTGATTCTAAAGGAAATTTTGTAGACGAAAACGTGGCCGCCGAAAAATTATTGGGATTTGGGAAAAAAGAATTAATAGGGAAAAACTTTATCGATTTAAAAATAGTATCCCCTCAGCAGGTTTCGTTAGCTGCTGAAATACTGACTAAAAATGGTGAGGGCCAATCAACCGGACCCGATGAATTGATTCTGAATGCAAAAGATAACAGCAAGATCGCAGGAGAAATAAGAACCTTGCTGGTTAAAATTAAAGATAAACCACTGATACTGGTTATTGCGAGAGATATAACGGCGCGCCGGAAAGCAGAGGAACAGATAAGATATTTATCATTTCATGACAAACTAACCGGTCTCTATAACAGGGCATATATGGAAGAGGAGATTGAGAGGCTTGATACGGATAGGCAGTTGCCTTTATCTATCATCATGGGAGATTCAAATGGTTTAAAACTGATAAATGATACGTTTGGCCATGCAGAGGGTGACAAGTTGTTGCAAAAAACTGCAGAGGTATTGAAAAATTGCACCAGAAAAGAAGATATCGTTGCCAGATGGGGAGGAGATGAGTTTTTGATACTTTTACCCAGGACAACGAAAGAAAAAACTGTTATGCTTGTTAAAAGAATCAAGGGAAAATGCATTAAAGCAAATACGAAAAAAATACCAGTAAATATATCTCTTGGTGTAGCAGTTAAAGAAAAAACCACCCGGAAGATAGAGAACGTAATAAAAGAAGCTGAAGATGATATGTACAAAAATAAAATTAATGATAAAAAAGATAATATTCCTTTATCATATTAAGGTTCAATAATTTACTATCTCTATTAAAAAGAAGAGGCTTATTTAGGCTTATTTTTATTGAATCTTTTAAATCACTCGTCGTTTTATTTAATTTTCTGAATTTAGCATAATATGAATATAAGAATGACCTGGAATTATTATGATGGTAAAATATTATTAAGGGCAATAGGGGAACATGACTGGACCATTAAGAATCCTTAAATAGATATAAAAGATTCACAATTTATTCGGGTTTCTTTAATACTCGATTTTTTTATATAATTTAAAGCTTAATTTGCCAAATTTCAGGGAATATGGGAACATAAAATCATTAAGTTAAAAATAATTTTTGAACAAAATGGAGGTGTTAAATGAAAACTCTGGTAGTATATGATTCTGTCTATGGGAATACGGAAAAGATTGCAAAATCTATTGGAGAGGCTATCGGGGAAGACGTCAAAGTTCTTAGCACGGGTGCAGTTTCTTCTTCGGATCTGGAGTCGGTAGATCTTCTTATAGCGGGCTCTCCGACTTATGGCGGCAGACCGACACCCGGAATGCAGAATTTCCTGAACAATATCGTTGTCGGGTCTTCTCTTAAGGGTGTTAGCGTGGCTGCTTTCGATACCAGATCAACTGCAAATTGGGTAAAAATATTCGGTTTTGCTTCAGGTAGAATTGCAGGCAACCTTAAAGCAAAGGGCGGTACTCTTATTCTTACTCCCGAAGGTTTCTTTGTCACGGATACAAAAGGTCCGCTGAAAGAAGGAGAACTGGAACGAGCAGCAAGCTGGGCAAAAGAGATTGTCAGCAATAAAAAATAGTTTCATAGGTAAAATATAGCCGGTTTATCCGGTTATAAGAATTACCTCAAAAAGAATGGTTATCATTGGGAAAAGAAAGTGCCTGAGTTATTATTCTTTTATTTCTTTTTCTTCAGATTCGGTGATCATTTCGATATCTTCTACATTCAGGAATACGACTTCGTTCTTTCCGCTAATAGTCAGGTCATTTTTTGACCCACTATTTAAAGGATAAACTTCAGTATCTGTTACTGCTATGAACTTTTTATTTTGTGAATTTAAATAATCCAGGATTCTGCTGCCCGATATTATATGAATATAACCTATTATTACCGAAGAAATGGTTTTTATCTTAACATATGTTTTTTCTTTGGGTACTCTTAAAGTCATATTACCTGTCGCCGCTGTTAAATCAATAATATGATATTAATTTTATACCATATCTGAGCTTATTGCAGTAAGTTTTATAACACCTGTAATAAAAAAGCCAGTCTGCTCTCCTGAAAGATTCCAATTAAAATATAAGAATATTTATTATAATTGTATAATATTTTACATCATATGTTATTTTATGATATATTTATTAAAATTAATCATTATTTCTTTTAATAATTTGTTTAATAATTATAGTTTGGATTATGGGAAAAAGAAAAATAAAGAAAACAGATATAAGTGGATCCGTGATACTGAATGCTCTTATGGAATATATTCCGGATAGCATATTTTTTAAAGATTTGGACAGCAGATTTTTTCGGATCAACAAAGCATGTGCCGAAAAATTTGGAGTAAAGAATCCGGAAGAAGCAAAGAGAAAAACTGATTTTGATTTTTTCAGTGAAGAGCATGCAAAACAGGCATATGAAGATGAACAGAATATAATAAAAACAGGTAAACCAATAGTAGGTTTCGAGGAAAAAGAGACTTTTGAAGATAAAGAGGATAAGTGGACCTACACGACAAAAATGCCCCTTTACAATAAGGAACGTAAAATAATAGGCACTTTTGGAATCACCAGTGATATAACCGATAGGAAGAAATCGGAAGAAGCACTCAAAGAAAGCAGATCCAAAACAGAAGCAATACTTCATTGTACTGCAGACGGTCTTTATGCAACGGATAAAAAGGGTAAGGTTCTGATGTATAATAAAAAGTTTCTTGAGTTATGGGAAATTCCAAAGAAACTTATTGATATGGATTCGGATGAGATATTGCTGGATTTTGTTTCCGATCAGCTTATAGAACCTCAAGTCTTTATGAAAAAAGTCTATAAACTTAATAGATCAAATAAAGAAAGCACCGATATCATCCACTTTAAAAATGGAAAAATTTTTGAGCGTTACTCCTGCCCCCTGAAGCAGGATGGCGAGATTATCGGAAGGGTATGGGACTTCAGAGATATAACGGAGCAAAAAAAAGCAGAGGAAAAAATCTGGTACCTGTCCTGTCACGACAAATTGACCGATCTTTATAATCGTGCTTATTTCGAAGAAGAGTTGAAAAGACTTGATACCGGGCGACAGCTTCCTTTAAGTGTTATCTTTTGTGATGTTAATGGACTCAAAGAAATGAACGATAATCATGGTTACGATAAGGGAGATCAGCTGCTCTGCAAAGTTGCGGATATTTTAAGAGGCAGTTTCAGAACCGAAGATATAGTTGCAAGGTGGGGAGGCGATGAGTTCATAATCGTACTTCCAAATACGGATAAAAAGATTGTAGATGATATAATAGACAGAATATGTGAAGATTGTAAACTTTCAAACGAATTTGACTTTCCTATAAGTGTTTCCTTCGGAAAAGCTATAAAAAATAAAAAATCGCAGGATATCGATTTGATCATAAGCCAGGCCGAAAAAAGAATGATTATGAATAAAAGAGCCATGAAGGCTGCGGTTTAAGTATAAGTCAGAATCTTTTCTATTTTTTTAAATATCGTTTTAAAATCTTTTGTCTTTGAGTAGTATCTGTAATTCTTTTCAAAATCAAGCAGGATTTTTGACAGCAGATTTTCTCTTTTTATATCTTTTCCAATTATGATTTTGATGGATGTCGATTCTTTGACGACAGGCGCGATGTCTGTTGTATCAAGGTTTACATTAATCCCGATTCCTATTATTAAAAAGACATTGTCATCTACTTTTTCAACTTCTGCAAGTATTCCACCTAATTTCGATTTCCCGCAGTATATGTCATTGGGCCATTTGATGATTGCATCGATGCCGTACCCTGCTTTTAGAACCGCTGTAACAGAATAAGCGGCGATGAGAACCACTTCGGGAAGTTCTTTTTCTTTAAGGGTCGTACGAAGTATTAAAGTGAACCACAGGCCCCCGGAAGGTGAGAGCCAGTTTCTTTCTAATCTACCCCTGCCTTTTTCCTGAGTTTCGGCAAGTATGACGGTCCCGTCGGGATTTTCATTTTCTTCTTTTCTATTTTTTATAAGCCGTAAAGCAAAATTGTTTGTTGAATCTACTTTTTTCAGGTAAATGATATTTTTTCCGATATAAGCAGTTTCAAGATATTTATTATATCGGCTCAAATTAAAATTTATCATTTAGTGTTTCAGTGCGGATCTAATCAACCCATTTTACATTGCTGAATTTATATTTTGTGGCAATTAGAATAATATCGACGAGCCACCATACACCAAAACCGCCAAAGGTTATGAGTTTTAAAATACCCAGTCCGACATGGCCCATAATGAACCTATCCACACCGAGTTGGCCAAAAACAATAGACATTACAAGCGCGAGGACCCAATTGACTTCTTTCAATTTTGCTCCTTTTTAAGATATTAAATAATAATGACTTATATTATATACAAAAATAAAAAATAAAT
>Ga0265297_10007628_pt1 | contig 14877 bp, 14 predicted proteins | sample Munlanlwell13791_FD_192502 | JGI IMG/M metagenome (GOLD analysis project Ga0265297, IMG submission 192502) | Leachate microbial communities from a municipal landfill in Southern Ontario, Canada - Leachate well 137-91 | ecosystem: Engineered > Solid waste > Landfill > Unclassified | place... | reverse complement strand
CAATCAAGGCAATTTTTTCTTTTGGGACCTTTGTCGTGTCGTTTATCGAAATGACAACTCCTATTTTTAATCGACCTCGAAACTTCACTGTAACGGCAGTGCCCGGGGCGATCGCAGGTAAAAGTGACTGAGGAACGGCGTAGTCAAAAGAGCCAGAAAAACGCGGAAAGCGCTCCGGGAAAGCTATCGTCGCATAACGCTGATAATCCATGCTACTGTAATTGGAAATTCACGGTGAGATACCCAATGCCGAACGGAAATTCGTACGAAAGTATTTGCGTTTTGTAATTGACGCTATTCATGATGCCAAGCTGGATCAAGAGTGCGCGGAAACCGCACTCTCCAGCTTGTTCTACAAGAGAAGGTGGAAGTTTTACCAACTGAGGGCCTTTATTCGCTTCGAGAAGAGTTTTCACTTGCTCATCGAATTCTTTCCCCTTTGGCGAATATCCAGCTGGGGATTTTTTTGTCAGACGATGCGAAAGTTCGCCTGAACCTATAATGGCGATACGTTTTGTTGAATTGATTATTTCCTGCTGTAAGTGCATGCCAAAGGAATAGTGGGCGTCAAAATCGAGCATTGAAAACATAATAGGAACGATTTTTGGCACGTTTGTTCCAAAATGTTCAAGAAGCATATAGAGTGGCACACCGACTCCATGATCGACCGTCGGATTTGTGACCAGCGTTATCGGCAGTTTTGTCTCAAGCTGTTCTTTGATGTGGTGTGTTAGCCCAATATCGGATTTATACGTTTGTTTCGTGACTACGTCTCCAAAATCGTAAAAGCTTACCGTAAAGACGGGATTCAAATTCAAGGTAAATGCTTCAGGGAGCAATTCGCCGTGTGCAGATAAAATAAAGATGGTGTCGGGACGTGCCGCATATAATTCATGCTGCAAGGCATCGAATGCAGCGGCGGTTTGCTTGAGAAGCGACCGATGATCTTTCCCGATTTGCGGCAAAAGGAGGGGGGTATGCGGTGTAAAAGCGGAAAAAACAAGAGCCATAGTTATTCTTGAGGTGCCTCAAGCGGCTTGCCAAGAGGGTGTAAATCCATAACCCTGTCGGTCGTTGTCATAATATTTTCTAGTTTTAATCCTAGTCCGAAAAATGTTTCGGCTGACATGATCGGGCGGCGTTGTCCGTTCGAGATAAGAAAAAGCTTTGCTCCGTATTTGGGTGATTTTACGATTGTTCCATCTCGGAGTTTCACAGGAGATCCAATATGGTAACTCATGAATTTCTCATGGGAAATGCGTACCCAAGTGCGGCCTGCGAATTGTGTCCTAAGCACCTCTCCACTATGCAAAATATGCATTATGCCGTCTTGTAAGTAGCCGATGGCGCCGGTAGAAATATCCTGCACAAGAACGCCAGTAGGATACGCGACTCGTTTGGGTGACTGGACATCTGAGCCAAGCGGCATTGTGTTGACGGCATCCCGTTGGAGCCGATTCATCTCAGCGTACGGGACAACCTCCTCTACAAGAAAACCGAGCTCTTGAAATATTTTTTCCGAAGGAATTTTTCTTTTGTAGATGCCGTCCAATAAATAGCGATTGCCTGATTGGTCGCTCACAAGGCTGTAATTTGCGAAATCGAACCCGCCACCCTTTTCATAAGAGAGGACTGCCTGTTTTGGCACGTTGACAATATATGAAGGAGAGAATCCTCGAGTTTCGAATGCTATGCGTGAATAAAAACCATACCGCTTGCCTTGGTAGATGAGCCAAATGCCTGGCTCGCCATCGGCTCGTAGAAGAGTACCGTCTGGGTGGACAATTTGGAACCAGCGATTCCAAATATTGACGAACAATTGATTCCCGTGAATATGCGGCGTGTATTTATACAATGCGCCTGTAGGTCCGTTCTGTATACTCACTCTTTGCCCGTCGATGGTATAAGTCGATCCCGGCTTATATGTTGAGGGGTTATTCGCGTCCCACGCCAATTGTAAAGAAGCGCCATTCACTTGTTTATAAAAAGATGCCCATCGGGCGTTGCATCCGCCCGAGTCCGGGCAACCGTACCCCATAGCCCTGGCATAAACCGATTCGTATGATGGGGTAGTCGTGATCAGACTTTGTTCTTTTTGTAGTGTTGTAATGATGACCTTCGGGCTGAGCTTTGCGCGACTTCATAAATTATTGTTGCGGCGTTCTTGTTTCCCGAGTCAGTTGCAAATATCTTGTCTTTAAGCGGTCCGGGCTGGCTTTGTAGGAATTCTTTGATGGATTGCAATGACATCGATTTGTAGTTGTAGAAGTCGAAGTCTGAGATTAAATAGCCTGCCGAAAAAGCATTTGCCATTTTTGGCAGCGAAAAAGCGAGGATGGATATAAACATCCCGCCAAAAAGGAAGAATACGCTTCGTTTTGCTATAGTCATACGAAGACATTATGTCATAAAAAATGGTTTTCGTCAAAAGAGGTAAATAGCCGGAAATTGTTGGAATTGATATACTGAAAAAGCACTATGCAGACATTTTCTTTGTTTTCTATTGATTTAGACTCTTTAACGAAGGATGAACTTGCCCAGGCCATTGAACGTCGTCTAGGGCAGGGGAATGCGACGGTAATCGCGACTGTGAATCCAGAAATTCTCTTGCGTGCGAAAAAAGATCCTTCATTTATTCGGACGCTCAAAGCATGCACCTTCCGAGTCATTGATGGGTTTGGAATCCTTGTAGTAGCAAAATGTTTTTTTAAAACTCGACTTCAGCGAATGACAGGAAGAGATGTCGTCTCAGTGCTGTTCACAATCGCTCGCCGGCGCCATTGGACGATTGGGTTATTCGGTGGGACTAAGGGCAGGGCACCTGCCGCGATTTCACATCTGCAATCCGTAAATCCTGGGGTCGCCGTTATCGACCTCATGAAAGGTCAGGAATGCTTGGTTGATGAACAAGGGGAATTAATCAGCGGCAAAGAAGTCCTTGAAACGCAAATAGAAAGATATAAACCGCAAGTGTGCCTTGTGGCGCTGGGCGCTCCAAAACAAGAGCGATGGATGCAGCGAGCAATTTCGAATCACCCCAGTATTCAGATTGCCGTGGGCATTGGCGGGCTTATTGATGTTTTTGCACACGCAATTCCTGAACCCCCTGTTCTTCTTCGGCGAATGGGGCTTGAGTGGCTTTGGCGTTTTTGGCATGAGCCTAAGCGCTTTACAAGGATTGTGAATGCTGTTATCGTGTTTCCGTTTGTTAGCCTAGTTTCTCTAAGGAAAAAATCATGACAACAACTGAAAGGGTCAGGGTTCGCTTTGCGCCTTCGCCAACGGGCATGCTTCATGTTGGTGGACTTCGCACAGCTTTGTATAACTATTTATTTGCCAAACAACGGCAAGGTGATTTTATCTTGCGTATTGAAGACACTGATCAGGCGAGGAAGGTCGAAGGCGCGACACAACACATTTTATCGATGCTTTCTGTTTGCGGCATTGAACCTGACGAGGGTCCGTCCTTACAGCGCGATGGTACAATAGAGGAATTTGGTCCGTATGGTCCTTATATCCAATCCAAACGCACATCATTGTATCGTGAAGCAACCGATCGCTTACTAAAAGCTGGCCAGGCCTATCACTGTTTTTGCACAAGTGAGCGTCTTGATGAACTTCGAACTATTCAGGAAAAGAAAAAGATTCCAACGCGATACGACGGGCTCTGCAGAGCGCTTGATGCGCAAGAAGTAGAAAAGCGGCTTTCGTCCGGCCAGAAAAGCGTGATCCGGATCAAGATGCCTCAAAAAGGAACATGCACGTTCCAAGACATCATCAGGGGTGAGGTGACTTTTTCGTACCATGTTTTGCAGGATCAAGTACTTTTAAAGTCAGATGGATTTCCAACATATCACTTGGCAAATGTTATTGACGACCATGAAATGAAAATTACGCATATTATCAGAGGGGAAGAATGGCTTCCGTCAGTGCCAATCCATTTGGCATTATATGAAGCGTTTGATTGGACTCCTCCAGCTTTGGCGCATTTGCCGATGCTGCTTGATGAAAAACGCGCGAAGCTTTCAAAACGCATGGGCTCAGTCGGCGTGCATGAATTTTTGAAGGATGGGATTTTGCCGGAAGCACTCATCAATTTTATTCTTCTGCTTGGTTGGAATTCAAAAAATGAGAAAGAAATATTTTCACGCGATGAAATGATCCAGCAGTTCTCGCTTGAACATGTGCATCCTTCTGGAGCTGTTTTTGATCGAAAGAAATTAGCCTGGATGAACAAGAAATATCTTGAATCAACTCCAGTCAAGCAGATAGACACGTATGCAAAAAGTAAAGGCTTCATTGACTCCTCCTTTGCTGCAAAAGCACACGGGGATGCATGGGAACAGTTTCTGCAGCTAGTAAAAGATCGTATCGAATCTTTGGGTGAGTTGAACGCATCGGTTGCTTATTTTTTTCAAGACCCTGAAATCGACTCAAAGATGATCATTAAGAAATCTGATGAAAAAAAAGTTGCACGAACGCTTACGGGTATCAGCACCGTCCTTGAAGTGTTGCCAACTTGGAATGAACAAGCGATTAAACAGTCGATTGAGGACTGGATCACTGGATCGTCACTGTCCCGAGGGGAAGTTTTATGGCCAATTCGAGTAGCTTTGACCGGCAAGTCATTTTCGCCAGGCACTTACGAACTACTGGGCTTGTTTAATAAAGAAACGGTCTTACGAAGGCTCCAGCGAGCCATGGAGTGCTTGCAAAAGGCATAAATCTTGCATTTTTCGGCAAATATGGTATACTGCAGGGTGCCTTAAGGTAAACACCCGAGCATGAATACGAAAACAAAAACACAGGTTTTACTTCGAGTGGGTATCGCCATTGCGGCGATTCTTTTACTATCAGGGGTATCTGGCGGCCTGGCATACGCTTACTCAACTAATCGTCCTGTCGGAGGTGAGGAAGACCAGCAGACGGCAGAGGAAATCGAGCAGCTGAACAATGAAATCGAGCAGCGAAAACAGCGTATCAAAGAAGTAGAGCAGAAAAAATCGGATCTCGAGCAGCAGCTGAATATCATTCAACGGCAGTCGTACTCGATACAGAATCACATTAAGACGATAGATACCCAGATTACTGATACGGAGTTTGAGATCGAAAAGCAGCTTATTGAAATGGAAGAACGCCAGCTGGAAATTGAACGGCTTTCGAAATTGATCGACGAAAAGCAACAAGAGGTCCAGGGCGCGAAAGATAAGCTTGCCGAGCTTATTCAGCTCATGGATGAAAATGACAGGACGAATCAGCTGTTTGTTCTTTTTTCACGCGAATCTTTTTCTTCATTTATGGATGAGCTTCGATCGACTGCCGATATGCAGTTGGACGTGCAAGGGCAAGTGCAGAAACTGAAGGACGCTAAGCAGACCCTTGAAGAACAGAAGAGTGAACAGGAGAAAATCACTAAGCAGCTTGAAGAAGAAAAAGCCTCTCTTGAACGTAATAAAGAGACCCTTGATCAACAGCGTAGCTACCAGCAGCAATTATATGCGGATAGCAAATCACAAGAAAAACCTTTTGAAGAACTCCTCGCCCAATTTAAGAGGGAAGAGGATTATGCTAACGCGCAAGTGCAAGCACTCGAAAATGCGATTCATGAAAAACTGCTTTCCCTTAACCAGGGGCTGATAAGCAATGAAAACGTTCCTCTCGCATGGCCTGTTATGTATGGCAATTTAAATGCGCAATCATGTGCGGCGAAGATAACCTGTACCGCAACTTTTTATGATTCCGATTACGAAGGCATATTTCAACGCAAGCATTATGGGGTTGATATCCCCGTATCTCAAGGATCGCCGGTTTATGCTCCGGCAGACGGATATGTCGTGGGCGTCATCCATGGTTTTGCTGGAGGGGGAGTGGGGAGTCTCAGCGTCCTGACCATTAATCATACAGATGCTAGCGGCATAGTCACTAACATGACTACAAAGTATTTGCACATGTCGAATATTATCGTGCGTTATGATCCGAATAATCCGCAATTTGTCCGCCAGGGTGAATTGATTGGTTATTCTGGAGGCATGCCAGGGACAAAAGGTGCTGGCACTCGATGGCAGTCGACGGGTCCCCATCTTCATTTCGAGGTGCGTATGGATGGCCTGGCAGTCAATCCTTTGAACTATTTGCCTTGATTTTAGCTCTTGGGGTTCGATAGCGTTGATTTTTCAAGGCGAAGCGCGTTGATGATAAAGGGTATAAGGAGCACGCCTAAAAGCATATAAAAAGAGGAAAGTGGCATTATAGTCAGGGCTACTGTTGTTAGGCACGTTCCTAAAAACAAGCCAAAACTTGAGTAGGTCAAGAAAACACTCACCAAACTGATTGAATTTTGGGGAAATTTTCGGTAGAAATACGATTGGATGGTTGTTTCAGATAATGCTGTCGCAACACTTGTGAGTAGCAAGAAAATAAAGGCAAGTGGGAGTGATCGCACAAGGCCTAATAAGAAAATAGCCGGGGCAAGGAGCGTGTATGTCAGAAAGAACAGCCTCGGCTCTTTTTTTGTTTTATCCGCCCATTTGCCTACTGGAAGTTCTAGAATTATCCAGGGCAGGGAAGCGAGGCCAATAATAATGCCGATCTGACTTATCGTGCCACCAAGGTGCATGAGCTGAAGAGGGATCATTGCCGATGCTCCGTAGAATATCGAAAACCCAAGCCCAGTCCAATAGAGCCGCCTGGTTAAATCAGCACGGAAAAAGTTTTTTATGTTTCGGAAAATATATACGTGATGGTGTTCAGGATGTCTGCGTTCTGCCGGTTCGCTGAAAACAAAAATCAATAACGCGATGAAGGAGAATAATGATGCAAGTAGGAATACTTCTATAAACGAAAACTTTTCAGCGATCAGCCCTGCAAGCATAGGTCCAACAACCCAGCCGATATTGAGCAATACGCCATTTTCGCCAAAATTCTTTGCGATATTCTCCCGTGACGATAATTTGTCTATATACATGCTAATGCCGAAAAAGAGCAATGTGAATAAGAACGAATACAGGACGAATAGCAGTAGGACAGCATGTGATGATTCAGAGATAGTAAAAAGAATCAATACGACAGTATACAGTACAAGCCCCAGGATCATTGTTTTCCTTTTCTGTAAGTATTCGATAATTACAGAGCTGTACACAGTAGCAATAACATCAAAAAGATACGAAAAGGTGATAATAAGACTTACAAGGAAATCTGTCGGAAAAAATTGTTTCAGGAATAAGGCTATTATTGGTGAAAGCAGTGCAGATGATAAAGCGCGCAAAAGCGACACGATAAGTATGCCTCGTAGTTGTTGAGAAATTGTTGCAAGACGCGCTGCGTGGGGGAGCTGAGTTTGTTTGAGTATTACCATGGTACTAGTGTCGTTTAATATATCTTATACGTCGCATAAATTACTTACTTGGTAAATGCTCGGTCTGGCAGTCTTACATCTATGTATTCATTTGGTTGTGAATTGGAATGTTGGTATTTTTCTATGTAGATGGTAAATGCAGTCATCAGTTGTTCTTGTTTATTCCGACTCTTATCAATATAAATGTACCAACCGGCACCTGTGTATATTTTTATGTCAGATGCCCCCTCATTTTTGATTGAGATCTTATTCACCGATATTTCCTTGCCATGCGTGAATTGAATAACCTCTTGGGCTGTCTCAAGCAAATCTGAGGCAAGCGGTTTTGATTCATCTCGTGACTCTTCTAGCTCGATAACAAATAAATTAGTGGGGTTTTTGCGCATTTCCTCGTTTAATTCTTCGAGCACAGATCCGTCTGCAGCAACAAACCTCATTGTGCCGTTAGACGATAATACATATTGCAATGGTTTTTCTATTACAGTAATGTGAATCAAGCGTCGCACAATAATTTTTTCAATAGCAACTTGTTCAAGCGAAAAAGTATTTTTTAAATGATTAGCAACATCCTTTGTATTAAAAAATAAAATATTTTTTTTTGGGATGATAAGAAAGGCATGGCCTCTTACATAATGGTTAAGCTCATTATTGAGCATGTCGGTTGTAATGCGTGTATTCCCTGAATATTGCGCTACGGAAATTTTCCAGGAGTCGTTTGCTATAAAAATAAAATAAAGAGCAAGCAATGCCGCTAAGCCGATACTAAGCGCCGGGATCAGGTATCGACTTGATTTTTTGTGCGCTTCCCCGTGTGAAAATAATGGATTCTTATATTTGGGATTCTGAGGTTGAGGTCCACCCGCAATTTGTGTGTGTGAATGGGTGTTTTGCATAAAGTTAAACGACTATGCGCGGGAGTTGCTCGGGAATCCTTGTCACGATTTCATAGTTAATAGTCCCCGCTTGTTTTGCTAGTTCATAAGCTTCGATTTTTTTATTTTTTTGGTGGCCGATACACACAACCTCATCGCCTAGTTTAATTTTTTTACCCTTTTTTGTTTCAAGCATAGTTAGGTTCATACAAACATTCCCCCGAATGGGCGCAAATGCTCCGCCGACAAGCATTCTGCCTGTATTGGACAGATGGCGATCGAGTCCGTCGGCATATCCAAGTGGGACGGTGACGATAGTAGTAGGCGAAGTTGTTTTGTAGGTTTTGTTGTATCCGATAAAGCTGCCTGGAGGAACTTTCTTAATGTGGATAACACTAGTTTTCCAGCTCAATACTGGCCGCAAATCGAGATGGGCATCTTGAATCTTAGAAAAACCACTGAGGCCATAAAGATGTATGCCTGTGCGCACCAATGTCCCGTGTGTTCGTTTTGATCGTGAGATAGCAGCACTGCAAGCGATATGGCGGTCTGCAGAGCGCGTATGCAGCCCACTAATCAATTTATTATACATAGCATCAAATGACCGTAATTGGGAAAGCCAATAGGTACTTGCCATATTTTCAACATCAGAGAAATGGCTGAAAATACCTCGAACGCGAAGTTTTGATTTATTGACTGTTGAAATAATATAAGGAATATCCGAATCTTGGAAACCTATCCTTCCTGTGCCAGAGTCTATTTTTACATGGATGCTTAGAGCAATACCCGAGCGAGCTAAAATATGGAGCACTTCCCTACCACTGGCAACGACTTCTATTGCCTTGGATGCGCATTTTCTAAGATGGTCTTTTTTTAGTGTCGTAAAATAACTCATTGCGAGAATCCGTTTGCCACGTATAGTAGATCGCAGCTGAATTGCTTCGTCGGTATTTGCAACGCAATATCCGTCAACATAGGGACGAATAAGTGAAGATACTTCAAAAATCCCATGGCCGTAAGCGTTTGCTTTTACGACAGCAAAAAGTGAGGCGTGAGGGTCTGCCAACGCCCGTATACTTCGAACATTATGAAGAAGATTTGCCCGTGAGAGCTCGATCCAAGATGGGTATGTTGTTCCTTTCATTTTCGAGACTTTTTGGGCAAGTATTTTTTTAGAGCGGTCGGGATGCTCACTGACCCGTCCTTTTGCTGGTACTGCTCAAAAATGGCAATAAGTATGCGCTGCATTGCGAAGCCTGTGCCATTAACCGTATGAACAAATTCTTTTTTACCCTCAGAATTTATATACCGTATTTTCAATCGTCGAGATTGAAAATCAGTGCAATTACTTGTTGAATGCGTTTCTCGGTACTCCCCTTCCCCTTTTGCTTGTCCTGGCATGAATGTTTCAACATCGAACGTTCTCGATGAAGGCAAACCGAGATCTCCGGCACAAAGATCGACAATGCGGTAATGGAGTTTCAGTTTTTTCATCATTTCTTCTTGTGCTGAAAGAATAAGAGCGTGTTCCCGGTCAGATGTTTCGGGCGTAGCGATAGTGAACATTTCAATTTTTTCAAATTGATGTTGTCGCAAGATGCCTTTTACATCTTTACCGTAACTGCCTGCTTCCCGGCGGAAGCACGGGGTAAAAGACATGCATCGTATAGGCAAATCTTTTTCAAAAAGCGTTTGATTCGCGAATAGAGCGCCGAGCGATTGTTCAGAAGTACCTACAAGGTATAATTTATCTTTTTCGATGAAAAAAACTTCTTCTTTTCCAGCTTGGTCTAGGTAGCCCATACCTTCCATGAGCTCGGGCTTCAAAAGAAGCGGCGGGAATACAAGAGAAAAGTCCTTTTGAGAAAGCGTATCTATGGCAAGTTGGAGAAGTGCGTATTCCAGATTTGCCGCATCGCCCCCTATGTACGAAAATCTGCTTCCTGCGGCGAATACGCCCTCTTCGATCATGAATGACTTGGTTGCTGAAGCCAGTTGCAAATAATCTTTTGGTTTAAAAGAAAAATGCTTTTGTTTACCCAGCGTACGTATTACTAGGTTATCTTTCTCGCTTTTGCCTTGTGGGGTGTGCTTGTCTGGTACGTTAGGAATCTGTCGCAGTATCGCCTGCAGCGTCTTCCAGGAATTATCTAAATCCTCTGTTTCACGTTCAAGAATCACTTTCAACTCTTTTGCTTCCTGGCGTTTATTTTCATCATCACGAGCCGTTTGCGCCAGGGCATTGCGCTTTGCGAGCAAGTCATCCACCTTTGTTTTTTTCTGGCGCCAAGCAGCATCAAGGCTATGTGCTTGCTGGAGCTTTTCCGAACTGATGCGATCTTTGAGAGAATCTTTTAATTCCTCTAAATTTTCACGAAGTCGTGTGACGTCAATCATTGGGTTTACTGTTAGCAGCGCCCCGTTTTATATTTTCTTCAGAATGCTCAAGTTTTCCTTCAATTCTTCCAACGACGTACAGTGCGACGAGCGTGAAGAAAGCGGTAATGAGGGCTCCTGAATAGAAGCCCATGCCTACAGCGAGGCCTAAAGCAGAAACGACCCAAATGCTAGCCGCTGTCGTGAGTCCATGAATTCCAGCCTTATCCCTAAGAATTGCTCCTGCGCCGAGGAAGCCGATACCCGTAACAACTTGTCCTGCAATGCGCCCAGGATCGATATTCCACATTGGATACAGTTGGCCCATGTGGATTGAAAGAATCATAACAAGCGTCGATCCAAGCCCCACAAGGATGTTCGTTCGAATGCCGGCAGGTTTTTTTAGGTGTTCACGTTCGAGCCCGATAACTCCTGATAGAAACAGTATTAATAAGATTCTAACGACTATATCCTCGAATGTAATCATAGGCTTATTGTGTGATGGTTGTGGGGTATAATATGCCGGACAAGTAAGAAATAGTAGCCTACAAGATACGCGATGACGAAGAATTCAAACGGCATGAAAATCAAGAAAACTATCGGTTTAATGACGAGGAGTAGGAGCAAGAGCGCGCCATGAATCGTAAGGAAGAGGAAAAAAAGAATCTGAAATAGTGAAAGTTCATGGCGAGAAAAATGGATTCCTTTTTTTCTCTCGATATTTATTATTCCAAAGATAAGTAAAAAGAAAATAAGGCCAACAACAACCCATTGTTCCGCAAGAGTCAGCATGGGTAAATATCCGAAGAGCAGTTGCATCAAGAAAAGCGCGTTGAATAACGTTAGCGTGAGAAACAAGTACATGAGAAAACCATGTTTCATATTTCTTTGTTCCTGAGGGTTGGGAAAAGAATAACCTCCTTGATATTCTCAGTGTCGGTAAGGAGCGTAAGGAATCGATCAATACCGAAGCCAAGGCCTGCTGTTGGCGGGAGTCCATACTCGAGCGATTCGACGAATAATGTATCTGAGTATTGGGCTTCATCGTCGCCTTTTTGTCGTAAGCGGTCTTGCTCTGCAAATCGTTTTGCCTGTTCAAGGGGGTCGTTTAATTCGGAGAAACCATTGACAATTTCCATCCCCTCGATGATCAATTGGAATCGTTCTACAAACCGCTTGTCTTTCGATTGCTTTGCAAGCGGAGAGAGTTCGATGGGATGATGAGTGAGGAATAACGGCTGGATGATTTTTGGTCGCGCAATTTTTTTGAAAAGTTCATCAAGAATTTTCCCTCTCTCCCACTCTGGCTGTACGTTTCCACCCGCCTTTGCCAACCCGTTCTTAAGATCGTCGTCTGAAGCATTGGCGATGTCAATATCGGTGTATTGCTTTATACAGTCTCGATAGGTTTGCCTCCGAAATGGAGCTTCAAATTGCAGTTCGTGTTTCTGGTACGTGATCGAATGAGAATGAAGGCATTCCTTCAAAATTGTGATGATCATCTTTTCGACTAGGGACATCAATTTTTCATAATCAAAAAAAGCCGCGTATGCTTCAACTTGCGTGAATTCGGGATTATGCTGGGTATCAATTCCCTCATTTCGAAAACAACGGGCAATCTCAAAAACGCGTTCGTAGCCTCCGACGACGAGGCGTTTGAGGTACAATTCGGGAGCGATACGTAGATACATATCCTGATCCAACGCCGCATGGTGAGTGATAAATGGCCTTGCAGCAGCTCCACCGGGTACTGTTTGTAATATGGGCGTTTCAACCTCGATAAAGTTGTTTTTTTCGAAGAAACCGCGGATCGCTTTTAAGACCATTGAGCGAAGTATGAAAAGTTCGTTCACTTTAGCGTTGGACAGCAGATCAAGCTCTCTTTTTCTGAAGCGTGTTTCGATGTCTGAAAGGCCATGCCATTTTTCAGGAAGTGGCCGTATCGATTTTGTCAGGAGCTGCAGTCGTTTAATAAGAATACTTTTTTCACCTCTTTTTGTCGTTACTGGCGTGCCTTGCGCCAGAATAAAGTCGCCCATGTCAAGCATGGCAGCGGCAAAGGAAAAATTGGCCTCTCCAAGCAGATCCCTTTTTAAATATAATTGTATAGAACCGCTCTGGTCTTTGCAGTCCATAAATAAAAGAGCGCCGTGTTCGCGTTTTGACATTATCCTCCCAGCGATTGCCACCGGTTTGCCTTTTTGTTCGTATGCCTCGAATTTTTCGAGTATGCCGTTGATTGGCGACGGTTCTTTATCGCATCTCGCAGGATACGGCTCGATTCCTTGTTTAATAATCGATTCAAGACGCTGTATGCGGTCTTGACGCTCGCTCTGGTGCACCTGTGTCATACGTGAATAGTATACTAAAAAAAGACCTTTCTTTCAAGCCCGGCAGACTCCCTTTTAAGAGTTAGGAGATGCTTTCGATCCGGTATTTTTGTTCTCCTTTTTGCGTTTTTATGGTCACTGCATCACCTTTACACCGGTTAAGCAGTTCCTTCCCCAGTGGTGATTGATTCGAAATCTTCCCTTCCCCTGGGTTTGCTTCGTTAATACCCACAATCGTGAATGTGAGTTTTTTACCGTCCCCTTGAATCGTTACCGTTGACCCAACCTGGACAATTGAAGAACCTAAGGGTCGGGACGCGATTTGCGCATTATGCAGCATTTCTTCCAATTCCACGATCCTTCCTTCAACGAAGGCTTGGTCGTTTTTTGCCTCATGATATTCGGCGTTTTCTGAAAGATCACCAAGTTCTTTTGCTTCTTGGATTCGCTCGGATATGCTTTTTCTTTTTTCTTTGAGTTGCTCCAGCTCTTTAAGCACCTTTTGATGCCCTTCCGGAGTTAAAACAATGTCGCTCATGGCTATAAGAATTAATACACAATGTGTCTAGGATGCTGTAGTTATGCTTTCGTGTCAAGTAAGCGTTTATCCACATTATTTTGGTTCGAATCTATTTTGCGCCCACCAAGTAAGAATATCTTTTGCGACTGGGACTGCAGTCGTACTCCCCTCTCCCCCTCCTTCAAGAATGATAGCTAACACAATTTGAGGGTTTTCGTATGGGGCGTAGCAGGTAAACCAAGCGTGGTTTTTGCCTTCATTTCCATATTGTGCGGTTCCTGTTTTTCCTGCTACTGAAATCGGGAGTGAGCCTAAGCTTTTTGCGCTACCAGACGTTATTGTCTGTCGCATGCCTTCACGGACAACCGCAAGATTCGCGCTGTTTATGAAACCCGATTGCAGGATAATAGGATCTACCAAGACGTCGCCAACGCGTTTTACCACATGGGGTTGGTAGAGAGTCCCTCCATTGCTTATTGTGGCAATTGCATTTGCAAGCTGGAGCGGCGTAACAAGAAGATCTCCCTGTCCGATTGCCAGATGATACGTGTCTCCAATATACCATGGTTCACCTTTCGTTTCCTGCTTCCAGGACTCAGTTGGGAGGAAGCCGTCTGCTTCCCCGGGCAAGTCTATGTGTTGTTGTTGGTTAAGGCCGAATAACTCTCCATATTTTTTTATGTTTTCTACACCAAGCCCCTGAATGTCGCCGTATCCGCCACCTACCGCATAAAAAAAAGTATTGACGGATTCGGCTATCGCCTTGCGCACATCCGTTACTCCATGCCCACCAGCTTTCCAGTCAGGGAAAAACCATTGATTAATGCGTATGCCGCCAGTACTTATGACCGTTGTCCGTGGCGTGATAACGCCTTCTTGAAGCGCAGCTGATGCAATAACTGGTTTAATTGTTGACCCTGATGGATATTCTCCAGATATTGGCCTTACAAATAACGGTTTTGTCGGATCAGTGATAAGGGATTGATAGTCTTGGGATGAGATGCTTTTTGAAAACAGGTTGTTATCAAAAGACGGCCAAGAAATGAGGGCGAGGACTTCGCCTGAATGAGGGTCAAGTGCGACAAGCGCAGCACCCTTGCTGTTTGCGCTTTGCGCAGCCTTTTGAAGTGCCGCAAATGCTTGCTCCTGGAGTTCTTTGTCGATAGTCAGCGTGATATCTTTTCCATCAATCGGGGCTTCTGACGCGATCACTCTTGCGACTTGCCCAAATGCATTGACCTCGACTTCTTCCCTTCCATTTTTGCCTTTCAAATCGGTTTCGTACGTTTGTTCAACGCCTGTTTTTCCTACATCGTCACTGAGGGTGTAGCCGGTTGTAGATTGGAGGGTTTGCCATTCGGTGTCGTTAATTTTTCCAGTGTAGCCAAGAACGTGCGCGAAAGGCTGGCCGTAAATATATTCACG
>Ga0265297_10007627_pt1 | contig 14877 bp, 12 predicted proteins | sample Munlanlwell13791_FD_192502 | JGI IMG/M metagenome (GOLD analysis project Ga0265297, IMG submission 192502) | Leachate microbial communities from a municipal landfill in Southern Ontario, Canada - Leachate well 137-91 | ecosystem: Engineered > Solid waste > Landfill > Unclassified | place... | reverse complement strand
TTCTTAAAATAACCGCCGATATCCAGCACTAAACCGTATTTCTTCCCCCGGTATTCCAACCCACCTTCAAGCCCCGCCTGAAAGATTTTATCCGTCAACCGCTTATTCGGCGTAAGGCCATCTTTCTCGCAGATTTCGATACGCATAGCTAGCCCTATACCCGTAACATCCCCGATTTCTCTGTATTTTTTTTGAAGTTTCTTAAGCATACTTAAGAACTTTTTACCGCTGCTATTGATCCGCTCGGGTAATGCTTTATCCTGGAGTATCTTCAGCACCGCTAACCCCGCGCTAGTCCCCAGAGGATTGGATGAAAATGTTGAATGCGTGGATCCCGGAGGAAAAGCCTCTGGCCCAATAAGCTCTTCCTTGGCCCAGAATCCCGATAAGGGATTCATGCCGTTAGTCAGCGCCTTGCCAAAAACCAAAATATCCGGCTTGACCCCGAAATGCTCCAGCCCCCAAAATCGCCCTGTCCGGTAAAAACCCATTTGCATCTCATCATCAACCAGATAAATCTTAAAACGATCGAGGACCTTCTTGATCTTCCGGAAATAATCGGGGGGCGGAATAATATAACCGCCGGTACCTTGAATGGGTTCAATATAAAAAGCCGCAAATTCGCATTCGCCGGTTTTTGTATCGACAACCGAATTATATTCTGTTTCAAATAACCTCTCGAATTGGGCTACGCAATAATATTTACAGGAATCCAAGCGCTTGCCATAATGGCAGCGAAAACAATAAGGGTAAGGAATAAATTGCGCCCGGTTGGAAAAGTGGCCGTAAGGTTTTCTGTAGCGGTAGCTTGAGGTGATCTCCGAGGCGCCGATGGTCCGCCCGTGATATCCGCCTTGAAACGCAAAAAATTGTGTTTTACCGGTTGTCTTCCGGATAAGCTTGATACTATCTTCAATAGCCTGGGACCCGCCTACATTAAAATGCACCCGGCCTTTGGACTGAAAGGACTTGCGCGTCTGCCTAGCCAGGCCGGCGGCAAGTTCGATTTTCTCCCGATGTAAATACTGGCTGGCTAATTGCGGCAGGCGGTCCATCTGTTCCCTAAGCGCATCATTCACCCGCTCATTCTTATAACCTAGATTTACTGCCGAATACCACATTTGCAGGTCCAGGTATGGCCTGCCGCTGTAATCGTACAAAAATGAACCGTCAGATGCGGAGAAAATTTTCGGCTTTTTTAAATAATGCGCGGTATCTCCGTAAGAACAATAGCGGGATTCCTCCGCTAAAAGCCTTTTTTCTAATTTTGACGCTGCTGTCATATCACATATCCTCTCTAAGCGGAATTTTTACGCTGATGCGAAGCGCACGGTTTTTGTTTACCTGGTCAATGCCCCTGACCAGGTAATCGCCGGCCTTAGCCGGAACAAGCAGCGAGCTCCCCTTATGCAAATGCACCAGCCAATCCTTTTTTAAGGACTCCACCTCGATTGCCCCTTCAATGCCCATTAAAACCTCAAATTTATCCCGGTTACAAATCTTAACCGCATCCCCGTTTAAACCCGCCCTTAGGCGTTCAACCTTTAAGGCATTATGCGTCACCACAGAATCAAGCCCTTTGATTAACATCGTTTCCCACTTGCCCTTACACTGTTTTTTTAATGCGGCCCCCTGATTGCATTGATAATCAAGCGAGGCTAATCCTTTTTTGATATGCATCTGCCTTTGCCGCAAAAAATCATACATGCGATAGGTCAAATCGCTGGATTCGGCGATTTCAATGGCGATAGAGCCTCCTGTCCAGCAATGCAATACGCCTGAAGGGATGCGGAATATCTCGCCCGCAGCGACATGCATCTTATGCAGTAAATCCAGGATATTTTCCTCCCTCTTAATAGCGGCTTCAAAATCCCTGCGGCTTATATTATCTTTTAAACCCAGGTATAAGGCGCTCTCTGCGTCTTCATGCAGATCCAGGACTATAAATATCTCTTCTTTGCCCGGCTCATTTTCGCCTAAGGCCTTTGCAACTTTGTGCGAAGGATGCAGGTGCACCGACATATGCCGATGTACATCAATAAACTTAACCAAGATGGGAAAATCCTGCCCAAAATGTTCCACCACGGCATCTCCCAGGACCAACCCGGCCAATTGCCTGTCCTTTAGTAAATCCCTGAGGGTAAAAATTCTGCCGTCCGGCATCAGGATACGCGAGGGATATTTTCTATGGCCGGAAACTTCCCAGGATTCGGCTGCCACCGGCGTATTCTTATCATAGAGCAGGCCCTTCATGGCATAGAGATGGTATCCTCCCCACAGGTAGTTGGCGAAATTACCTTCGATGAATCTGATCGGAAACTTGGTTAAAAAATCCACATCTTGCTGGCTTAGGGCACATCCCTGCGGCGGCAGTTTCTGGTTAACGGAATTACTATTTTTAATAGCCATCGTTATCCTTGTTTTTAAATGCTTTCTGTTTGAGAAGTAGAAAACGGATCCCTGCATTAAAAAGCCTGGGGGTATCTACATTCACCATCTGCGTATTCAAGGGCTTGGCTGCGCCGCCGGTTTGAGCGACGCCGGTAATAGGATAAGAAAAAATATGGCCGGTCAGCTCATGGCGTACCGCAGCGATCTGCTCGGCCATCTCCTGCTTGTTTAATCCTTCCGGGCCATTAGTCTGGTATATCCCGCTGGCGGCGTAATCCAAAAGCTTTAATAATGTCCCGGCGGCATCTTCCAGCAATAACGGATGTTTAACTTGAAGATTATCTGCCACTAAGGGCTCTGGCCTGTCTAAGCCGGCAATAAGCTTGCTGACCGATGTCTTTTTATCGCCGGGGCCGTTATACCCGTAAAGAGCGCCCAAACGCACAACTAAGGCCTCAGGAAAGCTTTGCAAAGCGGCCTTCTCGCCTTCCAGCTTGGTAAACCCGTAATAATTAATCGGGCGGGCCGGCGAATCCGAACCGTAGGGGCCGCTGCTTCCGTCAAATACATACTCCGAGGAGATATAAACAAACTTGCCACACTTGGCGTAGCGGGCAACAGTGGAGACCGCTTCACTATTCAATATCCGCGCCCTGTCTCTTTCTTTTTCCGCAGCATCCGCGTCAGCTTCGCCTGCGGCATAGATAATAATGTCAAAATCGGGATACTTAGAAAAATATTCCCGGATCTCTTTTGCGGAGGTAACGTCCAGCTCGTCAAAGCCCAAAGAAGAGGCTTTACTAAAACCCGTGCCTCTGACCTGCGCATACTCCCGGCTAAAGAGACCGTATAACGCATTGCCCAACAGCGAGGTCGCGCCGATAATCAAGACAGACTTATTCCTTTTATGGGAGGGGGGGAATTTTCTGGAAAGGATAAACTGCAAACATCCGGCGAGCTCCGGATTTTTCTCTAATTGGCGGAACCCGCCAATGGTCGTCGTACCCAACAGAGGCACAGACGTTTTTTTTATAAGGCCTTGAAATAACTTAGTTAGCCGCTCTTCCCGGATAAACTCTTCCAGAGATGTAATAACCAGTAAGGTTCTTTCTCTCGCATTTTCTAAAACACCGGCTATTTCTTTAAGGCGCATCTCCGGCTGGCCTCCAAAGGCCCCCAGGAACTGCTTAGCGTCTAATCGAAAAACTTCTCTCCGGACCTGCCCCGGTCTATCCCGACAGAATTTATCGGCCGTGGCGAGGGTTATTCCATGCTCACCCTGGCCGGCAGATATAAAAACAGCGTTATTGAATTTAGCAAGCAGGCTAATGGCCCGCTCGACCTCAGCGCCAAACGACGATGCCGGAAATTGTGCATTACTGGCTTCTAAACGGCTAATCCCCAATTCCAAATACTGTCTTAAGGCGTTACCAATGTTGGGCATACTTCCTATCTTGTCGGCTGCTTTTAGGGTGTTTCTGCGCTTGAAAGAATGTATTATTTTACAATAAATATGCGCTTAGTCAAACTGATTTTCCGGAAACTATCTGTATTTATAGAGATAATTATAAACTCAATACTTCCAGATATCAAGAATATTCTGGATTAACCCCAAAATAAATTTAAAAAGCCTGGTAAATGTTTTAAAGGCTGGAAGGAGTATGTTATGCCTGTAAGAGACTTCGGACTTCTAGCGGCAAGAATCAACAATCTCTTAGGTGATAAAAAATTATTCTGCGGACGCCCGCCTGTTTATCCAGTTTTGTAGTCCCGGTTATTTTTTTGTGCCGTGCGGGCCTTTGATAAAAAAGGCTACGCCGCTAAAAACTACTGTTCCGCCAACTACCAGAAGGACATACTGCGCCGGGTTACCTACCGGCAGCTGCGACGGCGGGAAAAAAGCGACAATAAATGAAAAAAGCACTCCCGCTATCCCTATTGATCCGGCCACCCACATTCCGGACCTTCCTCCGGGCACGCGAAATTTACGCAGCATATCCGGACGCTTATAGCGTAAATAAATACCGGCAGCATACATCAAGCCGTACATAATCAGATAAAGCGTAATGGTCATCGCGCTGATCAGAAAAAAGGCCACGCTGACATTCTTGGTAATAAAGTAGATACCGGAAAGCAAAGTAACAATGACTGCCTGCACGAAAAGGATATTGGCTTGGATCCCTTGCGCATTCGTCTTGGCCCAAAAAACAGGCAGTAAACCGTCCTGAGCAGTCTTCAGCAGGCCGCGGCTGGGGCCGACAATCCAGGAGGTTACGCTAGCCAGCGCCCCAAACATGACTAAAATCCCCACTAAGGAAACACCCCAGGGCATATGGAGACGGTTAAATACTGTTCGAAATGTCTGCAGGAGCCCTGACTCAACATTGATATCATTATAGGGCATGATTGCAGCTATGGCAAAAGCACCCAGGGTAAAAAGAACAAAGACGATTACCGAGGTAAGAAGCAAAGCCAACGGATACTGCAGCTGCGGCCGGGCCATCCTATTGGCGCTTACCGCATGCACCTCTACCCCGGCAAAAAGCAGCAACACCCCGGAAAGAAAGGCAATATTGCTTAATCCGTTCATCTGCGGAAAGAGGCGCGGATGCACATGATTATTCACTACCAGGTCCACCGTGCCCTGCGCTGCCGGCAGATGCTGGAATCCTACCGGGTTACCCTGCAGTATCCAGACTACCGCCAATAACAACAAGACCAGCGCCGGTAGAATTGATCCCGCTACAAATCCGTAGCTGGTAATCCGCTCAATCAGATTTCCGCCGCGTAAGGAAAGCCAGGTAGCCAGCCAGTAAAAGATAATACAAAATAATCCCGTATAGATGCCGCTGTTGGCCAATTTATCTGCGCCGATCACATAGGCAAAGGTAGCCGCGGCAAAGGCCAGCACAGTAGGGTACCAAACCACATTTTGCACCCACTGCAGCCAGATGGCCACAAAACCCAAACGCTTGCCAAAGGCCTCTTTGACCCAGGTGTACACGCCGCCTTCCTTTTCGCCAAACATCCCTCCTAGTTCTGCGGCTACCAGCGCCGCCGGGATTAAGAACAAGAGCGTAGCAAATCCAATATAGAAAAATAAAGTGAATTCTTCCTTGGCAATCATCGGCAGGCCGCGCAAACTCATTATCGCCGCAGATGTCATCATCGCCATTGTAAAAACAGTCATTTTTGGCTTTACCATATTCCCTCCGGCTTAGCTATGTTTAAACCCTCCGGCCTCTTTTTCGGTTAACGGCTTAGTCACCGGGTGTTGATTAAAATGTTCCAGGACGCGGCGCAAATCATCCAGCAGTAACGACGCCAGATCGCGGCTAAATCCGCGGCGGACCAGGATGCGCTGCACTGCCAGATCCTGCCTGTTTGCCGGCATGGTATAGGCCGGGACCAGCCAGCCACGCGAGCGCAGGCGGTCAGCAATATCAAAAAGTGTAAAATCGTATTTCCTTCCTTCTTTTAATTTCCAGCAGAGGGCGGGAATACCATCCCTGCCGTTATAAATAATTTCAAATAAGCCCAGCTTGACAATCTCCTCGGCCAGATAAACCGCCACATCCTGGCAGGCCTTCTGTATCTTATAGTAACCCTCTTTACCCAGGCGCAAAAAATTATAATACTGCGCGATGATCTCCCCTCCGGGGCGGGAAAAATTAAGGGCAAAGGTCGGCATATTGCCTCCCAGGTAATTAACCTTAAAAATAAGCTCCTCCGGCAAATCTTCTCTATCTCTCCAGATTACCCAGCCCACGCCCAAAGGCGCCAGGCCGAATTTATGCCCGGAGGCGTTAATCGACTTTACCCGCGCTAAACGAAAATCCCAAACTAATTCCGGGGAAAGAAACGGCGCCAGAAAACCGCCGCTTGCCCCATCTACATGGATAGGAATATCCAGCCCGGTCTTTTTTTGCAGGCCGTCTAAGGCCTGACTGATTTCTTTAACCGGCTCATACTGGCCGGTAAAAGTAACCCCTAAAGTTGGGACAACGCCGATAGTATTTTCATCACAGCGCTTTAATACTTCTTCGGCATTCATCAAATACCTATTGCCTTCCATCGGTATTTCCCTGATCTCGACATCCCAATAACGGCAAAACTTATGCCAGCAGATCTGCACCGGGCCGGTAATCAAATTCGGTTTTTCCGCGCTTTTTCCGGCGGCTTGGCGTTTCTTGCGCCATTGCCATTTCAAGGCCAACCCGCCTAACATCGCTGCCTCGCTTGAACCGGTAGTCGAACATCCTATCGCAGAGGCTGCCTCCGGAGAATTCCAGAGATCGGCTAGAATATGGACACAGCGGCACTCGATCTCGGCGGTCTGGGGATATTCATCTTTATCAATCATATTCTTGTCTACGCAATCAGTCATCAACTGCTGGACCTCCGGCTCAACGTAGGTCGTGCAGAAAGTAGCCAGGTTCTGCCGGGAATTGCCGTCAAGGATCAACTCATCGCGGACAATACGATAAGCAGTGGAAGCCGGCATCTCTTTTGCCGGCATTTTGTATTTAGGAATCTCCTTGCCCAAGGCTACTGCCCCGTATAGCGGATCTAACAATTCCTTAATTTCTTTAATCTCATGCGGCTTCTTGCGGATATGTAACATAGCCCCTCCTTAATGTTTATGCGCCATGCTTTTTCTCTTTGGCCATTTTTAAGAAATTAAACAGGTACGGCCCGGCCTGATTATAGGGAACCCGGATTTCGGCATGAAACTGTTCGCCATAAATAAAACGGGAGGTATTTTTTACGGCCTGTATATATTCAGACTGGGCAATGACCTGGAACCCTTCCGGCAGATAGCCGATTGACCACCCATGAATCTCTGCGCCTGCGAAGGGATCGGGAATACCCTTAAAGATCGGATCATTTTGGAGAATTTTTATCGACTGCCGGGCCGGCGGTTTTTCCATGCTGGAGATATCCGGCCAACCCATACTGCGGGCATAGGTAAAACCGTAGGCCATCGCTAACTGCTGGTGGCCGCAGCAGATGCCTAATATAGGTATATCGCTGTGCCGGATAATTTCATATTCGCCGTTAAACTCAAACATCGGCATATTAGGATAGTCCGCGTTATTCCCGCTTAGAATAATTGCGACCGGCTTATTCTTTAGCTGCTTAAGCATCTCTAAAGAAACCTCATGGCAGGGCAGAGTCAGAGTTTTTAAGCCCAACCCTAAACTTTCAACTTCCCGGGCCAATTCGGTAAAGGTAAAACCGTTCATCTGATTACCCACGATCAAAACATAATCTCCTTCCGGGGCATCCGGGACCGGAGGCATTCCCGGGGAATATAAAATCACCGCGTTAATCTGCGGGGCATAACCCTGCCAATCCTTAATGAATAATCTAAGATAGCGTGTTTTAACCGGGGCCAGATCAATGATATTTTTATAGGTATCATTATTATGGACGGCTGCACCTTCAATAGCTACCCATTTATCTCCATCCGCACTGGCCTGCCAGATAAAATCTTTCAGCCATCCGTCTCCGCTCCCGTCGGTATTAGAGAGCATCCAGATCCTGGAGACCTGCGCCTCTTTCCCCAAATCGAACTTTACCCACTGCCGGGGCTCACCCGGAGGGGTTGACTGCCAGAAACTGACCTGGCCCGGATCATCAATATCGCTAATATTCTTAGGATTATCTCCGCTGGAAACCTCAACGCTCTTTACGGAAATCCTGACTAACCTCATAAACTCATCATCGAATCTAGTATTTACATAGAAACGCGATCTTCCCCAGGGCCCCAGGTTACCGGCGGAATCCTGCGCCCGCACACGCCAATAATATCTTGTGTTATCCTTCAAGGCATCACTTTTGTCAACCAGCTTAGCGCTGATATATTTGTTTGCCTCCGCTACTTTTGTGTATTGCACCAGATTATTACTGTTAAAAGTCTCCTCCGTATCCAGCTGGATAATATAAGTCCTCTTGCCTATTCCGCCTTTCGCGTTAAAAAAAGAAAGTAACGGCTCTCTGTTGGTGGCAATAATATCCCAGGACGGATTATTGGTAAGGCTGGGCGCGCCAAGAGAGCCAGGCGCACGAATACAGGAAACCAATAAGCACAAACTAAAAAAACCCGCCAGGGCGCTTAAAATTAGCTTAGCTTGCTTTCTTAAACTTATTTTCATTACCGGCCTCCTGGCTGGCTAAAAATCAAAACTGGCCTCCGCGCCCAAAACCAGGGCATTGTCTATATCGTGCCGGCCATCAGGGTTAATAATATACTGGATATCCGGCGTGATATAACACCACGGGCTGACCTGAAACCGGTGGTTGAGTTCCAGCACTGTTTCGGCGTCCTGCCCGGAAAGCTTATCGTTGAAATTCCCGTAGATAACACAAAAAGCAGTCACATCGCGGTTACGATTAGGCGGCAAACCTTGATAGACCAGCCCTCCGGCAAGCTGATAGGTCTGGGTATTGATATCTTTCTGCGGAGCCAAATATGCCGCCCACCAGGCAGTTAGACCCTTAGGCCGGTCAGCGGCTGTAGCGGTTTGCACATAATAAGGATGTTTGACGCGCTCAGCATATCCGGCTGCTGAACGCAGGTGCGCCGGGCCGGTAAACTCCGGCCAATCGCCGCGGTAAATCATCTGGTCCATGATAAAATAAAATCCGTAATTGCCCTGCCAAGTCCGGCTTGAGTCAGTAATACCGGTAAACTTGCTGCTATCATAGTATCCCCCGAAAGTAGCGCTTCCCGGAAGTCCGGAATCCTTAGGGTCCTGATGATATTTGTAGCTTAATTGGCCGACCGCTAGACAACCGTAATCAGCATTAAAACTGAAATCCAGGCCATGCTTGTCCGGATCCCCGGCCGATGGATCCGTAGCATAAACACCTCCGATAAACTGCCAATGTTTATCCGGCTCATAAGTGGCCCGCGCGCCCCAAGCCGCTACCTGGAAATGAGGGAAAAAGAGATTACTGGAAATAGAGACCAGGTTGCTATTGATGGCACTTACATAGTATTGCCACAAAGGGGATATGGCAAAAACATCGCCGGCAAAAAGACGCCCGGCTTCTAAAATAACTTTATCGCCCGGCAGGGTCAGCGAAAGGTCCAAAACTCCGAAATAGTAGCCGCCGGGACTAAAGATTTCCTGCACTCCGTAGAAATTTCCAATCAGGCCAGAGAGGTTCCTTCCCGAAGCCAGATAATTAGTTATAGTTAAGGCCCAGCCCTTAAAAGAAGCTATTTTTTCAAGGTCTAAGGCAGCCGTCACCTGCAAAAAACCGGCATATCTGGCAGCCTGTTTCAGCCCTCCGGCAGGATTGCCGAGAATATCCGTGGTAAAATTTGCCGAGAGCGTTACGCCCTTCTGGGTAAGGTCTTGGCGTAAGCCGCCCCAGTTTCCTGTGGCTGTTTGCTGGCTCAACCACGCGCCCAGCCAGGTGCCTCCCGCAACAGGAAAATTTTCCCCTGCTGTGCATAAAGGCTGCGCTGTGAATAGGAAAAACCCGGTAAATAAGACCGCCAACAGGCGAGGCATGTTTTTATTATATACCGCTTAAGAAACTATTGCAACGTCTTCATTTTAAATGGGGATTTTCAGCGAATATAAAGGGGCATGTTGCTGGGCGCCATAAATATCCGTATCTCCTATGCCGCCCGAAGCCACCGTTCTGGGAATAGTAATTTTAATCGCCCAGGCTTGCGCAAAATTATAAATTTCAACCTGCTCCTCACCTTTTAACTGATACATTCCGGCGATCAGTTGCTTATTTATAACCCCGGACTCTACTGCTTTTTCATAGTGCTCTAAACTATCGAAGAAGATATCCAGGGTAAACAAGAAAGGCTTGGCGTTTTTACTCCGGATAATCGTGGTAATATCGGTAAGATTAACCGGTTTAGCCATTATATCTCCTCAAAGCTTATGGGGAACAACGCGGTCGGACTTTCCACTTCCACCAAATGGTAGATATTGAATTCGAAAACTTCTCCCGCGTCAATAGTTTCCGGTGAATAAAGCATAGCCAGGTTTCCGGCAGTAGCTTTGCATCCCGGATAATCAAAATGCATGCTTAAATGCGAAAGGTATCCGCAAATCGTGCTGGCCAGCTCCTGTGTTTTAGCCACCACCTCACCGACAAGCCCCAACTCAAAAGGCCGGGCATCTTTTATATATTCGGCTTTTCCCAAAACTCCGTTTTTACCATAGATGTGGAATAAAATCTGGGAGTCTTCAGCCGCATCATGAAAAAAAGCTTTAGTGTTTTTCGTCACTCCGGCAATCAAATAATCTATCTGGCTGATCATAATCGGGTCCCTGACCCCGGCAATAAAAACCGTGCGATACCCTGCTTTAGCTGCGCCTTCCACCTTTACTGTATATGCACCTTTGACGAATTTAGTCCCGCTCACCCTGGTTGTCCGGCCAATTTGTTCGAATAGCGTCTGGCTCAGATCCAGCGTCCCTCCGGGAAGAGCGGCTTTAACCGGATTACATTCTTCGTAAAGCGAATGGTCAGCTACGGATTTGGGAGTGCATTTGCTTTGCGGGTTCATCGGCTCCACTAAAAAATATCCTTTTCTGATGGTGCCCAAAATCGGCTCAAAGCCGCTGGAAGGCTCTGCCGCCATAGAACCGCACTCCAGTATTTTCCCCATATGTTCAGCCAAAGCCTCATCAAAACCCTTCATGATCGGGAGCGCCGCCATCATCGCCGGGTCATAGGCGCGCCCAGCAATAATCACATCCGGCTTGGATTTAAGCGCCTGGATAAAAGGCTCCACGCCCATTTGGGCTACGATATTAGCGGCCCTGTCCACTTCTTCTATAGTCAAGGCCTTAGCCGACTCAAAAGTGCGCACCTTACCCTCTTTAAGCGCATTTTTTAAAAACTCTTTACTGATATCCCCGGGAATCGTGGCTAATTTGAAATGCAGATTTTTCCCCCGGGCAATTTCCTTTACGATATTAACGGTCCACTCAAGAGTAGACCTGGTCCCGGGCCCGCAGGCTGAACCCACCAGTAAAGGGATATTATTTTTATCCCGGGCCAGTAATAATATCTCCAGGTCCCTCTTGATCATCATTTTATTGGAGATTGACAGCCCCTTACCCAGAAAATACGGGCCGGGGTCAGTTGAGCCGGCATCAACCGCGATAGCGTGGGGGTTGCGCTGCATGCCTTCTGCAAACAATTTTTCGGGAAAGCCGCTTCCGATGGAACCGTTAGGAGTTAAAATTCTGATCTCATCCATAGTTAAGCAAAATATACGCCCGGGTCATCAGCAGCAATGAGAGCTAATATCTCTTCCTTGCCCTTACCGCTCAGCCCGAGTTTTTCCAGGGTTATTCCCGTCTTAAAATAATCCACATCATTATAAATATTATCTATCCTGATAATCGCTTCCATAGTCGGACAGGCTACTCCGGCAGCTTTACCGAATTCATATACCGGGACCAGGCCGCAGGGGCAATCTTCGCTGATATATCTTTCTTTAGGGCTCTGCGGAGAATCATTAGGCATGCGGTTATGCACCGGGGTATTCGCGGCAAAATCACGTATGCTTTTCACGTTCAAACCGTAAAAACTATTGATGCTTTCTATAAACGACCTAAGCTTTAACCCGTAGGCCCTGCCGACTGCCAGCCGTTCCTGGTCTTCTTTTTCCAGCACCTTGGCCACAGACGCAGAGCACCCTTCGGCGTAGAACTGGATCCTCCCCTGCCTGGATTCCATCGGCCCCATGCCTAAAGTAGCGGTTGCCACATGCATAATCATGTTGGGATTAGAGAGCCAAACCTCTAATACATTTTTCAGGGCTATGACCTCCAGGAATAAAACGCCCTTAAGCGCCTCCAGGGCGGACTTAATCTCTGAGGCCGGGAAGGAGGCGGCGGAAAATGCGCTTTTCTTTCCTTCGATATAAACCGTGCCGGGCGCAATAACCCTCACTGCGTAAGGGATCGAGGTTGTTTCCACAAAAGTCACCTTTTTATTTATGCCCGCTTCCCGCATCATTTTCTTAAAAATCAGGGAGCCGAAATTTCCCGGAAGGATGACGAATACCTGGCCGTCCCTAAGATGCGGCATGACTAATTTGAAAATTGCCTCCTGCGCGAATTGGGGCACAAACATCAAGACGACATCCGCAAAGCCCAGCGCGGCCTGGGGGTCTGTGGTCAGCCCGGCGATCTTGGCGAATCCGGAGAGCATCGCCGGAATAACTTTGCCGTCTGCGGTTAATTCTTTAACCGCCTCGATCCCGCCTTTTTGCCTTATCCCCTCCAGGCTTTTCGCGAAATCCGGATGCTCAAAAAGCATAACCTCATTCCCTTTGAGCGAAAGCTCAAAAGCAGCCGCGTGCCCGGCGTTTCCTGCGCCTAATACCGCAACTCTTTGCGCCATCTAACTGTCTCCTCCTTAACCTCTGCGTATACACATCAGCAAACCTATCAGGAAACCAACCACCAGACTGGCAAAAATAGTAATGGCGGAACTGCTCTTAAAAGACCACGCCAGGAACTTTATCTGCATAATTTCATAATTCTGCGCAGTGAAAATAATCAATAATATGAGCACACATACGATAAGTATCCATTTCCAGATCATCTTTCTACCTCCTCTTCATGGCTACAGGCATCCCCTGCCTTGATCCTGGCGTAATTATTTTTCCAGTACCAAGCGGGGAATTTAAGGGTAAAAATAAATAAAACAACCATCAGCGGCCAGCTGGCGAGCATATCAACCAGGCCGACAATTCTTAGATTACAGGCTTTCAATAACACTAACACCAGCGCAAATAGTATAAAGACTATCGCCCAGACAAAGGTGACTATCCTCCAGGCTTTGGCATAATACGCTGAAGCCAAGATCTCCCGGGGAATTTGCGCGCTGGCAGAATCAGCAAACATTTGCATCAATGAGCGCTTAAATAGAAGCGATACCATAAAAACAACCCCCACCACGAAATTATCCAATGCCAGCACGTATAAATACATCCTGGGGCTTTTCCCTGCGATCACCACGATTATGCGCGCCACAATCATAATTACGGCAAATACGGCGAAGAAATTCGCCTTGTGAGTTCTTACCTGATGCAGATAGAATACCCCGACGCACCAGGCCAGGGCTATAGCCCCCCAGAGAAAAGGCATACCATGGCGTGCCCCATAAAGAAAAAACATCTTGGGGATCAAAAAACCTAAAAACATATCCTTCCAGGGGAATTTCTCTTTAAAGCTCTTCCAGGTGGATCCGGACTTTTTATCCGTCATTTAATGCCCCTCTTTTTCCCAGGCCGAATTGACGTTCCGGGCATACTCTTCTTCGGGGATAATCGGTTTTTCAAGCGCTTCCATTAATTCCGGAGGAAGTCTTTTATTTTTTGCTATCTTCTCTCCGGCCTCCCTTAATAAATCCTTGTATTTTTCAATCAATGGCTTAAATTCTGCGTTATCTGTTTTTAGCAATTCACCCTGGCTCCTGTAAATCTGGGAGATTATATTGGTTTTAGCAAAGCGCATCTTTCTTTCGCAGTAAATTTTGAGCACCTCGAATTGCCCCGCTTCCGGGAAACCGCAATTGGACATCATGACCATATCCGGGTATTTTTCGTATCTTTTTTTATGCCTGGTTTGGCCGTTGGCGTCTTTTTCAAATTCAGGACAAACAATAGGCAATAACCTATCCATAAAATCCTTCATGATCCCGGTTACATAATCCGTATAAAGCGGGGTGGCGTAGATGACTATATCGGATTTCATATATTTATCGATAAGAGGCGCCATCTCATCCTTAATAATGCACTTGCCCGGAGTTTTTGCCCAGCAGGAAAAACATCCCAGGCAATGCTTGATATTCTTTTCTACGAGCAATATATTCTCGACCTCGGCTCCTCCACGCATCAAACCTTGCGTAAAGGCCTCGGCCATTATCTGCGTATTTCCCCGGTTCCCCCTGGGACTTCCGTTGAAAATGGTTACTTTCATATTCACTCCTTAAATATTTTATTTTAAAAGCGGGCTATCCTTTTTTGGCTATAATTCTTAATCCCCCCAGATTATTACCGGCAAAAAGCTGTAATATTTTTTTATAGAAGTCTTCCATCTCCTCCGTAATCTCAATACCGTGTATCCCCGCATAACGATCGCGGTTTTCGATAAATTTACCCATGCGCTCTTTCACAAAATTATTCCAACAGGTCGTCTTATCGGTCAGCTCAATCTTCGTAAAGCCGTTCTCAATAAGCTGATTTTTATATTCCCCGGCCGTAGGCAGATATGGACACTGGACATCCTCAGATAATATCCTTGATTCCTGCCGGTCAAACTCGCCCCGCTTGCAAAAATCCTCAATAAAAATTTTACCACCCGGCTTCAGAATATTACAGCATTTTTTTAAAAGAGCTGCCCGGTCCGGGATATGCAAAAACGAAAGCCAGCTTACCGCGGCGTCAAAATTACCGTCTTTTTCCGGAAATTCAAGAATATCTCCGCA
>Ga0265297_10007626_pt1 | contig 14879 bp, 9 predicted proteins | sample Munlanlwell13791_FD_192502 | JGI IMG/M metagenome (GOLD analysis project Ga0265297, IMG submission 192502) | Leachate microbial communities from a municipal landfill in Southern Ontario, Canada - Leachate well 137-91 | ecosystem: Engineered > Solid waste > Landfill > Unclassified | place... | reverse complement strand
TTTATTTGTAAAAACCGGAACAAAGCCGGAAGAAATTGATTTAGTGATCTGTGGGACCACTACTCCCGATCATATTTACCCTTCATGTGCTTCTATGGCAGCCGAAAAGGCAGGAATTAAAAACTCCCTGGCTTTCGACATACAAGCCGCTTGTTCAGGATTTATTGTTTCTCTCTCAACTGCTGTGGGATTTGTTGAATCGGGCCGTTATAAAAAAGTACTGGTAATCGGAGCTGATAAAATGTCAGCGATAACTGATTATACCGACCGCACAACCGCACCATTATTTGGTGATGGGGCAGGTGTGGTTTTAGTAGAACCTACCTTTGAAGAAGTTGGTGTGATAGATTCACTCATTTTTACTGATGGAGTTGGAATGAAACACCTCCATATTAAAGCCGGAGGATCGGCAATTCCTACCACCCTGGAAACCGTTGAAAACCGTGAACAGTTTACTTATCAGGAAGGAGCTAATGTTTACAAACATGCTGTTACGAATATGGCGGGAGTTTCGGCTGATATCATGGAAAAAAACAGTTTGAAAAGTGAAGATATTTCATGGCTTATACCGCATCAGGCAAACTTACGCATTATTGATGCCGTTGTACAGCGTACCGGTATTGATTATGAAAAGGTCACTATCAATATTGAACGTTTTGGTAATACTTCGGCTGCTACTATACCTCTTTGTATCTGGGAATGGGAGAAGAAATTCAAAAAGGGTGATAATATCATTCTCACGGCTTTTGGTGCCGGGTTTACCTGGGGAGCGGTGTATTTGAAATGGGGATATTAATTCCTGCTGATTTAATTTAAGAAATTGTGCATATTAAAAAAAACCGGACTGATATAGTTCGGTTTTTTTTGCGATGTAAATAATAAACACATTCTAGGGAAAAGGAATCATTTTTCCATTATCTTTGTAACATGCAAAATAATTCAACATTGATCGATAATATATTAAAAAATATGGGTATTGATACCCTTAATGCCATGCAGTTGGCAACGCTTGAGGCAAACGAAAAGGCCAAAGATATGATTCTTTTGTCACCCACCGGCTCCGGTAAAACACTGGCTTACCTGTTGCCGGTTTTAAAGGGTCTGGATCCGGAAATAAAGAATGTTCAGGCATTGATATTGGCTCCTTCGCGCGAACTGGCACAACAGATAGAACAGGTCTGGCGTAGCATGGGTACGGGCTTCAAAGTAAATACCTGCTTTGGCGGACGGCCTTCCAACGGCGAAAAACGTGATCTGGCCATTCCTCCGGCTTTACTGATTGGTACACCCGGCCGATTACAGGATCATATTGAACGTGGAAATTTTGAATTAACCGATATTAAAACCCTGATTCTTGATGAATTCGACAAATCGCTCGAAATGGGTTTCACAGAGCAAATGGAGGCGATTATCAGCCGAATTCCGTCAATCAAAATACGAATTCTTACTTCGGCTACCGATGCAGTTTCAATACCTGCTTTTACAGGCATTCAAAATCCGGTTAAACTTGATTTTACTGAAAAAGACAACGTGCTGAAAGGATTGAAAATCTTTTCAGTAAAAGGGAATAACAACGATAAGATGGATTTGCTCTATCAATTACTTTGTTATTTGGGCAATGATTCAACTTTAATCTTTTGTAATCAACGCGAAACGGTTGAAAAAGTCAGTGCGTACCTGCGAACACGCAATGTAGCAAACGAATTTTTTCATGGAAAACTGGAACAACCGGACAGGGAACGGGCGCTTTCAAAATTCCGGAATGGAAGTTGTACCGCATTTATTTCTACCGATCTGGCTTCGCGTGGTTTGGATATTCCTGAAATAAAAAATATCATTCACTTTGATGCACCTGTCAGAGCCGATGAATTTATACACCGTAACGGGCGGACATCCCGTATGGAAGCAGAAGGTTCAGCATTTATATTATTAACGGAGAAAGAAGATCTGCCGGCGTTTATTACTTCTTTGCCAACGCCATTAATTTTACCTGCCTTGAGCTCTATGCCTCCCAAACCCGATTGGGCAACACTCTATATTGGTAAAGGGAAAAAAGATAAACTAAGCAAAATGGATATTGTCGGCTTCATGTTTAAAAAAGGACAGTTAGCCAAAGATGAACTGGGCATGGTGGAAGTGAAAGAGTATTATTCATTTGTTGCTATTAAAATAAATAAAGTAAAGGAAGTACTTCGATTGGTGGAGAATGAAAAAATTAAGAATATGAAGATGCGAATAGAATTAGCGGAATGATATTTATCTTCTACGATAGTAATAGTTGTTTTTTTATCCTGTTCATAATTAGTAGATATAAAAACTTAAAATAACACAGCATATGAAAATTAAATTTATTGGTGCAGCCCGTGAAGTAACCGGCAGCAAACACCTGATCACAACGAACGAAGGAAAACGGATTTTGCTTGATTGCGGTATGTTTCAGGGAAAAGGATTGGAAACAGATAGTATGAACCGTAATCTGGGTTTCGATCCGGCTACCATCGATTACCTGATTCTTTCTCATGCACATATCGATCATTCGGGTTTGATTCCCTATTTGTACAAAGGTGGTTTTCGCGGTTCGGTAGTTTGTACCAGTGCCACGCGTGATCTTTGTTCAATTATGTTGGCCGATAGTGCACATATTCAGGAATTAGACGTACAATGGTTCAACAAGAAACGGGCTAAGCAGAATTTATATCCTGTTGATCCGATTTACAGTATGGATGACGCTGAGGCATGTATGAAATTGTTTATCGCTGTGGAATTTGACCGCCGTTTTTATATTAATGACAAAATAAATGTGAAGTTTAGCAATTCGGGGCATATGTTGGGCAGTGCCGTGGTAAATCTGGAATTAATAGAGAATGCTGAAAAAGTACATCTTGCATTTACCGGTGATATTGGTCGTCCGCATAACCGTATTTTGCATTTACCCACTGCTTTTCCCCAATGTGATTATCTGATTACCGAATCGACTTATGGAAACCGCTTGCATCCTGCCGATAAGGAAATAGAAGAAGATTTATTAAAAATAGTGGTGGAAACCTGTGTTGTCAATAAAGGAAAACTGATTATTCCTTCTTTTGCCATCGGACGAACACAGGAAATTGTATATGTTCTAAATGATTTGTTCAATCAAAGAAGATTACCACGAATTGATGTATTTGTCGATAGTCCACTCTCTGTCAATGCGACAGAAATTTTCCGTATGCATACCGATGGTATGAACGATGATGTAAAAGACTTGTTGAAATATGACAAGGATCCTTTTGGATTTAATTCTTTACATTATATCAAGAAACTGGAAGAATCCAAGGCCCTGAATAGTTATGAAAAACCCTGCATAATCATTTCTTCATCGGGAATGATGGAAGCCGGTCGTATCAAACATCATCTGGCGAATAATGTATCGGATGCAAGAAACACAATTCTTATTGTCGGATATTGTACTCCAACTTCTCTGGGAGCCCGTATACAGGAACCAGGGTTGCGTGAAATTTCAATATTTGGTGTACAACATGCAATCAGAGCCCGAATAGCAAAGATTGAGGCTTTTTCCGGTCATGCCGATTACAGCGAAATGATATCTTTTCTAAGTTGTCAGAATCGTTCGCAAATAAAGAAGACTTTTCTTGTACATGGAGAATATGATGTTCAGCAGTTTTTTGCTGAAGAATTAAAGAAAGAAGGCTTTCATGATATTGAAATTCCGGCAGCGGGTGATGAATTTGAATTGTAACGGAAATAATTTGTATTTTCTTATTTATTGTATTTCGGAAATTAAAACTTAAAACAAATAATTATTTCTCTTTCAAAGATAAAATGTTATCCGATTATTTTAAAAAAAATATTGATTCTCTTTTAGCGTCAGCAGTTGGTTTTATCATAATCATACTGTTTACCCGTTACGGGGGAATCGGTATTTCTCCCGATTCGATTGCCTACACAAGTGCCGCCCGGAATTTCATTTCAGGAAACGGATTCACCGAATTTTCCGGAGCTCCATTGGTTGCATTTCCCCTTTTCTATCCTTTATTTCTGGGATTGGTCATGATTGTGACACAACATGATATAATTCTTGTAGCACCGTTCCTGAACGCATTGATGTTTGCTATCCTGATATTTCTGAGCGGGACAATCATAGAACATTTTAAATATAAAACAAAGTGGTATAAACGAATCATATTGATTATCATTAGCATTAGCCCATCGCTGATTGAAATATACAGCATGCTTTGGTCCGAAACACTATTCATAATCCTGATACTTGTTTTCTTCCTTTTATTTCACCGGTATTTACTTAAACACAATACTTTATCCCTGGTTTTGGCCGCAACAGTGGCTGCTATAGCATTTGATACCCGCTATGCAGGGATAACATTAGTAGGTTCAGGTGTGCTGTTGATTTTTTTTGATAAGAATTTGAAATGGATCAAAAAAATTGCGCATATTTTACTGTTCGGAAGTATAGGCGTTTCGTTGGTAATTCTAAATCTGATTCGTAATATTTTTGAATATGGATTGGCCACCGGTATGCGTCAGGAGAGCATAACATCCCTTTCTCAAAATATCGGATATTACAGCAGTGTTCTTTCTGACTGGCTGAGATTGCCAATATTGGATAAGTTTTTCATTCAGGTATTCGCTGTTATTATTATGTTGTTATTTCTGCTATTTTTTATCCGGAATATAAATCATTGGAAATCTTACTATACGTATGAAAATATTGCTGTATCTTTTTTTATCGTATATGTATTGTTCATCGTTTTGTCTTCAACTTTTTCGCGCTACGAAACGATTAATAACCGCTTACTTGCACCGGCATTTCTTCCACTTTTATGGATATCTACCTGTCAGATACCAAAGTGGAAAAATCAAATGCCACATCGAAGATTAAAATGGGTATTCCTGGCCTTTTTTCTTGGGATTGCTACGGTTCTTATTGGTAGTTATTTTGCTATTAACCAGGATAATCTATCTTATATGAACGAAACCGGTATTCCCGGTTACAGTGAAGATACCTGGAAAAAATCACAATTAGTGAATTATCTGCAAACACACAAAGAACTATTTGAAGATGATTCAATTATTTATTCGAATCACTGTCAGGCTGTTTATTTTCTGACCGGGCATTCGGTAATTACTCTTCCCGAACGGGTTTACAAAAATGATGTGGATGAATTTAAGCGAACCGAAAATAGTTTGCTTATTTGGTTCAATCTGGACTATAACCCTGATTTGCTAAATCTGAAAGAAATCAGAAATTATAAGAGAATGAAAAGAATCAAATCATTTTCTGATGGAGCAATTTTTATTCTGAAGAATTAAAAAGCAACTTAAAAACAACCATAATTTGATTATTCTTTCAGCTTTGTTGCTGTAGTATAGAACTCTTTCAGATAAAATGGCTCAAAATAAGCCACATCTTCAAAATGCTTTTCAGTGTACGCTTTTTCAGCCAGGGGAATCATATTTTCTGCCAAGGGAACAAGATACTCAATAAAACGTGCATTCGGGTGGGTGAGAGTCGTTTTGCATTTTTCAGCACCATTTCCAAAGAAATAAACAACGTGTTTATCCAGTATTTCAGCATAGGAACCTGCATTGATAATATCTGCCGCTATCTCACGCTGTATTTCGCCTTTGGCATTGTAAAATGCAGCATAGACTTCCATCCGACGCGCATCTATCATGGGGCAAAACAAAACGTTTTCAGTATGATCAACAGCGCTCAGCGCCTGGGTTGTCAGTACCTTAAGCGTACTTACAGCTATTAATGGAATATCCAGCCCGAAACACAATCCTTTAGCGGTAGAAGCTCCGATTCGCAAACCTGTATATGATCCGGGTCCGCTGCTGACAGCTACTGCATCTAATTTTTTGGAAGTAGTCTTTAAAAGTTCCATTGCTTCGGCAATAAATACACTCAACAATGCTGCGTGATTCATGCCATCTGCATTCGATTTGGAAAAAAGACAGGTTCCATTCTCGCTTAACGCTATGGAACAAACATTGGTAGAGGTTTCTATATGAAGTATGAGCATATTTGAATTTACAATTTAAGAATTTACAATTGAATTATCCGGATTCAGAATTGTGTGAATGATATTCAACAGTAATCAGATATTAAAGTGGCGCAAAAATAAGCATTTTCAGTGAATAGCAAAAATAAATCCCCGTTTCCATTTGGAAACGGGGATTTGAATTATTATTCTGTAATTTATTTTATAGTAATTTTCAACGGATTTTTAGCGATCTCGCTGAAGTGGTCCAACGCTTTGAACCAGTCATCGTCTGTAGGATAACCCCATTTATTCCAGCCACCACCAAAATAGTAAGTAAAGGTGTCACCCACTTTGTATGAACTTAACATTAATGCATGATCATCTATCGTGCGTACATTATTTACTTTTTCAGGAATAAATACTCCGATATAATTACGGCCGGCAGGAACACCTGCATCCGAAACGGCATTCTCGGCATATCCGCTTGTGCCATTTTCAACGTTTTGTTTCAAATTATCAATTTTATCATGTAAATATATTCCGGTTGCCAATTCCATATTTTGATCAGGACCGGTATATTTTACAACGCCTTTATTGAGCATTGAACCTGCATTTGTTGTAATAGTAATCTCTTGCTTGTAATAATTATCACCTACTTTAACCGAATCATAAGTTAATTGGAATACGGATTGTAATGGACCGTTTTCCAATACTTTATAACTATCGTAATGGTTTCCTATCCACAATGAATCGGATGCATAGGGTGCAATTCCACCACAACCCAGGGTATGTGCTACTTTATAACAGTCAAGTCCCAGACCATGATCCACATGATAGGAGATTTCGTGGTTCAGTTCATCACCGTAAAATTTGTCTACAATCAAATCATCCGTGCATTTCAGCCATAAATCCACACCATTACTGGGGTTTTCGTTGGCCAAAGCAGGTCCGTACATCCGATAAGCAGCCAGGTCGTTTTCCCATGCAAAATCATCTTTGCGTTCGGGTACAAATCTGGCAAATGTTTTTGGCTTTACCTCAGCAGGTTTTCCTTCACTCAAAGTATAGGTAACTTCTTTATTTGCATCGACATTTGCCTGAAATATCAGGGTTTCCGGTTTCTTATTTTCATCATAAATCAATTGATAGGCTACTTCTTCATTTTTATCGTTTTTTAAAATGTACGATTTTGTTTGAAAGTCTGCCGTCAAAGTATTCGTTTTTACTTCAACCATTTCACTCTTTCGATCAATTCCAAGTGAATTTGAAACAACAATTGTCAACTTAGGAGAGCTACATGAAACGAGTAGGAGTAAGGCAAAAAATGATAATGTGAATTTATTCATGATCAGATAATTATTAATTGTGAATTATAAATTATTTTGGTTGTTTGCCAATGTATGCCAAAATACCACCATCAACATATAAAACGTGCCCGTTTACAAAATCAGATGCGCTGGAAGCAAGGAAAACGGCTGGTCCTACTAAATCTTCGGTTTTTCCCCAACGTGCAGCGGGAGTTTTAGCAATAATAAATTCGTTGAATGGATGACCCGGAACACGAATGGGAGCGGTTTGCGGAGTTTCAATATAACCAGGTCCCAGTCCGTTACATTGAATATTGAATTCACCATATTCCGAGGCGATATTTTTGGTCAACATTTTCAGACCACCTTTGGCTGCTGCATATGCCGAAACAGTTTCGCGACCTAACTCACTCATCATGGAACAAATGTTGATGATTTTACCGCTTTTTTTAGCAATCATAGCTGGTAGAACGGCTTTTGCAACAATAAATGGTCCGTTCAGGTCTATATCAATTACCTGACGAAACTCGGCAGCTGTCATTTCCACCATGGGGATACGTTTAATAATGCCTGCATTATTTACTAAAATATCAATACTCCCGACTTCTTTTTCAATTTTGGCAACCATTGTATTAATCTGGTCCTCATTGGTGACATCGGCAACATAACCATATGCCTTAATTCCATCGGCGGCATAGGCGGCAATTCCCTTATCCACCAATTCCTGATTGATGTCATTAAAGACGATTGTTGCACCGGCTTTAGCATATCCCGAAGCAATAGCATAACCGATTCCGTAAGACGCTCCTGTTACCAGAGCAATTTTTCCTGTTAAATCAAATTGGTTCATATTTTTTATTTTAAGCTCCATAATTCCATGGGGGAATCAGCTGGAGTGTTATTAATATATTTTATTTCTTAGATGAATTGAAAAACTTGACAAAATTTATAATTTTAATTGTTATCTCAATTCTGTATTTTTATAAAAGTTCTGATCTCCATAATCCAGGTTTTCACCGGCCATTCCCCAGATAAAAGTATAATTACTGGTTGCAGCTGCAGAGTGAATGGACCATTCGGGCGAGATGGCAGCTTCATCACCTTTCATCCAAATGTGACGGGTTTCAGTAGGTTCACCCATAAAGTGACATACAGCTTGTCCTTCAGGAACTTCAAAATAGAAATAGGCTTCCATACGGCGACTGTGAGTGTGCGCCGGCATAGTGTTCCATACACTTCCCGGTTCCAGTTCAGTCATACCCATTTGCAACTGACATGTTTCCAAAACCTGAGATACCAACATTTTATTGATATTTCGATGATTAGAACCTTCTAACGAGCCTAATTCCATAACGATGGCATCTGATTTTGTAATTTTTCTATCAGGATACGTTTTGTGTGCAGGAGCTGAATTGAAGTAAAACTTAGCAGGATTTGCTGCATCAATACTTTCAAAAGTAACATTGCGGTCACCTGCACCCAGGTATAAGGCTTCCTTATAACCTAAATTGAATATTACACCATCGACCGTTATTTTTCCTGCTCCACCCACATTAAATGTTCCAAATTCACGACGTGAAAGAAAGTATTCGGATTTTAATGGATCGATTGTTTCAAGTGTAAGCACTTCTGCAACAGGCATGGCTCCACCTACAACCAAACGGTCGTATAAAGTGTAAACCATATTGACTTCATTTTTTATAAAGATTTTTTCTACTAAATATTCTTTGCGTAAACGTTCTGTTTCGTACTTTTTTGCATCTTCAGGATGTGAAGCGTAACGAATTTCATAATTTGTTTTCATGTAAATAATTATTTGTTAGTTGTCACAAGTCAACAATTTGATGTAGTCTGACATGTGTATTTCAGATTCTTTGTTTCTGTGATGCAGTATTTTAAAACCATAAATATTATCACTTTAGAATAAGTCATTCACGGAATAATTGGTCGACCAAAGATAATGCATATTTTTTTTGAAGAAAACACAAAAAATCATAAATGAAATTTATAAATATTTTTCATTTAAAGCATTCATTTGTTTTAAAACGGAAGATATCATTTCCATAGAATACAAAGATAGTAAAATGAGATCTTCTCTGTTCAATAATTTCGTTCAAATAAGTGCAATATTTGACTCAAAATATGGAGAAATTGACTTTCCAGAAAATGGCAGGCTATTTAACTTTCAACATCCATGCCAGATTGACCGAAGCATCCATGTTGTTTGATGTAGCAAAATAATCACGTTTGTCATTCGAGAAAATATCGCTGAGTCCAAAATTTACCCGTGAATCGAGTTGAAAAATATTTCCTTTTATATTGAAAAGAAATCCTAATCCACCACAAAGTCCGTAGTCGAAAGGATTTTGAATAAGGGTTACATGCTGAGTATCGGTACCTGTTGTACCATCCTTCAGCACTTTTTCAGATAATAAATAGCTGATTTTAGGTCCTATATTTAAAAAAACACGATTTTTATTCCCAACATAAAAATGTGTAAGAAACGGTAGTTCGACATAATTCAACTGGCGGGTATATAAGCCCGATTTTTCTGTCCAGCCCCGTTGTGAAAAATTGAGTTCAGCCTGAACACCTACATATTTATTGCCTACATATCTGTATACAAAACCTCCGTTATAACCCATTAAAAAACCCTGCTTAACTGATGGATTAAAACCAACCATTGATTCAGTGACTCCTAAATTCAACCCAACATACATTTCGGATTGAGCTAAACGTGGTTGCGCCATCAACGAAAATGAAAAGACTAAAAAAAGGAATGTATACAGCTTATGCATAAAATTTGTTTTCACTAATTAATATCAGGTTTTTGTGTATTATCTTCGCCTACATAAAGTTGTTTGTTAATAAAGCCGGATTCATTTGATATACGCTCGAAACGGGGCATTGATTGTATCGTTTTCGATAAATCAAATGATTCGACTTTGTTTATAAAATTAGCAGGATAACGGTGTATCAGAGAAATAAAATAATATGCTAAATCATAACCCAGTAAATCAAAACGAGGGGAATCTATTATTACATTACTATAAAAAAGTTGCGCAAAATACTTATCAAAATCATTCAATTTGGTTGAATCAATCTCAGCCCTGAAAGGCGAAATATATATATTTTTAGCCAGTTTATCTTTTTGATTTTTCCAATTATAGGGTTCAAAAAGTACAATATCGTAGTTGTTTGAATTTGCTTTTATTGGATTGATAAATGGATTGATATACGCATATTTATCGGTATTGAAGATGATGATATTTTTTTCTTTTTTATTTAAAACCGATTTAAAATCAGCTTCATCTGAAGTTGTGAGGTTAATGTTTGAAAATTGTTTCCTTTCTTTAATAAAAACCTTTTGCAATGCTTCAAACTTCATCCTTCCTTCGTCGAATGAACTGATTCCCGGGAGTTCGGCAAAAATGATATTTGCCTTGTTGTACTTTTTCTTTAATAAATCAATTGTGAATTTCAACTCCAAATCGGTTCCCGGATTGAATTGAAATAAATAAGAATTATTGTCGATTTCAGGCACTTTTGACGAAAACGGAATCAGAGTGTTTATTTTGTTTCCTTTTGCAAATTCAGCCACAGCCGGCACCTGATTACTAAATGCCGGACCGATAATCAGATCCATATTTTTAAGTTCCGGATTGCTTAATACTTCCATGATTTTCTCATCGGATTTTTCAGTATCGTAGGTATATATCTCTGTAGAAATTCCTTGTTCTTTGGCTTTTTCAACAGCAATGAGCGCTCCTGCATAGAAATCGAGAAAACGGTCGAGATTCAAATCAGGTTTATCCTGATCGAGCATAAAAGGAAGTAAAAAGGCAATTTTGATTATTTTATTTTCTGAACCTGATTTGGAAGAATCGGTGTTTGAAAACTGATTATTCAGAATATCTGCCTTATTGGCATCTGCCTCTGTCTTTGGTATTTTCAACTCTGTACCTACAGTTAATTTGGTAGATGAACCCGGATTTAGTCGGATAATATCTATTACTTTAACGTTATAAAGTCTGGCTAATGAATATAATGTCTCTTGTGCCCGAACCACATGTATTCCGTTTCGTTTATTTTCTACCGGACTATTATTTTGCGTTGTTGAATTGGAAATTAGGGTCTCTACTTTCTCATTCTTCTTACTTTTCTTTGATTCTTTTGGAATATGCAATATTATGCCTTCACGTAACCCATTTGCAATGTCGGGATTGTATTTAATAATATCTTCCTGACTGACATTAAATTTCTGACTAATTCCAAAGAGAGTTTGTTTTTTCTTTACTTTGTATTCAGTAAACTCCTGTTTTGTATTATTAATTTTACTTGTTTCTTCTATCTTTTTTTGAGAGAAAGCATCTTGAATTGGAATAAAAATTTTTTGACCAGGTTTTAATCCGCTCGCAATTTCAGGATTGGTTTTACTTATGATATCAGGTGAAATATCAAATTTACGACCAATAGCATACAAACCTTCACTGATTTGTACGGTATAAACATAGTACTCAATTCCATTTATTTTTTTAGTTGGATAATTTTTATTTTGTCCGACTAAAGAGAGAGTAATCAGGAGAAATCCTGTAAGTATAAAAGTGAATATCTTCTTTTTCATATTTTCAACTGCACTAATTGATATTTTCAACGGCAAATTTACATATAATTCCTGAGATTTTTAATCTCGTAATGAAAAACGGGTTATTCCGGGATATAGTATTCATTTCATATTTGCCTTGTTAGCTATATGACTAAATATTGGTACATTCTGCAGTATACTTGCTAAATATACGTGCAAGGCTTTTGATATTATTACGTAAAATAAAGAAATAAATTTACGAATGTAAACATAAGAAACTGATTTCTTATTTTTTTTTAATTATGTATCGTCCGTATAATCCCCGTAAACTCAAATTCCCGATCTGCCTGGTTTGACAGATTTGAGTGTTATATCGAATATTGGTCTGTTTATTCAACTTTCTTTCATTCAACTTAGAATCTGTATTGATTCGGTTTCAAAAAAAAACTGTAATTTAGCAGTCCGAAAAATAAGCATAGCTTCGTAAAATTTCAATTCGCATGAATTCATTTCTTCACCGTATTGCAGAAACTTATTACAGTCAGCATGGTTCTGCCATTGATGGTTTTACTTTCGTTTTTCCCAACCGTCGGGCAGGTCTCTTCTTTCAACGTTATGTTTCTGAAATAGCTGAAAAACCTGTTTTTTCGCCAGAAATTATTACTATTAATGATTGTTTTGCCGCTGCTTCTGCCTGGCAGGTTGCCGACCGTCTGACGATGCTTTTCCGGCTGTACAACATTTATAAACAGCATATTAATAAAGAAGAAACGTTCGATACTTTTGTGTTTTGGGGCGAAATGTTACTATCAGATTTTGACGATATTGATAAATACCGGGTGGATGCCGGACAATTGTTTACCAACATTACTGAACTAAAGCAAATTGACCAACTCTTCAATGTATTTTCGGAACGGCAAATAGATGCGATACGTCAATTTTGGAACAGCTTTATACCTGTTGTAGAAGGGAAATCACGTGAAGATTTTATCAGCACATGGAAAGTCCTGTTTCCTATATATAAGCAGTTCAGAGCCGAACTGATTGCAGAGAATGCCGGTTCAGAAGGTATGATTTGTCGCGAAGTAACCGACCGTCTTCGTGCAAAAGAAGAAATGGCAGGTTGGGAAAATAAAAAGTTTGTCTTTGTCGGATTTAATGCTTTAAATCCTTGTGAAAGAATTCTTTTCAGTGAACTGCAAAAACGGGGACAAGCCGATTTTTATTGGGATTACGATGCAGCAGAATTGCGCGATAGCGACAATCAGGCTTCCTTGTTTTATGCTGAAAATATTCATGTTTTTCCATCTAAATATACCATTGAGCCGATTGTCGAGTCTTTGCAGGAAAAAGAAATTGAACTTATTGCCGTTACATCGGCTGTCGGTCAGGCTAAACAAACCTATAATATTCTGAATCAACTTTTCCCGCAGGAAACTCCGGATCAAAACTGGATTAAAACTGCAGTCGTACTGCCGGATGAAAGTTTGTTGATTCCTTTACTTCATTCTTTGCCAACGCATATCGGGAAAATTAATGTTACCATGGGTTTTCCTCTCAGGACTACACCGGTTTCGGGGTTGATAGAGCATATTTTCGAATTACAAAAGCGGATGCGCGTTTCAAATGACCGGGTTTCATTTTATCATTTAAATGTTTCCAATATTCTAAACCATCAATATATCAGCCTGCTATGCAATGAAGAAGCCAAAAGTATACTGAAACGGATGGCCGGAAATAACTGGATTTATGTTGATGTCGATGAGTTTAAACAAAATGATATACTGGCTGCCATATTTAGTCCGCAAACAAATACTGCTACTTTTTTAAATTACCTTCTACGCATTCTCAGCAGCTTGCAAAACGGTTGGCAACATGCTTCAGAAGAGGCGAATAAATTCCAATTGGAGTGCGATTTTCTGTATCAATATTATATTGCCATTAAACGCATGTCGGATATAATGAATGATAAACCCGTTGACGTAGATATGACCATCGAAACGCTCGTTCGGTTGACACGTCAGTTGACTGCCGGTATCTCCATCCCTTTTGTCGGTGAACCTTTGGATGGTTTGCAGGTTATGGGTGTTTTGGAAACCCGTGGGTTGGATTTTGACAATCTAATTATTACATCTTTCAATGAAGGAATTTTTCCACAAAAAAGCACTATAAACAGTTTTATACCCTATAACCTGCGTAGGGGTTTTGAATTGCCGACGACTGAACATCAGGATGCTATAACAGCCTATAATTTCTACAGACTCATTCATCGTGCTAAAAAGATTTTCTTTTTATACGATTCACGTTCGGAATCGGGACAGACTGCTGAAGTGAGTCGGTTTATGCATCAGTTAAAATACCATTACGGAGTAAAATATCAGCATAAAGTAATTTCATTCGATATTAGTTTTGGAAGTCCTCAGGCCATTAAAATAGAAAAATCACCGGCTGTAATGGAAAAACTGCAGCGGTTTATGCAGGAAGGCGATAATATGCCCGCCCTCTCGGCCAGTTCCATTAACAGCTATATCGATTGTCCCTTACAGTTTTACCTTACACAGGTGGAAAAAGTCGAGCAGATAGACGAAGTAAAAGAAACGATTGAAGCCGACATGTTTGGAACATTGTTTCATGCTGTAATGGAAAATATGTACGAGCCTTACAAAGGCATAATGATACAACCCGACGATTTTGATGCTTTAATAGCCAATCAATTGCATATCGACCGGCTGATTTCGATAGCATTCTCTGAAAAATATTTCAAAAAGAAAAACAAGGCTATTGTTGCTTTAGAAGGAAATAATCTACTGATAGCCACAGTAATCAAAAAATATGTTTTACAGGTATTAAAGACAGACAAACAGCATGCACCTTTCAGGTATATAAATTCGGAAGAACGTTGCTATCTGCGGTTTCCGATTGAAGATGGCTCTAAATCCGTGAATATAAAAGGCTTTATTGATCGAATAGACGAAAAGGACG
>Ga0265297_10007625_pt1 | contig 14881 bp, 23 predicted proteins | sample Munlanlwell13791_FD_192502 | JGI IMG/M metagenome (GOLD analysis project Ga0265297, IMG submission 192502) | Leachate microbial communities from a municipal landfill in Southern Ontario, Canada - Leachate well 137-91 | ecosystem: Engineered > Solid waste > Landfill > Unclassified | place... | reverse complement strand
AAACTACCAAATGTTAAAGAATTAATGAGTATTGTGGATTATGGTCTGGTTTCTCCATCAATTAATGCGACCGCATTTCCAAATACACAAAGTAATTACTATTGGAGTAGTACTATTTATGCAGACGGTACTGGCTACGCTTGGGTCGTGGATTTCGGCAGTGGCAGTGTCAACAACGACTTCCGCGGCTATGGATACTATGTCCGCCCAGTCCGCCAGTATTAATTTAGATATTTGGTTATTAATCAAATTTTATGGCAAAATACTCCCACCTACCAATCTATAACAAAGCATTCGCAATATTGAGAGAATTTTATGTCAGAGTGCCAAAATTTGGTAAACAATACAAATATTTTCTGGGTGGAGATTTAGTCAAATATTCAACCGACATAATAAAATTAATAATTAAAGCAAATAGCGAACGAGATAGTGAAAGACGAACAGAATTGATAGAACATTTATGTTTAACAATTGAAATGTTGATTACCCAAATAAGAATAGCCAATGAATTACGGCAGTTGGGAGGGCAAAAATCATATCTATATCTGAGTGAAATGGCTGTTGACTTGTCAAAACAAGCTGAGGGCTGGAAGAAATATATCCCCTGAATTTTTAACTAAGGTTAAAAAGCGTGGGTTTGGGAAATACCAACTTCTGCCCTTGAAAGAGGATTAAAGATTGAAGTCAGAAGTTATTGTAAAAATACTATTTATGCAGACAATACTGACAACGCTTGGAACGTGAATTTCAACAATGGCAATGTCAACAACGACAACCGCAACAATGAATACTATGTCCGCCCAGTCCGCCAGCACTTCCTATCCAGCCCAGCTGTTTTGAAAGATATGCAAGAAATATTCACATTAGAGAAATTATGGAGGGCATATATTAATTGTAAAAAACGAAAGAAAAACACCATAAACGCCTTAAAATTTGAATATGACCGAGAGAAAAATCTGATAGCTCTTTTACAAGAATTAAAGTCAAAGGAATACAAAATATCAAGACATATCTGTTTTATCATTAAAGATCCGTCTGTTAGAGAGATTTTTGCAGCAGATTTTAGAGATAGAATTGTCCACCATCTTTTATATAATGAAATAAGCGAATTTTTTGAAGCAGATTTTATAGAGAATTCTTTTGCAAATAGAATAGATAAAGGAACACATAAAGGAGTGGAGGTGTTGAAAAAATATCTCAAAGAAGTCCCACCAGATACCTACTATCTAAAATTAGATATTAAAAGTTTCTTTTGTTCAATTAATAAAGACATTTTATATAAAATAGTTTATGATAAAGTAAAAGAATTACCAAAAAGTTATGGATGGAAAAAAGATATTCTATGGTTATGTGAAAAAATCATATATCACGATCCTGCAAAGAATTATCTTTTTAAGGGAAATTGGAAATTAAAATCATTGATACCAAGAGAAAAATCATTATTTTATTCAAAAGGAAAAGGTCTGCCGATTGGAAACCTGACAAGTCAGTTCTTTGCAAATGTATATTTAGATCAATTGGATAAATTTGTTTATTCACTCGACCATAAATATTATATCAGATATGTTGACGATTTTATTATTTTAGGTGGTAAAAATATTTATAGCGAGATTGATAAAATAAGGAGATTTTTAACAGAGAAATTGGATTTAAAATTAAGCGAAAAAAAGATAAAGTTTCAACAGATTAATAAAGGTATAGATTTTCTTGGATATTTTATAAAACCAGATTATATCCTTGTTCGAAGAAAAGTGATATGCAGATTGAAAAACAAGATGTATAAATTAAAAGACCCCACACTTAAAGAATTATTGGCCACGGCAAATTCATATTTCGGACATTTTATCCATGCTAATTCATATAAATTACGAAAAATGATTTATGAGAAATATTTTAGAGATAATTTTACAGCTAAAAAACAATATAATTCAATAAAAATTGCTGCACGAAATAAAATAAGGCAGTAAAAATATATGGCATTAAAAATCAATTTTCAGACAAAATTCGGAGTAGGTGGTGATTATATTAATTTTGATCCTCAAGTTTCACATAAAACTAAACTTAATTTAAGAATGAAGTTCTGAAAAGATAAAGACACCAGAAACATAGATGGGTCAATACCTTTTAATGATCAAATGGCTGGTAATTCAAAAGAAAGAATAATAGGATTTGATTGCATTTATCAATGTGATTATGATTTGAATTCAGTAAAAAATATATTTCAGCAAGGATATGATTTTTTGAGAACATTGCCAGAATTTTCAGATGCAATTGATGATATAACCGAAGAACAATTAACTCAATTGAACGCAGTTAAAAATGTGGTTTTAGATATAATAAAATAAATCATGGTACCAGAATACATACAACTTGGCGCAACAGCAGTGGTTTCAATTTCAGCTTTTAAGGCAATAGAATATATTGTTAATAGTTTTACTAAAAAAGAGGCGAGAAATATCCATCCTCTTTGTCAAAATATTATAACAATGGAAGCCTTATTTAAAACAAATCTTGAAACACAAAAGGAAACATCAAAATTGATACATAATACCTTGCACACAACTGATAACGAATTGAAAGAAAATCGCCAGGCCATAGGAAATTTAACAACACAAATTGAAGTTTTGAAAAATACGATAGAAGAAAGAATACCAAAAAAGTTGTAGTTCTTTTTACAAAGGAGGTTTCAGATGACGATATATTGGTGTAAAAAACATCAATTTTGTCCGATCAATGGAACGCTTGAACATTGTCTTGCTCAACACGCACACAACGGTTGCCCTAACCTTTCGAGGTTACCAACCGAACACCCGAAAGGAGAAAGGAATGACAAATACCGCCATAAAGAGCGCCGAACGAACAGACGTGCGTTACAGGGCATATTGCTTGCCTATAACAGATAAAGACGACCTGCGTATGCTCGTAGCTCATCTTCCTGGCTTTATGGACACAGCAGACGCCAATGATCGCCAAATGGTCATCGAAGTGTGGTATGACCACAAACCAACCTCCTAAACCATATCGTGGAAGCCTAAGTCAAAAAAACCACAGACACATAAAGGGCCTCGGCTTCCACAAAATGGGGGTAAGGAATTGCTCTTTACCCCCAAATTTTATACAATGTAAGCATGAAACAACTATATAAAAAGGGGTTGAGAAAATGTTATAAATGTAAAGAAATCAAAAAGATTTCTGAATTCGGAAAGAATAAAAATAAATCTACTGGATACGGATATCTATGTAGAAAATGCGATTTTAACAAACATTCTGACGGTACTATCTTCCCATATGATTTTGATTATGATTCAGTAATTAGTAAATTAATAAAAGACAACGGAAATGTTTGTTTTATCTGCAACAAAAAATCTGAAAAACTATGCTTAGACCATAATCATAAAACTGGAAAGATACGAGGATTGTTATGTTCTAAATGTAATTATGGATTGGGGTTATTTCAAGACAATATAGATTTTCTAAAAAATTCAATAAAATATTTAGAAAAATACGATTAAAGTTATTCAATATAAATTATGCCCATTGCAGAACCTTTAGTAATATCAAATTGGAAAGATGGTGTGGCCGATTCTCCACATGAGGGTTTTGGTATGATGAAAAATGCTGATATCGAGGCATTTCCAGGTGCAATAAAAAGCCAAAAGAAATTATTATCGATATTTCTTCCTATAACGACAAGAACATTTACGGCCGATGCATCAGATCTATGCACTGCTTCTGGTAATTTATCTTCTCAAAATTATGTAGGCAGTGTCGTTCGTTTTACAACAACGAATACACTTCCAGCTGGATTGTCTATTAATACAAATTATTTCTTAATTTATGTAAGTGCCAGCACATTTAAGGTTGCAACAACTCTGGCTAATGCCAACGCTGGAACGGCAATAGATATCACAGACGCTGGAACGGGCGTGCATACAATAACCCAGCTCGCAATCGGCACAATAAATCATATTGTAAAAGACCAAAGAACAACAATTTGGTATCTTCAAGATTCCAATGCCAGAGTATGGTTTTATGATGGGTCCCGAGCATATCTCTTAAATGGAAATACTTTAACAAACGGATCTGGAAATGGTCTTTGTTTGCTTCGAGCTTCAGATGGCGCCTCAACATGGCTGTTCGTATTTAGAAATGCATTAATTGATGTAATCAATGTTTATGGAGCATCGGATATAGAAACTCCATCATGGACATCGGCATGGCAGACAATGAATACTGCGGGTGGTTCAGGAAACCGCCATCATGCAATAGTCGGCCAAGATAATATAATTTATTATACAGATGATCGATATCTCGGAAGTATAAAAGAACTTACGGTATTTGTTCCAGGCACTTCTGCGACATATTCTTTCAATCAAGATGCATTGGACTTCCCACAGGGCGAGGTTGCTGTTCATTTAGAAGAATTGGGAGTTAATTTATTAACTGCTGGAAACACATATAATAAAATATATCCTTGGGATAGAATAAGTGATTCATTTGCTTTGCCATTGGATGTGCCAGAAAATTCCGTAAAACGACTTAAAAATATAGGAAATACGGTATATATTTTAGCAGGAACAAAAGGTAATATTTATAAAACACAGGGTTTGGATGTAAAACTTTTTAGAAAAATACCAGATTATTTAACAAATAATTCTGGAACAATTTTGTCAAATCCTGTGACTTGGGGCGGAATCGGTGCAAAGTCAGGTGGACTTTTAGTTGGACTTGATGGATATGATGGCGGATCGGGAGTATATCTTATTTATCCTGATGGTCGAATACTTCAAGATAACACTCCGACTGGCGGAAACCTCACATTTCCATTTAATAAAGCAACTGCAATATATTCAGAAGATGAATTTTATTTTGTAGGATATGCTGGCGGAGCTGATCGAGTTGATGCCAGTCGATATTCGTCATATGAAACAGTTATCCAAACAGGTCTTTATAGGGTAGGAAATAAAACAGAAAAAGCCTCATATACTGATTTGGAATTGCAAATGGCCAAAATCTCTGCAAATGGAGCAGGCCATGCCAGAATAAGTTGGCGCCCAGACATATCGGGTGCATTCACAGTCATGGATGGTGCAACATTTACGGCTGACGGTGTTGCTTTATCTTTCAATTCTGATGTCGGATTAATCGATATAGAAAATATTCAACTCCAAATAGAAATGGATGGAACTTTTGAATTATTAAATGTTATATTAACTCCTTAAAATGAGTGAAGAAACATTACAGCAACAATTTAATGAACTTAAAGATAAAGTAGATGCATTTCTTAAAAAACCTCTGCCAGATCATAAACACGATGGTATAGATAATTTTCAAATAAGTTTCAAAGATTTAAAAAATCAACCAGTCCTAAATGTTGAAGTGGCCACAATCGGTTCGGGAAATACAGGAGATTTTCAAGATTTATTCTTCGTCAATTCGCTGGGTTCTGCAATAACATTCGGAGTGCCAAAAGGATCTCCAAAAAACGGCCAGAAGTTAATTATAAGAATAAAAGATGCTGGCGTGGCCAAAGGAATAACATGGAACGCAGTTTATGCGGCAGTAGGGGCTACTCTTCCAACAACAACGATCGCAGGAAAAATAGTATATTGCGGATTTATATATAACAGCACCAGTGGCAAGTGGGAGTTAGTTGCCACGGCGCAAGAAACTTAATTTTATGGATACTGGATATAAATTTCCAACTACAAACGGGAATCCATATAATGATTGGGTCAATCCAACTAATGCCTATTCTAACAATAGTATTTATGCCACATATCCTTGGGGAACAAATGCATTTCATCCTAATTATGGGGAACACACATTTAAAACATTCGGATTTAGTATTCCTGCAGGAGCTACAATAAATGGCATTGAAGTCACAGTTAGAGGATATTCGGACTATACCAGCAATGCTGCCAGAGTTACTTTGTTTGGTATCGGTGGAGGGACTGGTACTCAGATTTCAAAAACAATGCCATCTTCTAATGGAGATATAGTGTTCGGAGGTGATACTTCTTTATGGGGTAAAACATGGACAGCAAATGATTTTTTAGATGCTAATTTTGGAACTCATATTGTAGCTTTTGTTGGTAGTAGTGCGGGCAAAACAATGTGGATAGATAGTGCATCTATAAAAGTTTATTACACACCATTGCCACCAAGTAATTTTTTTCTATTATTCTAAAATTAAAAGTAGTATAATAAAATAATCAAATGAAATCTTACACAGTATTAAGAAATCTATATGGAACAGATACGAAAAATATCAATTCGGCTAATCTAACTTATGGCGATCAATTGATGAATGATTTTCATCGAAGATTGCTTGCAAAAGCTGACTGGCCATTTTTACATAGATTAAGAACAGCTGTCACGGTTGCTTCAACGACATTCGTAAAATTGCCATATGATATTGATCAAGTCGAGAGTGTATTCGTAACGGTAGGAACTACCCGATATAGTCCGAAACCAGCGCCATCGAGAGCTTTCTGGGATAAGTTACATTATTCAGTTCAAACATCGGATACTCCTCAATGGTGGTATGTTTACAATGGAGAATTAGGATTATGGCCAAGACCATCAACTTCGGCCAACGTTATTTCTATCGATGGAAAAATCAGAGTCACAGATTTAAATATTGCCGATATAACTTCATCTACAATTGCCAGTATTGCAAATGGCGATACGGCACTTGTTGTATCAGCTGGCCTGACAGTTCAAATGGCTGGATTTTGGATAAGACCAACATTCGCAACAACGGCAAATGCTGGAGATGGTTTATGGTATGAAATTGCATCAGTCGCTTCTGCAACTGCCGCAACTCTTGTAAGAAAATATGGCGGAGTTTCAATTGTTGCAGGAACTGCCGCATGCACAATTTCTCAAATGCCTCAATTGCCAGAAGCATTCCACGATTTACCAGAAATGTATGCCGCATACAGATACTGGCACAAAGAGAATGACGAAAGGTCTGCTGGATTTAAAACAATGTGCCAAGAGGGTACAGATGAATTATTTAAAGCATATGGATTTAATGATCTCTCCATGGTGATCGATGACGGAGAACCAAAATCAATATTAAATCCTAATTTAACAATAAGTTTATAAAATTATGGCAAATATATTCGGCAATTTATTCACATCAATATCGGACTGGTTAAAACCAAAAAAAGCTGTAACTCCAACAGTTCCTATTTCGAATGTAAGTATGCAATCAATCCCAGGTCGGGTCCCAGGAGAAAAGGGAGTGCAATTTAATGGATTAGGAGAATCTACCCAAAAATCAATATTTCCTACGACAACTCCATCTTGGATGCAACCTGCAAAACAGCAATCAACAATTGCTAATCCAGGCAAGGCGGCAACTCCAACATTTTCTGCACCTGTTGTTCCCCAAGTAAAGACCCCTGTGAAGTTATCTGCACCAGTGATCACCCCATCATCTCCTGTAATACCACCCGTTACCCCTCCAGTAACGCCAGAAACACCCCCTGCAACGACTCCAGCCCCAGTTGTGCCATCTGCAACCCAAGATGCCCAAAATGCAGCAGAAAAGGCCTATCAGGAGAGCATAAAGATCAGTCCCGATGAGCTTTCAACCCAAGAAGACATTGATCGATTGATTGAGTCAACAAAAGAGGGATATCGTAAAACAAGCAATCAACCAGTTGCGATGGATTTTATCACAGGACAATTAAAAGCAATCGAACAGCGTGCGACTGGTCTTGCAGAACCTTTAGAAGCTAAGCTTGCCAGATTACAGGCGGCAAGAACATCGGCCACAGAAGCATCAAAATTTGCTCTTGAAAGAGCCGATAAAGATGTAGAAACAGAAACAACTGCGGCACAAACGGCTAAAACAGAAGCTGAAAGTGCCAGAAGATTTGGAATAACACAATCAAATGAAGAAGCTAAACTTGCAGAAGATAAACGACAAAATGATTTGAATTATAATTTATCAGTAAAGAAATTTGAAGAAGATAAACGACAATTTGGTGAAACAAATGCTATTGCGAAAAGAGATGTGGCCATTAAAGAAGCAAAAGCGACAGCTGATGCCGTAGGAAACGCAACGGTTTCAAATTCTCTTGATAATTACCAACTTGTAAATGATGTTCTTGATAATGCAGGAGCAATTTCTGGTGTATTTCAGCCAGGATTAATACCATTTACATCAGGAAGTGCAACACTCGCAAAATATAATACCCTAAAAGGCATTCTATCTCTTGAGAATAGAAAATTATTAAAAGGATCTGGCGCAATATCTGATTTTGAATCAAGAACTCTTGAAAAGGCTGCATCTTCGCTATCAAGATTGACAAAACAATCAGATTTCATTAAGGAATTAAATAAAATTAAATCTGCATTTGCTACTGCCGCAGGTATGGAAGCAAATGTAAAAGTGACAGCGCCAAATGGAGAGGTTGTTATATCTACAGCCAGTAGAAAAGAAATAGACAATCTAATTTTAGAGGGTAATTCCGTAGAATATCAATAAAATGGTAACTGCATTAGAGTCATTAAAACAAAAACAGATTAAAACAGGAACTACATCAGGTTCTAATGCTTTTGAAGCATTAAAACAAAAATCAATAGCAAGTCCAGTAGTTGAAGAACCACAAAAAGAGGGTTTGTTAAAAACTATTGTAAAAGCTCCAATAAAAGCATTATTAGTACGACCAGCAACTCAAATTGCACAAGCATTATCTGCAACAGGAGTATTTGGAAAAATGGCGCAAAAAGGCGCCCTTGAATCAATCGGCCAAGATCAAGAAGTTAATTTGCCTATTCTGGGAAAATATAATATTGAAGCAATGAAACCAGGGTTTGCAGGAATAAAACAAGGTGCAGGTCAAATATTGGAAGCAGGATCGTATCTTTTAGGAGGCGGTGCAGCACCAGGTGTTGCAAAAACTGCTTTAAAAAGCACATTGGGCACAGCTATAAAAGAGGGTTCAATATTGGGTGCTAAAACAGGCGCTATGGGTGGCGCTGGTTCTGCATTACAAAAAGATAAAGGAATTGTTGATATCGCAAAAGAAACTGCATTGGGAGGTGCAACTGGTCTTGCATTGGGTGGAGCTTTAGGTGGCGCCACAAGCATTGCTGGAAAGGCAATTGGTGGAGTTAAAAGTTCGATTGTAAATAAAGCTACACAAAAGGCAGAACAAAAAGCATTGCTCGAAGCTGGCGCATCCGATACCAGAGTCGTCGCAAAAAAATTAATAGGGCAAAAAATTGTTTCAGACAAACCAGCGCAAGAAGCCATAAAACAAGGAATACCAGAAGCTGATGTCGCATTAATAAAAACATCATCTTCGCCAGACAAAATTAAAATGGCGAAAATGCTTAATATTAGAGAAAAACAATTAACTAATAAAAGAGTAATTGATCGTGCGACTGATGTGGTTGGAGAAACATTTTCAAAGAATATTGCGGGCCCAATAGAAAAGTTAAATAAAGAAGCTGGCCAGAAACTTAATTTAGTGGCCACACGGCTTGCTGGTCATCAAGTAGATCCAGCTCCAGCTCTGACAAAACTCGGCGCTAATTTAGAAAATTCAGGAATAACAGTATTAAAAAATGGAAATCTAAATTTCAAAAACTCAAATTTTGAAGGATTAACTGGCGCACAAAACCTGATATCAAATGTTTGGAAGCGTGCTTTGAAAGTCGCAAAAACAGGAGATGCTCTGCAATTACACAGGACTAAATCCTATATTGATGAAATTGTCAATTATGGAAAACAGGCAGAGGGATTGTCGGGAAAGGCACAAGGAATATTAAAATCATTTAGGCATGATATTGATTCAATTCTTGATACAAAGTTTCCTGCCTATAATAAAGTAAATACTCAATTTAGAGATACCATAGAACAGCTCAATAATATGGGAGTTGCTATCGGTAAAAAGTTTAAGCTTGGTGGAACATTCTCAGATACACAATCAGGTCTTGCTATGAGGCGTATTTTAAGCAATACTCAAAGTCGAGCAGAGATTCTTAAAATGCTTGATGGAATGCAACAAGTTGCCAAAAAATATGGAGTAAAAATTGATGAAGACATTATAACTCAAGCTAATTTTGCCGATGTTCTTGAAAAAATGCTTGGATCTGAAGCTCCGACAAGTTTCCTCGGCCAAGGTCAGAGATTCAAACAGACAGGAGTATTGGATGAGGCAGTTTCATTGGGTCGTGAAGCTACAAAATGGAGTCCAGTGAGTGCAACTATAAGGGCGACTGAAATGGCCATACAAGCCAGTCGTGGAATCAATCAAAAAAATAAAATCAAAGCGTTAAAAGCTTTGCTTGAAGAGGGTTCAAAAATAATTCCTAAAACAGTATTCGGTAGAAAATAATTATTTATATTTCCACCAGAACCATATAGATTCGACTATTCCAATAAATATTCCCCAAAAGAAATAGAATAATAGAATACTAATAATGACTAAAAATGTTGCAATAATTATCATATAATTAATTATAATCCAAATTATAAAAAATAGCAATCGTTCGCAATAAATATTAATCAATAAAAATATGTTCAATATCAATCCAATAAGTTTTTTCAAGAGTTTATTTAAAAAGGATACAATCTTCGACACTGGTTTGATTCCATCGCCGCTCGATTATAACGATATTCCAATGGAAGCAGTTAGTACATTAGAAAATCCAACACCAGAAAGCTATAAAATACCATACAAACTGACAATGAAAAATCAGTTGTCCACTCCAAAGTGTGTGGCCTATACTGGATCAACAATAAAAGAATATTTTGAAAGAAAGGAGGGGCAATCAATAGAGTTTGATCCTGACTGGTTGTATGCAAAATGCAAAGAGATAGATGGAATACCTAATGTCCAAGGTACATATTTTAGAGTGATGTTGAAAGTTTTGAAAAATGTCGGATGCAAACCAGTAGGGGGGATGGAGTCAGATGCTGCAAAATATAGAATCGGTGGATATTTACAAGTTCCATGCAATATCGAATCTGTTAAAAGGTCGATTTATGAGTTTGGAACGACATTATTAGGTTTTTATCTCGGCGCAGGAAGTTGGAACACCGCCTATGTTAAAAATATAAAGCCAACAGTTGCTGCACATGCTACAACAGGGATAGGATTTGACGCAAATTATGTTCAAGGCCAGAATAGCTTTGGCGCAGGTTGGGGCGATAATGGATACTTTTATTTTAATGAATCATATCTGCCATTTGAATCATGGTCAGTATTGGTAGATTTGCCAAATAACTGGCAAGATTTATTGCCAGATAAAAATGCAAAGCCAAAATATGTATTTAATACTGATCTATTCATTACTTTAAATCACCCTGATGTTAAAGTTCTGCAGGACTGCTTAAAATATATCGGTTGCATGGACAAATCCCAAGAGAGTACTGGATATTTTGGAACGATAACGCAGAATGCAGTCAAAGTTTTACAGGCAAGATATAATATTCAAGGTACTGGAAGAGTGGGTCCGATCACAAGGGCTAAACTCAATGAATTGTTTGCTTAATGTTAGATGCAATAATTTTAGTAATATTATTAATAATATTAATCATTGTATTAATTACTAAGCCTCCTCCAAAATATAGAGAATCGTCTGGTGATTAACACAATAAAAAAATATGCAAATAAAATATAGTTTTGATAGAGAAACATTAATAAAAATTGGTAAGGGTGCATTGATCACTTTTACTGGCGCAGGAACTCTTGCCGTATTGGGAATGATAGGAGCATTAAAAATTGACAACCCAACACTCGCTGGATTAATCGCATTAATCATCCCAATATTAGTTAACACAATCAGAGAGTGGATGAAAGGAACAAATAATAATCAATAATTTTTATAAAATCATTATGAGTGATTCATTTAATTTTGATGAAGATGACGATTTTGATACATTGTTTCCAGATGACGATGATGAAGAAAACGATGATGATGTTGACGAAGATGATGATATTGAGTTGTAATATATTGACAATTTCTGCGTCTTCATTATAAGTAGGTATAACCTGCAAAAATTAGCTATTTTACCGCCACAAATCCAAAAATGGGTGGCGGTTTTTATTTGACTAAATCATCATAAATAGTTATCCCCTTGTTTGCACTTGACAACCGAACGCTTGGTATAATATACTTAAGGTAGTTAAAGGTCGACATTATTAAATAATTATAAAAAAATGCAGAACACAATAGATAAAATATTCCATCATATCGCATTCACATTATTCTGGTCATTATTAATTGCAGTGATAATAACTTCAATTATGAGAATAAATCAATGGAATGATGGACAAATACAACTCTGTGTCGACAGAGGATATTCTTACGAAAGGTGCAAATTAAGTAATTAAAATAAAAAAATGTCAGAATTAATTTTATCTCAACAAGAAAAAGAAGAACTATTTGAAAGCGAGATGCAAGATGATTTTGTCAACGATAATGATCCAGAAGATGACGATGATGGCCTTGACTAATGCCGAGCGTTTGATATAATTAAGAAAAGGTCGAGAATCATATTAACAATTAAATAATTAAAAAACATGCCAATAGATACAAAAGAAATCACAGTGTTAAAAGGCCAGGTATCAAAATTAGAAAACCAGGCCAATGCAGTAAAAATCACAACGCAAGAAGAGTATACGATCGCCATTGATCTCGTAAGTAAGCTTAAAGAAACAGGTTCTAAAATAAAAAATACAAAAGAATCTATCACAAAGCCACTTAATGAGGCCTTGAAAAATGCTCGTAATCTCTTCTCTCCGATCGAGGATCAATTCGAGAAAGCTGAAACCATAATAAAAGGCAAAATATCAGCATATAAACAAAAAGTAGATGCTGAAGTAAAAGCAAAAGAAGATGCAATTGCCAAAAAGGTTGAAGCTGGAACGATGAAAATCGAAACGGCCGAGCGTAAAATAGAAAATATTGAACGAGTCGAACAAACCACAAAAGGTAAGATTGGTGAAGTTCAATTTAGAATAATTAAAAAAGTCAGGATAACTGATGAGTCTTTATTGCCTCGCAATTATCTTGTGCCTGATATGGTCGCAATCAGGAGAGATGCATTAGGTGGCACAGTAATCTCAGGTGTAGAGGTCTACAATGAGGAAATAATTGCCGCCAAATAACATGGCAAAAAAAATAAAAGAATCAAAAGAAATGGTCATGGTAAACAATCAGGCCGAAATTCTGATTGCCCAGGCCATAGATAAAGGGGTCCCAGTCGATACAATGGAGCGTCTACTCGTAATGAGGAGAGAATTGAAAGCCGAACACGCCAAAGAGCAATTTCATAAAGCAATGGCCACCTTTCAATCGGAATGTCCGATCATAAAGAAAACCAAACCAGTATACAATAAAGATGGAAAGACAGTCAGATACAGATATGCTCCAATTGATTCAATACTTAACCAAGTTAAAGGATTGATTCAAAAGTATGGATTTTCATATACTATTGATACGGTAAATGAAAATGAAAAAGTAAAAGCAATCTGTACGGTCACTCACGCCGCAGGACATAGCCAAACGAGTAGCTTTGACTTGCCAATTGATAAAAGTGCATTTATGAATAATCAGCAACAATTTGCATCAGCTCTAACATTTGGAAAGCGCTACGCATTCATGAACGCCTTTGGTATACTTACAGGCGATGAAGACAATGATGCAAAGGGCGCAAGCGATTCGATGGATGTGCAAAAAGGATTTGACAAATTGATGAAAATGATAGAAAAAATGGATACGGTGCAGTTGGAAGATTGGAAAAAGAAGATTGAAAAATCAGATAAATATTCTGATGAGCAGAAGTTCGAGATAATTTGCAAAGCCGATGAAAGAATTGAAATATTAAAGAAACCAAAAACATAAATGCATCCAAGAGAATATTTATCATTCTCACAATTAACTCTCTGGGAGAGAGATCCTGATGAATATATTAATCAATATATTTATGATCGGAAACATAGATCCACAAAAAATATGGACTATGGCACAAAGTTCGCAGACGGTATGGAGTCGGGGGAGGCAACTGGCGATGCCTTTCTCGACATCATGTCGGCCAGGACTCCAAGATTTGAACTCAGAGATAAAATTGTAGAAGATATAGAAAAAGGCACTAAAGTAAATTACGAACATGATGGAAAATCATATGTCGTGCCTTTTATAAAAGACAAAAAAATCATCATACCAATTTTAGCTAAACCAGATACGGCCAAAACAGATTATACAGCATTCAAGGAGTATAAAACGAGCACAAAGAAGTGGACACAGAAAATGGTTGATGATTCAGGTCAAATCACATTCTACGCTATGTCAATTTGGCTCAAAACAGGCCTTTTGCCGAAAGATATCGAGTTAATCGATATACAGGTCGAATATGGCGAAAACGGCGCCATAACGCCAACTGGTGACCTGTGGCCATTCAAAACAAACCGAAATATGATAGATATTGTAAAAATGATCACCAGATCCAAAAAAGCGTGGAAAGAAATCGGTATCCGTTGCGAAAAAGAATTAATTTAATTTAATAACATGAAAGTAATTAGATACAATATATCAAAGCCAAAAAAGTATAAGGCCAATAACGGCCAAGAAAAAACTCAATGGAATAATGTTGGAACGATGACTGAATTTCATAAAGATGATGGGTCGATCGGTAGAATTATTGAAATACCATGCATAGGATTGGAAGCCAACATTTTCAAGATAGAACCAAAAAATCAGGGTCAACGCCAATATGATGAGGGTCCACAATCGGCGCCAGAAGATCCAGGTATCGATGTCGGAGATATTCCGTTATAGTTATCCACTCTTTTATTATATGCTTATTGACAGGGGATTTCGTGGTGATATAATGATAATAAGGGTTGTAATA
>Ga0265297_10007624_pt1 | contig 14882 bp, 15 predicted proteins | sample Munlanlwell13791_FD_192502 | JGI IMG/M metagenome (GOLD analysis project Ga0265297, IMG submission 192502) | Leachate microbial communities from a municipal landfill in Southern Ontario, Canada - Leachate well 137-91 | ecosystem: Engineered > Solid waste > Landfill > Unclassified | place... | reverse complement strand
ATTTGTCTCATTTTACTTTTTTGACACCCGACCGAGAGGCATTAAATCGAGCTTGTAAAATAGCTCAAATAAGCCTTACAATACCTCTATAACCCGGTTCCAAGACCGGAGTGGGCTACCATCAACACTTTTTATCGAGGGACCGAGAGGGCTTCGAATCTGCATTAAATCGCCAAGAGTATTTAGTATCGGAGCTGACCCGACTACATTATTTGCATTGATCAAGCTATAATGAAGTCATGAAATTTGAATTAGAAGAATATCATCGCGGGATTACAAACGAAGAGCTGATTGCTGAATTGAAACGTATCGCCTTGAAGCTTAATAAAAATTCTCTTAACCGCACCGACAACGATGAACATGGGAAATATGGGACTACAACATATATTCGTAGATTTGGCAGCTGGTTTAATTCTTTAGAAAAAGCTGGGTTGGAAAAAACAAGAACACCAATGAATCTTCCTGAGGAAGAGTTATTTAAAAATCTTGAAAAAATTTGGAGCAAACTAGGGAGACAACCTCGATACGCAGAAGTCCAAAAACCACTTTCTAAATATCATGTCGGCACTTATGAAAACCATTTCGGCACATGGCGAAAAGCATTGGAAAAATTTGTTGCTTATGTAAACAACGAAAAAAATACCTCCTCAGAAGAAGCAATAAAAGAAGCCGAGACTGAACCAATTACAAAACATAAGACTTCGAGATCAATAAATTGGCGACTGCGTTTTGTTGTAATGAGACAAGATAATTTCAAATGCAAAAGTTGCGGCAGGTCTCCAGCAACCGATCCAAGCATTATACTTCATGTTGACCATAAAACAGCTTGGGCGAATGGTGGCGAAACGGTGCTTGAAAATTTACAAACCCTTTGTTCAAAATGTAATATTGGAAAAAGTAATTTGGAATAACCTATGAACGAATCAACCCAAACTATCATTTCCGTGTTAGCATTACTCGGTATTGGTGGTATTCTTGGCGGCTACGTATCCTACTTATTAGATAAAAAGAAAGAACGAGAATTTAAAGTATTGGAGCAGAAAGAAAAGAGATACAAATCATGTCTCTTATACATGGATGCTTTTTTCGAACCAAAGAATATTAAGTATCTTTCTAGTCGGCAGCCAGACATAGATGACGCCCTAGATGTAATTGAATATCTAAAAATGGAATACCACGAAATGATGCTCTACGCCTCAAGGGATGTGATTTTCTCAGTAAAAACTTTCATTGAAAACCCTACACACGATAATTTTCTGAAGACAATTTTAATCATGAGAAAGGATTTATCCGCAAAAGGAAGCGATCTTGATCTAGATGGTATTAGCCTTGAAATCAAATAAAGGCGTGCCCACCGCCAACCCACGTGCCACAGGCGGCGCTCTAAGCCACCGCGGTAGCCGGGCAAGTAGCAACCCAAAACGTAAAGCATATGAGCTATTTTATTAAAATTATCCAGCCAGGCTTTGATGTAAGTGGTTTGGATAAAAAACCATCCTCTAAAAAAACGGATCGAAAATTAAGTCATATACTATCCACGCTAGCACTTCCATATCTTTATGGGGCAAAGACACAAATAGTAAGATATAAAATGGCTACTTCTTTGCCTGCGTCTCAAAAAATTTTGGCTGCAATGCAGTGTTTACATGAATCTTCTACTTTATTTGAAGACCTAAATACTGTTGCAAGATACGTTAAAAAATGTGGTTACTCTCATGAATCTCACGAACTTTGGTATGATATTCGGAATCATATTAGACACGATGTACGAGAAGAATTTGATAATCAGCATGATGAAAGAAAAAAACAAAGAGCTAAGCGCCTTAATCTTGATCAAAAGCTCCAAATAGATATCAGTTTTAGCAATGACGTCATTAGAATTGGTAATATAATAGTAAAAATTTCTGATATTGAAATCTATTTAGCATGGGCAAGTAAAATTTTTGAGAAGATCCTTTCTGATGCGCAGAAAGATGGGCTTATTAAAAAAGATTAAGGGTTCTAAATTTCGTAATTAGCTATCAATGTTATTTATATAAATATGATAAACAATACTAGGGAAATCGAACTTATTAACTATTTAAAATATAAGATAAAAATTTCCGATAAATTTATTGAAAAGAAAGAAAATCGGGTCTACTTTGATGATATAAAATCAATAAGATGTAAGGCGTGGAGAGTGTCTGCTAGTTATTTTGGAGCAAAGATATCTCATGGAAATTTTAATCGCATTCTTATTGTAGATAAAAAAAATAATAAATTGGATCTTAATTTCAGTAGCATGAACGAAGAATCTTTTAGTAATTACAGAAAAATTGTATCCATGATCACTGAGCCTTTGGCAAATAAAATGGTGGAGGGGATAAATAAAGGAAAAGAAGAAAAGATTTCAAATTTATTGCTTACAAAGAATGGGATTTATAAAAAAGGAATATTTGGAAAAAAGTTTCTTGATTGGAGTGTTTGTGCGAATGCAAAGATCAATGGAGGGTTGGTAATTATCTTTCGGGAGAATGGCAAAAAGTTTTCAGAAACGGATGTTTGGAAAAAGAATGCGATTATTTTGCCAAAATTAATTAACAGTTTTAAAATTGGTTAATCCCTTAACGTAGATTAAGCGATATCACATTCGCCGCTTTTAACCACACCTTAAGACAGGTCTCATAAACCCCCGACCCATGTGCCTCAAACGGCCCTTACCGCCACCGCGATGGCAAGGCCAAGCGGCAACCAAAGAAAAAACAACAAGCGGCTATTATTGGTCGCCGTTGTTTTTTTATTCCATCAGGGTGACTACTGCATATCCTTGCTATTTCACCCCACCCTCAAGGGAAAGTATTTTGTTTTTCATCGTCAATCTGCTTTTCAGGTTCGCAAGTAACTCTCGCTTCTCGGCCATCGATCCTTCCGTCAGCAGGTAGACGGCGTATGCTTTCATATCAAAGGCCTCTTCGGATTCTTTTTCTTTGCTTTTGCCCAAGGCGATCTTGCGGAACTTGTTGTACCTGGCAACCTCATCTTTGAATTTGTGCTTGATGCCCAGTTCGTTCATATCAAGGGTATCCAGCAATTTCACTATTTGCTCAATAATCTCTTCTTCTCGCATATACCCGCAGGTGCAGTTTTTGTCTTTGGCCTTGGTGCATCCGTAGTAGACATATCGATGGACATTGCCGTTCTTCTGGTTCTTAAACTTTTCACTGGCGGTTATTCCTGATCCACAGAGGCCGCAGGAGATTAACTTTGTAAAGGCGAACTCGCGGTTGTTTTTATTGATCTCACTCCGGACCATTTGATCCTGAACCTTATTAAAAAGTTCTTGCGAGATAATGGGCTTATGCTTCCCGGTGTACCAGTTGCCGCTCTTTTCGGGATACTCGAAAATGCCGTAATAGAAGGTGCTCCGAAGAATAAGGTAGATATTGCTGAGCGACAAATGTTTACCCCCTTTTGTTTTGAAGTTCACTTCGAATTTAAGCCAGTGATACAGTTTTCGCCCCGACCACAGCTCGTTTCCTACCTTCTCAAACATTTGTTTGATTATTGGGGCGCGAGCTGAATCTACGATCACCTCGCAAGGTTTATCTTTACGTTTTTCATTGACGTATCCGGTCGGAGCGATGCTTGGACGCAGTCCCTGTTCGCACCTAGTCCGGAGTCCGCGTTTTACATTCACGCTCTTATTATCGTTCTCCAGTTTCGCCTGTGAGCAGAGAATCATCAACATGAACTTCTCGCTCGGCGAATTCGTGAATTTCTGATTGTACGTGCGTATCTCCAGAAGGAGCTTTTGGTCCATCAGATCCACTAGCGCACCAAGATCGCCGGCGTTCCTACTCAATCGGTCGGGTGCCCAGGTAAGGACGCCGCTAAACTTGGCTTCTCGAATGTCTTTGATCAGTCCGTTGAACACGTCACGCTGTCCAACGGCTTTTGCCGAATGGCTCTCCTTTCTGATTTCGACAATTTCCAGCCCATCGCGTTCGGCAATTTTCAGCATCTCTTTGATCTGGCTATCGATAGAAAGGATCTGTTGTTCCTCGCTCTCGGTCGACTTCCGAGCGTAGAGGCAGTATTTCACCTTTACCGGGAGCTGTTCTTTGGTTTGAGCTCCAGCTCCTTTAAGCCCTATGGTTTGGTCAGTCATGCCCTAAGGGATGACGCAACCCCGCTAGGGAGTCCAGGATACCTCGAGTAGACAAACTGTTGATAACCTAATCGTGTGTATTACCTATGAAAAGGTATGAAATTTTGATACATCCTTGACAAGATAACAGACCTATGATATCCTCTGAAATATGACGAAAAACAACCAAAACAAGGCATTGCTTTCAATCAGCCAAGTATCCAAAATCTTTGGTATCCACCAGGACACTCTTCGTAATTGGGAGAAAAAAGGGCTCATCACCCCCCTTCGGATAGGCCCTCGTAAGGACCGCAAGTACAAGCCGGAAGACATTGAGCGGATTGCTGGCGATAAGAGTATCGTCAAAGATCTTGGTGCCCCTCTTACAGATGATGAGGGGAGGATGAATTTGGCTCAACTCAAACAATTTTTATGGAGAAGCGCTGACATTCTGCGGGGGAAAATTGATAGCTCGGACTACAAGAAATATATTTTCGGACTTTTGTTCTATAAGCGCATCAGCGATGTGTGGGATGAAGAGTATAAAAAAATTCTTGAAGAATACCACGACGAAGAAGTTGCTCGCGCAGACCACAATCACCGTTTTCAGGTTCCAAAAGATTGCCGATGGGACGTGATTCAAAAGCAAGCAGAAGGCATTGGCCAAAAGCTTAACGAAATTTTCGACAAACTTACCAACGCTAATAGTCCTAAGCTTGATAAAATTTTTGCTGACCTCGACTTTGCGAACAAGGATAAATTCCCAAACGAAACGCTCCAGCGCCTCATCAATCACTTTTCCCAGCATAACTTCGGTGACAATTACATCAGCTCTGACCTTCTCGGTGACGCATACGAATACCTCATTGAGCAATTTGCCGCGGATGCGGGCAAAAAAGGCGGGGAGTTCTACACGCCACGCGAAGTAGAGCGCGTGATCATCAATATCCTCAAGCCTCATGAGAAGGACCACATCTATGATATGGCCGTAGGCTCAGGCGGCTTTCTTTTGGAAGCGTACCATCATCTTAAAAATGAGGCTGGCGAGAAAAAAGCCCGTTCTCTGTATCTTTATGGACAAGAAATAAATATTGGAACATACGCGATTGCAAAGATCAATATGTTCCTTCACGGACTTGATAGCGCGGACATTCAGCGTGGAGACACGCTCGCTGATCCGAAATTCTTGAATCCTGACGGCTCACTCAAAACATTCGACATCTGCGTAGCAAATCCGCCCTACTCCATAAGTGAATGGGAGTATGAGATTTTCAAGCACGACAAATACAGCCGTGTGGCTGGGTACGAAATGCCTCCGGCTAAAAAAGCCGACTACGCCTTTGTGCTTCACATGGTGAAGTCAATGAATGAAAATGGTCGCGCCGGAATTGTACTTCCACACGGCGTGCTCTTTCGTGGTGGCGCAGAGGGTCGCATCCGTGAACAGCTTATAAAAAACGATCTGATAGAAGCCATCATTGCTCTCCCTGCAAAGCTTTTCTACGGCACGGGCATTCCTGCGGCGATTGTGATATTCAATAAAAACAAGCCCGAAGCCCATAAGAACAAAATACTCATCATCGATGCGGAGCAGGATTATGAAGAAGGCAAAAATCAAAACCGCCTGCGCAAGAAAGATATCGAAAAAATAGTTTCAGCGTTTGAGGTCTACCGAGATATCGAAAAATACGCCCGCGTGGTGGATGTAAAGGAACTCGAAGAAAATGAGTTCAACCTGAATGTGCGTCGCTATGTAGAAAATGGTGAGGATGAGGAAGTGGTGGATGTTAAAACAGTGTGGAACGAAGTGAGAAAAATTGAAAAAGATCGTGAATCGATTGATAAGAAGGTTGAGGGGTATCTGAAGGAACTGAAATATTAAATTTATGGTAACAAAGAGACAAGTTTTTTATAGCTTTCATTACAAACCAGACTGTTGGCGAGCTTCTCAGGTACGCAATATTGGTGCGATTGAAGGTAATAAACCTGCCCCAGATAACGACTGGGAAACCATTTCAAGAACGGATGACGGAATAAAAAAATGGATTAAAGACCAGATGCAATATCGTTCCTGCACCATTGTCCTAGTTGGAGAAAATACCGCAGATAGAAAGTGGATCAACTATGAGATCATTGAGTCGTGGAAAGCGGGTATGGGTGTTGCCGGTATTTATATACACGGACTTAAAAATAGTGATGGATATATTGCGAATCAGGGCAACAATCCTTTCGATAGCTTGAATTTTAGAGACGAGAAGTTTTCTAAAATCGTCAAATGCTACAACCCGGCCGGCGCGAAGAGTAAGGAGAGATACGACTGGATTTCGAAGTATATTGCCGCCATCGCTGATGAGGCAGTAAAAATTAGAACTAACAATTAAAAATATGAACGAAGAAACAAACGAAAAAAGAATAGCCCATCTCGGTTTTATACAAAGCGTCATTTCGCGCATGGCTGGGAATCTGTTTTATTTGCGCGGCTGGGTGGTGACTCTCCTTGCGGGTATTTTGGTATTGCTCACTAAAATTAGCGACGGAAAATTGCCAATCATATTTTTAACAATTTTAGTTGTGGTTTTTTGGATTTACGACGGCTATTTTCTTGGTCTTGAGAGAGCGTATCGAGATTTATACGAAAAGGTGAGAAAGATGAAGGAGGAAGATATTGATTTCTCCATGGATATCACCGAGTTTAAGAAATATAAAAAGAATTCAATTATATATTGCATCTTCTCTCCTACTCTTAGGTATTTTTACGGCTTCCTATTGCTCGCCACCTTGTACGTAATTTTCTTTCTGAAGTAACATGGCAAAGATATTTATAAGTTATAAATACGCCGATAAATCAGTTCGACAGAACGATGCTTGCAACTGGGCGCATTGGAATGTTGGGATTGATGGAGGCACCTATTTGACTGCCCGTGACTACGTAGATCATCTGATGGAAAAAGTACTCACCGACCATGTAAATAAGGCTGAAAAAGACGATGAAGACATCAGTCATCTTACTGAAGACGCGATACAGCAAAGGCTTTATGACAGAATTTACGATAGTACAGTTACTATCGTGTTGATTTCAAAGAACATGAAAGAGGCTGTACGCGAAAGTCTCCAGTGGATACCGAGAGAGGTGGCTTATTCCCTGAGAGATAAAACAAGAGAAGACCGAGTCAGTTATACTAACGGAGTTTTGGCCGTCATATTACCGGATGAAAGTGGAAGCTATGAACATGGAGTTAAGCACTACAATTGTTTCACTGAAATCCAAACGCATAATTTCTTCAAAATAATTTCCTCAAATATGTTTAATCGAAATGAACATAAGAGAAATATATGTACTGTCTGCCAGAACTATCATCACTATGGCGACGATCATTCATATATCTACCCCATAAAGTGGGATGATTTTGTTAAGAACCATAATTTTTATATTGATCACGTTCTGGGACTTAAAGATCGTATTGATGAATTCAATCTCACGAAGACACATGATTAATTATGAAAATAAATAATTCAGACAATCATATCGATATAAAAACATTGGAGCGCTTTAAAGAAAAAGCCAATGCGCTTTTGGCAGATAAATACTTGGTATTAAACCGCCAAAGCGTTTCGATTTCAATGAAGACTGGAGAGCCTGGGAGGATATCTACAGAATTTCCGAATGAAGATATAGTTAAATCTTTTTTAATGGATGTGCGAATGTTTATCCTAAAAGAAAGCAATAAATTTAACTTTGAAAATGTATGCCAATTCTTTATCAACAACAATTTTGAATCAAAAAGGGCATCTGAATGGCTGGGCGCCTATAAAAAGCTACTTGATCATGACACTGTGCGTATTAGGGTTGGTCAAAGAGATCTAATTACTAGGATGGTCTTTAATACAATTCTCAATGAAGAACATTTCCATCAAGAAATGGATCAGAAAGGTATGGCCGTTATTAAAACGAGTCCATTGATCGAACCCATGGCTCGAATGAAATTCTTTGATGTGCTCGCAAAACTTCGTGCAGTCATCGGCGCTTTTAATAAGCAGGTTGTTGAAAAATATTTGACCCAGTATGCAAACTAAATTGACACAACAGAATATTCCGAACGGATGGACTCCAACCAAAGTCGGTGAGCTTGGTTTTACTTATAGTGGTCTGCGGAGCAAAAACAAGACTGATTTTGGTCATGGCGCCCCTTTTATTACTTACATGAACATATTTACTAACTCAAAAATTGATAAAAATAGATTTGACTTGGTGGATGTTGATGAAGAAGAAAATCAGAGCAAAGTTAAATATGGAGATGTGTTTTTTACGGTGTCATCGGAAACACCAGAAGAAGTTGGGATGAGCTCTGTTTTGCTTGATGAAGTTGATAACTATTATTTGAATAGTTTTTGTTTCGGCTTTCGTTTGAATGGTTTTAATTCCTTGATTCCTCAATACGCGCGCTACTTATTTAGAGGAAGAGATTTTAGGTCAAAAATAATGAAAATGGCTCAGGGTTCTACTAGGTTTAATCTCTCGAAAGATCGGGTTCTTTCTTTAGACATAACGCTTCCTCCAATCAAGGAACAACAAAAAATCGCGGAGATTATGGGGACGGTGGATGAGGATATTGCGAAAACGCAGGAAGTGATTGAGGCGACAGAGAGGCTCAAGCGCGGATTGATGCAACAGCTCTTTACTCGTGGGATTGGGCATACGAAATTAAAGGAGACAAAAATCGGACAGATTCCGGAGGGGTGGGATTTTGGTGGATTTAAAAACTTGGTAAACCCAGATGATAAAAACGCAATAAAACCAGGTCCATTTGGATCAGCGTTGAAAAAGAATTTCTACGTAGAAAAAGGGTTCAAGATATACGGACAGGAACAAGTAATATCTGGCGATGCTTTTTACGGAGACTATTACGTTAATGAGGAAAAGTACAAAGAGATGGAGGGTTTTAAAGTTAATGCGGGAGATATTTTAATAAGCCTAGTCGGGACGATTGGAAAAATATTGATTGTTCCAGGAAATTATGAAAAGGGTATAATCAATCCACGATTATTAAAAATAACACCTGACAGTACAAAAGCGGATTCACAATTTATTGCACATCTTTTAAAATCGGATTTTTTGATTCAGCAGATGAGTCAAAAAAGTCATGGTGGGACGATGAATATTTTGAACAAAGGAATGTTAATGAGTGTTGGTTTCGGAGTGCCACCCCTAAAAGAGCAAAAAGAAATTGCGGAAATTCTTTCAGCTGTCGATGAAAAGATTTCGATCAATAAAAAATTAAAAGACAAACTTAACTTACTCAAAAAAGGTCTGATGCAGGATTTATTGAGTGGGAAGGTGAGGGTAAATATATGAAGGATGATGCTGAGAAAAAATGGGAGGAAGCCCACTTGAATATGTGGCAAGCTGATTTACCTAGAATACAGTTATTTTTCAAACGTTTTGGTATTGAAATAGAGGCCGTCTATCATAGTCTTTTTTCTTTAGACTACGACTACATTCAGCCTGTTATTTATTTGATCGGGAAAATTGAGAAGATCATGGAGGTATGTGATTTTCTTGATACCCTGGCGAAAAATAATCATGATGACGTAGATAAGATCAAAATTTTTCAATTAGTTTCTCATGCTGAAATTGCTATCAATACTTTTTCTGCTAACACGGCTAGTATGAATAAAGGCGATTTAGTTGATGCATTCTTTGAACCCGTTAAGGATAAATTACAATATACTTTGCAACTCTCAATTGATGATACAAAAAAATTAAGTAAAATAAACCAACAAATTACCTCTAGTAGAATACTGTACAAGCTACGTAACGAATATGCTCATCAGGGTAATTTTATAGGGAAAATTTTTAAATTAGAAACAGATGAAAAAAAAGTATCCAATCTGTTCTCATTCGATTGGGGCATACCCAAAGCGCAGCCTATTGAGGTTTGTGGGCTAACACGACTAACGTATGCCCAGTTTCTCAATATATATTTTTTGACTTTTCAGTGGCATTTTGAAGACTACATAAAAAAACATTCATGAAATTCAACGAACAAGTTACAGTAGAAAATTATATCATCAAGTTTATTAAAGATACGCTTGGTTTTGAGTACATAAAGCCGGAGGAATTTGCAAAACTTCGCGATCTTGAGAGTGAATACATCATTAAATCGCAGCTACTTGATGCTGTGAAAAGAATAAATAATGTTGATGATTCTGTAGCTAAGAGTGTCCTGCGGGAAGTAAATAAGATTGACTCTAATCAGGAATTTTTGGATAAAATTCGCGAAGGGGTTAATTTGATGAATCCAGAAACAAGGCAGATGCAGGACTATAGGCTCGTTGATTTTGATAAACCAGAAAATAATCAGTTTGTCGTTACTAATCAGTTCTATTTTGAAGGAGATACGGAGAACATTCGTCCTGATATCCTGATTTCTGTAAACGGACTTCCGTTGGTTGATATTGAAGCGAAAAGCCCGACTGCTTCGGAGGGGGTAACCTTTGAGAATGGAATTGATCAAATTAAGAGATACGAAAAAGTGGCCCGCAGGCTGTTCATTCCAAACTGTTTTAATATTGCAAGCGATGGGCTCAAAACAGTTTATGGGGCAACTGGTGCACCGAAGCAGCTCTTCCTCCAGTGGAGAGATGAAGATGTAGAAAATAAACTCGGCGGTGAGTTGGAAATGACTCTCTTTTCACTTCTCTCTAAAGAAAACCTTTTAGACATCGTGCAAAACTTTATTCTCTTTGAAAAAGAGAAGGAGAAGATGGTCAAGAAAATGGCTCGATACCAGCAAATGCGAGCAACGAATAAGATCGTCAAACGCGTCCTTTCTAAAGAGAAACGGCAAGGGCTCATTTGGCACACGCAAGGGTCCGGTAAGACACTTACGATGTTTTTCACTGCATGGAAATTGCGGTTCGACAAAGCGCTTGCCAACCCGAAGGTCTTTATTTTGGTTGACCGTGTGGATTTAGACGACCAGATATTTGAGACCTTCACCAATGCCGGAGGGAAGAATGTGGAAAGGGCAGTCTCTCGAAAGAATCTTGAGGAAAAGATTCAATCACCAATAAGTGGAATATTTATCACCACTATTCAGAAGTTTTCAGAACTCGGCAGTCAAGTAGAAAACCTCGACGAAAACGTGATTATTCTTGCTGATGAGGCTCACCGAGGGAACGAGGGCATCTCGGGCATCAATATGCGTAACGCGTTTAAAAAAGCATTTTTCTTTGGATTTACCGGAACGCCCGTTGATAAAACGCACACGAATACTTTCCGAAATTATGAAGGTGAAGGAAAACGGTATTTAGACTACTATTCCATCCAGCAATCTATTGATGACGGGGCGACAATCCCGGTGACGTATGAAGCACGGCTCTCGAAGTTTTCTATTGACGAGGAAAAGCTTGACCAAAAGTTTGAAGAAATAGCCGGAGATTTACCTGACAAGCAGAAGACCGAACTCATAAAGAAATACGGCAAGAAAGCGGCGCTGGTGAAGTTACCCAAGCGCATGGAAGCTGTCGCAAGGGATATTGTTGAGCATTACAAGCTCTATGTCGAACCGAATGGTTTTAAGGCACAAGTGGTGGCGTACGACCGTGAGGCTGTGGCGAATTATAAAAAGCTCCTCGACAAACTCATTCCTGCCGAATGGTCGGCTGTGGTGTATTCGCCCGGGGATCCAAATAGCGACGCAGATGATTTGAAGGTGTATAACACGAGCAAACGCGAACGCGAAAAAATCATTGAGCGCTTTAAAGACCCCAAATCTTCTCTGAAGTTTCTTTTAGTGTGCGATATGTTGCTCACTGGTTTTGATGCGCCTATTGAGCAAGTCATGTACCTCGATAAGCCTTTACGTGACCATAATCTTTTACAGGCAATCGCCCGCACCAACCGCGTCTATACAAATAAGGATTACGGCAAGATTATTGATTACTACGGAATTACGCGAAGCCTCTACGACGCACTTGATTTTGACGAAGACGTCATCGATTCGGCGATGATTGATATTGAGCGCGTCAAGGAGCGCTTTACTGACGTCTTAGACGATGTCATGAAGCTGTTTACTGGGGTCAACATAGAAGACCCATCGATGGATAACCTCCGCCGGTGTTTGAAGATTTTCATCGATAATCAGGACAAGCAGAAGTACTTCCTTGAGAAATACACAAAGCTCAGAAGTTTGTTTGAGTTTTTGTCACCAGACCCATTCTTAAAGAAGTACATTAGATCGTTTGAATGGGTGACGAGTTTTTACTTAGCTTTCCTGAAGGAATTTCGAAGTGAGGACGATCGATACTTGCTGGAAGAATATGGGGAGAAAGTGAAAGAGCTCATTCAGAAGAGCAATATTATTGACTATGAAGGAATCACAAAGAACTTCCGGGAACTCCGCGTGAACGATTTGTATACGCTGGAGCGTCTGAAGGGAATGGACGAAGAAGAAAAGGCGTTGAATCTTGAGAAGATGCTCAAGCAAGAAATCTCCATCAATCTTGATGGAAATCCCGCGTATCAGAAGTTTAGTGAGAGACTAACGGCTATTCGTCGTGAATTTGAGCAGAATCAAATTGATCTGGCTGAGAGAATTCACAGATATGAGGAATTAATGAAGGATATTAAGTCGAAAGGTGATGAAGCTAAAGAGCTGGGACTTGATCTCAAGGAGTATGCACTGTATGTCATCTCACAGGAGTTCATTGAAGCTGGGCGAGACGATGCGATCAAGGAATTCGTCAAAGAGCTACGAATCCGCATTGAAGATGATCTTGATCTGGGGTGGCAAGAATCCTCAAAACGAGATGTCTTTATTAAAGACATTAAACAAACTTTACAGGAACTCATTCTCAAAGAGTACAAGGAGCGATTTAAAGTAAAAGATTTTCCTAAGTTCCTCAATAGATTTGTAGACATAATCACCAAAAAGTTTTGATATGAACAAGCGCATTACCTTACAAGATAAAGAGGTTGCGTATACGCTTCGGAAGAGTAAACGAGCACGGAGGATGCGCCTTGCCGTGTACTGTGATGGATCTGTTGTTGTAACCACACCTCGTGGTTTACAGGAAACAGTTGCTGAACGATTTATCCGCGAAAAGACCGAATGGCTATTCTCAAAGATTGCATTCTTTAAGCAATTTGAGGGCAAACCGGTTGCTCGATATAGCAACGACGATTATCTCAAATACAAAGAAAGCGCCCATGCACTTATTGAGCGTAAAGCTAAAAGTTTTGCTGATCAGCATGGCTACCAGTACAACAAACTGACGATTAAAAACCAAAAGACATGCTGGGGCAGCTGTTCTCGGAAAGCCAATCTCAACTTCAACTACAAAATTCTGTTTCTTCCGGAAGCGGTACAGGATTACATCATTGCCCACGAGCTGTGTCACCTGAAAGCATTTAATCACTCTAAAACATTTTGGAGCTTAGTATCAAGAATGATCCCGGACTATGCAGTTATGCGACAGGAATTAAAGAAGAGTGGAATAACTTTTGTTTAGATACATGTACCCTCAACATATTTTTGATCAAATTTTTTAAAGCAGATGGCGAATCTGCTCTTTAATTCTATTGAAGAAGGCATGAAACAAGCCGCGCAAATGCTCTGGGGCATTTTAATGGTGTTCTTGAAAGAGCACTGGTTTGCGGTAATGATTGGCCTCCTACTTATTTTTATTGTTGTGACGTTTAAAGCGATGTTGGGGCGCTGGGGAAGCTTAGGGAGTTTTCTCTATAACTTCTTCTATTTCGGGACGCTCTTTGTGATCGGACTGATCTGGGGCCCTGAAGTTTTTGTGAATGATATCTTCCATGCGGCATGTGCGGTTCTTCTCTATCCAATTTGTTATTTTTTAGTCGGTATGATTCTAGAAAAAACAGGATTGCGTTAGTTTTGGCCTGGAGATTGGCGGCTTACCCAGATGGAGTAATTTACTGATAATACGGATCAAATTCTGACTCTGGTATTTCACCGGTCCATCCCCCAAAATTCTGATTGTAGTCATCATTCATTTTGCTTTCTACCAAAGCCGCATAACGATGCACATCCGCGGCATGGCTTAAAAAAGATAGGGGTTTTAAAACTAAGACCGCCCTCTTAATTGATGGCTAGTTTATTTGTATTCTGTTAATTTAAACACTGGTCAAATCCCGTAAGATCATTTCGAAGCTCTTGCGGGAAAAGTGTTTTAATGCCCACCGCCCCATCCGTGCGTAATTCTGGTTCGCTAGAGCAGCCGTGGGTCGTAAACTAGGAATGCTGTCGGTGACGACTTTGTACGCTCTCGTCCAGGCACTGTTGCCATACGTCCACACATCTATCCCTCCACCCTCGAACATTGGGTCAACGTAGAGCGAAAACGTCGTCTTCCCATTATTCTGCCGAACCGTGATCGTGCAAGTCTTTGGCGTCTTATGCGCCGACACTCCGTCGAGGGTGAGCCGCCCCTCGTTGAGATCATGAAACACGTCGAGGAATACTTGCGCTTCTTTTTGTTGGCCTTGCTTGGCGTACGCATTTAGAAAGTCGTCATCAGTAGGAAGTGCTAGTTTGGTCTTTTGCGTGAGATCCTTCTTCACTTCACTCCCGAATAGTTTTGGGATGACAATCTCAAACGAGTCGTATTTGTAATACTTGAGCTCTACCGCATACACATCAAACTCGCTGTTTTGGTTCAGAAACAAAATGAGATTCTTGAGTTGCTCATGGAGTGTATCCATCAACACCACGAACTTGAAGCTGCC
>Ga0265297_10007623_pt1 | contig 14885 bp, 14 predicted proteins | sample Munlanlwell13791_FD_192502 | JGI IMG/M metagenome (GOLD analysis project Ga0265297, IMG submission 192502) | Leachate microbial communities from a municipal landfill in Southern Ontario, Canada - Leachate well 137-91 | ecosystem: Engineered > Solid waste > Landfill > Unclassified | place... | reverse complement strand
ATGTTGAACAGGCTGTCGCAGGAATGGAAAAAATTACAAAAAATGTTCGTAAACGTACTTTTGGTTTGTTGAAATTCAATGATACGGAATATAAAAATTTCACAATTAAATATCTTGAATACGGATGGTTCCTGAAATTATTATTTGGCAACTTTTTCAGCAAATTTGATAAACCATATTATATTTTTATGGAAGATTTTATTGTCTTCAGCAATAGCCCTTCCTGCCTCATGGATATGATTGACGATTACACCATCGGGAAAACTCTGGCGCATAATTCCGATTTTCTCGATTTTATCGGCCATTTTGAATCAAAATCCAACATTTCTGTTTTTGTTCAGATGCCAAAGGTTTACTCTCACCTATACTATTACAGCAAAGTGGATAAAAAAGAAGGGGTTAAAAACAATAAAGAATTAATATTGGCATTTACCCGTGTCGGCTTTCAGATGACTTCCGAAGATGGTATGTTCAAAACAAAGCTCTATGCTGATTTTGATGAGGAAGCCGCTTTTGACAGCGAACTTGAAAATATTGAATCTGCAGCCGAAGATTTGTATTTTTTTGAAATAGATTCCGGAGGTTTTAGAGTGGAACTGGGTAATGAATTTATAACCAAAACCGGAGGTGTGAAGATTTATTTTAAAGACAGCCTTACCATCAAAGCTGAAGGACGTGTTACAGACGGAAAACAGGATGGGCTCTGGCGTACTTATTTTGAAGACGGGCAAATAAAAAGTACGGTGTCTTATAAAGATGGAATGGCCAACGGCATAGCATTTTTCTATTTTGATGATGACAAGCAAACCACCCGGGTTGAAGCCACTTTTGTGGATGATGAAATAACGGGTAAATACCGCGAATTTTATGAAAATGGGAATAGAAAAGCCCTACTGAATTTTGAAAAAGGAATACCTGAAGGCGATGCTGAATTTTATTACGACAGCGGTGTGATAAAAATTGAAGGACAATATAAAAATGGTGTGAAAGAAGGGAAATGGAAACATTATAACGAAACAGGCGAGTTGATAACCAAAGAAAAATGGAAAAAAGGCGACCAAAAAATAAAGAAATAATTTCTGCGAAAAACATCGGCCTGTATTTTGGCTCTTTCAACCCGATACATACCGGGCATCTTGCCATCGCAAAATACTTGCTGAAAAACTCAGGCCTTGACGAAATATGGTTTGTGGTTTCTCCTCAGAGCCCCTTCAAGAAAGAATCATCTTTACTGGATGACGATTTCCGTTTCAATATGGTACAATTGGCAATAAAGAATTTTAAACGCATGCGTGCATGTAATATAGAATTTACCTTGCCCAAACCTTCTTATACCATTGATACGCTGAGTGCCCTTCAGGAAAGATTTCTAAAAAACATATTTTCTTTAATAATTGGCTCTGATAATCTGGAACTTTTTCATAAGTGGAAAGACTATAATAAAATAATTGATAATTACAAAATTTTTGTTTACCCCCGCCGCGGATTTGATGGCGGAAAACTAAAAACGCATAGTTCGGTTTGTATGATAAATGCCCCTTTGTATGATATTTCTTCCACATGGATACGGGAAATAATAAAAAGCGGTAAAGATGTTAAGGGTTATATGCCGGAAAGAGTTTTATCCTATATAGAAAAAATGGGGTTTTATAAATAATATTTCATTTTTAGTTTGTTACCTATGTTTAAAATCCCATCAATAAATATTTCTGATTTTGCTTACACCCTGCCCGAAGAAAAAATTGCCAAATATCCTTTGCAGAAAAGAGATAGGGCAAAATTGCTGGTATGTAAAAATGATAGCATTTATGACAAATATTTTTATAATCTGCCCGAACTTATCAAACCGGGGACGTTACTGGTTATAAATAACACAAAAGTGATACATGCCCGCATGAATTTTTATAAAAAAACCGGTGCCAAGATTGAAATTTTCTGCCTGGAACCTATGCCTGACCGCAATTTTGAACTGGCTATGAAACAAACAGGGCATTGCACATGGAAATGCCTGGTGGGGAATGCAAAAAAATGGAAAGACGAAAAACTGGAATTAAAAATAAATTCAAACGCTATTGAGTATCTGCTCAAAGCAGAAAAAATGGAAAGTTTAAATGGATGTTTTCTGATTAGATTTGCCTGGATTCCCGAATATTTATGTTTTTCCTCAATTATTGAATCAGCCGGCATGGTGCCTTTACCTCCTTACATTCATCGTCCGGCCGAAAATAGCGACAACCTGACTTATCAGACGGTTTATGCCGAGAATAATGGTTCGGTGGCAGCTCCTACAGCGGGATTACATTTCACTCCCGAATTGCTGTTGGAACTCTCGAAAAATAATATTCAGAAAACACACATTACTTTACATGTAGGAGCCGGCACTTTCAAACCTGTATCTTCTGAAAGCATTGAACAGCACATTATGCATTCAGAGCAGGTTGTTATAAAAAAGCAATTGCTTAACGATATGTTGAACGCTACCGGGGAAATTATTGCCGTAGGAACTACCTCAGTCCGTTCATTGGAAAGTCTCTATTATTTGGCGGCAAAAATACATGAAACAGGAGAGATGCCCGTTGAAATAAACCAATGGGACCCGTACAATGAAACCCTAAATGCTTTAGATAGAAAGAAAACTCTGATGGTGATAAAGGATTATATGGATAAAATGCAACTGCAGCAGATTTCCTTTATTACTAACATAATTATAATTCCCGGGTATCGGTTTAAAATGACAGATGGTATGGTTACAAATTTTCACCAGCCCCGAAGTACATTACTGTTGCTTATCGCAGCTTATCTGGGCGATAGCTGGAAAGAAATATATAAGCATGCTTTAGGCAGTAATTATCGTTTTTTAAGTTACGGGGACGCCTGTTTGTTTCTGAAATAATAGGATATTATTTCATTCTGGGTAAGAATATGCTGAAGAGTAATATAAAAAATACTGCAAAAACCAACGACAATATAAATTTCATTATTAGATAGTCATAACTCAGACTTGGTAAAAAAATAAAGGGTAAAATTAGAATACAAGCCTGACTGATAATAAACAAAAAGTACCCTTTGCGCAGCATTTTCGTGATAAGAAAAACAGAAAAAATGGCAAAGGAGCAAAAAATTATCTTAAGGATGTAAAAAAATGTTCCTCCATGCAAGCTCTCAATAATAATATTATCTATAACAGGTATGGTTTGAATGAAATCAATAGCTTTACCCCCAATGATTAATAATACATTTATTATAAAGGATACAGCAAAATAAATAATACAAATAATAGATAATATAAACAGACTTGTTGGGGCTTTCTTACTTTTATTTTCCTCTGATTCTTTCATAATAGTTTTTTATATGTTTATACTGAACAGAATAAAGGACTATAAATAGAATAGTACCCGCTATAAATAGAATATTAAATACATTCATTACGATAAAAACTGATAATACAAGAATAACCAGATTGGTGACGAGATACAACCAATATCCTGAACGTTTCATATGAAACATAAGTAAAGCTCCCGTCAAAGAGCATCCGAACAAGATAAACATTATAGAAAAAAACATGGCAAAAACGCTCGACCCTATATTGTAAACACTACCCACATAGGAGCTTACAAAGTTTGCCAGCCAGCCCGAAAAAAACAACCCTCCGAAAGAAAACAGAGTCATGCTGCCACTAAAGAAAAAGGTAAACAAGCATAAGCGGGTCAGAGTTTCCGGCCTTTTAATAAGTGACGATGTTTTAACATAGCTTTCTTCAAATTCCATATAACAAACCTACAAAAAAAAACAGACTTTCGTATATATTTATCTCAAAATTTTTGTGAAAACTTGTATAAATTTGTTGAAATTTTTACATGAAAAATAACAGGAAGATATTGGCAGTTATCACTACAAGAAAAGATATCAGCACAGGCAAACGGATGTGTTTTCCGGCAAAAACAAGGGAGTAACATAATTTCAGGACATTATTGCTTATGATAGCCTGGAAAGTAATGCTTGTAAGTAAATCAACATTCATATTTAATTTCCCCTGAAAAACTGAAATCAAAAATGGGTCAATATCGGTAATACCAACAATTATTGAAAGGTAATGCAATCCATCATTGCCAAAAAACTCAACAGCATAATAGGTTATAAAAGAAAAAGCTACAAAAAGGGCCATAAATAATAAAGCCACTTTAAATTCAAGAGGGTTTTTATCTTTAATAGATGTAATGGCTGACATTTCCTCTTTTTTATGTTTATAATAATAAACAACTATCCCAACAAGTGATGTTAAAACAAACATTATTAAAAAATAAACAATGCTGTGTTTAAATAATTCCATGTTAAAAATCAGCATCAATATTCCGATTCTGAGATACATCATTGCAGTAGCCAGTATTATTGCTGCCGCATAATTATTTTTCATCATTTCGCCTTCTCTGCTTTTCCTGGCAAGTATCAAAGTTATCGCAGTACTGCTGTAAAAGCCGCCTAAAATACCCGATATTAGTATTCCCGACTTTTTAAAAACATATTTTTTTAACAGGTAGCTGAAATAAGAAATACTTGAAATAACCACAACGGCAAACCAGATTTTATAAGGAGTGATGCTTAGAAACGGGACAATAGGTTTGTTGGGAAAAATTGGAAGCACAATGCCGGCAATAATCAGAAACTTAGCCAGAGTAATAAATTCATCTTTTTCGATTTTCTCTGAAAAACTAGTGAAGGTTTCTTTGAGTTCGGTAAAAATCAAAACAGTAACAACTACAAGAATAAAAAGCCAGGCAGGCTGAGTGATAACGAGAGGAGCAATGCAATAAGTTATAAACGCAATTACTATAGTCGTTAAACCAAAGTCTTTATAAGTTAGAATTTTAAAATAATAATTAATACCAAGGAAAGTTATTATTGCAAATCCGCCACCCATATATAAATACAAATATTCAGGGTCAATAATATACAGTATATATCCTAAGATTCCAATAAATGTAAAAGTTCTGTCAGTTCCGAAAAGCCTCGAATCTTCCCCTGCCGGGTGAAGTTTGCGCTGTGATAATCCAATCAAAAGCGAAAAAACCGTGACAAGCAAGAAATCAATAAGTTGTTTAGGTACTATGTTAAGTATATTTTCCACCTTGAATTTTAACTTTTTACGTTAATTATCCCTAAAAGTTAAGATGAAAATAAGATTTTCTAAATAAATAAATGCAGGAGAAAATAAATAATGCCTGAGAATATCATAGCACATGGAATGGTAAATATCCATGCAATAACTATATTCCCCGCTAGTTTCCATTTAACTGCACTGGCTCTTTTAGTTACACCAACACCCATAATAGCACCAGTAATTGTATGTGTAGTGCTTACCGGGATTCCTGCAAATGTAACTCCGAAAAGAGTTAATGCTCCGGCTGTTTCAGCACAAAAACCCCCGATGGGTTTGAGATGAGCAAGCCCCTTACCTAAAGTCTTGACTATTTTTTTAGAGCCCAGAAGAGTTCCCATAGCGATAGCAGTGTAACATGTAAGGGCAACCCAAAGTGGGACGTCAGCATCCTGGGGTAAGTATCCTGTACCTATTAGGAGCATTAAAATAATTCCCATTGTTTTTTGAGCGTCATTACCTCCGTGACCAAGGCTGAAAAATGCAGATGACACCAACTGTAAAACCCTGAAGTATCTGTCAATTTTTAATGGTGGTTTTTTACCCCAAATCAGTAATGTAAGGTTCATAAAAAAGTATCCGATAATAAAACCGAATAATGGAGCAAAAGCTATAAATAGTACTATTTTAAAAACACCGCTGAACATCACTGCCGAAGTACCTCCTTTTATTAAAGCCGGGCCAATTAATCCACCTATAAGTGCATGAGAAACACTATTGGGTATCCCATTAAGGGCGCATATTAAAACCCAGAAACCGGCCCCCAACAAAGAACTTAAAATAAAAACATTGTCATCTTTAATAATGTCGGGCAGAATAATACCCTTACCTATTGTGTGAGCAACAGGTGAACCATAGAACACACCAAAAGCCACGAAATTGAAAAAAGCAGCCCATAGAACAGCTAGTTTCGGAGGAAGAACATTCGTACCTACAATAGTTGCAATGGAATTCCCGGCATCATTCATGCCATTCAAAAAATCATACAGTACCGCAACAACAATTGTAATGATAACTATCGCTAACATAAGGATTACGCCACTTTCACAATTATGGATTTTAGAACGTCTGAAACATCTTCAGCCATATCTGTTGCCGTTTCGAGTGTTTTTAAGATGGTATCCTTTTTAATTAATTCAATAGCATCTTTTTCGTTCTCAAAAAGGTCTGATACCGACATATAATACAGGTCGTCAACAAGGTTTTCAATTTCGTTGAGCCTAATGCAGGATTTTTTTATAATTTCAGGATGTTTGAGATTGGATAATTCACTAATAGCAATTTTTAGTTCCCGTGTTGCCTGTACGAGCAGCTCTGAGATTTCAACGGTGTTTTTAGGTAATGAGTGTATTTTATATAACTCAATTCTTTTTGCACAGGAATTAATATAATCCATCACATCATCAAGAGATGAAGTTAGGGTTTGAATATCTTCTCTGTCAAAAGGGGTTATGAATGTTTTGTTTAACTCATCAAAAATCGTGTGGGTGAAATCATCCCCTTTTTCTTCACATTGTTTAATTTGAGTAACAATACTATGTTTTTCATCATCATTTTTAATGAGCAAAACAAGTTTGTTGAGCAAAATTGCCCCTTTTTCGAGGTTTTCAGCCACTCCTTCAAAAAGCGGGAAAAACTTTTTCTCTTTTGGGACAAAAAACTGAAATACTTTATTAATTCCCATTTGTTTTTGTTTATGTTGGCAAATTTATTAATATATAGCTAACAAAAAAACAATGTTCGAAAAAAAACAGCCCTTATATTTGGGCTGTTTTTTAATCTGACTTTATAATTAAAGAAAACTTGGGGTTTGTAATAAATAAAAATTAACTATTAATTCATTATTACGAATTTTTCTTTGGTTTGTTTCAAATGCTCACAGAACAATGATTAAGAAGTCAAAAGATAAACTGTTCGTGAAATTATTATTTTATCTTTGCATACATGTTTTATTTAAAAAAATCCTTTATTCATAGTTAAATAGCCTGTTAATGATTATTATAGGTAATTTATTTTTATGATATCTAAAAAATTCATTAAGTCATCTTTTATTTATTCTTTCATTGGGGCGTTGCCGCTTGCTTCAAGTATAATACTGTTGCCTTTTTATACCAATTACTTAAGCACTTCAGATTTTGGGATTTTTTCTCTGTTCCTAGGATTTACGGCTCTAGTGCAGATACTTGTAAACCTTACGATAGACCAATATCTTGTTTATAGTTATTACGATTCGAAAGACAATTTTCAAAAAGTTAAGGAAATTGTCGGAACATCAGTTGCAATCCTTTTGGTATGGGGAGCTTTTGTTTCGTTAATTTTTTATTTATTTGGTTCATCCATATTTGATTTGTACAACACATATTTGACCAAGGAAACAAAGGAGATTAAATTTTTTCCGTATGGTTTTTTTTGTGTGCTGACTGCGGTTTTTAACAGTCTTTTTCAATCCTATAAAGGATTATTGATAGCACAGCAAAAGCCCATTCAGTATTTTTGGTTCAACATTAGCAACTTTTTTCTGACCGTTGGCATTTCTCTGGGTGGGCTTTTCCTATACCCATACACACTTGTAGGCCCAATGTACGGACGTTTATTGTCGGGAGTAGCTATTTTTATATTGGCGTTGCTATCTTTTATTATAAATTTCGGACTGACTTTTCAGAAAAAGCTTCTAAAGAACATATATAAATTTTGTTTTCCACTGTTTTTTAATTCTAATGTGATTTGGGTAATAGGATATCTGGGAGTTTTCATAATTAATTATTATACTTGCAGTTCCGATGTCGCTATTTACAATTTTATTATTTCCACAACGTTCTTGATTGAGTTTTTACAAAACGGGCTTACCAATGCTATATATCCTAAAATATTTGACCTGTGGACCCGAGATAAAATCAACAGCAATTCAAAGGAAGTAAATAAATATTTCAATGCTTATACCGGGATCAGTCTGCTGATTATACCATTATTTGTTTTGATAATTCCAATCATTGTTCCCGTTTTTGTACTTAATACAGATTTCCTTCAGGGTTTTACTTTTCTGTTATTGATCAGCGTAGCTTTTACTTTCAGGGGCATACAGAATATTTATTTTACTTCTATTATGTATTTGAAAAAAACCAAAAGAATAGCAAAAATAAACTTATATACTTCTATAATTCAGATCGTTGTGTCAGTAGTTTTAATCAAGCAATTTGGCTTGTCAGGGGCTTTTTGGGCATTTATGGTGGTAAAACCAGTACAAACATTGATATTTTATCTTGAAACAAAAAAACTATTTCAATATAACATGAATTACACCAAACAGGTATTTATTCCTTTGGTATATGTTGCGTTGGCAATAATACTATATCCTTTCTATTTTAAATTTAATATTCATATTCTTAACCTGATACAATTAACTGTAATCTGGACCATTACATTTTTGGTTTACAAAAATGAAATAATAAACTTGATCCGTTATTTCTTTTTAAAAAAACACTCACTCACCAATGTTAAGTCATAAATTAATTGCATTATTAAAAATATATTTAACAAAAATCCGATTATTGATTTATTCAATTATATCCTCTTTTTTTGATCTTATCCCGATGATGTTACATTGGCCTTTGAAAAATATTTCAGAGGCTTGTAAAAACAAAAAAAATATAGTATTTGTTGGAGGTACATCAAGTGTCAGAATATCAAGGATTGCAAAATGGTTGAATAAAAGTAGTGATTATTATACTATACTGCTTTGCCATCAAAAAGGTTTTATGGAGGAATTCTCAAATCAATACTGGGGAAAAATAATTTTTTTCAGAAATAAATATCATCTGATCCGGATAGTAAAGCAATTAAAAAATGTATATCTGATGCATGGATTTGCTACTAAAAGCTATTACCCTGATATTGCCAGAAAGTGTAATGCTGCAAAATTTATTATGGATTTTCAGGACGTCTATGCATGCTATTATGAGCTTCCACCAAAACTTAGATGGTTGAAAATTGAATTGCCGTATGAAAAGAACTGCCTTGAGAAATCTGATGGAATAATTGCACATAGTCTGGAACCCTTAGTTGCTTATAATAAATATAACATCAGACCTCATCCAGATAATATTTTTTTCCCATTATATTGTGATGATGATTGTATTGTTGATAAAGTGAATAACCCTGACCCTGAGAATATAAGTTTTGTTTATGCCGGGCAGATATCCGGATCACATCGCGGCAGAGTCTTTCGCGGGTCAACTCAATTCCACACATTAATTGATACTTTAAGTAATCAGAAAATTCATTTTCATATTTACCCCAGCCCGGCAGTACATTCAACAGATATTGATGAGTATCAACAAATTTCGGTTAACAACCCATACCTCCACATACACCCTTCTGTTGTTGCAGAAGAAATATCTTTAGAACTTTCAAAATATAATTTTGGTATTATTCCTTTTTTTCTAAAAGATACAGGGCAATCTAAAGATAAGTATAAGTATGCAACATCGCTAAAACTATTTAACTACATAGAAGCAGGGATCCCCGTGTTTGTATCAGAAGATGTTTTTTATCAAAGCTGGTTGTTAAAAAGATATAATGCCGGCATAATTATTAAAGAGGAAGATCTTAAATGTCTTGACAAACTTATTATGTCATTGAATTATGAAGAAACTGTAAAAGCTTTGAAAAAAAGCAGACAAAATTTATTACTGAGCAAGCAGATCTCAAGGTTGACAGATTTTTACAGTAAAATTGCAAAGAAATAGGAACACAAGGCTTGTGTTTACTTTTAGTCTACCATACAGTAAAAGAAATTTTACTTATACCTTAGATATTATTATTAATTTTGACTTTTTAAATTTTTGAATTGAAAAAAATTGTGATAATTGGTGCCCGTTTTGATGGTCATGCGAAAGTAGTGCTTGAGATTATTCAATCAGAAAGAAAATATGAAGTGGCAGGTTTTGTTGATGATAATTTGTTTGGTAAAAATATTAAAATCAGAGATCTGTCAATTATAGGTAGAATGAATGATTTGGAAAAATTAAAATCACAACTTGGCCTTTATGGCGCCATTGTGGCAATTGGAAATAACAGCCAGAGGCGATTTTTAGCAGAAAAGGTCCAAAAAACAGGTTTAGAACTTATAAATGCGATACATCCTACAGTTCATATTGATACTGGGGTAACTATTGGAAAAGGAAATGTATTTTGCCAGGGAGTTATTATCGTAACTGGAACTAAAATAGGCAATTGTGTGAATATTCATACCGGGGCTACGGTAGATCATGATAATGTTATTGATGATGGTGCGAATTTAGGTCCCGGGGTTCATACAGCTGGGCGGGTTACTATATGTAAGGATGCTTTTTTAGGCACTGCCACCGCTGTTATTCCCGACGGAATTATAGGTGAGGGGGCTGTTACAGGTGCAGGCACTGTTGTGATACGGCCCGTAGAACCATACACAAAAGTTGTAGGGGTGCCTGCTAAAATGATAGAAAAATTAATAAAACCCTAATATGCAAAAGATATTTATTACCGGTGGCGCCGGATATGTTGGCTCTGTATTAGTTCCAAAACTTCTTAACAATGGCTACAAAGTTACCGTACTCGATTTAATGATTTATGGTGAAGATGTACTGCCAGATCATTCCAATTTAACAGTCATTAAGGGAGATATAAGAGATAAAGCACTTCTCGCAAAACTACTGCCTTCTCATGACGCCATTATTCATCTGGCTTGTATATCAAATGACCCCAGTTTTGAACTTAACCCACAACTCGGTAAGTCAATAAACCTTGACGCTTTTGAACCCTTAGTAGATATTTCAAAAAAATCAGGCGTAAAGCGTTTCATTTATGCATCTTCATCAAGTGTTTATGGTATTAAAAATGAACCTGATGTAAATGAATCCATGATTCTTGAACCACTGACCGACTATTCGAAATTTAAAGCAAAGTGTGAAGAAATTCTTGATAAATACAAATCTGAAAATTTTACCACATGCACTATCCGCCCTGCCACAGTTTGCGGGTATGGCAAAAGACTTCGTCTGGATCTGACCGTAAATATTCTCACAAACCTGGCTATAAACAAGGGGGAAATAACCGTATTTGGAGGAAACCAGAAACGCCCGAATATTCACATTGAAGACATGACCGACTTGTATTTGCTATTGTTACAACTGCCTGACGAAAAGATATCTGGAAAAATATGGAACGCCGGTTATGAGAATTATACGGTCAGGGAAATTGCTGAAATGGTTAAAAAGGTTATTGGGAAAAATGTTAACATTACAACTTCGCCCACAGATGATAACCGTTCTTATCATATTTCATCTAAAAAAATAAAAAATGACATCGGGTTTATTCCGAGCCACACTATTGAAAATGCTGTTGAGGATCTGAAGGAAGCTTTTGACAAGGGTCTGGTGCCCGACTCGTTAACAAATGAAAAATATTTCAATGTTAAACTAATGCAAAAAATCAATCTGAAATAATGAAAGTTCCCTATATAAATTTGAGTCTTCAACACCAAGCGATAAAAAATGAGATCCTGGCCGAAATCACAAAATTACTTGACAACGGTCAGTTCATTATCGGTGATGCTTTGGCTCTGTTCGAAAAATCTTTTTCTTTATTATGCGGCGTTAAATACACGCTTGGCGTTGCCAATGGCACCGATGCCCTATGCCTTTCATTAAAGGCTTTGGGTATTGGACCTGGCGATGAAGTAATTACTGCACCGAACTCTTTTTTAGCTTCCGCTTCTTCTATAGCCCTTGCTGGCGCAACCCCTGTGTTTGCTGATGTCAGGGATGATTTTACCATTAATCCTGATGAAATTGTCAAAGCAATTACAAAAAAAACAAAAGCGATCCTTCCGGTTCATCTTACCGGCAGACCAGCAGAAATGAATGCAATTATGGATATAGCGAAGATGTATAGCCTTTTTGTTGTGGAAGATTGTGCTCAGGCTGTTGGTGCCACTTATTACAATAAGAGTGTTGGCTCTTTTGGCGATACCGGATGTTTCAGTCTGCATCCATTAAAGAACCTTTCAGCCTGTGGAGATGGGGGGCTGATCACAACTAACAGTGATACTATATACAATTACCTGAAAAAAGCCAGGAATCATGGATTGAAAAGCAGGGACGAATGTGAATTTTGGAGCCTTAATTCCCGTCTCGATAATATTCAGGCAGCTATTTTAAATGTCAAACTTAAGAAACTATTTGAGTGGATAGAAAGGAGACGACATATTGCTTCTGTTTACAGGGAAAAATTACAGGGTTTAGATATGATAATTCCGCAAGAATCAACAAATATGAATGCTGTATATCACACATTTATCATTCAGACAAAACACCGGGATCAGCTAAAAGATTATCTGTTGCAAAAGGAGATTGACACAAAAATTCATTACCCTATACCTATACATCTTCAGGAATCTGCCTCTTATCTTGGATATAAAAAAGGCGACTTCCCGGTAGCAGAAAAACAAGCCGAAACTATTTTAAGCCTTCCCGTTTTCCCCGAACTTACCGATGAGCAAATTAACTATGTATGTAGTTCCATAATTAATTTCTTTAATAAAGAAAAAAAATAAAACATACAGTTTTAATGGAAATTATAGCTAAGAAATTTTTTGATGCGATTGCAAAGGATTCCGGGTTTATAAAAAAATGGATCATCGCCTGGGATTATCAGTTGAAACGAAAAAAAACGCACAAAAAATATAACGATTCACTGCCTGAAGATTTCTTTAGCTATAATGGGCCTGAAGACCTCATCAGCTGGCTAAACTGGTTTTCTGTTGATTACCCTGATTATTTTCCCCGGGAAATGGTATTTCCACTTCTTGAAAAAAGTAAAATTATTGATAAGTCATTATTGACACAGTTGAACTTGAAATTTGATTATGAACTGTATGAAAAAAGAGTTGGAATAAACAATGTTCATGACTATCTGATTCCTAACCTTTATCCTGTACCTGAAAGAAATAGAATAAAAAATATCCTTGATTTTGGCGCGGGATATGGAAGGCAGGCCAATTTGTGGACCAGCCAGGTGGAAAACCCGGTATTTGTAGGGATGGACGCTATTCCCAAATCATATTGCCTCCAGAATTTGTATTATAGTAACCTGAATCAAAATTTTTTTGAATATTTAGATAATCCGGATAAATTTAAAATCGACCTTGATAAAAAGGGAATTTATCATATTCCTACATGGAGATCCGATTTAATACCTGGCGGTTCTTTTGATCTGGTTATATGTGTTCAAGTGTTGCCGGAGTTAAATTCTAAGTTGATACGGCACATGATAAATGAATTTAAAAGAATTTTAAAACCAGGAGGAATGTTGTACATAAGGGATCATGCTTCCAAATGGAAACCTGCTGGAAAAATCAATTTCGAAAAATATTTAAGAAATAATGGCTTTGTTCTTGAATTTCAGCCACATGTTATAAATGATTTGGATATTTTCGGAATTCCGCGGATATGGAGAAAAAAAGACGAACAGGTAATAAAATCCCAAAAGGCACAGATAAAAGATAAATTTAAGCAATTTTACAGGGATTGTGATGCCAGTTTAAGCGGATTATTAAGTAAAACAATAAAAAAGTTTAAATGAAAGCAATTGTAACAGGGGGATGCGGCTTTATCGGAAGTCACATGGTCGACAGGCTTCTAAACGAAGGATTTGACGTTATTGTTATAGATAATCTCAGCACCGGACGTTTATTAAATTTGGAACATCATAAAAACAACCCAAAGTTGTCTGTACATATTGCAGATATTTCTGATTTCGATAAAATATTAACTTGCTTTGAAAATGTTGAATGGGTTTTTCATCTCGCTGCACTTGCAGACATAGTTCCTTCAATTGAAAAACCGTTGCAGTATCACAAATCAAATGTTGACGGGACCATAAGCGTTTTGGAGTGCTGCAGAAAATCAAATGTAAAACGTGTAATTTATGCAGCATCATCGTCGTGTTATGGAATACCCGATGTTTATCCTACCCCGGAAACGGCTGATATACGTCCACAATACCCTTATGCAGTCACTAAATTTCTGGGAGAGAAATATTGTATGTACTGGCAGCAAATTTACGGTTTGCCTGTAACATCCATGCGTTTTTTTAATGTATACGGTCCGCGTTCCCGCACAAGCGGTACATATGGCGCAGTATTTGGCGTTTTTTTATCACAAAAACTCAACAACAAGCCATATACAGTCGTGGGTAGTGGTAAGCAAACAAGAGATTTTACCTATGTTACTGATATTGTAAATGCGTGTTTTATGGCTGCCGGTAATAATAATGCCATAGGAAAAATAATGAATGTGGGAAGTGATAATACTTATAGCGTAAATCGTCTGGTGGAATTACTTGGCGGAGAAGTTATTTATATTCCAAAACGTCCCGGGGAACCTGATTGTACATTTGCTGATATATCCAGAATCAAAGAGGTGCTTCAATGGAGACCACTTATTTCCTTTGAACAGGGTGTAAATAATATGCTTGAAAATATTGAATACTGGCGTGAAGCACCATTATGGGACCCTGAATCCATAGCTGAAGCCACCAAAAGCTGGTTTAAATATTTAGGGAATGATGATAAAAAAAATTTTTAAGGATTATGACTAATTCAAAAATATTAAGTCTCGAAGAACTTGCAAAAACTATTGTTGAGTTAAAAAATCAGGGAAAAACTGTTGCTCATTGTCATGGATGTTTTGAC